>Ga0207909_1000444_pt1 | contig 13998 bp, 26 predicted proteins | sample LakMenEpi05May10_FD_150672 | JGI IMG/M metagenome (GOLD analysis project Ga0207909, IMG submission 150672) | Freshwater microbial communities from Lake Mendota, WI - 05MAY2010 deep hole epilimnion (SPAdes) | ecosystem: Environmental > Aquatic > Freshwater > Lake > Epilimnion/Euphotic zone ...
ATCACTATGCGACCTGATGTCAAGGAGTAGATCAACCATTTCTGATGATGACACGAGTTCGCGACCTGAGATATGTTTGATCGCATTGTCTATGAGGTTAGTAATAGTGCTAATTTGTTGTGCTGTTTCCAAGAGACTTCTTCTTTCTAGGTGCAATAGTTGGTAGATAGTTTATCGCATAATCGTAGGTATGACGCAGACAAACGATGTTGTCGTTGTACAAGGAGAGTGCTGTCGAACAGCCTTCCCATGCACAACGCCGAACACCGTTGCTGTCTTTTTTAGGTATAAGAACAGGTTTACTCTGCAAGTTTCGCCCACTCCTCGTCGCCAATGAGTTCTGATGCTTGCAGTATCGCTTCCTCTACATCAAAGTGCACGCAGTTCAACCAACCCGCTTCGCCAACTGTGTCGTCGTCTGCGTACAGATCAAACCATGCGTTGTTGTCAAACTCAATGCGTTCTTCGTCTATTGCTTTCTGCAACTGTTCATCTGTTTCAATGCCTACTTGCGCGAGACGGTCAGAGTATCTGATCACCTGATGGTTCGCATTGTCGATGCGTGCTTCTTTGCTATCCCAAACATGGAGACGCATCTCGCCATCGCAGTAAACGCTGATGGTGCGGTCTTTGTAGGTAACCCGTGCCACAAGTTGGTGTGCATTTGCGTCCCAAACATAGAACGCAGGGTCTTTGCAGAACTCTCGCTCGTGGGGTGTTTGCTCACGGGTAATGATTAGGTCTTGCATTATTTCTCCTTAGTAGTTTTAGTAGTTGTAGAGATAGTAACGCAGGGGTGTTGTGCGGTTATGCGTTTCCTAACAACGCCAATGCTTCGTCTATTTCGATGGTTGTTTTGATGGAGTGATCCCCGTCGTATGCAACGGTGACATAGTTTGCACCAACGGACGGGTTCTGTGCTATTTCACAGATAGACCCGTACGCCTGCGCTACTGCATCTAGATGGTTGTCTGCCTCGTAGACCATTTGCCAAGTGACGATGTACTGCATTAGACGGACAGACTTTCCTGCCACGAGAACATTGGGGTAACACCAAACTCGTCTTTTACGGAACGGGTGCTGACCTCAACATCAACCTTGTATTGCTCTAACAATGCGAGGATCTCTGCGAGTTCCGCCTTGTCGGTTGCGATGCTGTAACGCAACTCGTGCATACGGGTGTTTAGGGTCTCGAATGTTTGCTTTTTGTTACGGAGTTTCATTATTTATCTGCCTTTCGGTCTGCTTGTGGGTCTCTTATTTCATACTGACGACCTTCGCGTTTTACGAAGATGTCAGGACGATCTTGAACGATCTTGCGGACGGTTGCTTCTGATATGTCGCCAATTTCTGCAAGTTCTTTTACGGTTATCAACTCAAACACATGGTTCTTGCACCAAGACATGATGTCTTGTTTGCCGTCTTGTGCCGTGCGCCAACCTTCACTTGGTTGTGCTTGCGCCAAGAGTTCTGCCTTGATGTTGTTTGGTACGAGATCACGGACACGCTTAGGTACTTGCGCAACCCAAACAGGTTTACCGTATGTGTTGATCGCTTCGGTAACTTCGCGTATCGCGTCGTCTAGTTGTGTGTCTACTTCGTTGCTCATAGTACCCACTATACGCAACGGGTGTGACAAAGTGTGTGATGCCATTAGAACAGTTCGCTTTCATCTAGGAGGAACTCAGGAACTCGTAGTCCCATCTGCGCCTCGTCGATTACTATTGCTGCGTCGTCAAGGAGTTCACGGACTTTTCGTACCGCTTCCTTGAATACTGCTGTCTGCTGTGCCATGTCTACTCGCAAGAGTTCCCCAAGTATGACCTCGTGGTTTTGGTCTAGTGCCCGTCGGATACGACTAAGACTCAGGTAGTCCTGATCCATGATCTCTCGCACACTCATTTGTGTTTCTGCCATTATTTTTATTACCTCTTCCAAAGTTCTAGGTTTATCTAACATCATCATTATATACACAGCCCCAACAAATAGCAACCCCGACAACAAACAAATGTTCGCCTCAGAAACCTATATACGCCACCGTTCAAGTTGGTGTATTCGATGTGTATGCCCGACTGTCGGGTAATGACGTCCCACTTCTTGCTCGGGAGCCCCGCTTCGCTTCTTCGCCTTTCCAGTCGGCGGGACTATAAAAGACTTGCAAATCCCCGACGGCTCAGATAAACTAAAAGAAAGTACTAGAAAAAGAGGTTGCATGGTCGAGGAAGAACTAAAAGTTTTAGAAGAAGTCAGTAAACAATGGGTCTTGTGGCGCAAAACCAACAATATCCAAAAGAACTCGTGCATCTTGGCGTGCAACTTTGCGCATCAAATGCTGATCCGCCTCGGAGTTGAACACGAAGTCCTTCCTGTCGGAACCACAGTATTCAACCGCAAAGGTTGGGAAATGTTTGGAACCGCAGTCAACCAACTCCCTGATGATGCGTGGACAGTCCATTGTTCAAGCCAAACAGAAGGTTTGGGTTTTGGCGGACACACCGTAATACACACGGAGAACTACTTTCTCGACTTGACGGCGTTGCAGTTTTCTCGACCCGAGCACGAAATCTTTGTCGGCGAAACTTTATTAGTCCCGTTAGAGAATATGGAAGTTTTTGAGCGGGGCTCACAACCCCATGCGGTGCATCTCGCATTCCGAACCAACAAGTTTTGGACTTTCCCGATCGGGTCGGGGCTGTATTCGTACTACCTAGAGAAGTGGAACACGATCTACCGTAAGTCACCTGATTGGAACATCTCAGCGAGGGAGTTAGGTATCCCAAGCATCATTGAGGAAATGCGAAAAGGTAGTTGACATTGTTATATATATTGGATACACTTTTATTACCTACTAGAAATACAAGGAGCAAGAAATGAACGAGAACAGTTATCGAACAGCAAAGACCGTGCTCATCACGGCGACAGTAACTATTGCGTCAGTATTCGCATTTAGTTTTCTGAAAGAACAGAACCAACAAGACAACGAGTTCTTTTGCAACGGAGCACCTATCACCATCAAAGACGGTGACACTCTCTATTGGATTGCACGCACAAACTGTGAAGGCAACACCATGAATGTTGTAGATGAACTTGTACGAGTTTATGGAACTGACTTGACGATTGGTGACACGATCTTCCTACCTACGCACCCGAACTGTGAACTACGCATGACGGACGGCGGACAAGTAATGGAAGATTGCAAGTAATAAACAAAAATATATAACTACTAGACAAGGAGAAAAGTAATGAAAAAATTGTTTCACGACATCAGGCACGCAGAGGCACTTAGTTGGATAATGGCTATTGTTTTTATTTTGTGGATTAGTCTTGCATTATCTGTCGGTTCACCTAGTGTCGGCTGTTCTGATGTTTACGCAGGATACGACACGGGTTGGTCTGATGTTTGCATGGACGATTACAGGGGGTAACTAATGTCCAACGAGAAACTAGATAACCCATACACAACGGAGTGTCTTGACTGTGGGATAAACCTATGGTCACAGTACCTTCACTACTTAGGTATGGACAACGACACCGCACAATGTGCGAACTGTCTAACAGCAAACCCTACTAAATACGAAAGATGGAGCGACATAGTATGAGCGAACAGAACGGACAACTACCAACCTTTGGCGAATGGTGCGATCTGCATTCATTCAACCCTGACAATGACGACAACTTTAGTCTCTACCTGAATTGGTTACAGAGAGAAACGAGCAAGTAATGAACACCACAGAACAAGAAACCATTGAAGTAACCCTCGACGCATTGGACGAAACCGTAAACGAACTAGAGCGTCTAATGGCGTTACTAGCAGAGCGTCTAGGCGCAAAACCTGTCACCCACTACCAAGACAAGTAACCCCAAGAGGGGCTAAACTTATCTAGTGTCAGATAAACACCTGTTCCTAGCGGACGACCATTTGGTCTCAACCTCGCCATACGACCGAGAAGAAGTTGAACAAATCAAAGCCATCGACGGCGCAAAGTGGGACAAAGTTGCAAAAGCGTGGCGTATCCCAATGTCTTCAGTTGTTGAAGCGCGGGACTTCGGCGAACGAAACGGATTCATCATCGATCCACAAGTTCTCACCTTCGACCTTCCTCGGAAACTCAACCCGACCTTCGGTGTCACCCTAGAAAAAGACTTCATTTATATGTCCTTCGCTTACGACCCCGTGAAAGTCAAAGCAGTCAAGGCAATCCCAAGCGTAACTTGGCACGCAAAAACTATGGCTTGGAGAGCACCCGTAGGTTCAATCACCGAATGCATCGAGTGGGCGGAGAAGTTCAACCAACCGATGCCGACCAACCTGATACTTATGGCTTCAAAACTGAAAGAAACACACGACGAGTCCGTACAACAGTCCCGTTCCGTTGATGCCGACATTGAAGTCGCGGGACTCCCACTTCTTCCCTACCAGAAAGCAGGGGTGAAATACGCGTCGACAGCCAAAAGATGCTTTATCGCCGACGACATGGGACTCGGCAAAACCTTGCAGGCGATTGCAACTTTAGAAAACTCCAAAGATGCCTACCCTGCTGTGGTTGTTTGCCCACCCAACTTGGTTCTCAATTGGCAAAAAGAGTACGGGAAGTGGCTACCTGACAGGAAAGTGGTCACCGTTACAGACCGCAAAACATTTCCTGAACATAAAGACTTTGATGTCCTTGTTGTTGGATACTCTAACATTTCTCATTGGCAAAAGCAAATAACCGAGTTCCGATCATTTGTGTTCGACGAATCACATTACGTCAAGTCGCCGACGTCTCAGCGGACCAAAGCAGCCATCAAGATCGCCAGAACAGCCCCGCAGGATGGCATCATTCTCTGCTTGACAGGTACACCAGTAACCAATCGACCAGCCGAATACGCCAGCCAACTCGACATTCTCGGGAAACTCAACACCTTTGGCGGACTTTGGGGTTTTTATCGAAGATACTGCGGTGCTTTCCGAGACAGATTTGGTCAATGGAACATCAGCGGTAACTCAAACCTAGATGAACTCAACGAAAAGTTACGCGGAAACTGTTATATCCGAAGAACAAAAGATCAGGTCCTAAAAGATTTACCTCCAGTCCGACACTCGAACATCATTGTTGCTGGTAGCCCCGCGCAGATGGCTGAGTATCGAAAAGCAGAGCGGGACATCGTCGAGTATTTAGTCGAAAGAGCCAGACAAATCGCGTTGGAACTCGGCACTTCACCCGGCTCGGCGTCGGTCGTCGCTCGAATAAAAGCAGAATCTAACGAACATTTGGTTCGTATTTCTGTGCTGCGGAAACTTGCTGCGAAAGCAAAAATGGATGCGGTTATTGGTTTTATTGAAAGCCATATGGAAGCAGGGTTGAAAGTTGTTGTCGCAGCGCACCACCGAGAGATTGTCGACGAACTCGCCAACAAGTTTGGGGGGCTGAAGATCCAAGGAGGGATGCTGGTCTCAGACGTCGAGGATGCGAAGTCCCGCTTCCAAGAAGAATCAGCCGAAGATGCACCCGTGATCGTTTTGTCGATCCAAGCCGCCAAAACTGGGCACACTTTGACGGCTGCACAAGATGTGTTGTTTGTTGAACTTCCTTGGACACCAGCAGATGTTGACCAAACTTACAGTCGTTGCCATCGTTTGGGTCAGCAGGGTTCGGTAACCGCAACCTATTTGCTGTGTGAAGGAACTGTCGACGAAGAAATTTATAACCTGATTTCTCGGAAGAGATCCGTCGTCGACGCGGCAACTGATGGCGGGACTGCTGTGCGAAGAAGCGAATCGGTTGGTCAGATGATCGTCGGCATGTTTGCTCAGAGGGGACTCGATGGCATATAGTTCCGACCTCGCCCTCGTATCGGCTCACTCTTATAAGGTGTAGAAACCGTAGTGGTGCACGGTGGTTCAACTCCACCCGAGGGCACGAAACCCTTACCCAGTAACGAGTTAACCTAATGTTTGCGGTTTGGTTACGCAATTTGCTATACTAGAGATACAAGATTACTTGACATAGACGGGCACAAGAACCCGAAACCTATCCACCAACCGAAGGACAACTTCTTGATAACCAAAACAGCAATGATATTGGCGTTTATATATGGGATGATCTTTCTCACCCCGATAGCCGAAGCAAAAGCCCCAATAGAAACAGGGGTAATTGCACTAGCCCCGCTATCCGTTCTGCCTGAAACACGGGAGGCAAGAGAAGGAACAAGCAACGTTTCTGTGTTCAAACACGGCAACATTGACTGGTTACCAGAACTCGCCCTTGCTGCTGGATGGAAACCTGCTCAGTTCAAGAAACTAGGGCATATTATTCTCCGAGAATCAGGTGGATGCCCAAACCGTATTGGCAGTTCAATCGTTGATAAGAACTGCAACATCACGGGGTACACCAAGGCGACCAACAAGTCAGACTCGGGTCTGCTTCAAATCAACGGTGTCAATTGGGACTTAAGCCGTAATAAGAACGCAATCGCTTGCACCAAACTAGGCTTTTGCACCCAAGAGGATCTGCTTGATCCACTGAATAACCTCAAAGTCGGCAGGCTTTTGTTTGAAGCCGCTGGTTGGGAACCGTGGAATGCATGTAATTGGGATCCAACGCGCTGTTAAGGCGTATTAGCCCCGCTCACAACAACATCCGCCACTTCTGCTGGCACTAAATTTCGCACTAAATTCGGTGCTTTGCTGCTGTCGGGTATTTCTTTTGAAATAAGTTGACATTTAGGGTTGTCTCATATAAACTAATATGCATAAACTAAACAGGAACCAAGGAGGTTGCCGAATGGTAGCAAACATAGAAGTAAACAAAGACGGGAAAGCAAGGTTTGCGTACGCAGGTACACAAACCCCATGGCACCGTCTAGGACAGTCAATGCAAGGACTTCAAACCATTGACGCAATGTTGGAAGCATCCCAAGCGGACTACCAAGTCCTACTGACCAAGATCGCAGTAGTAGACGACGAGGGCAACCTTGTGCGCAACCCTGATGGTTCACCCGTGATCGTTGAGGACAACAAAGCAACCGTCCGCATGAACGACGACGGTTCGTTCTCACCATTAGCAACAGTGGGCAACCGTTACGATGTCTTTCAAAACCGTGAGGTTCTTGAACGAGCAATGGCAGTAGTTGGTGCATCCAAGGGAGACGCAGTGATTGACACTTGCGGTGTTCTCAAGGGCGGAGCACGATTCTTCGCAGGCATTGACCTAGGAACATTGATTATTGATCCAACGGGCGTTAACGACAAGATCGCACGATACTTGGTTGTATCCCACGGACATGACGGTTACTGGCCGATCCGGTACGCAAATACTGATGTTCGAGCAGTATGTCAAAACACTGTGATCATGGGAATCAAGAATGCACAGCGACTATTCACCGCACGACACACCCGTAATGCGGACGAATATCTAAACACCGCACAAGAAGCATTGCAGATCTCTACGGAGTGGGCAAAGAACTTCAAGATCATGGCAGAATCAATGTTGGCAATCCCTGTTCCGCAGTCATCACAGCGGGTAGATAAGGTCATCAACACTGTGTTCCCAATCAAAGCAACGGAATCAGACACTCAACGACGCAACCGTGAAGAAATCACGGGAACGGTCAGAGCACTGTACGCATCACAAAAGAATGCAGGCGGTTACGGTTTCAACGGTTGGAGTATTTACAACTCCGTAGTAGAGTACCTTGACCATCACCGCAAAGGCGATGCAAGTGACAGAGCGTTGGCAACCATTGAGGAAAACTCGTGGGTGAACAAAGCAAAGATCACTGCACAGCACGCAGTACTTCAATTGGTTTAAACAGTTCCTTAGTAGGGAAGATACCACCACCTGAGCAATCGGGTGGTGGTATTATTTTATGTATGGATACGCCCGAGTGGGACGACTACAAACCTAAAGAAATAGAACTGCCTAAGCCAATCATCCCTGAGAACATCCTCAAAGATTTGACAGAGTTCGTACAGAACGCATTGGAGAAGGAAAACAAACTAATGTCAATAACATCAGATGTGTTAGACCAACTGTATAGAGAAATAGGCGGTGACGAAGAAACAGCGTCCCTAGTTATCTCATATATTCAACGACGCCACAAGTGGGATGTTGAACTATTGGCTGAACGCAGAGATGTAGATGAAGTTCTTTACCGTGAACACGATCTCTTTGACGAACACATGTGGGATAAAGTCATGAACACCAAAGCCATTTCCGACCTCCATCACGAGGTGTGGAAACTGTCCCAAAAGTACATTTCCCGAGCAATCAACGAAGTGCTTCGGTCGGATAACGGGACTCCCGAAGAGCCAGCGTTCTAAAGCAGGTCGTCGTCGGCTAGAGGATCGCCGTCGATCATCTCAAATGTTGCAGTAAAGCGCGTTCCGTCTTCATTATCAACTGAAATAACCTTGAACCCAAGCGAATCAAGCATCAAATCAGCCACACCACCCATATCTTCCTCAAAGGTTTCAATTTCTGCGTCGGTTGTTTCATCATCAACTGCCAAAGAAACAAGAATTTCCATCAGCAGATCTCGAACGTTTAAGTGGACTTCTTCAGGTGTAAGCATGTTGCCATAATAGCCCCGCATCCGCTAGATTGGTGACACCTCAGTCAAAAGGGCTGAGGTAAGACACTAGGAGGATCCGAAGTGAGTGCATCACCCGTAACATTGGTTGGAAATCTAACCGCTGACCCAGAACTGAAGTTCTTGCCAACAGGAGTTGGTAAGTTGACTTTCGGTATCGCAGTAAACCATTATTGGACTGACCAAGATGGTGAAAAACAAGAGAAGACTTCGTTCTTCAATATCATTGCGTGGCGCAACCTCGCAGAAGACTGTGCGAATGTCCTCACCAAGGGCGTTCGTGTTGTTGTAACAGGACGCTTGGAACAGCGTTCGTGGGACGACAAGGAAACAGGCGCAAAGCGTTCAACTGTTGAAGTTCTTGCTGACAACATTGGTTTGTCTGTTGGGAACATTGAGACATTTGTTCGTAAGCAGAAGGCTGAAGGACAAAACGGTTCGTATGCCCCGAAGGCTAAAACCGCATCCGCACCAGCACGCACTGCACCGAAGCCGATTGCTCAGGTACAACTCGAAGAGCAAGAGGCTTGGTAGAAGCAGTTAGCCCCGCTATCTGAAAACCGTTCCTCACCAATAAGTGTCACCCGTGAGTGCACTTGGTGAGGTTATTCGGTTGTGATTTTCCAGCCCGTATCAACTTTTGTTGCGAATTCGTTGAGTTCTTTTTTCTTTTGTTCGTCTGTGTTGCACTTTTTGTATAGTTCTATTGTCTCTTCATCTACTGCGAAATCTGTTTCGTCTCCGCTTGCTGTTGAACGACTGAGAACGATATCTCCAACTAGTAGTTGACCAAACAGGTATGTCATTGCGACATTCGCTTCCTGTTTGAGTAGTAAACCTTCGTCATGCACATATGCGTGCAAATCTTTACGTAAAGGGTGACGCACGATATCAAACCATCCACCAACCATGTGGTGAACCATGATGTGTGCGTCTGTCACGGGAAGGTCTATGTGTCGTACTTCGCCGTTCGCTCTTACGAGTACTGCCGATGTCATTATGACTCCCTAATTGTGTGGTCGTATTCACGGTCTTGGTTTTCAAGACGGATAGGTAGATAGAAGTCGTTCATTGTGCGCTTGATGTACGGGTTGCGTAGACCAGACCAAGAGACTTTTACTCCGTTGGGTACATATGTTGTGAACCATTCAAATGCTTCTGCGCTGTTCTCAAACGGTCCGTAAAACTTTTGTGTTCTGTCGAATGAAAGTGTTGCGATAAGTGGTGAGTTGAGATAGTAGGTGTCTAGGTACTCTTGCATCTCGTCAAGTGTTTCAAGAATCATGTAGCCTCTTTCGTTGGTACTGCTATTTGGATAGTTCCTGTTTTTGTGTTGTGTGCTACCACTTTGTCTTCCTGCACGAGCAGTGTGATATCACCTGAATATTCGTAGAAGAAGTCGCCTAGGTCTACTGCACCGCATTTTGTATCTGCTACAAATTGTGCGTATGCGAGTAGACGATCGGCTTCTGTTTCGTACTCGTCACGAGGGCGTTCGGGGGGCATTTGTTCTTTAGGTTTACGCATTAGTATGTGTAATTTCCTTCTAACAAACGATTGAACTCCTCGCCGTAATACTTGAATGAATGTGATGACACACTCTCTGCTAGTTCGTTTTCATCAACGCCTAGTTCAAGGATAAGTACGCTCTCTGCACCCATGGTGTCACGACCAAGGACACTTACTTCTGTGTCTGCGTCCATCCAATCCACCCGTGTGTGGTGGTGTCCACAGATATGGAACTGTGGTGTCACCTTGTCAAGTATTTCCTTGACGAGATGTCGTTGTGCGATAGACACTTGAATGTCGTCCTTGTATGTGATCTTTTCACCATTGTTGTACGGTGCTTCGTGGGTCATGAGGATGTCAACGGGTTCGTTGCTGAGTAGATCAACATCGAATGGGTTGATAAGTTCGCCTCTCCACCATGAGTCACCTTCTACACGGTCTAACCAATCCACTGAGTACGCACCGCCATAACCCATGAAGGTTGTTTCTCCGATTTGGAAACGACATCCACGAGGAATGTATTGCAACCATTCATTAGGTGTTGGGATTGGATTGTTCTTTCCGTACTTGTCAGTTAGGTCACGAAGTAGATCATGATTTTCGTGGTTGCCGTCAATCCAAAGGAACTTGATTTGTGCGTCTTCTGCGAGTTTCGCTACACGGTTCACAAATTGCTTTCCAAATGGACGGTGCACCCAATACCCAAAGTCGCCAACTGAGATGATGTGCGTTACTTCGTTCTTTTTTGCATGCGAGATTACCCACTCTGCGTGTCCCATGTTGCCGTGGATGTCACCTGCGAACATGACGATCTGTTTGGTTTGTTTAGTGTTTTCTAGTTGTTTCATATATATAAGTATATACCCGTACTGTCATATTGTCAACCCCATAAATGCCCTAATTCACGGGCTTTCATGATATATCTAGGGGCGTAAGGTAGTGTATTGGTATGACAGAACCGCTGACATCCGCCACAATCGTCTCCCGCCTACCTGAAGAAATAGTTGATTTAGTCGGGAGATTTATCGGCGATAGCGACATCGACACCGACTTAGATGAGGTCAAAGTACTGATGCCTGCTAGTCCCGTCGTGTCGGCAATCGCCTCCTATTTGGGCATCTCACAAGAAAGCCCGAGTGGACATGCGCTCGATCAAGCAAAAGCGTGGATCGATGAACAATCATTGTGGCAAGACAGGTCATCAACCATTCAACAGAAACTTTCAGAAAAGTTCCCATTCACAGAAGTAGAAGCATCAAAAGGCGAAATCCCTTCATGGATGCACGCCCCCTGGGCTCCAACCCTGCTGTTCCAATGGTCAGAAGCATTGCGAGACGCAGTTTTACAAGCAGAAGAATATGTGGAGGAAGTTCTATGAGTGACGAAACCAACGACAATCTAGAGTTCGCTATGGGTGAAGTAGCGCGTGACTTGGAGCCGACGCGTTCGAGGAGTGTCGCTAAGAAGAAAAAAGATAAAGACGGGACTGATTTATCTTCCACAGCACAAGAACAGGTCCTTTTCCGTGCAACCGCCGAAGACAAGCAGAAGTGGGAGGAATGCGCCAAACATTTGGGTATTTCTATGGCTGAGTTCCTTCGTGTTTCGGCTAACGAAAAGGTTGAATCTGCGATGGCAGGATGCGACCACCCGTTGGCTTTCCGCCGTTCATTTCCGTGGATGGAAGAATGCCTGAAGTGCGGTGTGCGTTTACGAAACGAACAAACCGCAACTTACACTAATCGCCGATAAGCAGTGAAGCCCCGCAAACCGATAAAGCGGTCGCCACTCAAACGATCGACAAAGCCGATCAAGCAAAAGTCGGCAAAGCGTTTGGTTGCTGATGTGGATAGGCGCATCTTTGTTGCGATGATGCTCAACAAACACCCGTATTGTGTTGCGTGTCCTGTGTTTGCTGAACATGATGGGCTTGTCACTTATGTGCGTCGCCCGTCGCAGGATATTCATGAACTTATCCGTCGCTCTCAGGGCGGTTCTGTGGTTGATGAGGGGAACTGTATTGCTGTGTGCCGTCCGTGTCATACACGAATCGGGGAGAACCCGCAGTTAGCCTTTGACTTGGGGCTTGCGAAACATTCGTGGGAATGAAAGGGGATTTATGTTTCTACTGTCATGGTTCATGAAACTGATATGGGTTGTATCTATGGTTTCAGTAATCGGTTTACTGTCCGTGCTTGCGATGATACTGATATCAGACTTGAAAGGGTCGTGGTATTGGAAGAAGCGTGGTGGTTGGTAACCACCCGTAAGCACTATTTGCGCTTACCGCCATGCCTACGATCGTATTGAACGCCTCTAAGGTATAGCCATCTACCAACGAGAAAGATTGTTGCGCCGATAAGAAACTGTTTCATTGTGCTTTGCCTTTCTTGCAGAACTCTATGTACTTAGTCATTACGAAGTCTACGAACTCTGATCGTATTGTCGCTTCACCATCGTCAATCATAGTGAACTCGGGTAGACCGTTATCGTTGTAAACATATTTAGAACACTTACCTGCACTGCCTCCGTTGTACCCGTAGGTCGCTACAGTCAATGCCTCTGATACAGGTGTATTAGGGTTGTTCTTATACTCTTTCTCTAGGTCACCTCTCTGATAACCCGTGAGACTGTCTAACTTTTTGATACGAACATAACTATCTACAACGATACTTACAGTGTCAAACTCATCTAAACCGTCATTGTATGCGTCACTCAACACTGTAGGTAACGACTCAAATGGGTGACCATTGAGACCACTCTGACGACACTCAAATAGGTCGCCCTTCTGAAACACAACGAATGACTGCATGTCTGTAATACCGTTATCTTCTTTGCATACCTCTGTCTTGCGAAGTTGTGCGATCTTTACGATCTTGTCTGCCTCTATGTCTATGTCCATCATTGTTATACCCGTGTGCTTCTTTTGCGTGTGATCGAACGACACTGTGCTAATGCTTGCTCTCTTGTGTCATGTGTAGACAACGGCATGTTGTTGTTCGCTGTGTCTATTACCAACCATTTAGTGGAAGGGTATCTATCAGGTGATATGTCGTATCTGTAGTTCATTGTGCTCCTATGAGTAGGACGATCATGGCTATTGCCATTGTTGCTATGCCTAGTAATGCATCTGTAGTCATGTGTCTAACTATATAACAGTAGTGAGTATATGTCAAGTATCACCCGTAGCCACTATTTCTCAACACGCCACCTCAAACCATAAGACCTACGCACCGCATTAGCCTCCAACTTACGAGACCTCTCAGGCTCAGGTAACGACTCATACAGAGCAACACGCTGACGATTCTTACGCTCACGCTCATACTCCCTACGCCTCTCACGCTTAGCCCTCGTATCCTCACGATGACAGCGATCCCACTCTCTCTTGTCCTCAATGTTCTTATAAGGCATTGACTAACGACCTTTAGCAAACAACTTGAACACAAAAAGCACAACAAAAGAAATCACAACAGACGCAACAACCTCCTCGAAATGCACAACAAACACAAACCACAAAAACTGCAACAACAAAGACAAACCGATCAACACAAACAACACAGGAACAAGCACACGCATTACGATGAAACCCTTACAACATAAGGGTTACAGGACATTAGATGCGATGTGGTTGAGTGATTCATAAACGGGACTGCCAACCTTTTAGAGCGGTTCGGGCAGGGTGGGGAGTGATGCGATAATTTTTTGTGTCGCCTTCTTTTTTTTAGGTTTATCTGACACGGGTCTGTTGGGTTTTGGTTTGTAGATGGTTTCTAGTTGTTTGATTTCTTTTTGGAGTTGTTTGATTTCTTTGTCTAGTTGGGCGAGTTGTTGGTCTAATGTTTTTTTCATTGTGTTTCTGTTTCTGTGTGGTGGTGGATCATGTTTAGGCAGGTGAGGTAGCCGATTGTGTCTAGG
>Ga0207909_1000445_pt1 | contig 13932 bp, 15 predicted proteins | sample LakMenEpi05May10_FD_150672 | JGI IMG/M metagenome (GOLD analysis project Ga0207909, IMG submission 150672) | Freshwater microbial communities from Lake Mendota, WI - 05MAY2010 deep hole epilimnion (SPAdes) | ecosystem: Environmental > Aquatic > Freshwater > Lake > Epilimnion/Euphotic zone ...
GGTAGTCGAGGTTGCTATGGAAAAGGAGCAAGTAAGGAAAGATATATGGACTGACGAAGAACTCATTAAATACATAATAAGTGACTTAAAAGATATAGAAGATGTAAGAGTAGAGTATTCGTTTCCAGATGAAGAAAGATTTTCTATAAACAAACTTAAATCTTATCCTAAAAAATTATCTGAAGAAGATGCTGATTATTATGAAAGTATAATGTCAGATTTGATTGAACTTTATAGAACTAAGTTTAATGAAGAAGGCACTTTTGTAACTAAAAAAAATCCAGTTTCGCTTATTGAACAAGAGAGAGCGTTGAGTGTTGCTCAAAAAGAAGGAAGGATGAAATTGACTCCTTTCTTTCCAAGCAAAGAAGACATTTTTGATAAAAACGGAAATGTCATTTACAAAGCGATGACCGAGGATGAGTTAAAAGATGCTATGGGGTATAAAAAAGAGCAAGGCAAATGGACTTATGATTATGACCAAGATGTTACGCTATTGAACTTGCCAAAAAAATATGAATTGTTTGTAATGCCATATAGTCAAATTTCTAATCTATACGAAGATGTAAAGAAAACAGGAGGTAGACAGGTATTAAATCCTAAAATTGCATACCTTCAAAATTTTGTTAATAATAGCGTAGTAATATTAGATGAAAGTCATTCTGCGAGTGGTGGAACAATAGATAACCCATCAAACATTTTTGAAACAATATCTAAGTTTGTAGGTCTTTCTGCGATGACTACATACATTTCAGCTACTTACTCAAAGAGAGCGGTTAATATGCCTTTGTACGCTATTAAAACGAGTATGAGAGAAACAGGTTTATCAACAAAAGAATTGATTGAAACATTTACTGATGGTGACACTGCATTGCAAGAAGCGGTGTCTGTTGAGTTGGTTAGAAATGGTCAATTACTAAGGAGAGAAAGACTTATTCAAGGAACATCAAATTACGAATATGCTAAAAACGAGCCTGGCGACCAAGTTGGTACTCAACAAGCAATTAGAATGAATACTGTTGCTGATTTGTTTGGAGAGGTTAGACAATTTCAAAAAAAGGTTCACGGGGTTATAAAATCGTTTAAAGATGAACTTGAAGCAAGAGAATTTCCAACAGAGCCTTTAGCTGGAACAAAAGATGAAATTGACAAAGCGAGGTCTATTAATGGTCTTGAATTTCAAATGTTCAATTTCTTTTTGTTAGGTTTAAAAATTCAACAAACAGTAGAGTATTCTTTAGAACAACTTAAAAATGGTATTAAGCCAATCATTACCGTAGCAAATACTTTGGAGTCAGCGTTAAGCAATATGCCTAAGTCTTTTAAAACAATGAAAGAGAGCGACAGGTATCAAATGGGAGATGAAATCGAAAATGATTTTAAACTTTATATTGCATATTTATTATTCTACACAATGCGTTGGAAACAAAATGTTGAAACGGTTTCGGATGATGGTGATAGAGTTATTTCATCAAAAACTATTTGTGTATTTGACGACTATCATCCTATGTCAAGAGAGTTAAGAACAGAATTAGGTGGGGAATACGAAGTTATTTTAGGTAGAATATTAAGAGCAACTACAGGCGTTTCTATTGCACCTATTGATGAGATTAAGCAAAGAATAAAAGATGCTGGGTATTCTATTAATGAAATAACTGGAAGACAATTACAGGTTTCTTTCTCTAACAAAAATTTTGATAAAGGTGTTATTACAAAAAGAGAAGTTAAGCCAACAACTGTTGTAGTAAAAGAGTATAATGAAAACAAAATTGATGCTCTAATAATCAATCAGAGTGGTGCTGTTGGTATCTCAATGCACGGCAGACCAGTAGGTCGTGCTAAGATTTTTTATCCAATTCAAAAAACACAAGTTGAGGTTGATGGTGTAATAATGGAAGTTGAGTCAGGCTGGCCAACTACACTTGAAAATAAAGATGAAGTAAAAAAACGAGGAATGATTATTACTCAAATGGAACTTGACATAAATAAAGAAGTTCAAAAATTGGGTAGGATTAATAGAACAGGTCAGGTATACCCTCCTCAATTTACATACATCGTTTCATCAATACCTTCGGAGTCAAGATTATCGGCTATGATGGAAAGAAAATTGCGTTCACTATCTGCAAACGTAAGTTCTGACCAAGAACAATCTTCGCATCTATTTAGTTCAGATGACTTTTTTAGTGCAATCGCTATTGACCCTTTCAATGAAACAATGAGAGAGATTGGTGCGAGATTTAGAGCGAAAGTAAAAGAAGATATTAAAAACTACACTAAAATTCTATATTTCTCAGACTTTCAATTACAAAAAAACTTTTACGATATTTTCACTCAAAGATTAAGAGAATTTATTGAGGAGCAAATAAAATTAGGTACTTATGTAGGTGCATTAGCAAAGAAAGATTACAAGGCAAAAACTGTTGATAAATTCCCTTTCTATATTGGAAACGAAGATTCAAAAACATCTTTTGGCGGACATAGTTTTTTAGAGCAATGTACAGTTAAAGAGTACGAACCTAAAAATTTAGAGAGAGAAGTAAGAAACGCTATTGCAAGTAAAATGGTGTTGAAAAATTCTAATTTCTATAAAAAGGATTCAAATCCACAACTTGATGAAGAAGGAGAAGTTATAACAAGTTCCTTTGATAAGATGTATGACAACTTAGAAATGTATCAAGCGGATGCTATTGCTTTAATTGATTCTTTTGCAGACGACAAAGCGACTATGCAAATTACTTATATTGCAGAATATCAAAAAGATATTTTAGCACTACAAGAAAAAGTTGATAACGCTAAAAATGAACTTTTTAGAAAATATGATGTACTTAAATTTGAAGTTGACGAGCAAGGTTTAAGAACGAAAGCAAAAAGAATAATTCACGGAAAAGTAAAAGAAATTTTTGAATTAGAAGAGCAAGTTACTAAAGTAAAAAAACAAATTTCCGAAATTAAAGATAAGATTTCAGAAGCACTAAACAAAGAGGATATGGCTTCTGTTGGAACTCTAAGTGTTGATATGGCAAAGTATAAAGAAGAAGATAAAAGACTTTCTGATTTAGTTGCTTCATACGGTGATGTTAGTGAGTTAAAGTCTGAATACAAAAGTTCTGAGAGAGAAATTAAACACGATGAAAAAGAAATAGAAAAAATTAAAAATAGAATTTCAAATATTCGAGAGCAAGGTGTTGAATACGCTACGTTGATGAACAATTTAAAGTCTTTCATAATGAAGATTGGTCAGGTTCACAACTATTGTATTTTAAAAGAGATTCCAATTAATGTTGACAAAGATGGAGAGTTTCAGTTATCTATTCAGAGATACGAATACGAAATTGATTTTTCTCAGCCAGCAGTAGTTACAGGAATTACTTTCCCTTTTGAAGCAAGTGAATTTATACCTTCAAATATAATTGTAAATTTTGTTGGTGTTACAGATAAGTCAACTGGGACAAAACCATTTTCTCAATTATTTAAAGAAGTTGATATTCAAGATAAGTGGGAGAGAAATAGAAAAAGTCTTATTGAATTAAAACTTATTGCACCAAGCTACAAAGATAATGTTTGGAATAAAATTGTAGGTAGTTTTGATACATCAAGCGATGCACCAAAATATTTTATTGTTGGAAGTATTTTGAAAACTTTTATGTTAGCAAAAGACAATGAATTGCCTGGGACTATTACTAAATACACAATGAACGAAGGCGTTGATAGATTAGGTATCGAAATTTCAAACAATACAGATACCGAAGGAACTATGGTTTCAACAACTTACGATAAATTACTATCTCGTTATAACAATGAAGAAGGAAGCCTTGAGTACCCTATTTTATTTGATGGTAACACAAAGAACATAGATAGGTTGATGACAAATTATATGTATTGGTATTGCATAGCAAGATTCTACAATGCAAAGAAAAATAATAAACAAATTGCAGGAGATTACAATGACAATTACTTAAACAGTGGTGATGAATTTACTTTTGAGATTTCAAGCAAAAGCGGTTATTCGGCAATTAGAATTTCAATGCCATATTCTTTAAGAGAGGATTCAAATAATATTTGTAGTGCTTATTTCGATGGAGATGTGTTGCCTCAACAAATGGCAATAGAAGATTTCACGAATTCATTAACTGTTAAAATTATTTCAAGTGAACTTAGATACGCTGAATTTTTTGCATATCAATTAAGTCAATTAGGTGTAGATATAGATAGCGATAATTTAGAAATTTCTAAAAAGAGTCTTAACTTTCCAGATGTTAGCGTTTCTACTAATCAAGTAAAAAGATATTCTTTAGAGAAGTTTTTTAAATTAACTTTCCCTACTAATATGTTAGGTGCAAAATCAAGTATAGCTTGTTCCCAAAGAGTAACAATGTCATACGAGAACTTTTTGGAGATTATGAAAACTTTAGAAGTAGCGAATGAAAAACCTACATTTGCAACAGGTAGTCAATATTTTAAAGAAGTTGCGGATATGTATGTATTAGAGCAGTTTGTTGAAAATAGCGTGTTTACTGAAACATCGGCAGGTGGAGATGTAACTTTCAACCCAGCGGTAGAAGGTGCATTAATGGAAGCAATAGATAGTCAAATTCAAAAAATAGTTGATATATTTACACTCGAAGAATAATAAATGACAATAGACGAACAATACGAAGATGCTTATGACAAAGCACCAAATGAAACGAAAAGAGTTATTGAAACTTTCCAAAGAGAGCCGAAAGAACTTAGGGATAAAAAGCCGTTGCTATATTATATTTTAGGTAGCGGAACTCCTCCTTATAAAATGGCTAAAAAAGAGTCTGCTTATGTAGATGTTGCAAGTGGAAAACACAAATGCTCTAATTGTATTTTTACGTTTCAAAACTATGTTAAAAAAACATATATTTGTTCTCAAATTAGAGGGACTATAAAATTAGGCGGTTGGTGTAAACTTTGGATTGGTTAAAAAAATAAAATAATGAACTCATATATGGAATACGCTAAAAGTGGTGAACTTATTAAAAGAGCCGATGGAACTTACTCTAAGCGTGGTTTATGGGATAATATTAGAGAAAACAAAGGGAGTGGGAGGAAGCCAACAAAAGAGATGCTTGAACAAGAAGCTAAAATAAAAAACGAAATGGCTGATGGTGGCAATGTTGAAAACAAAGAAACATATAAAAAGTGGAAGTCACTTGTTAATATGAGCAAGAGTGAGTTAGAAAAATTCTATAATTCACAGGAAGGAAAAGATGCAGGTCTTTCATCTCAAGAAGCGAGTGAGCAAGGTATTAGTAGTGGTAGAGAAAGTGCAAGATGGGTTATGAAAATGAAACAAACACCTATGCAAGAATGGACTCCTACTATGTGGACTTGGGCGAAAAAACAAATTAGTTTTGTAAGTAGAATGAGTGGAAATAAAGGTGGTCTATACGATGACAAGGGTAACAAAACAAGAAAGCATACGTCTTTATTGATATGGGGACACAATCCAGAAAAGTACGAAGATGGAGCAAATATTGAAAATAAAACAAAAACAAATACAATGGATAAAGCAATAGAAGTAAGTACGTCAGAATATAAATATTCTGAATTTTACGAATGGTTCAAAAATTACATTCCTTCAAGTTTGTATGGAGAAAGTTGGGCATCAGAAATGAAATCACTCAACACTTTGATTTTAGATAATAATGTCGAAGAAAAAATAACATTCACAGATAGCAGACTTGTTCTAATATCATTTATGGCTCTCACCTATTCCGATGTAACAAAAGGCGGTATGAGAGAGTGGTGGATAGTAAGAAGATATTTAGAGCAATACTCGGATAACAATTCAATTCAAGGAACTGATTTATTTGAGTTTGTAGATAAGTATATTGGCTATACATTTACCGATGCAAATATGAGCGATGAAGAAAAAATGAGAATAGAAACTTTAAAATCTGTTTTGTCTAAGCACATAAAAGATGATTCTATAATGATTCCTTACTTTGTGAAGAGCGAAATAATGTCTGGGGTAAAAGAGTTCACAAAAGAAGAGATAGTGTCTGAGGAGTCACAAGAAGAGGAAATTGAAGAGGTGTCCGTAGAAGATAAATGGAAAGGACTAAAAGATTTCGCTGAAATGATGATGGAAGATGCAGAAGGCGAAGTTTTAGAAAAGTGGCAAGGTCTTTATGAATTTTGTGAATTAATGTTAGAAAAATAAACTTAAAAAAAAATATAAAATGGAAAATAAAATGAAAAAAATTAGTACAGGTATGAAAAAACATTTCGGCAAAAAAGGTACTACAATTACTTTAAAATATACTGACTTTGAAAACAAGGCTCACTCTAAAAATTTTGAAACACAAGAAGAAGCTATTGAGTTTAAGAAAATTTTAATGGCTCAAGGGTTAGCTAAAACTATTTCTTTACCATTCAAAATGGATAATGAAGAATACGCTAAAGGTAAAACTCTTAAAGGTAAAAAGAAGTGGATAAAACCAGCACTATCAGGTAAGAAAGGTATTGTAAGCAAGTTCGCAGAGAAAAAAGGAATTATAAAAGCAGGTAAAGACTTAACATTAACTTCTATTCGCAAAGTAGAAAAGGTTGCTACTGGTAAAATGAAAAAGAGAGCAATAATGGCAGAAACGCTTATTGGATTCAACAAAAAAAGATTTGGTGAAGAAGGTATGAATGTTGAATACGCTAAAGGCTCTACTGTTACAACAAACGAAGGAGTGATTGAATCATTTTTATCTGACAAAAAAGAATTGAAGGTAGGTAATCTTTCAACTCACTACTCTACTATGGGCGATGTTGTTTTGTTAAGAAATTATGGAACTTTGATTGCTAAAAGAAAAGGTAAAACAGTAAGTATCTCTACAAAAAAATATTCAGTCACTACAACTAAGATTCAAAATATGATTGAGCGTATGGCTAATGGTATGGGATTGAAAGTAGAAAAAATTGGAGAAGATGAATTTGCTAAAGGTGGCGAAATGTATGGTTATGGTGGAGAAGTAGAAGGTACTTATGGAAGAAGCAAAAACCCAGCAACAATATTTGTTTACAAGCAAGGTAGAAGAAATTGGTATGTAGCAGAAGGAAGTGTAAATGTTAATTGTACTTACGATGATATTGAAGATGGTGTAGATATTGAGGAGTTAAATGATGTTGATACTTTTACTGCATCAAAGCCAATCAATAGCGTAGAAGACCTTGAAATGTTTATGGATGATGAAGAATACGCTAAAGGTGGTGGGTTAAAATCAATACCAAAAGGCAACAAAGGACTTCCTAAATTACCAGAGAGTGTTCGTAATAAAATGGGATATATGGAAAATGGTGGTTACATTGAATTGATGGGCGAAGGATTTGATGATGGTATTAACAAATTAACAACTGCTTGGTTTGATTGGGTTAATGCTCCAATGACTACAAAAGAAGATATAGAGTTAGCAAAATCAGATGTTTTAGAGTACATCGAAGGAATGTTAGATGAGAAATATCGTACAGGTGGTGTAGCAGGTTCAAAGCACGTTTCGGTTACAAAAGGTTATAGATTACCTCACGGCTACAAAGCAGTAAAAGGTTCCGATAAATCTTACAATTATTCAAAAGGTCACAAAGGAGTTAAAGTAGACGCAGGTTATAGACTTCCAAAAGGTTATGAAGTAGTTGAAGGTGCTTATGATATGAAGTACGAACACGGAACTACTTTAGGTGATTGTTGGTCTTGCAAGTTAGACAAAGACGAAAAAGAATTTGCTTGTTCTGTTTACAATAGAATGATTACTTGTCATCCTTTTTGTACTGAAGAAACTTTAAAAAATTGCGACAAAAAATATTTGCTAAGTGCGATTGAAAAAAATATGAACGCTTTTTCAAACGATGGAAAAAAATTAGCAACGTCAATAGTTAGAAAATTAAAATAAATAAATTACATTTGCACAAACTAAAAACAAAAAACTATGGAATACTCGTATGAAAAATTAATGAAGGAGAAAAACTTACAACTAAGTGAACTCCCACCTGATGCAAGAGTTGGAATTGAAGCTATTGCGAAAGTCAAGCGTACTATTGCTATCACAGAAGAAAAAGGTCGCAAAGTAGGTCCAGCTACGCTTACAAAATTGAAGGCTAACGATAAGTGGGCAACGCAAGAAATTCAAGCGTATCTTCAAGGAAAAGAAAGTAATCAATCGGAAGAAATTCCACACAACGAATCAGAAATTCAAAACGAAATGGAAAAAGAAGCTAAAATCGAAGAAGTAAAAATTGACCCAAAAGGGTTAGCAATCGAAGGCGAACTAAAGAAAATACACGAAGCTGGAAAGAAAACAGTAACAGCAGATGAATTAGAAACTCTCGCTCCGAAATGCTACGATGTTTTAGCCGAGAACTACGATGACAATGGAGAGAATGGTATTGAAACAACTCACTACTCAATCATTGAAACAGCAGACGAAGTATTCACAATAACTAAAAAATAAAAAAAATGATAACAAAATTTGAAACAGGCTCACCTGTAGCAGGAAAGAGTAGTAACACACTTCTAATAGTTTTAGGATTAGCCGTTGCTGGGTATTTGGTTTATAGGTTTGTAATTAAGCCAAACCAAGAGAAAGCAAAGCAAGAGAAAGAAAAGCAGGATAACCAAGAGTAGTCTGTTAATAAATATTTTACCACTATTTGTTTTTGTGTAAAGAATAGTATATATTTGTGTAACATTTAAACATAAAAATATGAAAGCAAAGACAAAAAAAGTGCCTGACGAAATTACAAGCAAGTCAGATGAAAGTGGTAATTTAATTTTGATTAAGAACAATGGTGTTAGATTAATCTTAACTTTGAAATTAAAATCTGAAACTAAGGGCAGAAGGCTCGGTATAGTTAATATTGATAGAAAAACTTTTGAAGTAAAAAGAAAAAGAGAAAAACATTTATTTAGAAAAAATCAAAGTTATGGATTCAATCACAAGCTACTCGTAGATGCAACAAAATTTGATAAGATAAGATTGTCAGACGAAAAAAACGAGTGGTTGATTCCAAAGAGTTACATTTTAGATAACGGTTCTTTTTTACACTTTAAAAATAGTGGAGGGTATGAAAGACAGATATTTATTGAAATAGAAAAATTAAAAGAATTTGAAAGAGGTTTAAAGATTTGAGAACAATACAATTCACATACGAAGATAGAGTAAGAGGGGAAATAACATTAGATATTACATACACTATGAGTCCCTATAAATCAATTTCTGAGTATGTAGAGATAATAAAAATAAGCGAAGACGGAGTCGAAGTAGATTCGGACGAGTCTTTGCTTTCTTTTATAGAAGATTACATCTTAGAGAATGACGAAGACGACATTTACGATGACTATTACAATGAAGAGGATTAGTCCTTTTCAAACGAGAGAAAATTTGCAGTAGTATACCACCTTTCATTTTTAAATCTGCTCGTTATATAAAATCTTACACTTATTCTACTACCAATTTCGCAACTCAAAACCAACTCATCATATTGGTATCTTTTCATCACTAAATTAACCTGCCTTACAATTTCGTGACCAACACTCAAGGTTACATTACAAAACAACTCACCTATATTTAATTCACATATACAACCCTTAATTTGGTTGAATGTAAATTGCTTTTCATTTCTATTAAAACTCAACTCATTCATACATTTATTTTTATTTGTAATTACAAATCTAACAAAAAAATTTAAAAAAAATAATCAACAAATGTAAATTGAACGTCTTTTATGTTTAACTTAGCACGATTAAAAAAAATATGTCAAGCGAAAAAGAAATATTATCTGTATCATCTCTATTGAAAAATATTCAAAAGGGAATAAAAGTATATGGCTTGAAGCAGTTAAATGACTCTCTCGAAGCACTTATAAATAGTGGCGATGGAAGAGATAAAATAATTGATAAAATTCTGTTAATTGTTTGCGATGATTTTAAAATAAGTAAAAATATTTTGCTATTTAGCAATGAGAGAGGGGAAATTCAAGAAGCGAGAAGAATCGCAACCTGTTTATTATTTTTTAATGCAAACATACCCGTAAGAACAATATCTAAAAAAATATTTGAAAGAGATTGGACTCTATTTGTATCAAAGGCTATCAAAAGGCATAGAAACATAAATGAGTCTATAAAGCCTGATAGGGAATACAAAGAGCGTTACGAAAAATTAGAAAAAATACTTAACAAAAAATAAATATGGCTATCAAAATTTATCAAAAAAGAGGGAACTTAAATTACAAAGAAAGAAAATTAATTACAGAGATTGAAAATTCTCTTATAAAAAAGTTTGGCGACACACCGCCTGAAAAATTTAATTCTGCTACAAATTTCGACCAACTAAAAGAGTTACACAATATGTATTGTGGGGATGAGGTAGAATTTGAAGAGATTAAAAATAATGAAACAGTAGAAGAAAGTAACCACAAAAATTTTAGAGATAATATGAAACCAGAAGCGAAAAGTGATTTTTCTCTTGATGAAATTGAAGATTCAGATAGAACATTTATTGACCCACTAAATCGTGAAGAGCCACTTGTTAGGGACTATGTAATGAATGAAGACCCAGCATCTACTCAAGGTTCAGGTGATAGGAGTAATCCTAAATTATCTTTTGATGAGCCATTAACTTTTGAAGATTCATTTGAAATACCAGGAGAGAGTTCATCTGACAAAGATAAGCGTAATAATACGGGAGAAAAAAACAATCAAAGTCAAACAGCAAGACCTATAAACAATTCCAATCAAAATACTGGAATGAGTCAAGCTAACCCACAAAACGATAATAAAAAACAAAAAAAGAGTAGTCAAAGGTTTGCTAAGTACATTGTAGAAACTGTTTGTATGCTATGTGAAAAAGGATTTGTTTGGTATGCAAATAGCGATATTAATGATTCAAAACTTGCCGAATATGAATTAAGTGGAGAGATTGATTTATCTGTATTGGTAACATTAGAAACGGGTCAAGAAGTTACTATAAAGCAATTTTTTCAAAATCAATCTTTGAAAGCAGAAGAGTTGGCAAGAATTTCAAAAGAGGAACAAGAGGATTTGACAGATGCAGTTGCAGAATTATTAATTGAGAAAAACTTTACTCCAACTCCAACACAAGAAGTTTTACTAATTGGTTTGAAAATTGTCGGAGGTAAATTTGTAAGTGCATTTTCATTGAAGTCACAAACGAATGATTTGTTAATGCAATTAAGAGCGATGAAAACTCAAGTTAAACAAGAAGAGTTTTATGAAGAGCCAGAAAGAGTTGTAAGAAGAGAAGAGCCAAAGCCTCAGCCACCTAAATCAAATGAGATATTAGATGAAGAAGATGATGAGAAATATTTATTGGATAAAGAAACAGAAACCATAGAATAAAATGAAAAAGAAAGTATTGTCAGCAGTATCAAGAGAGGCAGGAATGATGACTTGCACTGGTTTTCAAGGTGTGGGTAAAACATATCAAAATATGCACTTGATAAAAGACTACGTTAAAGACAAGCACTATAACGGGGTAAAGGGTCGTAAGGTACTTATTTTTGACACGAATGGCGAGTACACTCGTGAGCAGTTTGGTAAAAATGATATTCCAGATTTCGAGCCAAAGAGAATAGCTGTAAAAGATATTCAGGAGTGGAGTCGCTCACCTACAATAGAATGTAGAAGAGTTGATGCAAAAAATCTTGGTATAAAAGATAAGAAAAAATGTTTGGAGTACATTCTAAAAGTTTATAGAAATGGACTTATGGTTATCGAAGATATTAACACTTACATACTTTCAGTAACTCATATGGAAGAGATTGTAGGTCACATTGTAAATCTTCGTCATCGTGCGGCAGACGTTCTAATTTCATATCAATCTTTGCGACCAGTAGAGCCTCGTATTTGGCAAAATAGTCGTTGGGTGCGTATGCACTATCAGGCAGATAATATCAATGATATTAAAGGCAAAGTAACGAATGTAGTTTTATTTAAGATAGCACAATTAATTGTGAACAATAGATATTTTAATGATGACAAGCGTTTTTTCGTTTACATTATGGTTGCACAAAATAAAATCGAAGGCAAGTTCACTAAAAAAGAATTTATTGATGCCTGTAAATTATTTGCGAACTCGAATAAAAAATATGTAAAAGAATTTAAAGAGATGAATGATTGCTCACAAGAGGAAGCAGTACAGGGTTTGGTTAAACAATACTATGACCAATATTACGGGAACAAATAATGAAGAACGAATTAAAAGATTTGCAGATTAAGATTGAAATCAATAAAAGAATGTTAGAGTGCTTAGAACTTAGACTTCATTACATTGATTCAAATAGGGTTAACAAAAGCGATTACGAATTGAATGAAGATGATATTATTAAAATAACAACTAATACAAAGATTGATTTTCTAAATGACAAAATAAGTGAATTGGAAAATGAATTTATAAATTTATTATGAAGACAATAGGTATTTGTATTTCATTGGATGAAAATGATGACATTAATAAAGTGAAGTTATTTTTGGAAAGTCTTTTTAAAAGCGTAAACTATGGTATGATAAACTATTACATACACTTGAATAGTGTTGGTAGTTATAGGGAACTTGCAAAATACTTAGAACAACTTACTGTTACTTCGCCTTTTGTTAATGACGATAATGAGAGGGATAGACATTTTATAGATTTGCAATTTTCTGATTCAAGTTTATACGAAAGTTATAATAAATTAATTAAATTAGTAAAAGAAGATTATATTTGTATATTGCCAAAAGGATTATATTTGAATAATAACTGGCACTTAAATTTGCTTAATTATTACACTGAAATACCTACTTCCGGGATAATATCAATAAATTGTGGTGTAGAAAAAACATATTATTCAGCAGTTCTTTCTTATGATAAAATGAAAACTATTTTAATGCCTACAAATTATATTTTGAGTGGATTGCTTTTTATGAAAAAGTCTTTAGTTCACTTTATGGGAGGTTTTGATTGTAGTTTGATTGGATATGAAAGAGAAGAGATTTGCTATCGCTCAAGAGCAAATGGATATGTAAATTATTATGCTTTAAAAGACAACTGCATAGATACTATTTACAAACACGAAACAAAAGATTCTATATCGAAACAAATGTATGAAGAGAGCGTAAAGTCAATGAATAAAAATAAAATTTTTAAAAAACAATTATAATTATGGAAAACGAAATTAGACCAGAAGTAACAACATCAGCGCCTAAAATATTAGTAGAGATATTGGTTCACGGTGTTGAGGATGAAAAAAAAGAAATTAAAAAACTTTTTGATAACATAGAAGGTCAAATGAGTAAACTAAAAAAGGGTAAGATGGTTAGAATACTTTGGTATATTGACAAAGGAGAGTTATCGAAAGAGGAAAAAGAAAAATGGTTGATTGAAAATAGCAACTGCAAATATCACATATTTTTGAATGAGAGAACAGTAAAGCCAGACTACATAAAAGACTTATTAACGATAATTAAAAAGTTAGAAGACTCTATTAAAAACTTTAAAAGTTTTGGTTTGGCTTTTTCTAAAAAAAATGAAATTAAAAACGAACAATCAAATTTAAAAATAGCATAATGAAAGTATACATAAAATTAGTTGGCATATCACACGATGAGTTCAAGAATTATATTGACTCATTTTCAAAAGAATATAATTGCGATGTAAATGTTTTGAAAGATACCTATTGGTGTATTGCATCTGAAAAGGCTTGTAAGAGATTAATAGAATTACAAAATGAATTAAAACAATTAAAAAAACAAATAATCGTAACAATAGGAGGACTATGATAGAACTAACTACACTCGGAAACTTAACTTGCTATTCAATTATATTTGCAATGGCTATAATTGTATTCAAAGCATTTTCATACCAAATAGCCAACTTTTTAAAAGCAATAAATCCCTTTTTTCTTTATAAGAAAACAAGAAATATT
>Ga0207909_1000451_pt1 | contig 13801 bp, 12 predicted proteins | sample LakMenEpi05May10_FD_150672 | JGI IMG/M metagenome (GOLD analysis project Ga0207909, IMG submission 150672) | Freshwater microbial communities from Lake Mendota, WI - 05MAY2010 deep hole epilimnion (SPAdes) | ecosystem: Environmental > Aquatic > Freshwater > Lake > Epilimnion/Euphotic zone ...
ATCCTGTGTTTGTGGATGTTGATCCAAAGACATTTTGCATTGATTCCACCAAGATTCGGGATGCCATTACCTCCAGAACAAAGGCGATTGTTCCTGTTCATTTGTATGGCCAGTCTGCCCCCATGGAAGAAATCATGGCCATCGCAAAGGAGTTTGGACTTTATGTGATTGAAGACAATGCACAGGCCATCGGTGCTACCATTAAATTTAGTGATGGTACGGTTCACATGACCGGTACGATCGGAGATATTGGATGTACTTCATTTTTCCCTTCCAAAAACCTGGGATGTTTTGGGGATGGTGGTGCAATTGTCACCCGTGATGCCAACATTGCAGATAAAATGAGGATGATTGCCAACCATGGACAAAGCAAGCGGTATTACCATGATATGGTGGGCTGCAACTCCAGGCTTGACTCGATTCAGGCTGCTGTATTGAATGTCAAACTCAAACATTTGAACCAGTACAATGAGTCCAGAAGACAGGCGGCTGCTTTCTACTCAAAAGCTTTTGCCTCTAATCCCAAAATAACAACACCTTTCATTGCTGAAGGGAATACCCATGTTTTTCACCAGTACACGTTGATATTGAAAGATCATAACAGGGATGAACTGGTAGAACAACTGGCCAGTGTAGGTGTTCCTGCCATGATCTATTATCCTGTGCCTGCGCACCGCCAAAAAATGTTTTCCTTCCTCAATCTGCCTACGGTAGACCTTCCCGTTACAGATTGGCTTACACAAAGGGTTGTATCATTGCCCATTCACACAGAATTGGATCTGGAACAATTGGAGTATATTGTTGATCATGTAAATAGCTTTGTCAAATAAATTCACAACATGAAAATTGCAGTCATCGGAACCGGTTATGTAGGGCTTGTTACAGGTACTTGTTTTGCTGAAACTGGTAATGAAGTTACCTGTATTGACATAGACCAGAGAAAAGTAGACAAGCTCAGTGGTGGTGAGATTACCATCTACGAACCAGGGCTTGAGAAAATATTTTTAAGAAATCTCAAGGAGCAGCGCCTGCATTTCACTTCAGACCTGAAGGCTGGTATCAAGGATGCAAAGATCCTTTTTCTTGCCCTGCCGACACCACCCGGTGAAGATGGTTCTGCAGATCTCAAGTATGTATTGGGCGTTGCCAAAGATCTTGGACATATCATTGAAGATTATGTGGTCGTAGTGGATAAGAGCACGGTTCCGGTTGGAACCGCAGAGAAAGTACAAAAGGCCATTGCAGAAAACAGCAAGGTTGAATTTGATGTTGTTTCCAATCCTGAGTTCCTGAGGGAAGGGGTTGCTGTAGAAGATTTCATGAAGCCTGATCGGGTTGTAATTGGCACACATTCAGAGCGGTCAAAAAAGCTGATGAATGAGTTGTATGCACCTTTTGTACGGTCAGGTAACCCATTGATATACATGGATGTTCGCTCTGCAGAATTGACTAAATATGCAGCCAATTCTTTTTTGGCTGCAAAGATCTCATTTATGAATGAGATAGCCCAGCTCTGCGAAAGGCTTGGTGCTGATGTTGACATGGTACGTTTGGGTGTTGGCAGTGATGCTCGCATAGGAAAAAGGTTTCTTTTCCCAGGCATTGGATATGGCGGAAGTTGTTTTCCCAAGGATGTTCAGGCTCTTGTAAAAAGTGCTGCTGAAGTCGGATATGATTTCCAAATCCTCAATGCTGTGATGGATGTCAATGAAAAACAGAAATTGCATCTCATGCCAAAAATCAACAATTATTTCAATGGTGATTTGGCCGGTAAACATTTTGCTTTATGGGGATTGGCCTTCAAACCCAATACAGACGATATCCGTGAAGCGCCAGCTTTGTACATGATTGAAGCACTCCTTGCTGCAGGCGCAACTGTTTCGGCATTTGACCCTGAGGCCATGCCCAACGTCAAAGCACTGCTGGGAGATAAAATCAATTTTGTCGAAAATCAATATGACGCGCTTGAAGGTGCAGACGCACTGATCATTGCCACAGAATGGAATGAATTCAGGACGCCAGACTTCTTGAAAATGGTCAAGAGCCTCAAGCGGAAAGCGATTTTCGATGGCAGAAATCTTTTTGATGTCAACAGCGTCAACGAACTTGGATTCCATTACGAAAGCATTGGCCGTAGCCCACAAATTTAATTTTTAGCACATGGCAAATAAAAGGGTTCTTATTACTGGGGCAGCAGGTTTTCTTGGGTCTCATTTGTGTGATCGTTTCATCAAAGAAGGATTTGATGTGGTGGGAATGGATAACCTGATCACGGGTGATCTGAAGAACATTGAACACTTGTTCAAATTGAAGGAGTTCGAATTCTATCACCATGACATCACCAAATTCATTCATGTTCCCGGTAATCTGGATTATATACTTCATTTTGCCTCACCGGCAAGTCCCATTGACTACCTCAAGATACCTATCCAAACATTGAAAGTTGGTGCTTTGGGTACCCATAATTGTCTTGGCCTTGCCAAGGCCAAAGGCGCCAGGATGTTGGTGGCTTCTACTTCTGAGGTGTATGGAGATCCATTGGTGCATCCCCAAACAGAAGAATACTGGGGGAATGTAAATCCTGTAGGCCCCCGTGGAGTATACGACGAAGCCAAACGCTTTATGGAGTCCATCACCATGGCCTATCATACTTTTCACCAAGTTGAAACCCGGATCATCAGAATATTCAATACCTATGGTCCAAGAATGCGACTGAATGATGGAAGGGCCTTGCCTGCTTTCATTGGACAGGCACTTCGTGGCGAAGATCTAACTGTCTTTGGGGACGGGTCTCAGACAAGATCCTTTTGTTATGTAGATGATTTGATTGAAGGAATTTACAGGCTTTTGATGAGTGACTACGTATCTCCAGTGAACATAGGAAACCCTGTGGAAATTTCTTTGTTGGAGTTTGCTGAAGAAATCCTCAAGCTTACTGGTGCAAAGACCAAGATTGTTTTCAAGCCATTGCCTGTGGACGACCCCAAACAGCGCAAGCCAGACATCACCAAGGCCAAGGAATTGTTGGGATGGGAGCCCAAAGTAGACAGGGCAGAAGGGTTGAGGATTACGTATGAATATTTCAAGTCTCTCCCCAAAGAGGAGTTGACCAAGCAGCCTAAGGAGTTTAATTAACTGTCAATAATAATTTTAGTAGCCATGAAGAAAATATTGATTACAGGCGGTGCAGGTTTTATAGGATCACACGTGATCAGGTTGTTTGTGAACAAATACCCTGATTATGCTATTGTGAACCTGGATGTGCTAACCTATGCCGGCAATCTTGAAAACCTAAGGGACATTGAAAATGCTCCCAATTATAGTTTTGTAAAGGGTGACATAACAGATGAGTCCTTTATCAATCAGTTGTTTACAGACCATTCCTTCGATGCGGTGATACATCTTGCTGCAGAGAGCCATGTAGACAGGTCTATCCTTGATCCCCTTTCATTTGTAAAAACCAATGTGATTGGAACCGCCGTATTGTTGAACGCCGCCAAGCAATCATGGCAAAATATGGAAGGTAAATTGTTCTACCATGTGTCCACCGATGAGGTATATGGCTCACTGGGAGAGACTGGATTTTTTACAGAGGAAACATCCTATGATCCCCGTTCTCCCTATTCAGCATCCAAAGCATCATCAGATCATTTGGTCAGTGCTTATTTCCATACCTATGGTTTGCCCATGGTCATTTCCAATTGCTCCAACAATTATGGATCACACCAGTTTCCTGAGAAACTATTGCCACTGATGATCAACAATATCGTGCATTCCAAGCCTCTTCCTGTTTATGGTAAAGGTGAAAATGTACGTGACTGGCTTTGGGTGAACGATCATGCAAGGGCCATTGATGTCATTTTCCATCAAGGTAGATTGGGAGAGACGTATAACATCGGTGGATTCAATGAGTGGAAAAATATAGACATTGTCCACCTGCTTTGCAGCATCATGGACAAGAAGTTGGGAAGGGCTGATGGAGAAAGTGCCAAGCTCATTACCTACGTAAAAGACCGGGCTGGGCATGACATGCGCTATGCCATCGATGCCACAAAGTTGAACAAGGAATTGGGCTGGGAGCCTTCTCTTCAATTTGAGGAAGGCATGGACAAGACCATTGACTGGTATCTTGCCAATGAGGGATGGATCCAAAGCGTAACCTCAGGATCATACAAGCAATATTACGAACAGCAATATACAAGCAGATAGGATGAAAGTTGAAACCACAGGATTCGAAGGCTTGATCGTCATAACTCCTTCTGTTTTTTCAGACGAGAGAGGATATTTTTTTGAAAGCTACAACAGGGATACGCAGTTGAAAGCTGGACTTGATTTTCATTGGGTGCAAGACAACCAATCTCATTCCAAGCATGGGGTGATCAGGGGATTGCATTTTCAAAAAGCACCCTTCGCCCAAACAAAATTGGTGCGAGCCTTGCAAGGAGAGATATTGGATGTTGTTGTTGACCTGAGGAAGGGAGAACCAACATACGGAAAATCATTCTCAGTGATCCTCACAGCGGAGAATAAAAAGCAATTGCTTGTTCCCAAAGGATTTGCCCATGGATTTTCAGTCCTCAGTGATTCGGCGGATGTGATGTACAAATGCGATGCCCTTTACAACAAGCAGAGTGAATCAGGGTTGATTTTCAATGATCCATCCCTACAGATAGACTGGAAACTTTCAGCAGCAGAAATGATTGTTTCAGAGAAAGACCTTGTGCTTCCTACTTTCGATAGCATCGATGCCAATTTTTAATCTTGAGCAATGAAGAAGATCATCGTTACAGGGGCCAACGGTCAACTTGGAAAAGAATTGAGAGACCTGGCTTCCAGTTATCAACAGTATGAGTTTTTATTTCTGTCAAGAGAGGATCTTCCTATTCACCAGTTTGAGTTGGTAAGGAATGTGTTTACTTCTTTCTCTCCTGATTATTGCATCAACTGTGCCGCCTACACAGCTGTAGATAAGGCAGAGCAAGAGGCTGCATTGGCGCATCTTGTCAACGCAGAATCTGTTGGCATTCTGGCCGCTGTTTCAGCTGCCCATGATTGCCGCTTCATACATGTGTCCACAGATTATGTCTATGGCGGTGATGCAAGCGAGCCCTATACTGAAGATTCTCCTACAGGGCCTAATTCCATTTATGGAAAAACAAAACTTGAAGGTGAACAAGAGGCAATAAAAAATGATCCACTTTCTGTTATCATTCGAACATCATGGGTTTATTCCTATCATGGCAACAATTTTGTCAAGACCATGATGCGGTTGATGAAGGATCGCAAAGAGATTTCTGTGGTCAACGACCAAAAGGGTAGTCCCACATGGGCGTCAGACTTGGCTGCATTCATTTTGCATATCATCAGTCAACCAACATGGTATCCAGGCACCTATCATTATTCCAATGATGGAGAAATTACCTGGTATGATTTTGCCTTGGAAATCAAAAGGCTGATTGCATCAGATTGTATAGTTCACCCAATCCCTTCCACTGCATATCCAACGCCGGCAAAACGACCTGCTTACAGCGTTTTGGACAAACAGAAAATCAAGCGTGTTTTTGGTGTGCATCCCGAAAGCTGGCAACTGAGCCTTGAAAAATGCATCAGCCAATTGCTGAAGGATTGAGCCGTTTTCAGTTCCCAATATCCCCTTCCATTTTTTCAATTGCTTTCAGCGCTACCCTGTAGGCCTGCCAATTTTACCTGGAGCAAGGTCGCTGTTTCTCTTGACGTATACCCAAATGTAGCGCAGTTGGCTTGAATACCAATCAAGCCGGGCATTTCAGCCGTTTTTGGGGCTGAATTCGTATATTTGCACTCAATTTATTCTTATGGCATTGATCACTGCCCGATTGGCTGAAAAGGAATATGGATTGGATGTTACCGATGCTGATGGACATACCATGCGCATTGATATCCCTGTCGCACAAGGAGGAAACGGATCTGGTTTCAGGCCCATGCAAATGTTGCTTTCAGCCCTTTGTGGTTGCAGTGCAGTCGATGTGATCAGTATCCTGAAAAAACAACGCCAGGTCCTTGAAAATCTTACCATTGAGGTGGATGGTCAAAGGGAGGAAGGAAAGGAACCATCGCTCTGGAAAAACATCCAGCTGGTTTTTAATATCACTGGAGAAGTTGATCCATCAAAAGCCTACAGGGCTGTTGACCTTTCCATGGAAAAATATTGTTCTGTGGCTGAAACCCTCAGGGCGGCGGGTGCTGCCATCGATTTCAGCGTTATTGTTAATGGTTCGGCTTTGTCCGGACAATAAAATATTTTGAATGCGCCCTGAAACATTAGCCATAAGGACCCAAACAGAGAGGACAGGAGAGAAGGAACATTCAACACCTTTGTTTCTCACCAGCAGTTTTGTCTATGATTCTGCAGAAGACATGGCTGCTGCTTTTTCCGATGATAGCCTGGATGTAAATATCTATTCCCGCTTTTCCAATCCCTCTGTTGATGAGTTCATCAAGAAGGTTTGTCTGATGGAAGGCGCCGAAGATGGCATTGCCACTGCAACGGGTATGGCAGCTGTCAACGCTTGCTTCATGACTTTCTTGTCTGCAGGAGATCATGTTATTTCAGCATCTGCAGTTTTTGGATCTACCCATGCTATATTAACTAAGTACCTGCCCAAATGGGGAATTGAGTACAGTTATTTTGATATGAACCACCCCGAATCAATCGAGGCGCTGGTCAAGTCCAATACGAAATTGCTCTATGTCGAAACTCCTTCCAATCCAGGACTGGATATCATTGATATGGCCATGGTTTCGGCTCTCTGTAAAAAACACAATATTATTTTTGTGGTGGACAATTGTTTTGCAACGCCTGCAGTCCAACAACCCATCCTGTTTGGCGCAGACCTGGTGTTGCATTCGGCCACCAAGTTCATGGATGGCCAGGGAAGGGTATTGGGTGGTATTGTTGTTGGAAAAAAAGAATTGATCAGGGAAATGTATCTCTATATCCGGAACACCGGACCATCCCTTAGTGCCTTCAATGCATGGATCTTGTCCAAGAGCCTGGAAACCCTTTATGTAAGGATGGACAAGCATGCGCAAAATGCCTTGCAGATTGCAAAGGCCCTGGAGCATCACCCTGCATTGAATTGGGTCAAGTATCCATTTTTGCCATCACACCCCAGGTATGACATTGCTGTTAAACAGATGTCCAATGGAGGCGGGATATTGACCTTTGAACTCAAGGCAGGTCTCGAAGGTGGGCGCAAATTCCTCAATGGGCTGAAATGGTTGTCAATGACCAATAACCTGGGAGACAGCCGCACCATTGCCTCTCATCCGGCAAGTACCACCCATTCCAAGCTCAGTGAAGCCGAAAGGCAGGCCGTAGGGATCACCCCCGGACTCATCAGGCTCTCTGTTGGGTTGGAGCACCCTGAAGACATCATAGCAGAAATCCTGCAGGCACTCAATCTATAATTTACATGCCGGCATCAGATGCCGGTTCAATACGTTAACAATACAACATGGACAAGATTTTTGACGAACCCATCAAGCAAGCCTCTGATTTTGCATTCAACAACAAAGTGGCTGGCGTATTTGATGATATGGTTACCCGCTCTGTACCCTACTATATTGAGATGCAGCGCATGATGTCTGAATTGGTTGCAGATCAATGCAGTGAAAACGGTGTGATCTATGATTTGGGCTGCTCCACGGGTGCAACCATGATCATGATGGACCAGACCGTTCCCCAGCACATCAAGTTTGTGGGGATTGATGATTCGGCCCCCATGCTGGAAAAATGCAAGACCAAACTGGAAGAAAGGGGAATGACAAGGCCTTATTCGCTTGAAGTGGCAGATTTGAATTCAGGGCATGTGGCGATGAAAGACGCCTCAGTGGTGATTCTCTGTTTGACCCTTCAGTTTGTTCGGCCCATTGCCCGTGAGAAATTGTTGAGGTCCATTCACGAGCAACTTCAGCCAGGTGGTGTATTGATTGTGATTGAGAAAATTCTTGCTGAGGAAACAGATTTCAACCGAGACTTCATCAAATATTATTACGATTTCAAACGCCGTAATGATTACAGTGAAATGGAGATTTCCCAGAAGCGTGAGGCCCTGGAAAATATCCTGATTCCCTACAAGTTGAGCGAAAACATCACCCTTTTGAAAGAGGTTGGTTTCAGAACGGTAGAAGTGTTTTTTAAGTGGTATAATTTCTCAGGATTCATTGCAAAAAAACTATCATGATCCAGATCGGTAATTTCTTTTTCAAGTACAGGAACCTGCTTTTTATTCTGCTCTACGGATTGTTGTTCCTGCCCTCACCAGAGTTGTTTACAGAAAATATTTTCCATGCAGATTACAAAACCTGGCCCTTGGTTATAGGGTTGTTTGTTACGGTATTGGGACAAGCCATCAGGGGTGCTACCATTGGGTTGGCCTATATCGTGAGAGGAGGAAAAGACAAGAAGGTATATGCAGAGCACCTGGTTTCTACAGGGATTTTTTCTCATTGCAGAAATCCACTTTATGTTGGTAATATCCTGATGCTTTTGGGCGTGGGTATTTTAGCCAACTCACTGATCTATGTGGCCATCATCATGCCATTGTTTCTCTTCATCTATCAGGCGATTGTGCTGGCCGAAGAGCATTTTCTGAGAGGAAAATTTGGTGCTGATTTTGATGCTTATTGTGCAAAAGTCAATCGTTGGATTCCATCCCTGAAGGGGATAAGTGCAACATTCTCATCGATGGAGTTCAACTGGAAGCGCTGGGTACTTAAAGAATACACTACCCAGTTCATCTGGCTGGCAGGTATTGTGTTGCTGATCATCAGGCTTTACCAGATTGAAGATGTTTTGAAGAACAGTATTTATGCCGTATTGGTGCTGGGCTTTTTTTATTTGTATGTCAGGTACCTGAAGAAATCGGGCAAGATGACTGAATAAAAACAAAATTGCTCACAACTGATGCAAACAAATTGATTTATTTCGGTATTATTCGAATGATTCTGCCTGGTCCTTCAACAGAAACATAAAGTGATTCATCCGGGCCCTGGATTACATTTCGTACTCTTCCACTATTTGTTAAGATAATTTCTTCTTGAATGATTTTATTGTCTTTTACAACACACTTGTATAATTTTTGTGAGGCTAAACCTGAGACAATCAGATTTCCGCTCCAGGATTTGAATTTTTTTCCAGTGATGAATGTTATTCCACATATGCCAATGGATGGCGTCCAGGTATAAATTGGTTTGGTAATTCCAACTGAGTCATGATTTTGAGAAATGATGGTTCCATCATAATTTTTACCTACCGATACAGCTGGCCAACCGTAGTGGCCGTTTGAACTGATGATGTTTATCTCATCACCTCCCAATGGTCCGTGTTCTGACTCCCACACATCACCTGTAGATGGGTTTAATGCAAGACCCTGTGGATTTCTGTGACCAACAGAAAAAATTGAATTAAACGTAGCATTTCCTTTTATGATGGGATTGGTGTTGGGTATTGAACCATCAATTTTGAACCGATGAATTTTACCCCATGATGATGCTGGGTCTGATGAATTTTTATTGGTATTCGATCGACCACCACCAGTTGAAGGTCCTTCACCTACACACAAATAGATGAATCCTTTCTTGTCGAAGAGAATTCTACTGCCATTGTGACCTCCTGGTCCAGCTACAGTGAATATATGTTGTAGGTCACTGACCTTATCGTTTACAATTTTGAATTTACTGAATTTCAAATTGTAGCTGGGGGAACTGTTGGTATAGGTGACGTAAATCCAACCATTGGTTGTATAGGCAGGATCAACTTTGATATCCAAAAGTCCACCTTGTCCTGAAGCGTTAATAGCGGGTAGGCCAGTTATTTCAATGATTTGATTGCCGTTAAGTTTCTTTAGGTATAGCCTACCTCTTTTTTCACCAAAGATCAAATCACCATTGGGAAGAAAGTCCATTCCCCAGATGATTTCGTAATTGCTAACAATGGTTTCAAGCGCTATGATTGGTTCACCCAGTGGCGCTGTTGAAGTTGCTTTTTCTTTTTTACACGCTAATGCCAGCAGCAATATCGGGAGTATAAATATGCAATTAAGGTTGAGTTTCATGTTGATGTTTCTCCCTCAAATCTACACCAGCTTGAATTATATTTCTCTGTTTAAAATCAATTTTTCCATATGGCGGCGCTGTAAATTTTACTCATTTGGCGCTGAAAATTGGACTAGTACTGTAGCTAAATAAATAACCCACTGAATTTCAGTGGGTTATTTATTTAAAAAGCGGTAAGATTGTTGCCCGACCTGGATTCGAACCAAGACAAACAGAACCAAAATCTGTCGTACTACCATTATACTATCGGGCATCCTCCCTAGCGGGACGCAAAAATAGGATATTTACTTTTTTGCGCCAAAATTTTCACCATCAATCGTAGATGAATTTTATTCAATCCATTTTGACGAGGTAATGGTTCTTTTTTCCTTTCTGAACAGCAATGTATTTGTTCGCCAGCAGTGCTGATGATCCAATGAGAAAGGCCTGGTCTGCCATTTTTTCCCGGTTGATGCTGATGCCACCGCCCTGAACCATTTTACGGGCTTCTCCTTTGCTTGGGAAAATGCCTGTATCAAAAAGGAAAGACACGATGTCTATCCCTGCCAGTATGGATGCGCTGGCAATTGTATGTACCGGCACACCTTCCATGGCATTGAGCAAATCATTTTCACTCAATTCATGAAGGTTGATTTCCTCTTTTTTGCCAAACAATTGCTCTGTGGTCTGTTGTGCAGAAACACATTCTGCTTCTCCATGAACAAAACTAGTGATGGCTGATGCCAGTTTTTTCTGCAGGATCCTGGCACCAGGATCAACAGCATGTTCAGACAGCAGGGCCTCAATCTCTGCCTTGGGGAGCAGGGTGAAAATTTTGATCCATTTCTCAGCATCCGTGTCAGCTGCATTGAGCCAGAATTGGTAAAATTGGAAAGGAGTTGTTTTTTCCGGGTCCAGCCACACATTTCCCTTTTCGGTTTTGCCGAATTTTCCCCCATCTGCCTTGGTAATCAAAGGGCAAGTGAAGGCAAAACCTTCGCCCCCCGCTTTGCGCCTGATCAGTTCTGTGCCAGTGGTAATATTGCCCCACTGATCGCTTCCTCCCATCTGGAGTTTGCAGTTTTTGTGGGTATAGAGCCAATAGAAATCATATCCCTGCATCAGCTGATAGGCAAATTCAGTATAGCTGATGCCCGTTTCACCCTCAATTCTTTTTTTCACACTGTCCTTGGACATCATGTAGTTCACGGTGATGTGTTTGCCCACATCCCGCAAAAAGTCAATGAATCCCAGCCCCTTGAACCAATCGTAATTGTTGACGATTTCTGCTGCATTTTCCCTTTCAGGATTGAAATCCAGGTATTTTTCCAGCTGGCTTCTGACACCAGCAATGTTTTTCTGGAGGGTTTCCTCGTTCAAAAGGTTCCTTTCTTCGCTTTTTCCGCTGGGATCGCCCACCATTCCGGTTGCACCACCCACCAGGGCAATGGGCTTGTGCCCCGCTTGCTGAAGGTGATAAAGGAGCAAAATAGGAACCAAACTCCCTATGTGTAGGCTCTCTGCAGTAGGGTCAAATCCAATATAGGCCGTGGTTGCTTCCTTTTTCAACTGCTCTTCTGTACCCGGCATGATGTCCTGCAGCATTCCCCGCCATTTGAGTTCTTCTATGAGGCTCATTTCAAATTGTTTGCGCAAATGTAGGAAGGTTTGTTCTCACGCACAAAATGGGCAATATATGGCATGGTAAAACGTTAATTATACCTGTACACATTGACTTTTAGGCTTATTTATCATAACCCTGGTTTACCTTTGATGTCAAATATGACATATTTCCGAATTTGTCTCCTTGCTGTTATTTGCCTTTGGGTGAGTAACACGTCTGCCCAATTCAGGAAGTACTCCAATGAGTTCCTGAACATTGGTGCAGGTGCCCGTGGTTTGGGGATGGGGGGAGCACAGGTGGCCAGTGTGGCCGATGCCACAGCAGGTTATTGGAATCCTGCAGGGCTTACAGAAATAAAAGAACATCCGGTGGCTTCGCTCATGCATGCTGAATATTTTGCGGGGATAGGGAAGTACGATTATGCTTCCATTGCGATGCCCATTGGTGATCGAACCGTTGTAACGAGGACACTGGGATTTTCACTAATCAGGTTTGCCGTTGATGATATTCCCAATACCCTGTTTTTGGTGGAGCCTGATGGTTCAGTGAATTACAACAACATCAGGTCCTTTTCCTCTGCTGATTATGCTTTATTGGTTTCCTACGGTCAAGTGATATTTAGTGATGAATTCCGTACGTTTTCATTTGGGGCCAATGCCAAGGTGGTGCACAGGAGTGTGGGTAGTTTTGCAAAGGCCTGGGGTTTGGGGATGGATGCAGGATTGCAATACAGGACCAGACGTTTCAATGTTGGCCTGATGGCAAAGGATGTTACCACCACCTTCAATGCCTGGAATTTCAGTTTCACAGACAAGGAGAAAGAGGTATTGTACCTTACCAACAACGATATCCCTGTAAAGTCTTCCGAACTGACTGCTCCCAGACTGGTCTTGGGTGCATCTTATTTTGCTGAACTTTCAGAGAACCTTGGGCTGAATACAGAATTGAACATGGACCTCAGTTTTGATGGCAGGAGAAATGTATTGCTCAGCTCTTCAGCGCTGAACATGGACCCACGGGCTGGCCTTGAGCTGGAATACAAGAAACAGTTGTTCGGCAGGCTGGGCGTATATAATTTTCAACAGGGATTGAAAGATGGTGATTCAACCAACCTGAAGAAGGTCTGGATTTACCAGCCAGGATTGGGTGTTGGTTTTAAGTTGAAGAACGTGGAGATTGATTACGCCTTTACCAACCTGGCCAATCAATCCAACCCCTTGTACACCCATATATTTTCATTGAAGTTCAACCTCGTCAGAAAAGAAAACACTTATTGATGAAAAAAGGATTGTATTATACAAGGCTTTGTTTGCTCATGACGATGTTGTTGTTTTCAACATCATTATTGGCACAATACAACAATGAGTGGATCAATTATAATAAAAGCTATTATAAGTTCAAGGTAGGTGAAACGGGGCTTTACAGGATTCCTTTTGCCACCCTCCAATCCAACGGATTGGGCAATACCCCTGCTGAGCATTTCCAGTTGTGGCGCAATGGTAAAGAGGTGGCAGTTTTCATCAGCAAAGGATCAGGTTTATTGGGCAGCACAGATTTTATAGAATTCTTTGGCCAAATGAATGATGGAAAAGCAGATGCCATCATGTACAAAAAACCTGAATTCCAGTTGTCTGACAAATGGAGCCTTCAGACGGATACCGCTGCTTATTTTCTAACGGTCAATGCCTCAACAGCCAATGCGCGGGTCTTAAGTTCACAGAACAATACAGCATCCAATTCCTTGCCAGTTGAGCCCTTTTTTATGCACAGGCTTGAACGCAATTTCAAGGACCAGATCAATCCGGGTTATGCCGCTATTGTCGGCATCTATGTGTATTCCTCCTCCTATGACAATGGAGAGGGATGGAGCAGCCGGAATATTCAGCCCGGGTCTCCGTTGATTGAACAATACAACAATCTTTTTTTCGCGCCAGAAGGCCCCGACGCCAGCCTCACCATTACCGCATTTGGCAATGCATTGAACACAAGAAAACTACAGGTATTGATCAATGGAAACAAATTGATTGATAGTGCTATGGATTATTTCAGTGCAATGAATACGACCGTTACAGTTCCAAAGACACTCCTTGGGCGGGCTGT
>Ga0207909_1000453_pt1 | contig 13794 bp, 22 predicted proteins | sample LakMenEpi05May10_FD_150672 | JGI IMG/M metagenome (GOLD analysis project Ga0207909, IMG submission 150672) | Freshwater microbial communities from Lake Mendota, WI - 05MAY2010 deep hole epilimnion (SPAdes) | ecosystem: Environmental > Aquatic > Freshwater > Lake > Epilimnion/Euphotic zone ...
ATAAAAATAAATCAAAAATGCGCTTGACTTTATTTGTTAACCATAGTAATATATATTCAGTAAAGAAAAACAAAATACAAAACAAGCGAGAAAAAGATGACTAAGCCATTTGCAAATCTGGAAACCACCGAAAAGAACCACACTGCCGAGTATGGAATCCGAATTAAATCTATAGTAATGTGGGAAATAAGGACGGAAATTTTGTTTGTGTATGTAGCTGGAGTTGCAGAACCAGTAGCTTTTTATGTTAACGAGTCTGTCGAGCTAATAGCCGAACTTAGGAAACAAAGCGAAGACTTTAGACCTCAAAAGTAGGCAGCAATTAAGCAATACAATAACTAATGAGTTACTGTATTGCTTACTAAACAAAGAGATAAATACTCAAACCAAAAAACAAACAAAAATGGAACTAATTTCAATCAAAAGAAAAAGCCCAACTAATGATTTTGTTTCCGATTTATTAGACTGCTTGAATGGCTACACGCCATTTACATTTTATGCTGCTAATGATCAATGCGTTAAGCAAGGAATGAATCAGCTTGGTTTCCAGAATTTATTAAAGAGAGCAATTCCGTTTTTGTTCCATACGAAGCTGGGACTGGCAAGTATGACGATTTCTTCTGGTCTGATTGGAAATAAAAACAGCGGTTAAATTTATTTTTTAGCCGTAGCATTGCACAAACATAATAAAAACCCCAAACCAAAAATGAAACTAACAAAGCTAACAGCCTACGAATTGAGAGAATTAATAAGTCTTTTTGATTCCCTAGAAAGACATCCCGAAAACAAGAATACTGTAACCACAGGAGAGCATTTGCTTGAAAAAATAATTAAAAACACGCCATCTTTCGACATTCATGTTACTGACAACAATAAAGTGATACAAAATTATGACACCCTGCTTTGGGTGTACGAGGTTTTATTAACTAAAAACCCCTATTGTTACAGTCCAATTTTTAATAGCATTTGTGATTCTGATCAATCAGTTCCTTTGTCGGTAATATACGATGATAGTAAGTTATTTAACTATCTGCGCTACTATCCAGAATATTTGAGCGAACTAAGAAAAGTTCAAAAAAATATTCACAAGCACGGCATACCCATTCATTTCATAGGAGATGAATCTATAGAATTTTATCTGAAAAACAGATAAAATAAAGTTTGGTTTAAAACATAAAATAATCAACTATCACACGCTACTTTTGTGTTTATAGTTGACAAACTTTAAACACAAAAAACAAGCAAAATGAAATTATCAAAACAACAAACAAAGCTGCATTCACAGGCAGAAGTTGGGGTTTTTTGTCGGTAAAACATATTGCAATCTAGCCACAGCAAGGCTTTTGTGTTTTAGCGATATTTCCCCCGCAGCCGCACCAAAATTATAAAACGAGCATTTTTACAGAATTTAATAATTTCTTTTTAAAATTGGTAAAATATTTTAAAAAATGACTTGCTTTTATTTCTAAAAAATAGTATATTATATATAGACAATAAAACATTAAAAACGCAAAACAATGGCAACTAAAACCGCAAAAACAAGTCCGCTCTGGGAGCAAATCTACACCAGACAAGAAGGTATTGATTTAGGACTGGACCCGGATAATCTAGAATTTTTAGTTAAAAGAATTGCTGAAGAAATCCAGCAAAATGTAGATCCTGAATTTGTTGTTACAGGTAATGTGGTTCTCACTCAGTGCGGGAAATCTGAAATTGCTTTTACCACGACACAACAAGGGTTTCGTGTTTTTAAAAAGTATGTTTTTGAGCTTTCAATCCCATCGTTTACAACAGATGGCGATGTTACAGTTACTATTTCCCCAGAAGAAAAACTTCCCTGCGGAAGACTGTTGACAGATTACATCGACAAGGGCGCAGACAAAAAGCGGAAAGTTAAAACGATCAAGATTGCATTAGGCAGGGGCGAGAAAGTGATCGCATCCGCAATCTATAAATATTTCCCCGAATACGCTGACCTCTATGACGAGTCAAAAACCGAAAGAGATAGAGTTTGGGCAAAAATTGAGAAAGTAAAATCGGTGATTGAGTCCTTGGCAATTGCAGCCAACGCGGATGTTTCTGGCGACGGGATGTCATTTGAAATTGACACTGAAAACGCCATGAGAAAAGGGTCTGTCAACGTTGTCTCAACTGAAACTGGACAGTTCAAGTTGGAGTTCTTCACGGACAAACCCGACGATCTATCAAGAGCGATCGCGTTTTTAACTGGTAATACCTTAGAGTAAAAACGCCTCAATAATAGTAAAACGTATCATCGTGCTATTATTGAGGCACTACTTTGCAATTGGTAAATAATGACACTTATTAAAAACGGATGTCATTATTTTTTTACTATAAAATAAAATTTGTTGGTGAGAATATGGACAACACAAAATACAGTCAGTTACTGGCAGAGAGTGCGCCCCAAGTAATCGAAACCGAGGAAGAATACGAAAGGCTACTAAAAATAGCCGAGAGACTTGTATTCAAAAATGATTTAACACCCGAAGAAAGGGCGTTAAGCAAGTTAGTAGTTTTTCTTGTTGAGGATTATGAGACAAAAAACTATCCAATGGACGACGAATCAACTCCCCAAGCAATCCTAAAGCACATCATGGATTCTAGTGGGAATAGTCAAGCAGATTTGGCGAGAATCACTGGTTCTAGCAGTGGAGTAATTTCAGAAATATTAAGCGGTAAGCGCGACATCTCCAAAAAACAAGCAAAGGCTCTGTCCGCACACTTTAAGGTTGATCCTAGTCTGTTTATCTAGCATACCAGACGCTGCTTTTATATAAGAATCATTAAAATTTCACAATATACATGATATATTAAATTATCAAACATTAATGTAGGGTAAATATTGTGAAACGAGAAACAACAAATGCGCGAGGGAGCAAAAAGCAGGAACACTTTAAATATAGCGAGAATTGGCACTCGAAGGTAAAGCACACAACTAAAATGCAGCCGCTTTGCACTAATAACCCTTTTCATGGGGATGCACAGATAGTTCACCATCTCCATTACAGGCGATCGCTATTAAGGAGAACGCTGGGGTTGTTGCTGCTGAACTTGCCAGTGAAATCAATTTCTGGTTTTGAGATTCCAGGGTTTGATATTGTTCCCATTTGCAAAGAGTGTCATCAAAATAGTTATGGAACTAGCAAAAGCCGCAGGTCATTGCATTATCATAAAATCTGGATACAGCGCGGGGGAATTGATAATCATCAACATTGGTTTACTGCTTGGCGATTAAGAATAAATTATCTTATTCTGTTTTTGTGGGGGATTGTATTTTGATGCAAATATAGAATTAGATGCATACTATTAAAATTAAGGCGAGATAGTTAATTTAATTGTTCATGTATGTCAACTCCAAATTTTCAAATCAAAGGCGAAGACGGCAAAAATTACTGGATATCCCGCAGCGTAGCGGTGGTGGTTATCCCATTGTTTAAGTGCGAAGGGTTGACCTATGTGCCACTCGGTAAACGCTCAAAAGAATTAAATTTATATCCAGAACACTGGGGTATTCCTTGCGGTTTTCTAGATTGGGGCGAGTCTGCTTATGAAGCTGCTGAAAGAGAGGTTCTTGAGGAATTAGGCATAAAATTGTCTGATTTTTGTTTCAATAGAAATCCTCAGCCAGATGCGGTTATGTCTGACCCCAATCCGAGCGAAAACGAGACGGTATCGCTGCGATTTATTGTTAATTGCAAGGTAGAAGAACTCCCAGAACTAAAAACTAGCTCTGAGGTCACAGAAGTTAAGTGGATGGAAGTAACTAGGAATGGATGGAAGCAGGAAAAACTCGCGTTTAATCACACCGATATTATTGACTGGGCTTTGTGCCGCAGCCATATTGATGGCTTCTAAAAATTTGATTTAGCCGTGAATCTGTGGATTTAGCTTAAAGATCCACAGAAAAAATTAAAAAAATGTAGTTGACTTTCTTTGTTAACCATAGTATTATACAAGAATAAAGAAAAAACAAAAATCAACTAACATGGCAGACATTAAAAAACTAAAACCAGGACAGCTTGTTTACAGCGTCGAAACTCAAAAACTTGGAAACACTGAATTAAGTATTCGCGCATTATACAGAGTCAGGATATTAGAAGTCAACCTTGAAATAGGTTTCGTGATAGCATCCTGGAACAGTAATCCTCGACAAAAATTCTACGAAACCAGCATCAAAAAATGGAAAACAGAAAGACCAGAACCAAAAAAGAAGGTTATGGGACTGGATAGTTATTAGTCTGCAAAGCCAATGGTTCACTATAAAAAATCAACAAGAAGGAGAAAACAAAAGGGCTAAAATTGTAAGAACGGAATTTGTGTCTGTTTGGGGTAGAGATGAGGAAGTCCTAGTTTCTGAATTGCCACCCCAAACCCAAGAGGCTATAAAGCGGTCTGACGACTTTTGGACACAGATGAATACCTTAGAAGAAGCCGGAGACACTGAGGGGATTCACAACCTTTGTGAATCACATTCTGCTAATCAGTAAACTTTTTTTTGATGGTTTTTAGTCTTCAAGACTTGGGGATTTCTCAGATGTCCCAAACATAAGTCAGACATACAGAACTTTAGTGATTAAATTTATGTGCAAATAACAAAAAATATGAACACAAAAACAGAAATCAAAAATCAAAGATGGATTGATTTTTCTTTGAGAATGGCTAAAACCTGTTATCGCCACTCACAAAGACCGTCCTTAGAGTGGATAATTAGCAGCATCAACGCTGTTTTTGAAACCATCCACGATGACTTGAGCCTCTACGAATCCTGGGATAATGTTTTGCCATATTCCCCGAACGATAAAATATACACATGGAAGAGGTATAACAAAGATAAGCCAGAATACCCCGTTTATCTCTCCACAGTATTGAGTGAATGTATTGAGCAGGACATATATTGGAGTCCATACGAACACGCCAACAGAAGCCAGAAAAAGGTTATAGATAAATACGGAGACTCTATGAGCGAGGAGGAGTATGACAGCCTCAAAGAAAGGATAGTGTCGGATTGGTCAAGTCCAGTTCATTGTTGCATAAGAGCGGGGATAGATGCAGCAAAAGGTGGTAGCTTTGGTGTTATTGGGTTTACATTTAGAAACATTCTAGATATGTATCCAGAGGGCTTGCCTGATTGGATAAAAGAAAATTTAGTAGAGGGGTTAAAACCCAAGGATTTTATTCTTTTGTAATTTACATCAATCAACGCAGTTTATATTTGCTATATTTTTATGTAAATACCCGCTATATTTAATTAAATGTAGCGCGTATTTACATTGACTAAATATACCATTCAATAGGCTCGTATCCTATTTTGCTAACGATATCAAATGAGTTTTTGTTGATTACTACCCAAGGCAGATTCAGTATTTCACAATCCTCGGTATATCGCTATTCTCCTTGTGCGCGATCGCTTTCTGGAATAATCTTCTTGGCTAATGAAGTGCCGTAAATGCACTCTAGCTTCTCTCGAAGATAGCTTTCGTTGTAGCCAAAAAATACTAGGTTTTGCCCACAATGAATATTGGCTTTCGTGAAGTCAATACCTTGGTCTAGGGTTATCTTATGATCTTGAGGTTGATGAGTGGGATAACTTTGCTTTAGCTGCTGGTATCATTGTTCATAATTCTAAAGACATCTGTGATGCAGTAGCGGTGGTAGCCTGGCACTTAATGAGCGACTTAAGCGCAGCTATACCTGGCACAGCTATAAGAACTGAGAGTAGAGAGGCTAGAATGAGTCCAGGTGATGCTAACTCTGATATAGCTTTTGGAGGAGCTGGGCGTGAACTAGCTGCACAGATAAAGACAGCTTATAAAGGCTGGGGTACTAGTAGAAATGATGGTGGAAGCTGGAGTGGAGATGATTACTTCTAGTCTAGTTTTAGGGTGTTTAAGTCCCCTCTAACTGATCCACGTCGTATGAACTTTCTCACAACAATATTGTCTTTGTTAGTTTCCAAGAACTCTGCCAGGTAGTCAATATCAATTCTGGCAACGCTACCATCTTTGAGATGTACAGTTCCTTTAATGGTTTCTTCTTGTTCTTGCATTAATACCAGCCTAGGTTTAAAACTCCCCCGGCACGACTCGAACGTGCGGCATCGAAATTAACAGTTTCGCGCTCTAACCAACTGAGCTACAGGGGAATGACTTCTAGCTAACTAGAACGAGGCTAGGGAGGATCGAACTCCCAACTTAAGATCGACAATCTTAGGGTTTACCATTAACCTATAGCCCCTGTGCTTTCCCTTACACCACAAAGGATGCTAACGTTAAACTCCTAGTTGTTCAGGCATTGCTGCTAGGGTGAGAAAACTACCGGGCTTTATTCTGTTCACAGCTTTGCCATTCTGTGTCTACATTGGCTGCTGGCATGGAGCCACACAACTTCAGTGTAGTGCTGTTTTTCGTTATACGAGAAGTATCCCTGGAGAGGATCGAACTCTCTTTGCTAGGATGAAAACCTAGTGAACTAACCAATGTTCGACAGGGACTTGTTGGCAGTAGAGAGAAGGTCAAGTGTATACCCTCTCGCTCCCTCCACTAAAACTAGTGTAGCACAACTTTAACGAACTGTCAACTTGATTGAGAAAGTTTTAGACTAGCTTTGCCCCAACTAGCCTAAAACGTATAACCTTCAAGGAGCATTTATGGGCAATTAGTAGGGTTAGGAGTCGAACCTAACTTTCCTTGTGCCACCGCACTGTTCACGTCTAAACAGCACTAGACAAGAGCGTCTCCGATCTGCCACCTACCAACCAGCTTACCTTTATACTGGGCGCATATACTCTCAGCGCGGACTATCCGTTCTGCTTAAAGCAAGGCGTTTTGCGGTCCCTTAGTCTTATTATAACTTAGTTGTTAAAAACCTACCAACCTTGCATTTCTACTAGTTCCATACACAGGTCATTAATCTTGTTTTGGTTAGGGTGGTGGGGCAGTGTTGATTGCTCGTACACTACAATCATCTGGGCAAGCAGGTCTTCTGACAGTTGTTTTAGTTCCTCATAGGAGTAGTCGCCTTTTAAGATAGCCTTTAACTCAGCAGCATCACCAGCCAGGTTTCTGTCAACCAAGACTCCCTTACCCTGCAGAATCTCTACACCACCTTTTAACAATCTAATGCAGTGCATTCCGTGTTTAAGATCATAGCCAGCCAGCCGCTCCATACCAGCCCTAGCAGGGTTTCTATTCTTCTGCCAGGATAGATAAGCATTCCATTCTCTTAAAGCGTTGTGGTAGCCCTGGCTCTTCTGAAGAAGTCTGATAAAGTCTTTACGCCCATAAGTCAGCTTTTCTGTATACTCTAGAGTGTCGTCAGGTAGAGGGTGCTGTTTTAACAGACCTTTAAAGTCAATATCGGCAGTGAGGAGCTTGTATAACTCTTCCGACTTTTCCAGGTACTCAACTTTGCCTCTCACTAACAAGTAAAGATATTCTAAGAACGCGTTTAGCTCTTCTTTTGATAAGGGTTCTTCATTAGTAATACCAAAGTCTGACGGGAGAGGCTGTTTGCTAGGTGGGCTTAGAAGCCACTTGCGGTGAGTTTCTATCTTCTTAATTTGAGCAAATGCGTAACCTGTGTAGGTATGCTTTACCTTCTTGCTGAGAAAGAGGTCACGGTGGTCTATCAGATGCTGACCAACTTCACTCTTGAAGGGGTAGTTTGTTAGCCATAGCAGCTCTAAGACGTTGGGGTTAGCATTAGCCAGTAATTGAGTAACTTTTCTTAACTCATAAATTACAGTGTCTTCATTGCCATCTATAAAAGGAAACAGCCCTGGTTCATCCCAGCCAGCATCCTTCTGCTCAATGGTATTAAATCCTAGATAGTAGGACTTCGGGGCAATAAACACACCTCGATAGTCGTAGTCTGATTCGGGACGGTTTAAACCATAACCATGACTACCAGCTAAACCTATAAAGATTGCTCTTTGTTCAACTTCAGTTCTCTTCATTGTCTATTCCCTATAAAACAATCATCCTCTGGTTGTTCAGTAGCAACCCTACAGTTCTCTCCTACAGTTACAGTTAGTCCTACTTGAGTCCAAAACTTGTTTAAGTCTAAGTCTTTATACAACTTGGTATAAGCTTCAGCAGTTCCTTCTGGGTTTTCTCCGATATCTTCTATCCAGTTAGAATGTCCAAGGTTTTTATCTAGTAGATCTGTTGTATTCTTAATGAGCGAGTCAGTTTGGTAGCAATCTAAAACTTCCGAAATTGCGCTCCTAAACACTAAGCGGTTGCCATCAAGCCAATTCTGATCTGCTTTAACATTTCCTAATTTTCCTCCTTTAGCTGGCTGTAGGTAGGGGAAGGATTTGCGTTTAATTCTGAGAATAAATCTTCAAGTTGTTTTGTCAGGGGCATATTTGTTTCCTCTTACTTATGTTGATATTGTAGACTTAAACCCATTCTTCTACATCTAGAACTTGATAGCCATCCGGTGGTTTTGTAGACCACACAGCTTTGTCTCTGTTGTAGTCAGCTACAAGATACCAACTACCACCAAGCAGTTGTCTTACTAGCTGCACTGAATACAGAATTTCCTTTAATTCGTTAAGCATTGTTTTATTCCTGTTTTAGGTTTTGTTGTTGAAGTATTCTGTTAACTCCTGGTGTTCAAACCTAAGCTGGGTTATTAAGTTATAGACTTCCTCTTTGTACCCTTCTGCTAAAGCCCATAAGATAAACTCTTATGGGCTTTATTCTGCTAGGTTATCAAACGTTACTGATACTAACTTCTCAACTAGCTGCGGCGGTTTCACTACTGCTCTCTGAATATCTGACTCATACTGCCAACTCCAGCCTAGTTTCTCGCTTGTGCAAAACTCTCCATCCCCAATATATAGCGAGCTTGGTGCAGACTCTAGAAACGACCTGAAAGGTTCAGAACTCAATAGAGAGGTATCTATTATGTACATCTCACCTTGACCCTCCCACGAGTATTTATAGGTTTCTATTAGGCAAATAATCATTTTAGTTTTCCTCTTTCTTTAACAGTTCAACCCGTTTACGTACTCTGTCTCCAGGAGAATTAGATATATTTCTGGGGTCTAACATATTTTCTAGTATCTGGCTACTATCTAATACTTCAACACTCTTCATTAGCCACCATTTCAGTAATCGCTGAAAGTTCAAAAGAAGATATCTTATTACTGGTAGCTGCTTGAAACTTTATTTCTGTTTCTCTGTTCATTAGCTTTACACTTGTTCTTTGGTTTCTTTTATGCTCTTTTTTTCTCGTTTTAATGATGTCTAGTCACTAAAATAAGCTTTAGCCATTTCTGTCAAGGAATCAATATCTAAAGAATGAAGGTTTTCTTTGATATCGCAAATAATAAACTCTCTTGCTTCTAATCGGCCAATGTCATCAATTTCCTCTAGTGTTAAAGCTCTTAGTAAATAAGCATGATTTGGGTTGCTTGGCACTATTTTTCCTGTCGAGATATTGTATTTAGTTTCTCCATTAATGGTAATTCCTTTCGAGATATTGTATTTAGTTTCTCCTTTGATGGTAATTTGTGTTTTTGTTTTTTTTACAACCTCGACAAGTTTTTTATATCTTGTTTTTGGGTCGTACAACATAGCCCAATCAGGAGGAAAAACGTTTTCTAGTCCTGTAGATAAGTTAATTAATTCGGTTTGCATTTGCTTTCTTGGTTTTTATTTCTTTATCTATAATACTATGGATAACACCCAAAGTCAACCCTATTTTTAGATATTTTCCATGTTACTGAGTGCCAACCTAATCAACCCGCAACGAAGCCTTTGCGCCTCGCCAACGCCCCGCACCATAGGCAGAAAGCCCAATGGATACCCAGTTTTACTGCTAAAAACATATTGCAATCCCCGCGCAGTAAGGCTGGCAGCTTTGGCGATCGCTCCCCCGCAGCCGTCTCCAAACCGGCAAAACAGACACTTGCACCCAGCCTTTTCCAATGTCGCCAAAATCAAAATCTTGTAACACGCCTCAAACCCGCATTCTCTCGTTAAAAAATCTGTGGCGGAGTATAACATAAGGCGTGTCAAAAGTAAAGGGAAGATGCAAAGAAAAAAGGACAGTTTCCTATAAGAAAGTGATCATCTTCCCAACTTTATTTTCGATTAAAATCAAAAAATTATGCAAACACGCACCTGTATTTAAAATTCTTGTAATACGTTTGTAATATAAAAATGATTTTGAAAGCAGGGTTGACTTTGTTTGTTAGCCATAGTATTATAAACACAGGAATTAGTAAGCAGCACAGGGAAATTATAAAAATGATTGATCAAAAATACATCAGACAATACAAAAAAGCATTGATAGAAGCAAAAAACTTATCGAATCTGAATTAGAACTTCTTGAAAAATCTACAAAAGCTACAGATTTAGAATTCAAGCCTTCGATTTCTTTACCAGGGAATTTGCTGCACACGAGTTTAATGAATGCCAAATTGATGGCAGCGACTGATATAGATTATAAAAAAGAAACTGAAGAACCCTGCCAATTGTAGAAACGACTTGTCTAAATTTAGCGCAAATCAGAATTAGGATTAAATAAATGGAATACAAAGCAATTTCTCTGCACCAACCCTGGGCATCTCTTATTGCATTGGAGATTAAAAAACGTGAGACGAGATCATGGAGTACAAAATATAGAGGCAAGCTTTTAATCTGCTCTACTAAAAAGAAATATGTACCAAACAGCGAATTAATTAACAAAATTTTTGATTTAACTGATATAGGGGCTTTTGATAGGAGGAGGTTGGATTTTCTTGGCGTAAACACAACTTACACAGAGTATTTGCCATTGGGTAAAGTTCTTTGTGTGGTTGACTTAACTAATTGTGATCAAATGACAGCTAACAATGGAGACAATGATGATGCTTTTATAAATGGAGAAAGACCACCTCTCTTGGAGTGGCTATGCGGTAATTGGCAAGCAGGAAGATATGCTTGGGAATTATCAAACACTAATCGCTTAACAAAGCCTATCCCCATAAAAGGACACCAGGGATTGTGGATTCCTGACGATTCAATTATCAAAGAAGTCAAAAATAATTTGACAAGAGATTGATAATTGTGGCGCACACAATTATCGTGTATAGTGTACTTGATGGAATACTCCTAATTACATAAAAACCCTGCACTTCGTAAAACTTAGTGCAGGGTTTTTAAATATGTCTTTCGTGGTGATAATTAAATATAATAGTGCAATTTTGTGTAGAAAGACGCTAAAGCTCCTCGTCGGCATCTGTTAAAATAATCACAGATGGTTTAGACTAAAAGAATATGCCAAAATAAAAGAATTAAGATATGTCAAATTTTTATAAAGTTATTCGTGGAAAAGTGTCGTACAACAATAGATATTTCACTTTCGGAGAACACATTTATGCAACTCCAGAAGAGATTAGTGCGTTGCTGTCTGATAATTTTGTTGAAGAAGTTCAAGAAAGTGAAGTACCAGCCCCATTTTTGGAGGAAATTAGTTCTGGTAGTTATAACAATAATTCACCAAAAACACTATTGGGAATTTTATTTTCCATTTTTTCTTTATTGAGAAACGAAATACCAATTTCAGTTAATGGAAGAATCCCTGTAGATTTAGCCGCCGAGTCAGGATACTTAACTAGCAGAAATCCAACATTAACTAATACTGCTGTACAGGTAAAAGCTTCTGACGGCTTGGTTATGGGGTGGAACTTTATCAATACTAACTCTGTAACTGTGTATGTAAAGTTTTACAATTTGGCAACTAACGTAACTGTGGGTATTTCTCCTGTTTTGCTAACTCAAGCTGTCCCTGGCGGTAGTGCTAGTAATCCAGGCATTAACTTTCTTGAAGCTTCGTTGATTCCTCAAGAAGTGTTTTCTACAGGTATTTCTATTGCTTGTGTAACTGGACTTGCTGACAGTTCAACAATAGCACCAATAACTCCAATTTATGCAGAAGTGAGGTATAAATAATGGGAATGATTTACGTGTCCCCCAGCATTATTCCAAATGGGGCTTTAATTAATAATGTGTGTTATATAAATCAAAGCACTAAACCAACTACTAGACCTGATGGTAGTGGTTTAGTGGCTAGAGATAGATGGTATAACTCTGCTAATGGAACAGATTTTTACTGGAATGGTGATACATGGTATAGCCAATCAAAAGTGAGCTACGTTTCTGGCACTATGCCTAACGTTTCTAACACGGTAATTGAGTTAGGATCATTTTCAGGAGTATCAGATTTTGTACAAATACAAATTTTCCGCGAGTATAGAGGCGCGAAAATATATAATCTTCACTGGCATTATGCTACAGGATTTACAGGTTCTTGGCAAAGACTAGATGCTCAGGAAGAAGTTGGTTTTTACGGACATGAGGGGTGCTGGTTAGAAGTGAAATATGATATTAGCATCTACAAAATATTTTTTAGGCTTGCAGGGCAAGGTAATGGTGGGTATCCTTATACAGTTAAATTCGTTTTCAATTCACCAGATAATGAATTTACACCTTTAAATACTTCCAGTATTGATACCACTGTTACTTCATTTTACTCTCTTTCTAGTTTCAGATACTCAAACGGTGTCACTTTTAGTAAACAGATAATTGAATGTAGTAAGGGAATCAGGTCGCCTTGGGATACAAATTTAATAATTTCCCCCAGTAATACAGGCGCGTTAGTAACCCAAACCCCTGACAATACCGCTACTGGAGGTAATGCGCGAGGAACTAGAGCTATTGATTTACAGCTACAAAGGCTTTTAGCGTCTCAAGTAGCTAGTGGCGGTAACTCATTTCTGGTAGGGAAAAATAGTACAGCTAGTGGTAGCAATAGTATAGCTTTGGGAGAAAACGCTACATCTAATGGTATAGATTCGGTTGTTTTTTCAAATAGTAATAGTAGAAGTATATCTGGAGTGCTATTACTCCCACAAAACATACTACAAGATAAATACCAAGCAGGTTTTCTAGTATTAGGAAAGCAAACAACAAATGCCACAATAACGACATTAACTTCTGACGCAAATGCACCAGGTACAACCAACCAGCTAACTTTAAGCAACAATTCTACTTTAGCTTTTAGTGGTAGAATAGTAGCGGCAATAACAAATGGTGGCAATTCTTCTTGCTGGGAGTTTAAAGGATTAATAAAAAGAGGTGCTAATGCTGCTGCTACTTTTTTAGTGGGTTTAGTTACGACTACTTTGATATCCCAAGATAGCGGTGCAAGTTCTTGGGTTGTTACTATTTCTGCGGACACAACTAATGGTTGTTTAAAAGTAGAATTTACCGGACAATCATCCACAACTATTAGAGTCAACTGTACATTACAATTTAACGAGGTTTCCTACTAATGCTTATCAAGATTGAGATTCCCAATGAGTACACAAATTCTGAAGGTGTTACTTTAACACAAGAAGAATTAATACAAGGTATAGCCAAGACAAGAAACGCACACAATGTAAGAACTCAATCCCAATTAACAGATAGTGGTTGGGTTGCTTATTCGGTATTAGAATCTTGCGTTGCTTGGTTTGAGCAAAGCAAAAATCAGCCGAATATTGAACCTCTAGTAGAAGAAAATAAGCCGCAAGACTAGGCTTTCTGACCCCAATTATCAGGCTCAAGTTTGGTTAAGTTCTGTTGAGTTGGCGGGGTTTGACACTCTGCGCTCTAAAGAGACGCAGATTCTATAGAGGGGTTCAGTCTATGTCCCTCAGTTATCCCAGTTTCAGACATTGCCTTAATATTGGGTTCTTGCCCTGACTTCGTTTGCCCAAAGGGCGAAATCATATCTGAC
>Ga0207909_1000455_pt1 | contig 13747 bp, 14 predicted proteins | sample LakMenEpi05May10_FD_150672 | JGI IMG/M metagenome (GOLD analysis project Ga0207909, IMG submission 150672) | Freshwater microbial communities from Lake Mendota, WI - 05MAY2010 deep hole epilimnion (SPAdes) | ecosystem: Environmental > Aquatic > Freshwater > Lake > Epilimnion/Euphotic zone ...
TTAGGGGTTTAGGGGTTTAGGGGTTTAGGGGTTTAGGGGTTTAGGGGTTTAGGGGTTTAGGGGTTTAGGGGTTTAGGGGTGGGAGCTTTGGTAATCATTGTAGACTTGTTTCAAGCCTTCCCTGAGCTCAATCGAATATTTCCAGCCAAGTTTTGTCAACTTGGATACATCCAAGAGTTTTTTGGGGGTGCCGTCGGGTTTGGTATGATCGTAGACCAGTGTGCCTTCATATCCCACAATTTCCTTGATCAACATGGCCAATTCAGTAATGGTAACATCAACGCCGGTACCAATGTTGACCAACCCTTCTTCATTGTAATTTTCCATCAGGTAAACACAGGCTGAGGCGAGGTCATCTGCATGAAGGAATTCACGCATGGGCGTTCCTGTTCCCCAAATGGTCACTGCAGGATCGCCATTTTGCTTGGCCTCATGGAATTTTCTGATCAGTGTTGGAAGCACATGCGCATTCTGGAGATCATAATTATCGTTGGGCCCATACAAATTGGTGGGCATCACAGAGATGAAATTGCATCCGTACTGGGCACGGTATGCATCACACATTTTTATACCGGCAATCTTTGCAATGGCATAAGGTTCATTGGTAGATTCCAACAAGCCTGTCAACAGGTATTCCTCTTTCATGGGCTGTGGGGCCAATTTGGGATAAATACAGGATGATCCGAGGAACAGCAGTTTTGAAACACGGGTTGCATAGGCAGAATGGATCACATTGCTCTGGATCATCAGGTTCTCATAAAGAAAATCTGCACGATACAGGTTATTGGCCATGATCCCTCCCACTTTTGCAGCAGCAAGAAATACATAATCCGGTCGTTCTGTTTCAAAAAACTCATTCACCGGTTCCTGGACCCTCAGGTCCACTTCCGAGGATGTTCGGGTAATGATATTGGTATAGCCCAAGCCAAGGAGTTTCCTGTGGATGGCGGATCCCACCATTCCTCGGTGGCCGGCGATGTATATTTTGGAATCCTTATTCATCTTGGTGGTTTACGTCAAATCCCGACTCTTTCAATAATTTTTCTCTCTGGAAAAGCCTGACATCACTGGTCACCATGTCGTTCACCAGCATTGGCAGGTCATACTTGGGCACCCATCCCAGCTTGGTTTTGGATTTGGTGGGATCGCCGATGAGAAGATCCACTTCAGTTGGCCTGAAGTAAGTGGGGTCTACTGCCACCACTTCTTTTCCGATTTCAATAGGAAAATCAGGATTGTTGGAGGCAACAACATAGCCTTTCTCCTCCACTCCTTCACCCCTAAACTCAAGCACAGCGCCCACTTCAGCAAAAGCCATCTTCACAAAATCACGGACTGTTGTTGTAACGCCCGTTGCTATCACATAATCTTCCGGAATGTCTTGCTGAAGGATCAACCACATGGCCTCAACATAATCCTTTGCATGGCCCCAGTCTCTTTTCGCATCCATGTTGCCGAGGTAGATTTTGTCTTGCATACCCAGGGCAATTTTAGCAACGCCACGGGTAATTTTCCGGGTAACAAACGTTTCTCCGCGGAGTGGACTTTCATGGTTGAAAAGAATACCATTGACGGCAAACATGCCATAGGCTTCACGGTAGTTTACCGTGATCCAGTAGGCATACATTTTGGCCACAGCGTATGGAGACCTTGGATAAAATGGTGTGGTTTCCTTTTGAGGTACTTCCTGTACCAGTCCGTACAATTCAGAGGTAGAGGCCTGGTACACTTTTGTTTTTTGGGTAAGCCCCAACAAGCGCACCGCTTCCAGGATGCGGAGGGTTCCAATACCATCCGCATTGGCGGTGTATTCAGGTGTATCAAAACTCACTTTTACATGGCTCATGGCAGCCAGGTTATAAATTTCATCAGGTTGTGTTTCCTGAATAATCCTGATCAAATTGGTGGAATCAGTAAGATCACCATAATGCAGGGTAAGCTTAACTCCCTTCTCGTGACGATCTTGGTATAGATGATCAATACGTGCTGTATTAAAGAGTGACGAACGCCTTTTGATGCCATGCACCGTATATCCTTTGTTCAAAAGAAGTTCAGTGAGGTATGCACCATCTTGTCCATTAACGCCTGTCACCAGTGCAACTTTAGCCATGGGAAATGAATTGTTTGATTTTACGTAGAGGCTTCAAAATTAATGTAAACAAATGAGGTTTCAAACCATTCATCTTCCAGGCTTTTCTGTCTTCCCAATTTGCTTTGATCCTGTTGCTGATCGAAGCCGTACTCTTGCCACCCTGACGCATGTTGATGATGGTTTGGGGGATATATGATAAACTTATTTGGCCTTTTAACAAGAACCGCAACATGAGTTCATAATCAGCCGCAGAGCGAAGCACTGTATTGAATAGCCCATATTTTTCGTAGATGGTTCTTCGCACAAAAAAAGTGGGATGTGGGGGCATCCAGCCATTGTACATGGAGGAGCGTTTAAAAATCCCTGATTTCCAGGTTCTTACCACTTTTGAAACCTCTTCCCTGTCTACAAATACAAGATCTGCATAGGTTGCATCCACCGCAGGATCCTCGAAAACAGCAGCAACTTTTGCAATTACCTCATCGTCTGCATAAAGATCGTCCGCATTCAGAATTCCGATCACGTCCCCGGAAGCCATGGCAATGCCTTTGTTCATGGCAAAATAAATGCCCTCGTCTTTTTCTGAAATGCATTTTGCAACGTGGGGAAATCCCGCCACTATTTGCATGGTCTGATCGGTTGAGGCCCCATCAACAATGATGTGTTCGATGTTAGGGTGAGATTGAGCAGCCACTGATTTCAAGGTGTCTCCGATTGTTTGAGCGGAGTTGAAGGAGACGGTGATGATACTGACTGTGAGGTTTAGGGAGGTTGAAGGGGTTGAAGAGGTTGAGGGGGTTGAAGGGGTTGAAGAGGTTGAGGGGGTTGAAGAGGTTGAGGGGGTTGAAGAGGTTGAAGGGGTTGAAGGGTTGAACTTGCCAGGCGAAGGCTGGGGGGTTGAAGGATTCATCGTTAGGGCTTGATGGTTCTGGTTTTGACGAGCATGGCGGGGTTGCCCTGGTAAATGCCATAGGAGTCAAGGTTTTTTGTGGCGATGGAACCTGTCGTCAATACACTGTGTGAAAATGCGGTAATGCCTGGCCCTACCAGGGCTTTTGCACCGATCCAAACACCATCTTCGATGGTGATGGGTTTTGCAATTAGTTCAAAACCAGACGAGCTATAATCATGGTTGCCAGTGCAAAGCATGGCACCCTGAGAAATGCAAACATGGCTGCCAATATTCACATCTGTCATGTTATCAATCCAACAGTTTTCCCCCAGCCAAACATGGTCGCCCATTTTCAATTTCCAGGGATACTTGATATGGACGCCTGGGCGGATGCGTGCCTCAATGCCAATTGTAGCTCCAAAAAACTGCAGTACCCATTTCCTGAATCCGCTGAATGGGATGAGTGGGTTTCTGACCAAGAGTGCGCCTAGCACAAACCATAGAAGCTGCTTGGTTTTGGAAGCACCAATGCTCGCTGCGTATGCCTTGTTGTTGGCATCGTAGTGGGTGAAGTTTACTTTCATTTGAATCTATTCTTCTAAAAATTTTGATCAGGGATGCATTCCTCTAATTCAGTTGATCAAAAAGATAAACGGCACGGCGTCAATAAAGAAAACCAAATAACCACAATGGCAGGGTCTTATTCGATCCAATTTCAATGTCATCTTTTACAATATATGCATCCGATATTCCATCTACCTGCTTCCTCTTTTTGGTCTTTCCACCGATTTCATATGTATACTTTCCCACTAAAAAATCGCCTACCTTGGGATAAAAAACATCCTGAACAGTATTCAGTTGATTGAGGAAAAAAGTCTCTCGCAGATTCCCCTTTTCAGGATCCTTGTTACCAATGGCCCACATCAGATTGGTATTGTTCAGGTAAATTTTGGAAGGCTTTCGCATGCCGCCCATTCCATCGGCAGAAGAATACAATCTCTTGATGATGTCAATATCTTCCAAGTATCCCAGGTATTTGATGAAGGTATTTCTATCAATGGCAATTTGTCCTGCAATGGCCGTCACGTCTGGCTTGAAGGGAACCGAGATGGCGATTACAGAAAGGAGCTGGCTTATCTTTTCAATGCTTGAGTAGGGAATGTCGTAGGCTGCCGCCAGGTCAACTGTCAGTGCAAGATCAACTACCTGTCGTAATTTCTGATCATAATCAGAAAGGTTTTCAAGAAAAAATGGATAATAACCACTCCTTACATATGCTTCGAAATGTGCCAAAGGCTTAATCCTGCGTGAAATATTTCTAGCCAGGTTTTCGTGGTCATCCATCAATTCATCAAGATTGATTTGCTCCAGCTTCAACCCAGTGGTCAAATGGATGTATTCCCTGAATGAAAGTCCATGCAGGTTAAACATCACAGCCCTTCGGCTGAGGTCTGCCTTCCCCTTTCTCAGTTCAATGAGGGATGATCCTGTAAATACAACCTGCAAGGAAACATACCGATCGTATATGATTTTGATTTCATTTGCCCAACCCGAATAGCGATGGACCTCATCGAGCAACAGGTGCTGGCCGCCTTTTTTCACAAACAGGTCTACAAGGTCCACCAAATTGTTTCTCTTGAAATAAAGTTCCTCCAATGAAACATAAAGTGTTTTGCCGTTTTGCGGCAAGGTAGACGCATATTGAAGCATCATGGTGGTTTTTCCTGTCCCACGTGCACCAATAATACCCATTAACCTCCGCTTTTTCTGCAACTCAGGCATGAGATAGCGCACAAAATTTTGGCTGACCCCATCCAGTAATCTATAATATATTTCGAAAAGATTCTCCATTTTGCTGATTGCGTTCAGCAAATATAGACTATTTTGCTGTTTTCATTCAGCATATTTGCGCATTTTTGCTGTTTCTATTCAGCATTGTTAAATAATTGATGGTATTGTTCTGCTGATGCCAGATTTTGCTGGTAGGATGTTGCCAATGACCAGGCCCCTTGCCTGTATTCCTGCCATGCTGTATCTGGCATGTCAACAAATTCCTGGATCACTTCAGTAAACCTGGATTGATCTGCCAGCGGAAGTTCCACTCCTGCTTTCTTTGATCGAAGCCCAACCCACGGGGTTTGGTCGCTGATCAGTACCGGACAGCCCACCGCCAGGGCTTCAAAAATGGCATGTCCAAAATTTTCTCCTTCTGTTGGCAGTGCAAACAGGTGTGCCTTTTCAAGCAAAGGTTTGATCTTGTGGTGCGGCAGATCAAGATAGGTTGTGATCTCAAACCTGAACTGAAGCCTGGCAATCATCTTTTTACATTGCTTCCAATACTCCTTGTCTTCTCTTGTAGCAACAATATCCAACTTGATGTCACCTTTGGCTTTGGCCAATGCCTCCAATAGGAAATCCAATTTTTTGATGGGATGGAGCCTACCGACAAAGACGATGTGCAACTGTCCGGTTGGTTTTTCAATTGGGGTCAAATGATCGTTTACTGCAACGGGGAGGTTCGGCGCAAGGACAATCGATTTAGCAACAGGGAAAAACCGTCTGATGTCTTTTGTTTCATCCTCTCCCGTTGAATGAAAACCCAGGTGTCGGTCAATGCCCATGGTTCTTAAAAACCATAGGTATAAGAATTTCTTGATTGGCTTTACCGCCAAAGCAGAACTGCGCAACATCCCCCTGGGGGCGATGATGATTTTTTCTGTAGCATAAGCAGCCATGATGGGTTTGATCATGTTGGAGAACATGCTGTTCAGGTAAATCCTGTCTGGATTGATTTCTGAGATGACATTCTTCACTTTTTTGTAAGACATTGTCCCGGGGGAATAATACCAGATATGGTACCCCTCTTGTTGAATCCATCGGTCTGCAATGATGTTCTTGAATGATTTTTTTTCGTTGATGTCCCGATCAGCCGTGAAAACGTAAATATCATACTGAGACTTGAACCGCTCTACCAGGTTGACAATAGAGCGTATGGGCCCTCCAGCTTTAAAAGCCGGTGCATACCAGTCGCAAAAAATAAGGAGTTTTGTTTTGTTGGTGTTTAAGGTGTTTTGCAAAGCTTATTGATTAATTTTAAATGCCATTCTTGTTCAGCCAGTAGCCAAGTACCACAAATTGCCAAAGCTCCATCCACCGGACGGATGGATCATGCTTGAGAAAACGAGCCCAATATTTTAGCAATGCATCACGCTTGATGAAATCCCGATGGGCCAGGTCATTGATCTGGGCAGCACAAAATGACTGCAGTTCATTGCGCATCCATTTCTCCCAAGGCAAAACAAAGCCCTGCTTTTTCCGGTGCACAATTTCATCGGGCAGCAAAGGCTCCAAAGCCTCTACCATCAACTGTTTAGGATAATGAGGATATTTGATATGATCTGGAATCGAAAGGACATATTCAATCAGCTTGTGGTCAAAAAACGGTTCCCGAATTTCCAGCCCAACTGCCATGCTCATCTGGTCAGCATCCTTCAACAGGGTATGCTGGGTATAGCCCATGTATTCTGCAATGCTGTACTGACTGAACAGGTCAAACTTTTCAATCGCTCTCAACTCATCCCTCAACATTTTCTCTAATCCGATCTGTTGAACATTGGTGTTTACCAATTGCTTGATCAGATCCGGAGAAAATATTTTTCTGATGATGGGGTACACATTGCTGATGCTGGTATCACTGATCGCCAAAAGCTCAGACAAACGTTTGTTTCTGTTGGAGCTTGATTGTTTGAGCAACAAGGATGCTAATTTTCTCAGCGGATAAGAAAGCTGGTATCCGGCACTTGCATTGTTGAGCTTGTAAAACCGCATGAAACCTGGATAACCGGCAAACAGTTCATCTCCACCGATTCCTGTGAGTGCCACCTTCAATCCCGCAGCGCGTATGGCACCAGACAGCACAAAGGTGTTGATGCCATCTGCCGATGGGCTGTCCATTGCGTCCAGGCCAGCAATAACCTTGTCCAGAAAATCTTCAGGCCTCAGCAGGTGCTTGACATGCTTGGTACCAAATCGTTTGGCAATGGTTTCAGCATAACCAGATTCATCATATTCTTTTTCCGTGAAGGATAGGTTGAAGGTGTTGATTTTTTCGCGAGAATTGAGGCTCATCAAGGCTACAACAGCAGAGGAATCGATGCCTCCCGAGAGAAAGGCGCCCATCGGAACATCACTCATCATTCGCTTTGCAACGGCCTCGTTCATTTTATCGAAGAGGTTTTTTCTGATGGTTGCCCCGTCCCCTTCAATACTGAATTTGTTGTCTGTCAGGCTCCAATATTTGATTGTATCTGACGATTTTGCAGTAAGCTTCATGCAGCATCCCGCCTGCAACTGGTGGATATTGTTGATGATGGCATTGGGATAGCCGGTCGATTGCAATGAAAGAAATTCGAACAAGGATTGCTGGTCAATGGAAGGCTTGAGCAATTCAGAAGCAAGCAGGGAGCGCTTTTCAGAGGAAAACGCAAATGCACTATCATTCCTGAAAAAATAGAGTGGCTTAACGCCCATCCTGTCCCTTGCCAACCAAAGGATTTCGTTGCGCTTGTCCCAAATGGCAAAAGCAAACATCCCTTCCAAAACTTTCACGCAATCAATTCCCCATTTGCAGAAAGCCGCCATCAACACTTCCGTATCGCTAGAGGTGGTGAAGGGATAATCAGACAGTTGTTGTTTCAGTTCAAGATAATTGTAAATCTCACCATTGAACACCATCACATAATTGCCTGTAGGATCAATAAAAGGCTGGTTGGCTGCCCCACTGAGGTCGATGATGGAGAGCCTCCGGTGGCCCAGTGCAATGGAAGGTTCATCATAAAAGCCCTCTGCATCCGGCCCTCGGTGGGCGATGGCATTGGTCATTGCCCTGACGCGTTGTGGTGCGTCGGGAAGTTTGTTGTAATGCAATATGCCTGTTATGCCGCACAAGTGAGTACTGTTTTTAGGTGATGATTAATGTTAGCAATATTGGTGTGAGATGAGATGATTAGGATTGATGAATTTTGTTCATCATATCAAATATAGGGAGGGCTTCGATGCCTGCCCCTAATGGAAATATTTCTGAGCCGGGATATACAACATATTGTTGACTGGCTTCAAGGTCTTGACAGCCAATATGAAAACCTTTTGAAACCACAGGGCTGGCTGATCTTTTGATTTCTACGGCGATTCTTTGATTTCCCTTTTCAATGACCAGGTCAATCTCAGCACCGGCAGCAGTGCGATAAAAATAGGGCTTCGCATTCATCGGTAATGCAGCGATGATGTTTTCCAATACGAATCCTTCCCAACTTGCGCCTACAACTGGGTGACCCAAGAGATCTTCCATCGAAACGATATCCAGTAATGCATGTGTCAAACCTGTGTCCCTGATGTAGACCCGAGGAGTTTTGACCAGCCGTTTTCCAACATTGCCAGACCATGGCAAAACTGTTCTCAGTAACAAAAGGTCTTCAAGTAAATCAATGTATTTTCTTGCAGTTGGGTTTGAAATGCCCAGCCCACTCGAAATTGTTGAGGTATTCAGCATCCCGCCTTGGTTGTGTGCAAGCATCGTCCAGAGCCTATTCAACAACGTTGCTGGAATCCGGGGTCCAAACTGAGGCACATCTCTTTCAAGGTAGGTACCGATGAATTGTTGTCGCCATATGAAACTCGAGGTATCGGTTTTTGACGTAAAGCTGTCCGGAAAACCTCCCCTGAGCCATAACCTGTTTAACTCAGTGCGTGGATTGTCTAATTCCGACAATAAAAGACCCGATAGTTGTTTGTAGGCTATTCTCCCTGCCAACGTTTCGGAAGATTGTCTGATCAAATCCAGCGAGGCTGAGCCTAGGATTAGAAATTGACCGTACCGGTTTCCTTGGGCCCTGCGCTCATCAATGATACCACGGAGTGCAGAAAAAATCTCTGGCATTCGATGGATTTCATCCAGTATGATCAGCTTTCCAACATGAAGTTGAAAATAAGACTCAGGATCAAAAAGTTTTGCTCTGCTGGAATTGGACTCAAGATCAAGATAAATCGCATCAGCGCCCAAGTCTTTTGCGATGTCTTTGGCCAGTGTTGTTTTACCCACCTGCCTTGGGCCTAGTATCGCCACAGCGGGGAATGCAGATAGCAATTCCAGGATTTCTTTCTTGACGGAGCGATTAATCATCCTTGTAAATTTAAAGTTTAAGTTTCAATTTACAAGGATAAAATTAATAAAATTATAGGGATTAGGGCTCAAGTTGGCTGGGATTATAGCTTTCTCCACAATTCCTGGTAAAGCCCTGCAATGAAGCCGGGCTGGTAGTTTGCTACTTTTTCTTTTCCTGCTTCCACCAATTCCATTTGGTGTTGATGACTTGACAATAGGTTAATTACGCCTTCCCGGATCGATGCAACCGAGAATGGGTCCACGAGTACAGAAGCGTCTCCGGCCACTTCTTTCATCGGGGAAATATTGCTGGTAATGACGGGCCTTTCAGCCTGAAACCCTTCAATGACAGGCAATCCAAAGCCTTCATAGGTAGAAGGAAAGAGAATGAGATCGGCATTGGTGTATTCCGAAGCCAGCTGCTCAGGAGAGATGCTGAAGTCGGAAGAATAATGGATATTGAATTTTTCCAACATCTCTTTTTGCTTTCGGGATAATTCTCCAATGATGCGCAGGTGAACATCCAGTCCGAACAAGGCGGCGATGGAGATTTCAAGGTTTTTATTGGGCTTGGTGCCGAGGAATAAAATGGTTGAAGAGGTTGAAGGGGTTGAAGAGGTTGAAGGGGTTGAAAGGGTTGAAAGGGTTGAAGGGGTTGAGGAGGTTGAAGAGGTTGAAGAGGTTGAAGGGGTTGAAGAAGTTGAAGTAGAGAAGATTGGGTCAACGGGATTGGGGATGACCAAGATCTTTTGGGGATCGCAGTTTGTATAATCAAGGATTTCCTGCTTGGATTTTTCGGAGATGGTGGTAATGTATTTTGCTTTTCTAACAGGAAGATCAAGGAAGATCCATTTCAACAAACTGCGGCGAAGCCCTTTGTAGGTGTGCAAAAACACAAGGTCGTGGATCGTGAGGATGGTTCTGTCTTTGGGCAATGCCAGTATTGCGTAGTGCACATCACCCGTGATATGAAAGAGCCCTTTTTTGAAACGGGTCAAAAAAATCAGGTTGAATAGAATGGAGAAAATACCCCTGCTGGTGAAAGGCATCTCTACCTTTTCAATAACAGTGGTTCCTGCTGCGTTCACTTCTTTGGCCACAACATCAAATACTTTCTCGATGCTGAAGAAAGCCGGGTTGCGTTTGCGGTATATGAGGGTTAGGTTGATGCTGAGGGAGGTTGAGAGATGTGGAGGGAGGTTGAGCTTGCCAGCCGAAGGCTGGAGAAGTTGAAGTGGTTTAAGGGGTTGAGGGGGTTGAAGAAGAAGGCCTCCTCTTTCGTTTCATGAAAACATGGTCTGCATCACGAGTTTTATATTTTCTGCGGTTGACAGATCAACCATACCGAATTTCTTTTTCAACCTGTTTTTGTCTACAGCCCTGATTTGTTCCAAGACGACCTGTCCCTCTTCTCCATTCACCTGGCTAAACACACGGGTTGGAAAAGATTTTATGGTATGGGTTAGTGGCGCAACGATAACAGTCGGTAAATTGTCGTTCATAGCCGTAGGTGAAATGACTACACAGGGTCTTGTTTTTTTTATTTCTGCCCCTTTTGTGGGATCCAATTCAACTGAATAGATCATGAATTGTTCCACTTGTTTACCACTCTTCCTCATCAAACTTGTTTTTCATGCCATTAAAAAGATCTTCATCGGGCAGTTGTCCTGCTTTCAACGCATCTTTGAATTGTTTTCCCCAGCTGGACAAATCGGTGTTTACCAGTTTTTCGTCAATCGGCCGTATCCTAATTTCCCCCCTACTGGCTTCAATGACCACATTGTTATTTTGAATACCTGCGATATCCATCATTTTTTTGGATATAATTACGCCCTTGGAATTTCCGATATCCCTGAATACAGATCTCACCTGGAACTGCTTACCAGCATTCACCTCGTATGTTGCGGCTGGCTCACTCAGGATATTTTTGCTTTTGGTTTGCTTCTTGGATAACATGGTGTAAAGTTATAACATTTGTTATAACTAATTTTTACTTTTCTTAATGATTCATGATACTATTGAATTTCAATTGGCTACTGAAGATGCAGCATTACCAATCACCTTTGCAAAAGATGCATAACTGAAATGTTGAACTATTTCCAAAGCCTTTGCTCCCATTGATGAGGTATCGGCGTGTATCATTTTTTCCATGCAGTTATACAATCCATTTTCATTTCCAGCTTTGAATACAAATCCATTTTCGTTATCCTTTACCATGTCTGCAGCGGCACCGCATTTATCGGATGCTATCACGGGTCTTCCACATGCCATGGCTTCGTTGATGGCCAGGCCCCAGGTTTCGTCAGGGCCTTTTGATGGCAGTACAACTATATCGCCCAGTCTGTAGACTATGGGCATGATGGATTGGTTTTGGAAAGGCAGGAAGGTTATGGGGTTTGAGGAAGTTGAGAGAGGTTGAGAGATGTTGAGGGAGGTTGAAGGGGTTGAAGAAGTTGAAAAGGTTGAGGGGCTTGAAGTCATTGTTTTGAGTTCCTCTTCAAGGATTCCATTCCCAACCATGATCAGGTGCGTGTTGGAATACTGTTGATGGATCCTGAGAAATGCCTTGACCAATAATATCGGATCTTTTTTGGGTTCAAATTTTCCAGCAAACAGAAAGACTTTTGTATCATCAGGAATCGAAAGTTTCTTTCTCCAATTTCTTGCGCTTCCTTGATAGGAAGAATGCTTGTCTGGTGTTTCAGTTCCAGAAAAACGAGCATTGTCAACAGCGTGAGGGGCACGGATGATCTGACTGGCAGACAATCCTGCGTTTAGGAAATATGCATCAGAAGCAGTGCCGGGGCTCAAGACATAATCAACATGGCGATAGACCCATTGAAGCAATAATTTTCGCAAGGTTTTTTTAAGGCTAAAGCCAGCGGGCTCATCGAGTAGCGTGGAATCACCCCGGAAATACAATGGAATTTTTCCTTTGAAGTGACGTAAGATTTTGAGGTGGGAATTGAATTTCCAGCCGTATACAATGATTTTGTCGGGATGGAATGAAGCCACCTCGCTGACCAACGTAGGATTGATAATCCCCTTATAGTGATGAGAGCCCGGAGTCGTGGAAATGTTTTTTACAAACACATGATCATACCCTGACAGCAGGTCAATGTCCCACTCACGTTCAATACCGAAGTCTTTGTCAAATACCTTGCCTTGTGCTTGCCCCCAGGTATAAAATACTTTTATGCTACAATCTGCCGAACCCGCCAAATACCTGAACAGCGGCGCGTTGTATTGAATGGGATGGGTTGATATGATGGCTGTTCTATAAATACTATGAAAGGATTGAGTTTCCCTGCCAACGATAGGTTTGTAACCCGAAGGCTGAATCTGTAGCTTTAAATTTCAAAGCGTTACAATTTGAAACGCTTTGAAATTCATATTGCATTAATACTTCACTTTATCTGAACTTTTTCACAAAAGAAACCTCAACCTGATGCTTTTTGGCAATATCAATTTCGCTCATGCCTGACTTTAAATCTTGAATGATAGCTAAGATTCGATTTTCGGCATTTGCTTCACCTTTGTCGAGGCCTTCTTCGTAACTTAATTTCATGGAAGAATTCCAGCTTCTGATAGAATCCAAATAATTATCGTAAGCGATCAACTGTCCTTCTGTATAATTGGATTCATCCAGCAATTCAACCGCTTTCTTCAAGTTGGGATAGTTGTATTGGGTGTTCATGGTAAATGATTTGATGAATTCCGGGTCAATGAGGTATTTAACCCAGCGATCCAGTGAATCTTCCAAATTAAAGTTACTCCTTTTTCTGCATTTCGATAATTCGATAAAATGCATTTCTACCTCTTTGATGCACCTATCAGGATCATCTGCGTTGACGATGATGTATTTGTGTTTCCAGCGATCTGTATCATGTTCAATAATGTGATCCACCAGGCAAAGTGCAAAAACAGGCTGCAAGTCATCATAATCCAACCCCTGTGGCATTTGTCTTCCATACACCCGGGCAGCATTAAAAAGAACCCTCTTCTTTAAAGACTTCTGGCGGGCTACCTGCATTTCTACGATAAAATGCCTTCCTGCATCATCTGTACATCTTACGTCGACAACCGTAGTCTTTTTGTCAATGCGTTCCGGTAAAAGCTCAGGCGGCAAGTATTCTATGTTCACCACAAGATACTCCAGTTGCATGACCGCATTGATCAGCTCCATCAGAATCTCTTTCTCTTCCCCAAACACACGCTTGAAAACCGGATCGGCAAGCGGACTCAACTCCCTTTTTTTCATGAAGCAAAGGTGAAGTCCGGAACAAATTTATAACGGTGAAAATCACCAATTCATCCATGTATTTTACCCCCTCCCCGCCGCTGAAGAAACAATCAGATTCAGCTTTTCCACCAATATAGCTGTAACAGCTTTCGCTGAATATTGCTCAAAAGCAGCCCGGTTGATTTTGCTTGGATCGAAGGTCTGTTTGAAGAGCATGAACTCCTTCAAGCCTTCCAGGAAACGGGCAGACAATGTATCAAGGTCCTCCTCCCCTTTCATGGTGACAACAATCCCGGCACGGGACTCACGCAATACAAGAACCGCCGTGCTGGCCTCGTGTAATACGGCAAGGATGGGTTT
>Ga0207909_1000458_pt1 | contig 13721 bp, 14 predicted proteins | sample LakMenEpi05May10_FD_150672 | JGI IMG/M metagenome (GOLD analysis project Ga0207909, IMG submission 150672) | Freshwater microbial communities from Lake Mendota, WI - 05MAY2010 deep hole epilimnion (SPAdes) | ecosystem: Environmental > Aquatic > Freshwater > Lake > Epilimnion/Euphotic zone ...
TTCCTTTAATTCCAATTCAAGATTTTCAATCATTTCTTTATTGATTCCCAAGTTTTTAATTTGGTCTCTTAACTTAACCGCTTCTTCAAAATCTTCCATTTCAATCGCTCTTTCAAGTTTAATGTTAAGGTATTCATCCTTACTCATTTCTTTTGGATTATCATTATCTAAATCTGATAAATCAAATACTTTTACATAACGGGTATATTTGTAATCCCCATCAGGAGATTCAAAAGTATTGGTTGTCCAATCTTGTTTATTGAAATCTTCCATGATTTTTTCGTAACGAGCCATTAGGTCGTCAATGTTAAAATTAAATTTTCTTCTGTGAAACATATTTTTTTGTTTTTTTAAATTTATTTATTATCTTTGTTCTTGTCAAGTATCATACCGATGATAAATATAAGATATTATTTTATATAATCCATGACATTATGTCAGATTAATAAAATTATTATGACAATTTGTCAAAATATTTGGATATGTATGAAATTTGACCGTAATTTGTAAAACAATTAAAAAATATGAACGACTTAATGGACGACGACGACAAAATGATGAACAAAAAAACTAAATCATCTGGAGAATCTAACACACCTGTATTGGACAATTTCAGTAGAGATTTAATGAAACTAGCAGAAGCTGGAAAACTTGACCCCGTTATTGGTCGCGACAGAGAAATCTTAAGGATTGCTCAAATTCTTTCTCGTAGAAAGAAAAATAACCCAATTATCCTTGGAGAACCTGGTTGTGGTAAAACCGCACTTGTTGAAGGATTGGCAATCAAGATTGTAAATGGTGATTGTCCCCGTAACTTGGTAGATAAACGTATTGTTAATCTTGACCTTACATCAGTTGTTGCCGGTACAAAGTATCGTGGACAATTTGAAGAAAGAATGAAAGTGATTATTGAAGAACTTCAATCAAACCCAAACATCATTGTATTCATCGATGAGATTCACACACTGGTTGGTTCAGGAAATTCTTCAGGTTCAATGGATGGTTCAAATATCTTTAAACCCGCATTGGCACGTGGGGAAATTCAATGTATCGGGGCAACTACATTAGATGAGTTCCGTAAAAACATTGAAAAAGATGGAGCATTGGAACGTAGATTCCAAAAGGTAATCGTTGAACCATCATCAATTGATGAAACAATTCAAATCCTTAAGAATGTTCGTGACAAATACGAAGATTTCCACAAGGTGAATTACAGCGATGAGGTAATTGAGACTTGTGTTAAGTTGGCAGACCGTTATATCACAGACCGTGAGTTCCCTGATAAAGCATTTGACATTTTGGATGAGGTTGGAGCAAGAATGCAGACCGAACTAAAGATACCTGAGGCAATTGAGGAGTTAAAAAGACAAGCGGCAGAAATCAAACTTCAAAAAATGGAAGTGGTTAAAAAACAAAACTACGAACAAGCTGCAGAACTTAGAGACAAAGAAAAAAAATTGTTACTAAAGTTGGAGCAAGAGAAAATTAAGTTTGATGAAAAGTTGTCCAAAGAAAAACAACTCATATTATTGGAACATGTTTATGATGTTGTATCAAACATGACAAAAATTCCTGTAAATAAAATGAGTGTGGATGATACCAAAGCTTTGTTGGACTTGGACAAAACTTTGATTGACAAAGTTATCGGTCAAAACAATGCGGTAGTTAAGATTGCAAAAGCAATCAAAAGAAATCGTTTGGGTATAAAAGACCCTAATCGTCCAATCGGGTCATTTGTGTTCTTAGGTTCAACAGGTGTTGGTAAGACATACCTGGCAAAACAATTGGCAAAAGAAATGTTCGGTTCCGAAGACGCTCTCATTCGTGTCGACATGTCAGAATACCAAGAGAAACACACAATATCCAAATTAATTGGAGCACCTCCAGGATACGTAGGTTATGAAGAAGGCGGATTGTTAACTGAAAAAGTTAAAAACAAACCTTACTCTGTAATCTTATTTGATGAGATTGAAAAAGCTCACAAAGATGTATTCACCATCCTACTTCAGGTTTTAGATGACGGTCATGTAACCGACAGTTTGGGACGTAAGATTAACTTCAAAAATACCTTGATTATCTTGACATCAAACTTGGGGGTTAAAAAACTACAAGACTTTGGAGCTGGTATTGGTTTCTCAAGTAATTCATATAGTAATGAAGAAGCTAAGAAACAAATGTTAATGAAGGAAATGAAAAACTTCTTCTCACCTGAGTTCATTAATCGTATTGATGATACGGTTGTATTTAACTCATTGACTAAAGAAGACATCAAAAAGATTACAGATATTGAATTGAAGAAGTTGGTGACTCGTCTTGTAGATATGAAGTACAAAATCACATATGATGAATCTTTGGTTGAATACTTATCAAAGATTGGATACGATGAATTGTACGGAGCTCGTCCATTGAAGAGAGCTATTCAGGATAAGGTTGAAGACCTATTGTCAGAAGAAGTTCTAACGGGTAAAATGATTGAAGGTAAGACCTATCACATCAAAGTAGTGGGTGAAAACGTGGTGGTCCAAAAAAAAGGACGATAATTAAGAAAGGGAGATGAAAATCTCCCTTTTGTTTTATATTTATATTTGATGAGAGAGTTAATCAGAAAAGTTATCAGAGAAATCGTCACAAATAAAGAAATAATTTGTGACAAATGTGGATGGTCGTGGGATATTGTTGATGGCGGCGATGACTTATATATCTGTCATGAATGTAATCATGATAATGAACCAAAATCGAAATCAAAGTTAGATAAATTATAAAACTTTATTTAAAACACTGACCGATTTCTCCAACCATGTTCAACCATTTCTTTATAGTGTAATTTATGACCAAGTTTATCAATCATTTTCTTACCCATGTCGATACCATTAATTACGTCTTCAACAACGACGTATTCATGGGTTGTGTGATATTGGTAGTATCCAATTGAGAAGTTAATACAAGAGAAGTCAAACTTACCTCTTAACGCATATACGTCAGTATAAGGGTGAACCATGTATCTCATTCTATTTCCCATACCTTCTGTTAATACCTCATTACAAGCATCAAAAAATTCAGTCTCTCTGTCAAATAAAACTTGACCAAAACATTTTTCAGTAATCATCCAGTTTTCAGGTGCGTCAAATTGAATACCATATCCAACATTATCAAAAAATGATGAATCTGCCATCATTGAACCTTTACAACCGGTTTCTTCAGATACAAAGAACGCGGCCTTTACATACGGTAATTCTTTTAATAATCTAAGACATGCAAATACACCACATTTATCATCACCACCAATACCTGTTGGTTCTCCATCATTGTCATATGCCTTATATGATAATTTAATTTCTTTTTGAGCATTTGGTAACATTTCCTCTCGGATATTAATATCGTTAAGTCCATGTACCGTATCCGTATGTGAAATTACACATGGGAAATAAAATCCTTCAGGAAGTTCTTTTGATTCTTGTTTTGTTGCGTAGACGTTATTATATTCGTCCACATAGTGTTCAATATTATTTTCAGTTAACCAGTTAACCAAAAACTCAACCATTCTGTCCTCGCGATACGTTGCCGTAGGTACGCTCAAAACGGCTTTAAGTAATTCTAAATTTTGTTCCATAGAGCAAATATAGAAAATTATTTACACTTCACCAAATTTAAATAACTCTGGTTGATATAATAAATTATTAAATTGCTCTTCATTCAGTTTACGGGTAGTAAATCCTGTAGGTAGTTGTAATTCAACAACAATTTGCATATTGTCTCTATCAAAATTTTTAACTTTGAAATTTATTGATTCATCTTTTGGTAATTTATACCATTTACCTATCTCGTATCTAGATAATATTTTTTGTCTAAGTTCCAAAAATTTTACTATTGGGGTTCCATCTTCTTCAATCTTTTCTAAGATACTATCAAATTGTCTTCCAACCTCTCTGTTGAATGACTCAGTATCAAAATTATCAGAATCTTGATATTCATATGTGTCATCATACCAACCGCCCATACTACCACCACTTTGTTCAACAATCTGATTAAATAATGAAATAACATCAGTTTTATTGATTTCAAGTCTTGTTGACCACATTAATAGATTTGCTGGTGTTGTTGTAATCTCATCATATCTTCTTTTAAGGGCAAATCCTGTAGATTCTAAAACGTCATTAATTTCTTTTGTGATAGATTCTTTGGCAGTAATGCTCATTTCTCTATTTTTTTCTACAAAATAATCATTTATGATATTATCGGTTTCTGTTTCAAATAAATCTAATAATACCGCAGCTAACTCTTGTTGATACTCATTTAACAAACTAAATGATTTTGATGGCAATAAAACGTCTGAGATTTGTTTTATTTTTTCTGTGTTCTCATCATTTAAGTCAGCAAATATAAGATACCCTTCTTTAAAATCGTCATAAATAGTATATTCATCCATAAATTCATAATCACTATAACTTGAAGATACCGCATTCATAAACCACACGTCGTCGTCACTTACATCAAAATTTTTAAAAAAATTCTTATCATCACCAAAATCAATAACAATTTTACTTTGTCCCAATGGGTCCTTAATTATAACATCAAGAATCGATGGGTCAGAATCTATTAATTCTTCAACAGTTGCAATCCCCCTTGTAAATTCTCTTAATTTTTTAATGAATTCACCAACACCCGTTAAATCGTCAATAAGGTCACTTTGATTTGGAAAATATTCTTTAAGGTATTCAATAGTTTTTGCGAAATCTTGAGCATCAAATACTTCAGTTTTTTTTTCACTTTCATTTTGATATAACGCAATTTTATTGTTAGTTTTTTTATTTAAAAAATAATATAAATTACCATCTCTTGTATATTTGTCAAAATACGATGTTGACCCTTTTTGAGTTGTACACCATTTAGTGTTGGTACCATAATAACAAGACGCTGAATGTGATTTTGGTCTAACCACCAACACTTCATCATCTTCATAAATTTTATCAACTTGAGATTTAATCTCCAGTTCAATTTGTTTTTGAGTTTTTCTACTATCAATAATGGACATTAATTTCTTAATGAATTGAGGATTTTCATATTGATTAATATCCTTTGGTGAACGAGCAATCCCCTCAATATTTGGTACTAAATAACTATTATTTGTGTCGGCGATAAATTCAGTTTCCGCTTTCCAAATATCATCTTCAGTTATTCTATTAACATTTACATGGAACCAAGGAATTATTATTCCAAATAAATCTTGTAGTGATTCTGACTGCCGAACATTTAATCCACCTTTTTCACCTGATAATTCAGGAATAATTTTTTCAAGTTTTTTTGCAATATACTCAACATATTTGTAGTTTGTTGGGTCAACACTTAATATCCTGTCAATGAATGGGCCATCATACTCAAACCGTTGTTTAAGTTGTTTTGCAATATCTTCCTTTTTACCTTCAATTATAATCACAGGATATTTTTACAATAAATACCAATTTTGTTTGTAATATTTATTTTTTGTCCTATCTTTGTATTTATAATATTACAAGTTATTTGACATATGGGGGTGTTTTTGGATTTGACAGGTATTGGCTGAAGACAAAGGGCACGTGGAGACTGAATTAATCTCCTTAAAAACTGATTCACAAAAACAATCGGCGACGTTTTATCGAAAATGGAAACTCTTGGTTTACTAAGAGGTTCTGAAGTTACTGTATCCTAAGAGGTTTACGGAAACGGGGGGTCGGTGGACACATAACCTAGCAACAGAAGTCCTTAAGGTGTGGTTTCTACCCGAAAAGGAACAAACGGTCTCGTTCAGAGTGCTACCGTAACAAAAGTGAACTCGACACAGTTATTGGTAACGATGTCAAAATAGGAACCAAATATTTCGGAAGGTATCACAAACCTTGACCTAAACGTGTAGTCCTTATCTGACAGGATATTATGGACCGGAGTTCGAGCCTCCGCACCTCCACCGTAGACCTCAATAGAAATATTGAGGTTTTTTTTATTACTTTTTTCCGTAGTAATTAATCATTAAACAACTCATAAGTACAAAATCGCATATTTATTATTATGAGATTAACTCCAATCCTTATTGTTGAAGGTCGTAAAGAAGATTTACGTAAAAAATACACTGAAAAATTTAAGGAGTATCCCGAAAATTTAGATTTTATTTTGGGTATTTCAGATTTAGCAGATACCAATTTCAAATATGCCGAATTTGTGTTAAAGAATACAAATCCAAACGCGTCTTCTGAAGAAGTTGAACATATTGTAGACCTTGTTAAAGATTTTGATAGATTTCAACCATCATTAGAGATTAAAGATATTAACAAATATGATGTTTATAAATTAGTAACCGCAATTGACAAACATAGAGAAATCTCAAAAACTCAACAAAAAAAATCAATTGACCCCTCAGACGCCAAAAAATTATATGAAGACGATAACCTATTAATTGTTAAACCTTTAACTTACGAATCGTCTTGTAAATATGGTTCAGGTACAAGATGGTGTACTACCAGTACACAATCTCATTTTAAAAGTTATACTGAAGATGGCCAATCCTTATATTACGTCATTCTTAAGAAATTTGACAGAAGTAATAAGTTTTATAAAATTGCAATTCATATGAAACCAAATTTGGAAACATGGTATGACGCAACTGATGAAGTAATGTCAGACAGAGAAAAAGAAGTTTTTAATCTTGGAGCTCCAAAAGTAATTCAAACAATTAGAAAAAATTATGAGGAAAGTTTAAATAAAAAATACGATTTATTTTTTAAAAATTTGTTTGATTTTAATAATTACAAATTCGCTAATGTATCATCATTATTTAAAACAACACACAAAATAGGGATTGAATTTCAAAAACCAGAACTTATTTTGGATATGCCAAATCATGCGACAATTGAGTTAAATATTTCAGTTGATGAGGATAATATCGACCAATATTTGGTTATGATTACTTATGATGTTAGAAAAATGGAAAATATTTACAATGGTAATGATACTCTTTTTACTATTGGATACTCAGGCGATGATTTTGAAATTAAACCTGAATTTGATTTTGGTATTGAAAATTTGACAAACAAAGTTCAAATCTATATACCTAATTTTCATTATTTTGATGATAAAACCATCATCGGTACTTTCCATGAAATTTGTCGGAAGATTGAGTCGCAAGTTATTAATAAAATGAAAGAAAATGACGAGTTTATGTTAAGTATAACTGATGGGAAAGGAAAAACCGTTTGGACACCAAACAGAAGTTCTTATGGTTTTACATTTAAAAGAAACTCCGGATTAATTAAAAAACTTATAGATTATTTGGATTCAGGAAAAGAAGGAACAAAATTAGATTTTTTAGTTGATGTTGGTTCGTTAGATAAAATGAATATTAATGGTAAACCACAATATTCACATAAAAACAAAAATGATTGGAAAATATCATCAGAATTTAGAGGTCAATTAAGCGCATTCTTTAATTCAGCCAAATTAGCCGGAATATTAGATTACGATAAAAAAGGTAATCAATTCATTTTGAAAAAAGGGAAAAATTTTGATAAGTTCAAAGAAGGACAACTTGAAGCTATTTAAGGTTTTTTAGACAATCTTCTCAAGTATATATAAACTCCAAAAAATAACACCGCAACGCAATACAAAATAGCATTGGCCTTCCATAAACTTCCTGTCCACGACATTAGTCCATACTGAATAACGTCGAATCCAAATGGATTCAGGAATAGCGCAATCATTAAAGCTAGTTGTGATAGATTTTCCTGAAATGTTTTTCTCCAAGTTTTTATTTTTATTATCATTATCCATGAATATAAATTAAAATTTTATGCCCATTACGCTTTGTATTCTAATATAAATATATTATATTTGTATAATGAAACCAATAATAATACTAATTATAATATATGCGATAACACTTACGTATATGCTTACCAAAATTTAATTAAATTATGAAAAAATTATTTAGAGCAAAACAAAGTAAAATTGCCGGAATATGTAAAGGACTTTCCCGTTATTTTAATATTGATGAATCAGTTATTAGAACAGTATTTGTTGTTCTAATTTTTTTACCATTTCCAATAATAACAATATATTTATTGATGTGGTTGATAATACCAAAAGAAAATAATGAAAACAATAAACATATTCCTACAAACTTTTATTAATTTTTTTAAACGTTTTTATAACCAAAGAAAAAACAATATTGAAATTAAAATAGAAAAAAACGATAAACCAAAAATAAAAAAATTAATTTACACTAAGAGAACCGACTAATAGTCGGTTTTTTTTGTAAATAACATATTTATATGTATGAGTAGTCAAAAAAAATTAACTGAAGACATATTATTTTCTTACGATATAATTTTAGAAAATAAAAATTTAATTCGAGAAGCTTTAAATATTGTTCCTCTTGCTAAGACTAATTATTCTCATGTTAAATATGATTATGATAATACTAAAAATGACTCAGTTAATAAACCTTTATTAGACGATATGCAAGCTGCCGGACAATCTGTTGGTGTTGTTTTAACAATTACCACGGCCAAATCAGGTCATGGAGCAAAAACAAAATCAGGTAAGTTAAGTCGGCATATGAAACAGACTGCGGTCGATATTTCTAGATTAAATGGTGTTGGCTCTAACGGAGCGTCAAATGGTACTAATGGTAATTCAGAATTTAGAGCTCTTGGCAATAAAGTTAAAAACGCATTGGTTTCAATGGGATATAGATGGAATTCAGAACAAGGTAATGATAAATCGGTTTTGTGGCAAACAAATATGAGTGGTAATCACTTTAACCATTTACATATTTCAAATCAAAGTGAGTCAGATTCAGGAGCTCCTGTAGCTTCAACAGACGTTGAAACGCCCACATCAACGGAAAATACCGTGTCCACATCAACCGCATCAACTGGAGATACCGCATCATCAACCACGTCCACGTCAACGGAAACTAACACGACCGCATCATCGGACGTAGCAGACTCAGGAGGAGCGGAAACTTTTGCCAAAAATATTGGAGGTAAAATTTTAAAATCAATAATGGGAATTACAGAATCTTTTAATCTATCATCATTTGGTAATAACAGTAAATCTTTAGACGGTAAAATATTTATACCAAAAAATGATAATGTAAGAATTAAAAGCCCAATTTCTGGAACCGTTGTTGACATTATCTCTAATCGTTCATGTGTTAATCAAATTGTTATTGAATTTAACCATGAAAACCGACCTCATTATTTAGAATATTGTGGAATTAAAAGACCATCAGTTCAAGTCGGAGAAAAAATATTTATTGACAAAGTATTAGGTCATACAGATTCTAATGTAACCGTAAAATTATATTCTGAAGAAAAAAAAGTTAAGAATATTGATGTTAATTCATCTGACAATATTGCGCCAGTTGGTAATATTTTTAGAAAAAAAGATGACGACGATAAAAAAAATAATCGTGACGGTAAAAATGACGAGGATAATAAAGTTAATCGTTATAAGATAAAAAATGATTATGACGATAAAAAAAATGATAGTGATTACGATAAAAATAATGATAATGATTACGATTTGAATAATAAAAATGAATATTCTAAACTATTCCTTAAAGGTTATCGTAATTTAAAAAAATCTTTTTATCCCAAACAAAAAAAGGTTGATGAGGAGATTGAACGAATTAAATCGCTATTAAAGTAAGTTGTTTGATATTTATATTATCATAAACCTTTAATCAATTATAATGAATAAAGAACAAATACAAGGGATAGTTAGACACTTACTCACATTTATTGGTGGTATTGTTGTTATGAAAGGTCTTACAACTGATTCAGTTGTTCAAGAACTTATCGGAGCATCATTAACCGTTTTTGGTGGTGTATGGTCAATTATCGTTAAAAAAAAGTAATTATTTAAAATTAACGAAAGGGAAGATTATTCTTCCCTTTTTTTTTTAATAAACAAAATCAACAAAAAAATAAAAAACACCACCACTATAAATCACACAAGTCGCTGCGATTGTTTTTGATTCATACCCTAACTCATAAAAATATGAGTTACGTAAAACCCCTCGTTGAGCACATTTATGTGTGTATGAAGACTCCCAACACATAATCATGTGGTCGGATAGTTCTTCATAAGTTTCAAACTTATATGTAGTATAACCTCCATTTTCTGTAAGAGTTAAACGAAATCCTTTATTTTTTGTTGGGTATACATCGTCTAAAAATAAAAATTGATTTGTTGTGTCTTTCCACCATTCATTTCTATCCACATGAAACAATTTCTTTTGTTCCACATTTTCTAATGTGTTTGGTAATACCACGGTATTATACAATTTTTCTGACCAAGTAAGTTGTAATATTTTGTGGTTATTTTTAAGATAAGGCCATGCAACATCTAAATCTTTACCATACCCTGTTTGAGTTATGGTATCACGAAATTTGTTTAATTTTTCAAACAACACCAATGAGGCGTGTTTAGTGTCAAAATTATTATAATCTATTTTTTGTGAAAAGATTACTAACGGGAATAATAAAAGGGATAAGATTAAATTTCTCATACTGTAAAAGTATAAAAAATTTTTATTAATACAAAATTATTTTTAAATAATTTGAATTCCCCAACCTACTTGTCCTAACAAATAACCATCAGGTGTGATTGATTTATCTTTACCTTCTGGTGAATCTACATATCGTATTGCCGCAAGTTTATATTCTGTAACATAGTCGTACTCTAAACCACTATTATCATTGGCTGTTGCCTTATTCCATCCATTCCACATATAAGTTTTCCCATTAGCAACTATAGATAAAGATTTACTTGTTATTGTTGTAGGTAGTTTAGTCGTATTGTTAAACGTACCTTGAGTTACAATCGGAATATATTCTTCAACCAATTTCATTTCTTCTTTTGAAACAATAAAAAATCCATTAGGGTCTTTATAATGTTTTAATTTAACTCCCGCCAAATTTGGAGATAATGTGCCTAAATCGGTTTCATACATTTGTTCGGCTACGGCTATTTCGTTTTTAGACGCAAATTCTTTTGGAATATCTTTGTTAGCAACCGCGGCAGTTCCCATATTTGTAGGTCGACCTCTTTCATCATACACTTTTGGTCTAACTCCTGACAAATCCTTTCCTTGTTTTTCCCAATTTGTTGTAATTTCAGGTGTTACCAATACTGATTTATCAAATGAAAAATTAGGTATTTCAATAACAAAACGTCTATTAACACCATATTTTGTTTTGTCAGTTCCTGGCCATCCAGAGTCTTCACCACCAAATTGAGTTGTTTGGCCTTTACCAACACCAACAAGAATACCGTTTAATTCAGGTAATTTATCCACTAAATAATTAACAATTACTCCGGCTCTTTGTTGTGACAATTCTAAATCGTTTTGTTCCGCAGTTTTACCATTTCTATATACCATTTTTGGGTCACTGTCTCTTGACGCATATCCATTAACACCAATTGGTTTTTTTGACGATAAAAACTCAATATATTTCTTATATGCTTCGTCACCATTTTGTTTTTTAAAATCTAAAACCTTTATAATGTATTCATCAAGTTTTGCTTTTGCTTCAGGTTTTAATTCCGCTTTACCAATAACAAATGGGTCTGACATTGTGGATTCACCAAACGATATGTTTATTGAATTGTATACAGGTGGGGTAACTGTTGTACCTGTAGTTGTAATTGGTATTGCTCCAACGGCAACTTTAAATGATTGTAATTTTCTAGTTTGACCTAATATAAAATTAGTTTTTTCTGCAATTCCGCCAAATAACGTCCCGTTTTTAAATTCGGCTGCGGCTCCATTAGCGGCACTTAAATTAATTGTTCCCACTTTAACTTTATCACCGGTTAATGTTGGTGTTTCAGTACTATCTTCTTGATTTTGGTTAACTTGTTTTCCTTGTGATTTAACTTCTTGACCAAAATATTTTTGATGAATTTTTTTGTCGTATTTTACACTAGTATATGATGCTTTCTCATCTTCAGAAGCATTTCTATATGCATCATTAAAATCACTATATGTTTTATATCCTAATTCAGTTCCTTTTGCGGTGGGAATAAATTCTCCATTTGGTCCTGTAGCACAAATAGGTACTCCATTATACGACCAAACCCTCCAATTTTTATCTTGTTCAGATAAAATCATCATTTGTTCCGATAATGTCTTTTTAGTGTCGTAACCGCTTAAAAGCTTAAACCTATTAATTTCTTCAAATAATTTATTATTCATTGTAACTTTAACTATAAATACTCAAGATTTATTTAATAAACGACTCTTCATATAAAGTGTCTATTTGTTGTTCTTCGGTATTATAGGTATGGTCCAAAGTAACCGTTGAGGTGTTAAAATCAAATATGAATGCTCCATCAGACCCTTCATTAATTTCCCAACCACCAAAATTATTTTCAAGTTGTTGGTAACACCAATCTTCAATTCCTGATGGTACCGCGTCACTTCCGGGGTTAAAATTATTTTCTACAAATCCCGAATCACCACCACCATTGTATTCTAATTTTAAGATACCATCAGATGGTACCTCAATAAGACGTAAATCTTCATCCATCCATTTATCAAATCTTTCCTTGTCATCGGTAGAATCATATTCAATCGTCTGTGAATTACCTCTACCGTAATAGAAAAGTTCGTGACATACGTCAATTGTTTTATCCCTACAATCAATTCTAATAAGAATTCGTTGATAATTAATCGCATCAACCTCGGTATTTAAATTATCTAAAGAATCAGCATATTTAATAACTTTTTTTAATATTGGATATAATCCTTTAGGGATATCAGCGCTATAGTTATTTGAAAAGTGAGTAATATACCGCCAATCAATATTTCCGGAGTTAATTTCAGTATCCTCGTATTCCATTTCAATTTCAATATACCCTTCCATCATACCCAACGATTGTAGGTATCTTGATGTTCTCATTAAGTATTGTTTTTCTTCTGATGTTAATATTCCTTTCATACTATTAAATATTAGTCTTCTATTTTTATTGTCCTCAACATCCACTGAGGTCGTTTATTTTCTAAAATATTGTTAATCCATTCTTTTGCCGATGGAACGTAATTATTACAATCTTCCTTAACATGTTGTTCTCCAACATATCGAGTGTAAACAATTTTTCCATCACTATTTTTGAATTCTGTACCAAATCGTTTTTCCATTTCAAAAATTCCTTCACTATGGTGTCTAAACATTCTATGTAATGAGTCTCCAATCCAACCTTTGGTCTCATCTAACCATTCATGTAAGTGAATATAATCTTCAGGAATTCCACCAAATTTTTTTGCGGAGCTTTTTGAATGTAAGTTGGGATGAGACATAATTGTTTATTTTAAATATTTAATTTTAATAATTCTTATAATCTACGTAATGTAGTCCCGTCTGGATTCGAACCAGAAATAGAAGATTAGAAATCTACTGTGATATCCCTTTCACTACGGAACCATATTGTAGTATTTATTAGTTGGCTTGCCCCACCTGAGATTACGGTGGGTAAATTTATCTTCTATTTTCATATTGAAAATACGTGACGGTCTTACCCGCGCATAAAAGTCAAACATACTTGGTAGATTTGTTACGTCTATTATCCAAGAACCCCCTCTATAAAGTCGTGGAAGGTGACAACTATACCATTTATCAGTAACGGTACCAAAACTACTGAGTATCTCTTACTCATTTGTTGTTAAGTCATTTATTATAATAATA
>Ga0207909_1000461_pt1 | contig 13697 bp, 36 predicted proteins | sample LakMenEpi05May10_FD_150672 | JGI IMG/M metagenome (GOLD analysis project Ga0207909, IMG submission 150672) | Freshwater microbial communities from Lake Mendota, WI - 05MAY2010 deep hole epilimnion (SPAdes) | ecosystem: Environmental > Aquatic > Freshwater > Lake > Epilimnion/Euphotic zone ...
ATGAATAGGCCAAGCATAATGATTAGGAAAGGTTTCATGGTTTAATTATAGCAGTTATCCACAGGGTGTGAGGTTTGGGAGATTTATTGTTAGGTTCGTAATGTATTGGATGTGAGGTTTTGATAGAGTTATCCACAGGTTTATCCACAGATTAATCTTACTGATAATATTATTAGACACACTAGAAGTGGAGTGAAGTGGAGGATAGTGGAGTAGGGAGCGCTTTTAAAGGAGCGTTCGTAATCTTTTTTGCGGGAGAGGGGGCCTATCACAAAACCTTCATATTGTCAAACCTTCAAACCTCAAACCTTCATATCCCCGAAAGCGGATGATATCACAGATATAATGGTTTGTCAAGTCCTTTCAAACCTTAAAACCCCATAAAAAAATCTCCCAAAACCAGGAGAAATTGTCGATAATCGTAATCTTTTATTTATAAACTATTTAAAAAATATCCAAAACCAGGATAAAAGGTTTGTTATTCTACTATAGGTAGTTTTGCTTCTTCTTGATCCCCGCCTGCGGCGTGAATGATAGGATTATTAGTCTCGGCTGTGGCGGGGGACTTAGGAAAGAAAGCCTTAAGAGTAACAATAGAATACAACATACCACATAGAGCACCTACTGCTTCATCAAACCCATATGAATCATGGGGAGTATCGTGGCGATGTGATTTAGCCTTATACATCTGTGCAAAATGATCTCTAGCCATAATATCATTATAACATGGTTTGACAAACCTTACAAACTATGGTATAAGTTCAGCAGGGGGAAAGTTTTGTAGGTTCGTAATGTCTGGTTTGGGGAAATAAAGGTTTGGATCGTAATGTCTGATATAAGGTTTGGTGGTTTGACAATTTGATAAAAGTATGTCACGTGCCCTTTCGGGCCCAGGACTAGTTTTCTTCTAGCAAATCCTGAATACTTTCAAAACCTTCATCCTCAGAACCTAAGCCCTCAAGAAATAAATCCCATGTTTCATTTATGTATTGCTCAAGTGTTGGCGTGTGATTAATTATTCCTTCAGCAAATGCAAATGCAAGTGGCAAACCTAAATCATTATAAATAAAGAAATCAATCCACTCATCCTCTGCTTTATAATTAATCCATAGTTGTCCAAGAATTAAAGCCTTGCTATCAAAATCCGTTTTGGGCATAATTTGTACCTTCCTTAGTTTCTTTGGCTGACTCTGCTATTACCTGTAATCTATTATACACGACATAGGGTTGAGATTTTGCTAAGTATTCCCCGACCAATTCCAAATCAACTCTGAGGTCAGAAATAATGTTGCCCATTTTATTGGCAACCTTTTCTTCATCTGTAATTCGTCTGCTTATACGCATAGTTCTCCCTTGTATCCATTGTATCAAAAAGTGGGGGAAAGAGCAAGCCCCACGCCTGCTCCCTCCACCCGATTAATCTAGGTGACCCAATACCTAGATTTGCTCAACTAAACTTGGTAGATATGCATCCACAAATTTATCAAAGGGCACGGATACTCTATCAGTAACAGTCTTAGTAATGAAGTCGATGAGGACCGTAGTCTCACCTAGGTCCAGCCCATTGCCGTCAATTGAATAGATTCCGAAGCCGTGCTCATCCAAAATCTCATGCTGCATAAGATAACTAATGATCATGCGGGTGCCATATGAAGAATCAAACCACCTAGGCTTTGCATGCTGCAGGGCCTGCGCTAGGTCACGCTGCCACTCAGTCTCGCCCCAATGGCTATAGAGTACTACCCTAGGTCCCGTCTCACTGTCTTGAAATACGTAGTTGATTCTTGCTCCCATTAGTCTTGCTCCTCATCTAGGTCACCCTCAAAGTCAATAACTACCTTGACAACTCGTCCATTGTCATCATACTTAACATACACGGGATAGAGTCCGTCTCCATATCCTGTGCTAAATACTACTGCGCTACCAGCGCCTAATACACCAGCGGTGGCCGAAAGGGTCATAGCACTAGCACCATGGTAGGAGTAATCTCCAGCCTTGCCTTCTAGTTCCCATTCCTCGCCTTCATTTGTTTTCCAGCCGTCAAGGTAGCATGGGTCGCCTACCATTGCTTGTCCGCTGTCAACAGCAAAAGAGCCTACTAATGTTAGTTCATCTATTACATACTTTGTCATTATTTTTCCAATCCTACTAGGGTCATTTCATCAAGTGTAGCACAGTTTGGACATTTTTCCAAATCGTGCTCATCGAAGGCATCTCTGATAGTATTATCAGGGTCCTCGAATTCAGCGCTGCAGTTCTCACAATAGAACCAGTTATAACTAACTCTTACCTGAATGGTTGTATCAGGTGGGCAAGGTACCTCAGTTATGAAGTATCCTAGTCTATTTACAAATCCCCAGCCGCTCCATACATATGAACCGCCGTCGTCTCCGTCACCATACATCCATATTTTGTCAGGGGATTGAGACTTAACAAACTCTACCTCATCACCATATGTCTCAAACATAATGCCACCCTCACCATTATCAAAGGAAGCATTACTGTCTATATGGTTAATGATTGGTTTGTATGTGTCGCACCATTCATCAAAATCCATTTCAATAAAGTTATCCACGGCTCTTTATCCTATCACTAATGGCAAAGGCCAGTTGGTATGTAAGGGCATAGACTTCTACAAGAGCGTCCATTCGTCCTTCTGCTCGTGTGCGGTCCATAGAAAGCATTGCGTCAGAGTATCCACCCTCCCGCTCCTCTTTCTCAATCTCAATATAATCATTCTCTGCTTCTAGCATTAGGTTTTTAAGTTCACCATGTAGGATGTCAGTTCCTGACTCTCCCATATCAATTAGTTTCTGTAGTCGTGGGTCTAGTGTTGTATTCATCATAGTTATAGTGTACCCTCTAGCACTGACAAAAAGTGGTAGCAGGCAATCATTTGTCCATTAATAGAGATATCTTCTATCTCCAAATCCTTATACTCATCTGAGTCGTAGTCATCGTAGAAGCCCATTTGCTTTTGGATTTCTTCAGAGTCTTGCTCCAAGGAGATAAGGTGCAGTTTGATATATTCGTTAAATGTGTTTAGGTCCATATATTAATTATAAGGGTTCGAGTCGATTTTTACAACTGTACGGGGTGTGACCTTGCTCACATCTGTAATGATCGGAGCATAAGCCTCTTCATAACTAATATAGTTTAACTTCCTACCACAAGGGCAGAACATTTCTACTACCCCCAGGGGAAAGCCAAAGCCATCTCTAGCAGTAAACTCAACCAGGGAATCACACTCATCAGGATCACAAACAAAGGTATATCTACTCCACATTAGTCAAAGTACCCTTCTGCCCATAGACCCTCTAAGAAAGTCTTAGTTATGTTCAATGTTCCATGTAGCCAAGGATCATTAGTGTCGTCCACCAAAAGCAAAGCGGTAGCAACAGAGTCAATCATAGTATCTAGATCTTCTTTAGCATAACCAAGCATTAGCCTACCTCTATTCCTGCGTAGTGGGCAATAGTATTTAGTGTAGTATGGATATGGCAGTCGCAAGCCTCTCCACCCATGTTCTCCTCAAACTCTAAGTGAGAGTAGTTGCTTTCGTATATTTCGTTTATTAGGTCGTCTATAGTATTCATTGTTTTGGTCATACTACTATTGTATCCTCTAGCACTGACATCTTTGATTGCCATAAGGAACAGTTATTATCTAGTCTATCACCAAAGACACGGATGTAGTCTGCGATATCTTCTGTTTGATCTGTTAGACATTCTTTAACTGTGTCTACTGATATAAATACTCTGCCATTCCATAGCCCCATTTGGCCAATGTTAGTTGGTACTTCTAGACAACCATATGTGTCTTGCTCCCAGCCCACACCCTCTGAACAAACAAGGGCATACTTGTTATCGCCAAACACATTCTTCTCTTCAAGGGTAACGAACAATAGATTATCTACAGTACATGGACTAAAGTCATTACTATACTGTAAGCGATAGATATCATTTGCAATTATGGCTAACTTTTTACCGTCAACTATTTGACCGATATAGCCTTTGGATCTTTCTCTCATGGGGTTCCTTTGTTAGTGGGTTATATAACAATTATCGCACAATCTAGGGGAAATGTCAACTCTATCGTAAAGATTTTTAGGTTTGACATTTTGGGGGATCTTTTATAGTCTTCGTAAAGATTTTTTAATTTGACATTTTTATGTCCGATATGTCTGATTTGTGCCCACGTGCGATTTTTATACATTGCTATGCATATTTATAAATTGCGATCCGTATGGGACTTGAACCCATGACCTCCACCGTGACAGGGTGGCGAACTAACCAACTATTCTAACGGACCAAATGGTGAGCAGTTTTAAATCTTGCTCAGGATTTTTTTGTTATGCGATTTGCATTACATTCTGCACAATTTTTAGCAAACGATTTTTTTCTGCGTTGATAGCAGGGTCAAATCCGCTTGCGCTTGCAAGAATAGACTCGTTAGAACCACCACGAGCAGTGCGGTACCAATCAAGGCGTTCAGTAAGTGCATTAAATGCACCCCATGCGTTACCAGCAATCATACCATTAAATTCACCTGTATAGATGTCGTTAATTGTATCGACTTTGTTTTCCCACTTTTTAAGTGCGCCCTTAGTATCTTTATCAGGCTTTGCATAAGCAGCAAGAATGATGTCGTTAAATTGCTTAGCAGAAACTTCCTTCTCAATCATAGCCTTTGCCATGATGTCGAATTCGTCCATGTAAGAATTAGCAAGACCGAGAGTCTCACGAGCAATTTGTACTTTGCCGTTAGCGGTCTGAGTGTGGCGAATTTTGAAAGATTGCTTGATACCCTTATTTTTCTTACGACCTACGCCACCAAGCGCAAGGTTAAGAGTATTAGCGCACACAACACGAACTGGTGTTATGCTTGCTTGAATTGCAATCGAGCCATCGTGTGATGTGTTGATGAGCAAATAAGTTTTTACCTTATCGGCAACACCATTAGGGTCTAGGATTGTTTCACGCTCTAGTGCCAATGCACCGAACACTACACGACCACCCTTAATTGAACCAGCAGTTTCCCAACGACCTCCGCCGTCAAGAATGTTATCACCAAATGAAAATAAATCTTCATTCTGCAATACATGGTAACGCTCACCTACGACACCAAGAATGTCGGTCTGAGTATTATCAGTAGGATTGGTACGCAATACATACTGATAGTTTTTGTCGCTTGTTAGATGTGTCGGGGTTTCCAAATCCTCAAGACGAACATTCCAACCATTAAGGCTTGCAGCCTCTAGCATTTCTGCGGTTGTTTTTTCCTCTGTGAATACGGTACCCAATCCATGCCAAGCAGGCTCACGAAAAGAGGCAAAAGATGTCTTTCCGTTTTGTGTTTCTAGGTCATGTGCCATGAGTTTTTCTCCTTTTTGTTGTTGATAATTTAAGTATACACCCACCCACCGACAAATGCAAATCGGTCTAATTAAACATGGGACTAATCGGACATTTCGTAAATGTGTTCTTAATCACATGTGATCTTCGTCCTGTGGATAACCTGTGGATAAGCCCCACGTGCAATTTTTGCAGGGAATTTAAAGTGAGCAGTTTAAAAGACATGCTCAGGTCCGTATTAGTAGCCCCCTACTAAATATCTATTCTATCAATTGAGGATGATAGATAAGAAATTGAATCACTGTTATAGTCTACGGTATCAAAATCAATATCGTGAATTGCATTTTGTGCAGACTCTTCGTCCCTTGCATTGACTGTTACTGAATACATAACTGTAACTTCAACTTCGAATTCTTTTGTTAATTCAAAGCCCATAATTTCAGCAATGGCTTCTGCCTGCTCTTCTGTGATGTCTTGGTTTTCTAATTCACCAAGGGTCCACTCTTGCATTGCTTCAACCATACGGTTACGCTCTGCAGAATCGGCGTAGGAGCGCTGAGTTACTTTTTGAATGTGCTCTTCAAGTTGCTGAATGCGTTCTTTGTTTTGTACTAGTGTAGTCTCTAAAAACTCTCGTGTCATGAAATGATTGTCTACTTTTGTTACTTGGTCCATGGGGGCCCTCTTTCTGTTAGTTGGTTAATTTAATTATACTGGGTGCCACTGACAATTGTCAAGGGCCCTTGCGGGGAGCAGTTTTGATACATACTCAGGTAGTTACACTTCTTGCAGTTGGTGTGAACTGGCTCTATAGTATTTCTATGATCGCCCTAATTAGCCTGGCGAACCATACACCCAGGGAACCTACGGAGCACAGGGTATAAGGTGAGCAGTTTAGCCACTTACTCAGGTGGTTTCCACTCTATTTATTTATACACGCATTTCTGTGGTCGTGTTGATTTAGTTAGAGATAACGAGCAACGGCATTGTAAGTAGATGTATTAACTACTTCCTCGTCCGTCATCTTTAGGATACGGATTGCGTTAGACATTTCCTCTTTTTGCTCTGTGTATGTGTGGCGGTGGATTACCTCAAAGTCCTTTTCAGGCTCTTTAGGGAAAGTGCCTTCCTTAACAACAATGTCGAAATCAACATTGAGAGTGTTGTTCCAATTACGATAAGATGTGCGTAGGTTTTCAGACTTTGAGAAGTTAGCAATAGCCCACTTTCCAATTTCCTTTTTCCATGCTTCTACCTGCTTCTGATACTTTGCTTCATTTGCTTCTTGTGAGGCATACTCTTTTTCTAATTGTGCTAACTTAGTTTCTAGTGCCTTGATTACTCGCTGAGTAGGGATTTTTACTGAGATTGCTTTTCCTCTAGCCATTTGTTTTTCCTTTTCTTTTGTGGGGTATTAGTTGGGGGTGTTGAGTAGTTTTAATTCATACTCAGGAATAAACTATTTACTTACTTAGCCGTCCAAGTTGTGTAACGAGCCTGTCCATTTACATCTAACTTCACACGCACATTTCCATTTGCCTGTGGGTTGATTTCTGTGATAACTCCTGTTACCTTTGACTTCTGTGTAGTGAAAGTATCGCCTACCTTGTAAGTTGCTGTTGCTACTGCCATTTTTTTCTCTTTTCTGTTTAGGGGTTGTTATTTGGTTATACCTAAGTATAACATTTTGGGGAGAAAAATGTCAAATCGAAACCTAACATTTCTCACATTTTGAGATTACTTAGAGGTCTTGACCATAGCAAATCGGTGTGCGCCATTTGCCATGCGTAATGAAACTCTAGTTAGTTTAGCATTTATAGGGGTGAAGTCGCTAATGCGTCCTGTAATGCCTGTCTTGCTTGTTGTGAATAAATCACCGATTTGGTAAGTGTATCCGCCTAGTGTCATTTGGGTCTTGCCTTTCGTTGTGGGGGTTAATTGCTTATAGTATAATTTTAGCAGAAAAATGTCATAAATGCCAATTCTGGGGAGGTTCTGGGGTGTGTTCTTAAACACATCTTAAAGGCGTGTCGAAACTTGACAAATTGGATTTTGCCGACGTGCCCACTTTCATCATCACTGCAAGAAAAATAAAAAAATCAAACACCAAAAGAAAAATATAACTTGTGTAGTACTCATGCTATCTCATTTCTTACTTGATGAAAAAATTATATCACTCTTAGAGTATACACAAAGTGAGCAAGAAACGCAAGCGCTACCATTAGATGAAATAAGTGGAATCTGCTTATTATTTTCAGGACACTTAGCAGCAGGCTTACCAATCATTTCTTTTATGTCTGCCTTACCAATTGCAAAATTCTTAGCAAGGTATGCCATGCGGACCCCGCTATTAATTTTTAGATCAACGGCAGTTTTAACATTCTCGCTATCAGCAGAAAAATACAATGATAGATTAGATACATCCTTAAGAATCAATGCAGCCGCTTTAACACGAGTGTATACCCAGAATTGAATATCTGGTTGCTCTTCAATTACCATTCGCCATGCATGCGTGTAGTCATCGCTAAAGAAGTCTCCGTCCCAGTGGATACGGAATAACATGGGAGCGTCTTTCTTTACACAATCAGTTTTAAATTCTGCAATCATTTCTGAAAGTAAAGTATACATGGTCTGACGATCAGCGTCTTTAAGCAGGGACCAATTATGAAGAAGGTTAACCTTTACGGTTGGGAATATCTTTTCCAACTTGCCTGCATAGCAAACACTTTCGCAGACACTCGTAGCGCCAGGACATGAATAGTTTTTTCCTGCAGGTAGTCCGAAGGTATTTGCGATACTTGCTTGTTTTCCATTAGGGGTGACGGCATTAGCAACCTTTCTATCTTTAGATCTTTTTAGTTTAAGTGTATTAGTAGTCAAGGCCAAGGCTCATTTCTAGTGCGATATCCTCGTTATAGTCCATAGTCATTTCTTCAAGAAGGCAATGGGTACATTTTTCTTCATATGCGTCAACCGCATTTTCTTTACATTCTGGGCAGGTTGTTGCGTAGTATTCGTCATAGAACTCATCTGCGATATTTCCCATAGGGTTATTCTCCTTTTTGTTGATATTTATATTGTAGCATTTCGGACTGACATTTTCTACCCTTGCGAGAGTAGGCTTTTTTAGAAGGCACGGCAGAGGCAGCGTTGCTACGGCGTAATTCCATAAGCCTGCGTAATTCCTCTGGAGTCTTTTTCATATAATAATCTTAGCACACTGGGGTAAAAATATCAACTTCTTAAATGTGATAAATCTCACAAGGGCGGGACGTGGCCCACGTGCATTTTTGTGCGGGGAAGCACACAAAAATACTTTCTTATTCGTTATATGATTCAATCATTACATATAATTTAAACACATGCTCATAGGTACAAGTAAAAATATCTTGTTCACCAAAATCATTTCGATATGTAACTTCATAGTTATCACCTGAAGCATCATCTTTAATTGAAATAACTTCTACAATATCTAAATCAATTTCAATTAAATCACCTTCCATCAACTGTCCTGGTGTTAGCAAATCTGCGTATACAAGTTCCATGTTTATCATTGTATCAGACATTTTATTCCTCATCTTCATATTCATCTACTGGGTCAATAAACCAAGACAAGTGGTGTTGGTCTACAATTGCGTGTGCGGGTGCGTGACTCATGCCTTTATAGAATACGCCTTCAGGCATAGCAATAAATCGGTCATAGTCCTCATCATAGTATGCGTCAATTGCTTCGATACATGGCTGAACCATGCTTAGTGGTACGGGTGGATAGTGATTACCCTGTAAGTGATACGCTAACTGCGTTTCTAAATCTAATACGCTATCTGCTAATCCAATTGCTGTTACTGATCCCATTATTATTTCACACTCACATTTCCGTTGCTATAGAAGGTTTTAGTATACATTTTACCCATAGGGTCTGATAAGTTATAGGTTGCGTATTCTTTAGCGGTGCCATAGTCCACGCAATTATTCCACGCATTAACTATTTCTAGCATGTCTGCGCTTCGTGTTGTTGATACAAGTTCGCCATCATAGGCGATAGTTAGTGAGTAATTGTATTCCATTATTCTGCCTCTTTCGTTGTAAATAGTGCGCCTTCATTAAGTAAGCCTAATTCCAAATTAAACAATTCATCTTCATTAGCCTGAGCCAAGTCTATCCAACCTGCGCCCTCATTGTCAAATCTAAAAATCTCTACGTATCCCATTAGTTTTCACACTCGCATTTCTCATAAGGGTCAAATTGGCAAAACTGGCAACCCATCATTTCGCTACAATTTTTACATTGGTATTTAAATTGGTGTTCATCACAACACACAAAAAGTAAATCCCAAATAAAATAGTTATCTGTTTTATCTATAACTGTTGCCATAGTTACTCACCAACCTTAACTGCGATAGTCGCAAACTTATTTCGCAAGCCTCTAGCATTAACCTCAATTAAATAGGCTTCGGTATTATCTCCATACCAAATTGCTGGGCGTGGAGTAGCGGATACAATTTCTCCCTCAAAGTGGCGAGAGCGTGAGCGATAAGTTTTTCCTACAAGTAGGTTTTCGATAGTGTATAGTTTAGTAGCCATTGGGGCAACCTGCTTTCTTTTTGTTTAATTACTTTATTACTATGTAATCCTATCATTACCCACCGACAAAAATCTACCTACTAGCGAGTAATCTTAAATAATGAGACGCTCAAGTCGTGTGATTAATCTCACAAAATTTCGGGCGTGTCGTAACAACCTTCTTAAACCTGTGGATAACCCCTGTGGATAACTTTGCACGTGCAAAAATTTGAGCAGTTTTAGATCATGCTCAGGATTTTATTTTTTTATTAAATTAAAGTGATGACATCTCATCACGATTACACGCAGAAATAAATCTGTTAAAATCAAATCTTGGATTATCCTCTGCGAAAAATCCAGCAAACTCATCAACTAAATCGTGATAAGTAAACTCATCACCGATTAAATCTTTATAAGATGAAAGAATTTGAGCAACGATTACATAGTCTTTACGAGTCATCATTATTCGGCCACCTTTAGAATTGCGTAAGTTCCACGAGCATTGATTTCATCAAGCACTGGAGCAAGTTTAGGAGTTATCAAATCTCTTAGCATTGATTCTAAAAGATGAATTTGAGAAATTTCATCAAGGCGCAAAAACTCTTGTGCTACTGGATGAGTTTCATCAAACTCGGTTACAAACTTTAGGGAGTGTTCTACTTTTATCATTTATTTTATTTCCTATTCTTTTAGTTGTTGTTTAAAAAATTGTCTTGCTCGATACCAAAATCGCACTCGCAAGTTTCGACATCATAGTCATAGTCATTACCGAAAAAAATTAGTCCTGTTGAGTTACACTCATCGCAGGGAATAGAAAGAACGGAGTTTATCATTTATAGAACCGCCTTTCCTCTAAGTGTTCCTGATACGCCTAAAGCGTCGCAGGCTACTTTTACGGATACGCCAACGGGTAATTGTGTTGGGTAAGTTGATAGGAATTGAGCAACCGCACCACGAGAAGGGAGAGCGATTTTTTTGGTAGAACCATTAAAGGTTTCTAGTGTTATAGTGTAAGTCATTTATAGACTTCCTTTCTTTAAGTTGATAAGACTATCTTATCATTAGCCACCGACAAATTGGGCACTTATTTGCTTAGGCTCACTGTGATACTCGTCACATTTATTTGCTAAGGCTCATTGCTTATTTATCTTTATTTAATTGTATAGTAGAATACTACCATAAAAATGTCAAAAAGTCAAGGCGACACGCCGTAAATCGGGAAAATAAAAGTGTGACCTTAAACACATTAGTTATACACAGCCTGTGGATAACTCCCCACGTCCGAAATTATTCGCCTTTCACGAATAAATAGGATCCATAGAATAAACAAATAAAAGAAAACCAAAATAGTGCGTTACCGCTAATAAAAAAGTTACTCATTTATTTCCTCGATTTCATTTAGCAATTCCCAAAGAATTGGTTCTAACGCAATTGCGCTTTCATCTAATTTTTGTTGAAGTGTTTTCATTGTGGCACCACCTCTACATGAAAAGCGTTAAACTTTTCTAATTCGTTTTCGCTAAGTGGCATTAGCGTTTTGTTTAGAGCGAATACCGCTCTCATTTCATCTTCTGCCTCTACGACATAAGAAACTAGCACATTGTATTTAGTCATTATTCATTTTCCTCAATTTCTATTTCGAAACAATCTGTTTTTAGTTCTTTTAGCGGGGTGCTATAAATTAGATAAGTCGCCTCATCTTGGTCAATCGCATTTACCTCAACGGCAATACTATAAATAAACTTTGGCATTATTTAACTCCTTTGTATAGGTAGTCCCAAGCCTTACGGCACATTAAAATTGACTCACAGTTATCGCAACAGATAACACCATGAGGGTTAAGGTCTACATCATAGACATCAACAGAAGCGAAAGACTTGCCACACACAGAGGCAAGGTTTACATAGGTACTCATTTATTTACTCCTTCGAATAATTCTTTACACTTATTAGGATTTTCCCAATAAGGCTGACCCTCATGATAGAGGGCGGGGGCTAACACAACCTGACCGCAAGGGCATAGGTTCATCATGCCTTTAGGGTAGTCGTTTACAGTAGCAAACTTAGTCCAAATACTCATTTAGACACCTTCCAATCTGTCCACATAGGCAGACGCTCTGGGTCGGTATCGTTATACCAACGCTCTATGTTCTGCTCACAATTTTGGCAGAAAGTAAATTGCTCATCTCCTACATTAGAGATAGCGGATACCATAGGGTTATGGTCTTTACATAGTGTAAGTGTAGTCATTTTAGACCACCTTTCTTTAGAGGATTTCTTTACCTCATTTTTTCTTGATACTGTAAGTATAGCAGGGGGGTACGACAAATTGAGGGGTACAAATACTACCAAATCGGACATTGTGAGGTAGGTCACATGAGATGTACATCACATTTTTAAGGGGAATTATAACAATTACGTAACAAAATTAATTTTATCGGTGTGTCGACTTGACACGTGGGCCGTGTGATGCAAATCACATGCGACACGCCGTGCTAGGACTTGACTTTTTGGGTATTGTGTGGTAGTATTCTACTATAAAATTAAATAGTGAGTAAATAAGTGTGATGTATATCACAAAGCACACGCTCCAAATAGTGAGACTACTAGCCAGTATACTAGACAGTACGAGATTTGTGTGCTAGACTTACATAGTAAGAAAAATTAAATAAGGGTAGAAAAAGTAAATAGGCGAAATCCCTGCCAGTACAAAATCCTAGTGAGCCTTATCTAACAAGATAAGCAAATAACCTAGGTCAAGGAAACAAATAAGCACAAGGCTTATTGCATTAACGAAAGGTGGTCATCATGACTACACTAGATAACAATTACATTAACTCATCTACCTATGGTAACATGACCCTAAATCAACGAATTGCCCTTGCTGCTGAAAAGGTAGCAAATGGCGAGGTAGTTAATTTTAGAGGTGCTAGTGTTACTACATACGCTAAGGTTATGCGCCTTGCTAATCGAATTAAGCAAGAGCGAGAATTTCCTCAATGCCCATGCGAGGAGTGCTAACATGGAAGAAACATATTGTGAAGAATGTCTAGATAACCTAGACTATGATAAGTTTGACTCTCGCTTTGAGCGACCAGTATGCCAAGAGTGTGCATACACACTACAATTAACGCCAGATTTAGAAGAAGGAGATTACTAATGAAAACTAATTTCGAATTAGCGCAAGAGATAAAAGTCCTTGCTAAGAAACACTATGGAGACATGGATTTAGCATTCGCATGGGGTTGTGCTCAAGCATTACTAACCGCTAAGCAATTAGAATTAATTTTAGGTATGTTACAAGAGAAAGAGGTTAGTCAATGAAGATTACACTAACAAGCACATCAGGTGCTACTAAAGAAATGAATTTCGATACTAAGGAACATGTACTAGAGTTTATCGAACTATACAAGGCTACCCTATACCAAGGCCAAGCGGTATGCATAGACGCACCACTGATAGGCATCCATAGTGGGTGGATACAAGGCAGGGTACCTAGAGGGTAACCTTGCACCAGTAGAACAAATAGCATAAAGAATGATCCCTATTATGGGCACACTATTCTTTTGTGTTATTTTTGTACAAATCATGTATCATACATCTGGACAAAATATTCAGATTTTAGGCTATTTAGGTTTTACAAAATTATTCAGAATTGTGATATAATGGTTTCTATGACAGAAGAAACATACTCAGGCCCAATGTGTTGTGCAGCATGCACATGCACCAACTCTCACTCATCAGTAGAGCAGTCAGACGAAGAATAAAAATGGGTATCCTAG
>Ga0207909_1000462_pt1 | contig 13693 bp, 9 predicted proteins | sample LakMenEpi05May10_FD_150672 | JGI IMG/M metagenome (GOLD analysis project Ga0207909, IMG submission 150672) | Freshwater microbial communities from Lake Mendota, WI - 05MAY2010 deep hole epilimnion (SPAdes) | ecosystem: Environmental > Aquatic > Freshwater > Lake > Epilimnion/Euphotic zone ...
TTGGTGTGCTGCCCATTATGATTACTGGTGGTATGAAGCGGAACATGGATATCTGCAATATAATGTCCAATGTCTGCTGATGCCTTCAGGATTTCTTCTGCGTTGCATTCCGAAAAAGCACGCCTCAAGTTTCTATACATTGTAATGATCCACCATGGAGCTACCCCATGCGCTCGCAAACTGTCCTCCGAATATATCGCCACTGCCTGATTCCACGAACGCGGTAAAGTCTTAAATCCATCTGCTGGATAATGATCCATATCAATATAATGACGTGGGCCTTCCTCAGCTACAGCATATCTTCTTTTGTCTGCATCTGCAGCATGCGATGTGAGGTAGTCGATATTTTTTTTGTAAAAGGAAAAAACCGAAGGTGGCAGAAGAAATACGGAATGGTAATTGATGTGTTTATGGCCAAAGAACCCCCAGCAGTATAGCTTTGAGCTAGGCAACAACAAACAAAAAAGGAATAAAAGAAAAAAGGAAGATTTGCAGCTAAAGCTTTTCATTGTTTGTCACCCCCAAGGTTTCATGTTCACCGATATCTGTAACCCCTCCAGAAATAATGAATTTCATAGCTTCCGCAGATCCAACATCATTAAGAATTCTCACTCGCTCACGCTTTACAAAATAGGTGATTCCTGAAAACGCATAAGAGTGAGGTATATAGACGGTTACATGATCTTTTAATCCAAAATGCGACACATCAGTTTGCGTTAAAAAACCAAGCCGCCACACCTCCTCCGATTCAATGGAAACAAGCACTGGTTTGTTGAATTTCCTTTTGTTTCCCGCAAATGCCTCCAAAAAATCCTTGACTGTGGAATAGATGATTTTGATTCCAGGCGTTTTCTCAAGCACACTGTCAAAAAGTTCCACAAGCTTTGAAACCACAAAAGAAGAAGAAATATAACCGACTAAAAAAACAATGATAACAACAACCAAAAACCCCAATCCAGGAATTTTTTCTGGATAACCGGAAATATCCAACTTCACCAGCTCGGGAAACAGAATATGTAACAAATTGGGAAGAATGTCGTCTATTAAATTAAATAGGGAAACGACAGCCCAGATTGTAATTACTATTGGCGCCAAAATGACCAATCCCTGGAAGAAAAAGTAGATTAACTTACCTGGACGGAATGGCTTCATTTTGATGTGTTTTAGCGAATATACACCCCTTTTTAAGCAAAAAATGGGTAAAACAACCCCGTTTTAAGAGAAAATGACAAAATAAATCGATTGCATAGCCTTAATCTCAAAAAACTATATTTTAGCAAATTTTCAAAGTAGAAACTTTTTTCACAAACAAAGTTTTCATAGTTTTGTATCCATAATGTTTAAACATGGATATTAAGTCCCGGATAGTAGAACAAGCCCGAACCCTATTCTTTAGAATGGGTATCCGTTCGGTTTCCATGGATGATATCGCAGGACATATGGGCATGTCCAAGAAAACAATTTACCAGCATTTCACAGACAAAAATGAATTGGTGGATTGTGTAGTTCTGGCAGAAACCAATAGAATGCGTGAAGACTGCCTGGAACTCTGCAATGTTGCTGAAAATGCGGTAGACGAGATTTTTAAAACGATGGAAATGGTCGTAGAACACTTTAGGAACATCAATCCCATGGTTGTTTTTGACATGCAAAAGTTTCACTTTAAGGCATTTGTAAAATTCATGGAATACAGAAACAATTTTCTAATTAAAATTATTTCCAACAACCTTGAAAAGGGAGTTCAGGAAGGAAACTTCAGACCCGATATCAATATAGACGTACTATCAAAATACAGATTGGAGTCTATGATGCTCGCCTTTAACATGGAAGCATTCCCCCCAGCAAAATACAATGCCGCGGAAGTTACCCTGATCATGATAGAAAACTTCTTATACGGCGTATCAACCGAAATAGGATTCAAAAAAATAGAAGAATATAAAAAAGAAAGAAAAAACAAATGGACAATAAATTAAGCATTATGCTATATCGAGGGATGCTACTTTTTACTATGCTATGGCTTGGTTATCCAAGTACCACCGCTCAGCAAAAATATAACCTGACTGCAGATCAAGCAGCTGGACTTGCTTTGAAAAATGTCACAGACATTAAAAATCTGCAAATCGACCGTGAAATACAGTTAGCAAAAAACCGAGAGTATATTGCACAGGCTCTCCCACAGATTAATGGGAATGTTCAAATGCAGCATTTCTTCAGCATCCCTGTAACACTACTCCCCGACTTCGTCTCCCCCTCTGTTTATCAAGTGCTCGTAGATAATGGTGTAAAAAACGGAACTGGCAACCCAATCGTCAAACCAAATAACCAAGCACAATTTTTCCCGGCTCAATTCGGGGTTCCGTGGCAAACGTCGGCAGGTGCACAATTCCAACAACTGCTGTTTCAACCGGATCTATTCATTGCCATCAAGGCAAGAAAAAAAGCAATCGACTTCACTGATGCCAATATCAAAGTAATGGAAGACTCAGTGAAAAGCTCAGTGTACAAAGCATACTATAGTGTGTTGATTGCTGAGAAAAGAAAACACTTTCTAGACGAAAGTATAAAGAGACTAAGAAAACTAAAAGCAGACCAAGAAAAACTGTATGCCAATGGTTTTGCTGAAAGATTAGACATTGATAAAACACAAGTAACATTAAATAACCTTGTCACTTCAGCTTCACAAATAGAAAAACTAATTGAAATTGGCTATGCATCAATGAAATTTGCACTGGCGATAGAACAAAAAGATACATTGGAACTAAGCGACACCCTGTCTGTTGACCTCGTAAAAAAAGATTTACTAGAACTCACAAGCTTCAATTATTCCGATAGAAAAGAAATACAATTGTTGAATGTTGTAAAAGATTTGCAGGGGCTAGACATCAAAAGAAGCAAAATGGCTTATCTCCCAACAATTTCAACCTACTGGAGCTACAGCCAGAATGCCTTGAGACAATCATTTGACTTCTTCGACTCCAATCAAAGATGGTTTAAAACATCAGTGTGGGGGCTGAACATGAACATACCAATAGTTGATGGGGGACAAAAACTACAAAGAACACGCCAGGCGAATCTGAACATGCAAAAAACAAAAAACACAATTGAAAATGTTCAACGTGCAATTGATCTTCAGCTTGCTGCGTCCTCAATCATGTTCAAAAACGCACTTTCGTCGCTGGACATGCAAGAACGAAATGTTGAACTTGCTGGAAAGGTTTACTCAACCACAAAGAAAAAATATGAGCAGGGTCTGGGGTCAAGCTTTGAACTGCTGCAAACTGAAACAGAATTAGAAAGTGCACAATCAAACTATTTCCAATCACTCTACGATGCAGTCAATGCAAAGATTAGCTATACCAAAGCCTTAGGTAAATTATAAATAAAGAATAAAAAAGACATATGAAAAAGCTACTGATTATCTGTTTGTTGTTCCTACTAGCTTCTTGCTCCGATTCAAAAGATTCAAATAAAGAAATCAGCAAAAAGAAGGTCGAACTGGAAAAGTTAATGAAAGAACGTGATGCACTGGCTAATAAGATTGCCTCCCTTGAAAATGAGATTTCAACGATGGGTGGATTAGCAACATCAGAAAAAACAAAGCTTGTGGAAATTACCGATCTGGTCACAAGTGATTTTGCACATTATATAGAATTGCAAGGAAAAATCATGACGGAAAATGTGTACTACGTTACGCCAAGAGGTATGGGAGGACAGGTAAAATCAATCTATGTTAAGCAAGGTGATAATGTAAAGAAGGGACAATTGCTCCTGAAACTTGAAGATGGTATTATTCAGCAGAATATCAAACAGGTGGAAAGTCAACTTGCTTTTGCCAAAAATATTTTTACTCGCCAAGAAAATCTATGGCAAGAGGGAATTGGCACCGAGATACAATATCTGTCTGCCAAAAACAACGTAGAGACATTGGAAAAACAAATTTCACTAGTCAAAGAACAAATCAGCACAACACTGGTCTATGCAGAAGTATCTGGCGTCGTAGAAACCGTTAGCATCAAAGTTGGTGAAGTGTTTATGGGCTCCCCCATGGCTGGAATTACCATCGTAAACCCAAGCGCTTTGAAAGCTGTAGTTGAAGTGCCTGAAAACTATGTAGTCAAAGTACGCAAAGGAATGTCAGTTAAAGTTACTGTGCCGGATATCAACAAAACATTCACCTCTGTACTTAGTCTGATAAGCGAAACCATCAATGTAAACTCCAGAAGCTTCATCGCTGAAAGTAAATTAAACGGAATATCTGGCATCAAACCAAATCAAGTAGCCATCATCAAAATACTTGACCACGAATCAAAAAATACAATTGTAGTTCCAGTGCAGACAGTACAAACTGACGAAAAAGGGAAATATGTATACGTCTATGCCAAAGAAAATGGCAAGGCCATAGCACGAAAAAGAAATGTAACAATTGGCGAATTCTATGATGAAATGATTGAAGTGAATACTGGATTAACAATTGGAGATAAGCTGATCACAAAAGGATTCCAGGGACTATACGACGGACAACTTATCGCTACTGTAACCAACTGATCTCAATCACAAGCAAAAGAGCCAATTCAAAAAAAGAATTATGGACAACTCGTCGAAAAAAAACCCAGTATTCAAGCTACTGCAAAATCAAAAATCATTCGGACCCACCAACTGGGCCATTAGAAATAAAACAGCAGTGTACCTGATTACACTCATTATTTCCTTCTGGGGCATTTCACTATTCAATTCATTTCCTAAAGAACAGTTCCCTGATGTTGTTATCCCTAACATCTATGTTCAAACTGTATATATTGGCAACTCCCCTAAAGAAATTGAAAGTCTGGTAACCCGACCAATTGAAAAACAACTTAAGGGAATTACCGGAGTAAAAATTAATAAGATTTCGTCCAACTCACTACAAGATTTCTCTGCCATCATTGTAGAATTTAGCACATCAGTAAAAACAGATATAGCCTTACAAAAAATTCGTGATGCAGTTGATAAGGCAAAGAAAGATCTTCCAAATGATCTTACACAAGAGCCAGTAGTACAAGAGATTAGCTTGTCTGAATTGCCGATTATGTCCGTCAATGTAAGCGGAGAGTATGACGCCGTAAAACTTGGAGAGTTTGCAGAAGAACTAAAAAATAGAATTGAGGAACTAACAGAAATAAGCAGAATTGATATGGTTGGTGCCCCTGAAAGGGAAATCCAAATCAATATGGATAGGTATAAAATGGAAGCTGCGAAGGTTGGATTCATGGATGTGGAACAGGCTGTTCAACGAGAGAATGCAGACATTTCAGGTGGCCTACTTGCAGTAGGTGATCAAAAACGGGCACTAAGGATAAGCGGACAGTTTAAATCTGCTTTAGACCTTAATAATGTAATCGTAAAAAATGTATACGGCTCACCAATCTACCTCCGCGATATCGCCAATATTACTGATACAGTAAAAGAAAAAGAAAGCTATGCCCGACTCAACGGGAGAACAGTAGTTACACTGAGCGTAATCAAAAGATCAGGCGAAAATCTGATTAATGCCTCTGAAAAAATTAACAACATCGTGAAAGAATTGAAGCGCGATGTGTTTCCCAAAGACCTTGCCATCAACATCACTGCAGACCTAAGCATTAAAGCCTCAGCGGCCTTCAATGAGCTGGTCAACTCCATCATCATCGGTTTTATTCTGGTGATGATCATATTGATGTTTTTCATGGGAGTAACGAATTCATTCTTTGTAGCCTTGTCGGTGCCATTGAGCATGTTCCTTGCTTTTATCTTTCTTCCATCTGCAGATTTTATAGTTGGATCGAACGTTACACTGAACTTCATTGTACTTTTTGCATTGCTATTCGGACTAGGTATTGTTGTGGATGACGCAATTGTGGTGATAGAAAATACCCACAGAATTTTCTCACAAGGCAAGGGGAAAATAAGTGCAACAGATGCAGCCAAGTATGCTGCAGGCGAAGTATTTGTTCCCGTACTTGCAGGAACCCTCACAACCCTTGCGCCTTTTATTCCATTGCTATTTTGGCCGGGCATCATCGGAAAATTCATGATCTATCTTCCAACGATGCTCATCTTCACACTAACAGCATCGCTTATCGTAGCCTATATCATGAATCCAGTATTTGCAGTGGACTTCATGGAACATGAAGATCATGAGAAAAAGAATAAATCCGACGTATTTAGAAAACCATTGCTTTGGATTTTTATCTCCGTTGGATTTTTATTTGATCTTGCAGGATATCTAGGGGATCAGGGAAATTATAGACTCTTTGGAAATCTACTGCTCATTTTTGGAGGCTTGATGATACTCAATTCCTATGTGCTAACTAACGCAATCAAGAATTTTCAAGAGAAGCTACTCCCTGCAATGATGAACCAGTATGAGAAACTCTTAACCTGGACAACCAAAGGATGGAGGCCAGTCAAAATACTCATTGCAACATTTGCACTTTTAATATTTTCATTTGTTTTCTTTGGGATGAGAAATGTACCCATTGTTCTTTTCCCACAGGGCGACCCGAATACAATTTATGTATACTTGAAACTCCCCGCAGGAACAGATGTTAAATACACAGACTCTGTAACGCAGCTACTTGAAACAAGAATCAATAAAGTTCTTGGTGTTGATGGAGGAAAAGAAAACCCATTGGTTGAAAGCGTAATTGCTAACGTAGCCGTTGGCGCAAGTGATCCAAATAGCGGAGACAGAAGTACAAGGCCTGAGCTTGGAAGAGTTCAAATAAACTTCGTTCCATTCGAACAAAGGGAAGGAAAAGAAACCAAGTCATACCTCGACTCAATACGGGCTGTAATCAAGAATATTCCTTCAGCTGAAATTAGTGTTAACCAGGAAGGCAACGGACCACCAACACAATCTCCAATCAACATTGAAGTATCGGGTGATAATTTTGAAGAACTCACGAGCACTGCCATTAACCTCAGAAATTATCTGAATGACAAGAATGTTCCAGGTGTTGAAGAATTAAAAATCGATATTGATTTTACAAATCCAGAGATAGGCATCACCATAGACCGGGAAAGAGCACTGATGCAGGGTGTATCCACTGGACAAATAGGCATGGAAATACGAACTGCGCTATTTGGAAAAGAAGTATCAAAACTTAAAATTGGAGAAGAAGAATATAAAATTATCTTACGCAACACCGCTGCACAACGCAAAAACTTATCTGAACTGTTGAACATGAAAATCACTTACCGTGATTTTACAAATGGACAGATTAAACAGGTGCCTATTAGCTCTGTTGTAAAAACCGATCTTAGCAATACTTACGGAAGCATCAAGAGAAAAGAACAAAAGCGGGTAATCACAATCTTTTCCAATGTACTTCAATCACAAGGCTTCACACCGCAAGCAGTGAATGAAGAAATAAAAAAGTATATTGATGAGTTTAAGTCAAAACCAGAAACAGTTTCCATTACCCAAACAGGTGAAGGAGAACAGCTCGCAGAAACTGCAGCATTCCTCCAAACTGCACTATTCACCGCAATCGGATTGATATTGTTGATTCTTATGCTGCAATTCAATTCATACAGCAGAACAATGATTGTGCTTTCAGAGATCTTCTTTAGTGTAATTGGTGTTCTGATAGGGTATGCAATCACCCGCTCTACTTTTGCAGTGGTAACCACCGGTATCGGGATCATCGGCCTTTCAGGAATCGTAGTTAAAAATGGTATTCTGGTTATTGAATTCGCAGACGAACTGCGGTCAAGAGGCATGAAAACCAGAGAGGCTGTTATTGAAGCTGGAAAGACCAGGATTGTTCCTGTATTGCTAACTGCACTCGCAGCCATCCTTGCACTTATACCACTTGCAGTGGGCTTCAACATCAACTTTGTTAGCTTACTGACAGACTGGAATCCACATATCTTCTTTGGTGGCGACAACGCAGTTTTTTGGAAGCCGTTGGCACTCACACTAATCTGGGGGCTTATCGTTGCATTCTTTATGACCCTCTTGGTTGTACCAGCAATGTACCTCATTGCAGAAAGATTAAAGAGACCTATGAATACGTTCTACAAAGGAAGATGGGTATCAATTCTTGGCCTACTCGGTCCACTCTTCTTCCTGCTCACAGGAATTGTGTACTTGGTCAGAAAAATACAAAGAAAGCCTGTGTGGAATGGTAAGCAATAAACGATCTAAGACATGTTGTGTGTAGAAAAATTATTTTAATTTACAATACACACAACATGTCTCTCCTCATACTATAAAAAAATACTATGGCGCCCTACTCGACCCGATCCAATCACGAAATTGACTATAAGATTTTTGGTGAAGAAATGCAGTATGTTGAAGTTGAGCTTGATCCAAGTGAGACCGCCATCGCTGAAGCAGGAAGCTTTATGATGATGGATGATGGTGTACAAATGCAAACTATTTTTGGGGATGGCTCAGGGCAAGATAAAGGTGCTCTTGGAAAATTATTTTCAGCAGGTAAACGTCTTCTTACCGGTGAAAGCCTATTCATGACAGCGTTCACCAATGCCTCCAATGAAAAGAAAAGAGTTTCATTTGCCTCCCCGTATCCGGGCAAAATCATCCCACTTGATCTTCAAGAATTAGATGGAAGAATAATATGTCAAAAAGATGCATTTCTATGTGCAGCCAAAGGAGTCAATGTAGGGATTGCGTTTCAACGAAAGCTGGGCACAGGATTATTTGGAGGTGAAGGTTTTATCATGCAAAAACTCGAAGGCGATGGCATGGCATTTGTTCATGCAGGTGGACATGTTTTTGAACGATACCTCACGCCGGGCGAAACACTAAAGATAGATACCGGTTGCGTAGTGGCATTCACACAAACAATCGACTACGACATTCAATTTGTTGGGGGAATCAAGAATGCGATTTTTGGCGGTGAAGGTCTCTTCTTCGCAACATTGAAAGGACCAGGAAAAGTATGGATTCAAACCCTGCCAATATCCAGACTAGCCAGCAGGATTATATCCTACGGCACAATCAACAGAAAAGAAGAAGGAAGCATACTTGGTGGCCTCGGAAACTTACTCGATGGACGTTAATAATAAGCAAGAAGCATATTTATAGTTGCCCCTGACTTTCAGTTCAATTTTACCCTGCGCCATTGGCAAAAAAAATCCCGGCTACATGCTGCAACCGGGATAACGTACCAATAATGTAATTCGATTAATTAGTTCTTACGTCCATATAAATTACCGAGCAAACGCAGTATCTCAACATACAACCAAACCAAGGTAACCAACAAGCCAAAGGCACAATACCACTCCATATGTTTAGGTGCGCCCATAGCAGCTCCCTGCTCTATCCTATCAAAATCAAGAAGTAGGCTAAGTGCCGCAATCGCCGTAATTACAATAGAAATACCAATGCTCATTAGGCTTCCCTGATGTAATCCAGGAATTTGCATATCAAAAAGGGAAAGCACAAAATTGATTAGATAGAAAATCATGATCCCGCCAATCGCTGAAACCATAATAGACTTAAACTTGTCTGTTACCTTGATGACACCAAAATGATAGAGGGCATACATTGCAATTGCAGTTCCAAACGTTAGCATGACCGCCTGCATCACAATACCTGGTGCCACAGCGGCAAAAGCATTGTTATAGATTGATGAAATACCTCCTATGACCAGGCCCTGTAACAAGGCATAGGCTGGTGCCAGATACTGTGCCCATTGTTGATTGAAAACGAGTACAAGTGCAAGAACAAGGCCCCCTATGGCGCCCCCCATTAAATAGCCTTGAATGCTATTGCCTACACTGGCTTCGTTCCACACATAAAAGGCAGTGACCATCACCATGATAAACAAAAAGCCGAATTTATTCAGGGTTCCACGAAATGTCATGGTTTCAGCCCCTGGAATTGAAATTGACCTATTGAAAGATTTTTCGTTAAGTGTTGGATTACTTGAGTTGAATATTGCCATGTTGAGTATTTTTGTACTGTAAATTAATTAATTTCGACCAAATACAAAGATCTGAGTTAGTTATCAGATACGACACAATTATCCGACATGATCCAAAGAAAAGAAGAAGTACTCAGTGATATCGTAATAAAATTTGCAGGAGACAGCGGCGATGGCATGCAACTTACCGGTAGCCAATTTACCAATAATACAGCGCTTCTGGGTATTGACCTGGCTACCTTCCCGGATTTCCCAGCTGAAATCCGAGCTCCACAAGGAACACTTCCCGGGGTGAGTGGCTACCAACTTCGTTTTTCAAGTGATGCCATCTATACGCCTGGAGATCTCTGCGATGTACTTGTTGCCATGAACGCTGCCGCACTCAAAACCAACCTGAAAGCAATTAAGCCAGGTGGGAGAATTATTGCCAATGTAGATGGCTTTGATTCTAAAAACCTTCGTTTGGCTAATTATCCCGAAGGGATAAACCCGCTTGATGACGGTTCACTGGAAAGTTTTGAACTCATCCGCATGGATGTTACCAAAATGACAAGAGAGGCCCTCAAAGACATCACCCTTGGTACAAAAGAGAAAGATAGGGCAAAGAACATGTTCGTTCTGGGATTCCTCTATTGGATGTACAGCAGGGATATGGACAGCACGCTGAAGTTTCTGAATGAAAAATTTGGGAAAAAAGATGAAATCCTAAATGCCAATTTAAGGGCTTTGCAAGCCGGCTATAACTATGGAGATACCACCGAAACCTTTACAACAAGGTATAAGGTTGAAAAAGCCAAAATGAAACCGGGTAACTACCGTTCGATAATGGGTAATCAGGCCCTATCACTCGGCCTCGTTGCAGCATCTCAAAAAAGTGGGCTTCCCCTTTTCCTTGGGTCTTACCCAATCACACCAGCTTCAGATATTCTTCATGAACTGAGCAGATTCAAGAATTTTGGGGTCAAAACATTTCAGGCAGAAGACGAAATAGCGGGCATTAGCGCTGCAATCGGTGCAGCCTATGGCGGAGCACTTGCAGTCACCACAACCTCAGGACCAGGACTAGCCCTCAAGGGCGAGGCCATGGGACTTGCTGTAATGCTGGAGATACCGCTGCTGATTATAAATGTTCAACGTGGCGGTCCATCAACCGGACTTCCCACAAAAACTGAACAAAGTGATTTACTCCAAGCATACTATGGAAGAAATGGTGAGTGCCCAATGCCGGTTATTTCAACATCTACGCCGAGCGACTGCTTTGATGTTGCTTATGAAGCAGCAAGAATTTCAGTTCAACACATGACTCCGGTAATTTTACTAAGCGATGGCTATATCGCCAATGGTGCTGAACCTTGGCTCTTCCCTAAAGAAGAACAACTTCCTCCCATTGATATTCAATTCAAAACAACACTCGAAGACGGAGAGGAAAAACTTCTACCATACAAAAGAGATGAAAAATTGGTCAGGCCATGGGCGGTGCCAGGCACTAAGGGGCTTGAACATAGGATAGGCGGACTTGAAAAGCAAGACATCACGGGCAATGTTAGCTATGACCCAGACAACCATGAACACATGGTAAAAACCAGACAAGCCAAGGTGGATATGATTGCACAACACATACCCGATCAAAAAATTGACAGTGGCAAAGACAAGGGAAAAGTATTGGTGATTGGCTGGGGCAGCACCTATGGCTCAATAAAAAGTTCAGTGGCAGAATTATTACAGGAAGGACATGCCATTTCACATGCACACATCAGGTACTTGAGACCATTCCCTAAAAACTTGGCTGAAATTATCGCTGGATTTGATACAGTACTCATCCCAGAAATAAACAATGGTCAGCTCGTGAAGATTATTCGTGATGTCTATTTTGTAGATGCAAAGGCATACAACAAAATAAAAGGAAATCCATTCACAAAAGGTGAACTGATTGCTGAAATAAGAAAATATCTATAAAAAAGAATTAGGGTTTAATAGTTCAGGAAAAGAAACAAATCCTCACTTCAACTATTAAACCCTAACAGTATTAAGAAATAATCCTGGCAATAATCTTGCCCGTTTTCTTCTCTTTCAAAATAAGTTTCTTCTCACCATAATGTGTCACTTCCTCTTTTACAAGATAGTGATCATCATCAAATTCAACCAAGGTGCTCTCCTTGGTTTGCCCCTCTAGCCCCCGCCAATCGTCCAACTTAATCGGTTCCCATATTTTCGACTTTGCACTGCGATAAGCAGCATCAAGTACAGCATTTACAATGTATCCATCATAAAAGGTTTCCCTTGGCTTAGTTCCTTTTTCAAAGGCATCAAACATATCAAAAAACATATGATTGTATCCAAGCTCATTAATTTCATCCCCTACAGGAAATAGCCATCCAGTATTGGATTCTGCTTTTTCTGCTACATAATCACCCCCTTTTCCAGACGTGAACATATCAAATCCTGTTCTTAAAAAACTGTTGATCCAAATGGTTCCCTCTGTTCCCATCACTTCATCTCGCAAATCAAGTCCGCCACGAAAAGTCCAACTAACTTCAAATTGACCTATTGCGCCATTCTCATACTTCACCAATCCAATGGCATTGTCTTCTGCCTCTATTGGCTTCACCATTGTGTCTGACCAACACATCACTTCAACAGGCCTAATGTCTTTACCTATATAGGTTCTGGTTATTTCAACACAATGACATCCAAGATCAAGCAAGCAACCTCCGCCGGCTTTTTCCAAATCCCAGAACCAATCACTGTGAGGGCCAGGATGTGTTTCGCGCGACTTCGCCCAAAGAATTCTGCCCAAAGCACCATTTTTGACACTTTCATACGCCTTGATAAATTTTGGAGTATACACAAGGTCCTCAAGATAACCGTTAAAAATTCCTGCCTTCTCAACCGCTTCCAGCATACGTTTTGCCTCAACTGCATTTCGTCCAAGGGGCTTTGTTGAGATTACCGCCTTCTTGTGTTTACAGCAAAGCATAACAGCTTCCTCATGTAAGTTATTGGGCAATGAAATACATACCATATCAACATCAGGATGAGCAATAGCTTCCTCCATCACGGTAGTATAATGTTCACATCCATAATCTTCAGCAAATTTCTTCGCCTGTTCTTCACGCCTAGAATAAATGGATACAATCTTGTCCTTACTTCTCAATCCATGTATAGAATCTGCGTAAAATCTTCCAATAAATCCTGATCCGAGCATTGCAAGTTTGACCATAAAAAGGGTTTAGTTGTTTAAGCGTTTATTTGTTTAGATTTTGTGTCTTTGAAAAAGAGCAAAAGAAAAACGAGACTCACAGCGGCAATCCCTGCAGGGACAAGCCATACGTTGAGCCAATTGGTAACTTCATTAGTTGTGTACATATCTTTGACTTTACCTGCTACTACAGATCCGATTAACATACCTATCCCGTAAGTAGCCAAACTAATCAAGGCTTGAGCCTGAGATTTAATTTTTTCTCCTGCTTTCTTATCGGTATAAATCATGCCGCTAACAAAAAAGAAATCATAACAAACCCCGTGCAATAATATTGCTGCATAGAGCATCCACGTACTTGAAGCAGCATCACCATAGCCGAAGAAAGCAAACCGAAGAATCCATGCCAGAAGTCCAACAACCAAAATTTTCTTAACCCCAAATCTACTATACGCAAAAGGGAGCAACAACATAAACAACACCTCTGATACTTGCCCCAATGACATCATGTTTTCAATCCTGAAGGTGGATGGATCTGCTGTTGGAAATGCCGCCTTGAATCCATCAGTCAATGAAGGATTAG
>Ga0207909_1000463_pt1 | contig 13667 bp, 7 predicted proteins | sample LakMenEpi05May10_FD_150672 | JGI IMG/M metagenome (GOLD analysis project Ga0207909, IMG submission 150672) | Freshwater microbial communities from Lake Mendota, WI - 05MAY2010 deep hole epilimnion (SPAdes) | ecosystem: Environmental > Aquatic > Freshwater > Lake > Epilimnion/Euphotic zone ...
AGGAGTCCGAGGGTGAATAGGTGGTGACGCATGTTAGTTGGTTTGGGTGACGAAATATTTGAAGACTGGGCTGACGAAGGGGAGGGCGGCGTTGCGGAAGTCGCTATGGAGCCAGCGGTTTTTCCGTTGGTCCTTGGGGTCGTCTTGGTTACCGTGGTTCACCGTTGGCCAGAAAGGGGCATTGGCACCGCGACGACCTTTGTCCTCGAAGTCATTGGCACTAGCTGGATTTAAGAGTGTCTGCCTCGTTCAGTGTTCATCGATATCTAGACCGAATGGCACAGGTGGCCTGCTTGAAATCGATTCACCTTCCGGGCGTGGCCAGAGAAGGTTATTGCCGCTATACTCGAGGTTGGTGTCGTTCTCGGTCGGGTTGAAGAAGAAGATCGCGCCGAAACCGCTCGGTCTGACCCTTGGTCGGAGCATTTTGATATAATTGGCAGATATTACTTCGCCATCCGCCCCTAACTTCGTGCGTACGCGCAGGAAGTAGCCGCAGTTTTCCGGAAGTTCTAGACGTTTGATGGTGTGCGCTGCACCAAGATCTTCGTTTGTCTGAATAAGCGCGAATTTTCCACTGTAGCCTTCTAGCGGTGCCCGGTGTGGCATCTTCATGCTGCAGTAGGGCCAGAACTTATCACTTCGGACGATTCCGTCACCAGGGTTAGGGAAGGATATGCTCAGCTTGCTACTCCATTTCCCGTGGCGTTGGGCGAGTTTTTCCTCGGAATAGTCGCGCTGATTTTGATGCCATGCGAGTTCGGTAGCGGAAATTTCCCATCCGGTCTGCTTGCTAGTTACTTCGACAAAGAAGTCAGCCTTTTGTCCAATTCCGAATGGGGCTAACCAGCTGACTCTTTCAGCGTCAAATCCTACCGTGCGAGAGACTGCGTTGCTCCAAGCGCGTAAACGACCATCGGATTCGAACTCATATTGGTAATCGAAGCCACACCATCTGGTTTTTAAGGCTATGGGGTGGATGACGCGCGGCAGGGTTAGGTTGTATGCGGCTTTCGGCTCATGGAAGCTGACGAATTTCTCCAAGTTAATTCCATAGTGGCCTTGGTTGTCGTTTGCCTCACCCATGAAGACTTGGATGTTTTCGAGCCCCCATTCCTGTTTGAATACGTGATTCCATCGTCCCTCTGCGTCAGTAGTCGACTGGAATCCTATACGCCCGCTCTTCGATAAGTCATTTTCTTTACCTGCATGAACGACAACCTTAGCTGCCTTTATGGGTTCGCCGGTCTCGTCGACGACCCGGATATCGACGGTTCGCCCGGGAGCCGCGAAGCCTAGGGATGGTAGGATGAGCCCGATGCGGATAAGGAGGTGTCGCATGTTAGTTTGTTTGGGTGACGAAGAACTTGAAAGCGGGGCTGACGAAGGGGAGGGCGGCGTTGCGGAAGTCGCTGTGGAGCCAGCGATTACGTCTTTCATCTTGGGGGTCGTTTTGGTCCCCGTGACTTACGGTTGGCCAGAAGGGCGAATTGGCTCCGCGGCGACCTTTGGCCTCAAAGTTATAGTTATATGGGTCGGCTTTTTCGTCCGCTATTATCGCGCCCGACGGATTAAAGTTCGCCATGCGTCTGGCTCCTGCCCCGAACGAAAGCGCGGGAAGGGCGCGTGCAAACAAGTCGTAGACGACCAAGGGTTGGCCGAGCAGCGCATGGGCGACGCGGGCGTCTGGGTTGGTCAGCCCAGGCTCCAGGAACTCCCGGAAATAGGGATTGAAGGCCATGTCAGGCTTTTCTCCGGTGATGAACCGCTTCCGGCTCCAGCCCGCCTGATCGCGCGCCATGCCCCAGCTACCGATGGATTCGGACCATCGAAGCCCTTTGAGCAGTTCCTGCGACTTCCAAGCTGCAAATCCGCCGTCCCACGCCTGCTGGACGATTGAAATCGCGTCAATCCGGTCAGGACAGCGAACGATATCATCACCCTCGGAGTAGCAGTTGATGGCAAAGCCACCAGTGCGCATGCGTTCGAAAAAATCCGACCACTTCAACTGGAAGCGAGCGTCTGTCGGGGCGAAACGCCTATACCAGTTCGACGCGAAATACTCGGCTGTATAGGTTTCACCTTTGTCACGCCACTCCTTCTCGACCATGTTGCCCGCCTCGTTGGCTTCGACCTTGGCAAATGCCTCCGTCGGTACCGCGGCGTTCAGCATCAGGTAGCGACGAGGAGTCAGGCTGGTCTTTTGGATAGCTTGGCAGGCCACCATGTTGCCCAGGCTATGCGCCATCACCGTCGTCTTCGCAGGGTCCAGGAACCCCAAGGCGTTCTTGAGCCGGTCGCCAGTCTGCAGGGCGTTGAAGACCGCCATGTGGTAGTCGAGGCTCGTGCCGCCAATCCGGACCCCCGTATCGCCATACCAGGTGACCCCAACGAAACGGGTCCGGCTACCCATCACATAAAGCCGCTTGAAGACCTCGGCCTGCCAGCCGCGCGCCCGTTGGGCGTTCACGTTATAGCCATGCAGGAAGATGGTCCAGCTGTCGCCCATTTCGGCATCCGGCAGCCCCTTGGGGTTGCCGGTTTCCGTTGGCCGGGCTTTTTCAGGGGCGGCCACTTGTCGCCCGTCGTAATCCCGGCAGACGCCGGTCAGGTCGACCGAGCGGTACATGGTCTCCACCGGTACGATTTCGAGGGGAAGCGGGAGCGTCAGGATCGGCGCACCGCTTTTGGTGACCACCAGCTCCAGCGGCTTTTTGGTTTCCCGGGCGCCCTCGACCAGGATCAGGCCATGCCCGACCTGTTCGATCCGGGCCAGCCAGGCTTCATCGATCGGCATTTCCCCAGTGTCGCTTAGCCGATGAACCCAAGCGTTCAGCACGTCCTTGGTCGCTTCCCCATTGGCGCCCCGGAATCGAAATAGGCCGGGCGTTTCATGGTGTAGGCTCGCTTCCGACGGTCGTAGCGACGTGAAGGCGAAATTCACGGCTCGGTCCGCTTGCCGTAGCGAATAACGATACCCGTCCGCCGGGGGCAGCAGGCGGACCACCTCGCCGATCGCCAGATTGACGGCGAAGTAATCCACCAAGTCACGTTGACCGTTGATCCCGTCCATTTGCCAATTTGCCCGCGACGAGCTCAGACCTGGGACATCGATGTCGTCGCCCTCGCAGTCGGTCTCATCCTCGTCGTCGTTGACCCAATGGCGCCAACTGCGGCCGTGGGCGGGCTTTTCTCCGGTCGAAATCCTGCCGTCCCGGTCTGCATCCACCTCAAGCATGCCCGCCACCAGGGAGACTTGGTCGATCAGGCAACCGAAGGTCGTGTTGGCCACGGGCACGAAGCTCAACGTGATCCCCGCCTGTGCTTGTTCTGTGCTCAGGGTGAAAGCGAGCGTAGCATCGCTCCAACCAGTCGACGTTTGGCTGGGAATATCGGTGCGGGCGATCGTCTTGCCGGCCGAGTCGGTCACGGCGACCCAATAAGCATTCTTCCCCGCCTGGGGTGAGCCTCGCCCGCACTGCTTCCAATGCAGCACGTATCCGCCGGCTTGCAGGGTCGTGATCCGTTGCTTGATGCCGAAGTGGCCCTTGGAGGCGTCGAGCTCGATGAACTGATTGCCTTGCGCGGACCAGACCTCGATGTGGGTCCCGGTGTAGGCGCTCCACCCGGCCACCTTCCCGGCCGCAAGGTAGTCCCATCGGAAGGCTCCCCCGAAATAGCCGTTTCCGGCGCCAGCGGTTCGCCTTAGGCTAAGAGGTGAGCCGAAGTCCCCATTAAGCAGCAGGTTCAGCGGCGCACGGCGCGCGGCCGTTGCTCGCGGAGCGGGGGTTGGTCTCGCCGTGAGCTTGGGCGGGTCGTTGGGGTCGGTCGGGTCGGTGCCTCGCAGGATTTCGTTCAGATCGTCGATGCCGTCCCCATCGGTGTCTGCCTTGTTTGGGCTAGTGCCCGCCTTCCACTCTTCCGCGAAGGTCAGGCCATCCTTATCGAGGTCCGCCAAGCCATCCCAAGGGTCCGCCGGGTTGAGCCCGAGCTGCTTCTCCGTCGCATCGTCGAGTCCGTCGCCGTCGGTGTCCTTGAGCGTTGGCGTCGGCAGGTCGACAAGTCCCTCGCCGAGAGGAAGCGCGGCGTTGGCCGAGGGAAGGGTCGCGAAGAGGCAGGCGGAAGTCAGGAAAAGGTAGCGCATCCCTGGCAGGATAATCCTGCAGATGGAAGCACAAGGATGGGCCCGTGAGGTTCATCACCTAGGGCCTGTAAATGGTCCGTACCTAGGGGCGCCGAAAGGGGTCAGGCCGTTAGTTGTTTAGGCCGTTAGTTTGGAGGCCGTTTTTGGCCGTCTAAACTAACAGGGGCGCCACTTACGGCCTGACCCCTTTCGGTGGTTTTTCCCTCAGGCCACGCCGAAACGGTAGACCATCTCCATCGCGTACTTCTCGCCGGGGCGGAGGACGCCACTGGGGTAGCCGGCGCGGTGGAATTCCGGCTGGTTCGGCGAGTCGGGGAAGAGGCCGGGCTCGAGGCAGAAGCCCTGGCGGAAGCCGTACGGCTTGTGCCAGCGGGCCTTGATGGTGCCGTCGAGGAAGTTGCCGGAGTAGAACTGCAGGCCGGGGGCGTCGGTGAGGACCTCGAGGGTGCGGCCGCTTTCCGGGTCGGTCATGCGGGCGGCGAGGCGCAGCGTACCGCCGAGCCCAAGGTCGTAGGCGTGGTCGTAGCCGCGCGCGCGGACGAGTTGGGGGTGGTCCGCGCCAATGCGCTCGCCGACGGCGTGGGGGCGTCGGAAGTCGAACGGCGTGCCTTCGACGGGTGTGCGTTCGCCGGTGGCGATGAGGCTTTCGGAGATGGGAATGAAGCGGTCCGCGAAGAGCTCGAGGCGGTGGTCCAGGATCTCGCCGCCGCCCGCGAGGTTGAAGAACGCGTGGTTCGTCAGGTTGCAGAGCGTGGGGGCGTCGGTCGTGGCCTCGAAGCGGATGCGCACCTCGTTGCGGTCGGCGGGCACGAGGTAGGTCACGTGGACGGTCAGCGCGCCCGGATAGTCCTCCTCGCCCGCGGGGCTGACATACGTGAGCCGCACGCCGGCGGCATTACCTTCGCGGACGGGCTGGCTGGACCAGACGCGGCGGTCGAGGCCGGCCACGCCGCCATGCAGGTGCTGCCCGTTATTATTGCGGGCCACCTGGAAGGTCTGGCCATCGATGGCGAAGCGGCCGTCGGCGATCCGGTTGGCGTAGCGCCCGACGGTGCTGCCGAGGTACGGGTTCTGCTCCACGTAGCCGCGGAAGTCGTCGTGCCCTAACGTCACCTCGGTGATGACGCCCTGTCTATCCGGCACGCGCACCGACACGAGCGTCGCGCCGAACTCGCTGACCTGCGCCGTGAGGCCGAGCGCGTTGCCCAGCGTATGCAAAGCCACCGGGCGGCCCTCCAACTCGCCGTGCCGACGGGTCTGGACGCGTACCGAGCCGCGGCGGCCGCCGAGCGAAACGACAAGCCCGGTGAGCAGGACCAGCAGGGCGAGGACGGCGAGGGCGATCGGAAATTCCATGGGTCCCAAGGTGCCTGACACGGTTCGCTCGCCAAGCCAAAGCCTCCGGTCCCAACCAACAAAAAACCCGCCGGTGGGCGGGTCGGCGGGCGGGCTGGTCGGCTGCTCAGCGCGACTTGTTCTCGGTCTCGGCGGGCTTGGTCGCGACGGCCGTGGCGGGCAGCGCCTTGACCCAATCCCCGGCGATGCGGACGGCTTCGCGGAGCTGGATGTCGTACTCCGGCCAATCGTCGTCCTCGAGCGGGTCGCGGATGCGGCTGATCTTCTTGGACTTGCTCGCGTAATCCGGGCCTTCCTTCTTCTCCTGCTCCAGCGCGGCGTCGAGCTTCACGTCGGCGGCCTTGCCTTCCTTCTGAGCGTAGGCGGCGAGGTCCTTGCGCACTTGGTCCCGGAAGACGATGTCGTCCTTGCGTTCCTGGAGGCGCGTGGCGAGCGAGAGCGAGATCTCCTGGCGGGCCTGGCGGCTCTTGGTCCAGTCGATCGAGCGGCCCAGCGTGACGAACTCCGGCATCTCGGCCTGCCGGCGCGCGGAGGCCGCGGCGAGGTCGGCGATCAGCTTGTCCGAGAGCTTGGCCTTGAGCCAGTCGCCCTCGTCGGGCTGGGTGAGGGAAGGGGCCACCGAATCCCAGGCCAGCGGGCGGTTGAGGTCGGACTCGGCCACCGGCAGCACGGAGAACACGGACGGCACGACGATGTCGGCGCCGACGCCCTTGAGCTGGATGGAGGAGCCGCTCGGCGCGTACCACTTCTGGATGGTCACCTTAACGGCGGACTTCAGGTTCCGGTCGAAGCGGCTCAGCTCGAGGATGTTCTGGACCGAGCCTTTGCCGTGCGTGGTGACGTCGCCGACGACGAGCGCGCGGCGGTGGTCATGCATCGCGCCGGCGAAGATCTCGGAGGCCGAGGCGGAGAGCTTGGAGGTCAGTACGATGAGCGGCCCGTCCCAGACGACCTTGGCGTCCTCGTCGCGGTAGTCCTGGATGCGGCCGCCGCTATCGCGCACCTGCAGCACGGAGCCCTTGGGGATGAAGAGGCCGGAGAGGTCGACCGCCTCGGTGAGGAGGCCGCCGCCGTTCTTGCGCAGGTCCATGATGATGGCCTTCGCGCCCATCGCCTTGAGCTTCTCGAGCAGCTGCTCGACGTCCTTGGTGGGGCTGGAGCCCGTACCGTCGGCGTTCTTGCCGTAGAACGCAGGGAGGTCGACCACCCCGACGACGCCCTGGCTGGGGCCGAGCTCGAAGGCGCGGGCCGAGGCCATCTGGCCGACGAGCTTGATCTGGTCGCGCTTCAGCACGACGGTCTTGCGGCCGCCGCCCGCCGCGGGGTCGACGAGCAGGCGCACCGACGTGCCCTGCTTGCCGCGGATCTTGCCGATGGCCTTGTTCAGGCGCATGCCGACGATATCCTCCATCTCGCCCTCGGTATCCTGGCCGACGGCGATGATTTTGTCACCGGGCTTCACCTGGCCGGAGAGGTCGAGCGGGCCGCCCGGTAGGAGGTCCTTCACCGTGCAGTAGCCGTCCTCGTCCGCGAGGGTGGCGCCGATGCCCACCAGTGAGTTGCGCATCGCGATCTCGAACTCCTCCAGCGACTGCTGGGAGAAGAAGATCGAGTGCGGGTCGTACTGCGTGGAGTAGGCGTTGATGAAGAGCTCCTCGACCTCGGCCACGTCGTAGTTGAGGTAGGTGCGGATCTTGTCGTAGCGCTTCTTGAGGCGCGCGGCGGCCGCCTTGAGCTTCTCGGGGGTCACCTCGAGCTCGGTCTCCTTGCCGTTGGCCTTGCGGGCCGCGGCGTTGGAGCGGTCCTCGCCGAGCACTTCGCCCAGCATGTCGAGGCGCAGGCGCTTGGCCCAGAGGGCGTCGGCCTCGGCGGTGGTGGCCGGCCACTTGGCCTTACGGCGCTCGAGGGGAAAGACGTCGTCCTTGGCGAGGTCGAGGGGCTGGTCGAGGGCCGCCAGCGAGGCTTCGGTCCGGACCTGCACCTTGTGCTTGAAGGACGCGTAGATCTCGAAGCCCGGGGTCAGGTTGCCGCGCTGCAGGTAGAGGTCGAGGGTCTTGGCGTAGCGGTTGACGAACTCCTCCACCTCGGGCTCGGTGAAGTACATCTTGGCGCCGTCGAGGTTCTCGCAGTAGGTGCGCACGACCTCGGCCATGTCGATGCTCGCCATCTCGCGTTTGCTGATGTGCAGGCGCTCGAGGAGGATGACGGAGGCCTTCGCCTCCTTCTGCATACTCTCCGTCGTGGTGAACGCGGGAGTCTGCGCCTGGGCCAGCGCGGCCAGCAGCAGGAGCAGGGGGGAGAGGAGAGGGCGGCGCATGGGGAAAGGGGTGGGGAGGGGGTGCTCCGGGGAATCAGCGCAGCCGCGCGCTGAGGTCCTCCAGCCTGCGTTTCTCGGCGTCGCTGAGCGAGCCGAAACCCCGGGCGGAGATCTTGTCCAACAGCAGATCCAGCTCGGCCCGGGCCTGTTGGCGGGTCCGCGGGGCCACGGCCGCGGTTTCCTCGTCGTCATGACGGGTGACGTCGGGCTCGGGCGCGGTGGGCGGAGGCGGGGCCATGTCCTCCTGAGCGTCCTGGACAGTGAGATTTGTCTGGTTCAGGCGCCGGAAGGCCAACCAACCGAAGACCAGCCCGCCGAGGTGGGCCGAGTGGGCGATTCCCGAACTCCAGACCGCATGCCAACCCGTCCAGGTGTGGCGGCTCGGCAGTTCGGAGAAGACCCAGCCCGAGAGCGCGAACCCGGCCGCGAGGAGGAGCACCCAGCGCACGAGCAACGTCACCGGGAGGAAGAAAAAGAGCAGTAAGGTGATCTGGTGTTCCAGCTTGTCCAGGAGCGCCACGAGCATGAGCGCGTAGGCCGCCGCGGACGCGCCGATGAGTTCGCCGCCCGCCGCGCCGCCGCCCAGCCCGGTCAGCCACCAGACCGACGCGCCGATGACCGTGCCGCCGGCGAGCACGGACCAGAAGGCCCGCCGCCCGTAGGTGCGCTCGACGATATCGCCGGTCCACCACAGGATGAGCCCGTTGCCGAGCAGGTGCCAGAAGTCGCCGTGCACCAGCGCGTACGTCAGCGGTTGCCACGGCAGCGGGTGGCTCTCGGAGAGCCCCAGCCCGGCGTGGAAGTCCACCCGCGCGGCCGAACCGATCAGCCCGAGGATGAAACTCGCGACGAGGACGCCGAGCGTCCAGACCGTCGCCGAGAGGCGCGGTCCGCCGGGGCGTCGCCCCCGCATGTAAGACCGGTCGGCGATGCCCATCGCGCTCGGGGGCTCAGAGCTTCGTCACGATCGCGTCGGCGAGGCCGTACTCGATGGCCTCCTCGGCGGTCATGTAGAAGTCGCGATCGGTGTCCTTGATGACCTTCTCCAGCTTCTGCTTGGAGGCCTTGGCGAGGATTTCGTTGAGCTCGGTGCGGAGGCGTTCCATCTCCTGGGCCTGGATGTGGATGTCCACGGCCGGGGCCTGGATGCGGCCCATGATCAGGGGCTGGTGGATCATCACCCGGGCGTGCGGGAAGACGAGGCGGCCACCCTTCTGCTTGGGGGCCTGGAGGAGGATGGAGCCCATCGAGGCGGCCATGCCGGTCACGATGACCTTCACGGGGGAGGAGATCAGGCGGATGGTGTCGTAGACGGCCATGCCGGCGGTGATGGAGCCGCCGGGGGTATTGATGTAGAAGAAAATCTCCTTACCCGGCTCGGTGGTCTCGAGGTAGAGGAGCTTCTCGACGATGTCCTTGGCGGACGCGTCGTCCACGGCGCCCCAGAGGAAGATCTTCCGCTGTTCGAGGAATTTCTTCTGGATGAGCAGCGCGCTCGGGGCCGCCTCCTTCGGGGCTTCCGGGGTCTTCTCGTCCTCGTCTTCGTCGTCGTGGGCCATGGGAGGAAGAAACTTGCCCGAAACCCCGCCCGAAGCAAGCGTGGCGACAGTTCGCGGCGGGGAAATATTCACAAAACGCCGCGGCGAGCCGCCCGTCCTTGCACCCGCCGCGCCGTTCTTCCTAAGTGAGGCGTGCCCACGCTCTCCGTCACCGGTCTTCGCCGTCGCTTCGGTTCCGCCGAGGTGCTCGCGGGCGCGGATCTCGAGGTGCCGGCCGGCACGTTGACCTGCCTCGTCGGTCCGTCCGGCAGCGGCAAGACGACCTTGCTCAAGATCCTGGCGGGCAAGCTCGATCCCGAAGGAGGCAAGGTCCTGCTGGACGGGCGCGACTGGTCCTTCACCCCGCCGGCGAAGCGTGGGATCGCCATGGTGATGCAGAACCATGCCTTGTTCCCTCATCTCAGCGTGCTTGAGAACGCGGCGTTCGGCCTCGAGGAACTGGGCGTCGCCCCCGCCGAGGCTGCCCGCCGGGCCGACGAGGCCCTGCGCTGGGTCGGCGCCGCCGAGTGGGCCGCCCGACGGCCCCAGGAGCTTTCCGGTGGCCAGCAACAGCGCATCGCCTTGGCGCGAGCCCTGGCGCAGCACCCCAGCCTCCTGCTGCTCGACGAACCGCTCAGCAACTTGGATGCGGCTTCCCGCCTCGAGCTGCGCTCCATGCTCCGGAGGCTGGTCCGCGAGAAGGGGCTGACGGTCCTCTGCGTCCTCCACGACCAAAAGGACGCCCTGGCCATGGCCGACCGTCTGGGGGTCATGCGCGGGGGTAAGATCATCCAGTCAGGCCTGCCCATCGACGTCTACCGTCGCCCGGGCGATAGTTGGACGGCGACTTTCCTTGGTATGGCTAACCTGTTCAAAGGCAAAGTTTTACAGGTTGGAGCCGGGGAGTTCATCGCGGAGACCGCCCTGGGGGAGGTCCGGGGGGCTTTGGCGACCCCGTCCGCCGCGCCGGCGGTCGGCTCGGCGATCACCGTCTGCATCCGCCCCGAATGCCTCCACCTCGACGCCATGCCCCCCGAAGAGAACGCGTTTAAGGGTAAAGTCGTCGATTCCCTCTTCCAGGGCGACCATGCCCTGCACGATTTTGCGACCCCCTCCGGGGTGGTCCTGAAAGTGGCCGAATTCAACCCCCGCCAGCGGGTGGGTTCCAAGGCCTCCTGGTTCGCCTGGGCCGAGCCCGAGGACGTGGTCGGACTGGTCTCCTGACGCGGGCGTAAGGCGACTTTCTGGGAACAATCTTGGGTTGTTCTCTTTAGGGATAATCCCTTAAATAATGGCATGGATAAGAAGCCGTCTACCCCCCCGGCCAAGCGCCAAGGTTTTTCCTTGGTGCTCGCCCTCGTCATGGCCGCCGCCCTGGTGGTCGTGATCATCGTCCTGGCTGCCTTCCTCAAGGTCGAGTCGCGTCTCGCGATCAACAGCGTCCTGCTGACGCGCGCCCGCCTCAACACCGTCGCTTCGCTCCGCCTCGCCCAAGGCAGCATGCAGCGCATGCTCGGGCCGGACACCCGCATCACTGCCCCCTCCTCGGCCTACGACGACCCGACGGCCACCGACACCTTCGACAACCCGATTCTCGGCGTCTGGCGCAGCTGGGAAGGTCTCGACCACGAGATTTTAAATGGCAATTACCTGGGCCGCCCGCTGCAGCGCCCGCCCTACAACCTCAAGGCGAAGGATAACTACGACAATAAAACGGGTTTGATCGATGCACGCGGCCGATTCCTGGGCTGGTTGACTTCCAATAGCTACGAGCCCCTGCCGGTCCCCCTGGATCCGATTCCCCCGGCCCCGCCGCTCCCGCCGGCGGCGGTTTTCAAGCCGACCAAGCCTGTCGGCGGCACCTTCAATGGCACCTTCAATGCCACCCCGGGTCTGCCGAGGCCCTCGCCGGTCAAGCCCACCGACCCGAACACGCCTCGCCCCGTCCGCCCGCGACCGCAGAAGCCGCCAGTCGCCGCGGCTCCCAGCCAGCTGCCGCTTTGGACCAACTCCGGTAACCTTGCGGCGTTGCTTTCGCCGGCCCTCGCTTATTCTTCGCCGCTTGTTGGCAACGAGACCTCCAAGCGGCTCGGGCAGACAACCGCTAACGCCATCGACATGGTCACGCTCACGGCGCAGGATTTCCCGGCCAGCCTCACCAACCAGCCCTCCGACAGCACGTTCGCCTGGTGGGTGTCGGGCGAAAACCAGAAGGCCCTCGTGAGCCTCGACCCGCCGCAGGCGCCGATCGGCGGCTCGAGCGTCGCCGATGTCCTCGAGGCCACCCGTCGGGCCCGCACTTTCGGCACCGTCGACTTCGCAGCGCTGGGGCTGACGCAGCCGACGACCGCGCTGAGCCTGCCGTCGCGCGCCAGCTTCGATGCCGCCGTCAAGTCCGGGCTCGTCACCGTGAGCACGGTCAACAAGGCGGGCTTCCACGATTACACGACCTACTCGCCGGGCCTCCTGATCAACGCGGCCAACGGCGGCTTCCGCCGCGACCTGTCGCTCCTGGCCGAGACCTGGGATCACATCAACGAGGTCGAACCCAACCGCGAGGTGAAGTTGCCGCTGTTCCGCAACCGCCCGAAGATCACCGCCAACGCCAACGGGGCCGACTTGCTCTACGGGCGGCCTTTACTCGACAGCCAGGCTACCGCCAGCGGCAACAAGGGCCGTAACGCCCTGCTGTATTGGTGGTCCGACTACAGCACGATCGGTCAAGGCAACATCGATTACACGGGCGCCAACAACGGCACCTACCGCGGCCTTGGCTTCATCCCGCCGATCCGCAGCTGGAACACGATGGTCGATTACATGCTGCAATACCGCAAGGCGGTGGTTGCGGGCACGCCGAACAGCGTCGTCGAGATGCGTCCCCCGACCGACCGCGGTTCCACCGGTCAGAGCAACCCGATGTACAACTACCACGAGACGGTCTACCGCCACCCCGTGGTCGCACGCATGCAGTTCGTCTTCTCCGCCACCGCCACGACCAACGGCGCCGGTCTCTACCAGCGGCACATCATCCTGCAGCCGGTCATCACCTTCTGGAATCCCTACAACGTCCGCCTCAAGGTTCCCGACCTCACCCTGAATATCAAGGGCGACCAGTTGCCGATCGGTTTCAGCCTGGCCCTGACGAGCACCACGATCGACCCCGTCATCGTGCCCATCGGCTATTGGTTCGGCATCAACCGCTGGGACGCCCTGCAGCTCCGCACGAACTCGCCCAGCGGGACTATGGACCTGGGGCCGGGCGAGACCCGCGTCTACTCCATCCGGGATAACGGTTCCATCGCCGGCGCACGCGCCCCGGCCGCGGGCGGTTTCCCCTGGCGCTACGACACCACCGCCCGCGGTAACCCGACGGGCGCCGTCGCCTCCTTCAACATCAAGCCTGGCTACAGCGCCGGCTACAACGGCGGGGCTGGCCTCTGGCTCACCTGGCGCGATGACACCACGCCGCAGCCGGCTCGCGGGTCCATGGGTTTCGCCATGCGCAAGGTGAACACCGGCCGCGACTCAATCGGCATGGACGTCATGCTGGGGTCATCGCTCAATTGGGCGCGCTCCACCCCGATCCGCTTCAGCTTCGGCAACGATATCTGGACCGACTCCGCCATGTGGCTCTTCCAGTCCCTCTACGGTCCGGACGACCCCAACATCCCCTTGGGCTATGCCTACGACAGCGTGGTGAACTCTTCCCGTCCGTTCGGCACGTTCGCCTTCGGCATGCGCATGGCCAACGACGGGTCCACGCTCAATAACTACAGCCTGAACAGTTCCGTGGTCAATTCCGCCGGCTTCACCGCCGCGGATTACGGGATCGTCTCCCGCGGCGCCCTGCAGTCGAGCCCCTTCACCTGCTACACCGAGCTGGGCGACAAGTCCGCCGAGGTGCTCGTCTATAACGGCCTCAACCAAATCGGCGGTACCAGCACCACCCAGAACGGCATCCGTTACTTCGGTTGCATGCACCCCATCAACGCGCCCTTCGACCTCTGGTGGCGGCCGATGTCGGGCTGGAGCGACAGCTACGCCCCGCAGAACGACCCGACCACCTTCCGCGGCTACGTCGTCTCCGGGATTGATTCCGCGACGGGCCTGAACACCGCGGTGGTCGCCGAGCAGCCGGTGACGCCCTTGCAGTCGCTCGCCGACCTGCAGAACTGGGATGCCCGTGGCTTCAACCCGGCGCCGCCCTTCATCTACGGGCTGATCGGCAATTCCGACGCTTCCCCGGTCCTGCCGGCCGACGACGTGGTGGGTCGCTGGTTCATGTCGAACGCGAACAACACCTACATGAACC
>Ga0207909_1000465_pt1 | contig 13601 bp, 11 predicted proteins | sample LakMenEpi05May10_FD_150672 | JGI IMG/M metagenome (GOLD analysis project Ga0207909, IMG submission 150672) | Freshwater microbial communities from Lake Mendota, WI - 05MAY2010 deep hole epilimnion (SPAdes) | ecosystem: Environmental > Aquatic > Freshwater > Lake > Epilimnion/Euphotic zone ...
CCCCTGTCGCCAAGGCTTGATTTCCGCCTCTGGACGCCCATGTTCTTCCTTCCTCTGCGCCGCCACCTTAGCTCAGCTGGTAGAGCATCTCATTCGTAATGAGAATGTCGCCGGTTCAAATCCGGCAGGTGGCTCCAGCGCAGGGGGCTTTTTCATCCGACCGTTTGCCCGTCAGGACTTTTCCTCCACCCTCCACGTCATGAGCCGAGCCGAACATCCGCCCCGCAGCCGGGATCTCTCCCGCCGCTACGATCGGAATTTCCGCGCCGACGACGCCTACCGGGCGACGCTGCCGGACATGCAGAACAAGGACGCCTCCCTGATCCAGGGCGCCAACGTCCCGATCCAGCACGTCGGCATCTCCGGCTTCCATCTGCCGATGCTGGTCGCCACCCGCGACGGCAAGCCGCTCCCCCTCGAGTGCACGATCACCGGTTCGGTGTCCCTGGCGGCCGACCGCAAGGGCATCAACATGTCCCGCATCATGCGGACCTTCTACGAGTTCAAGGACCGCGTGCTCTCACACGAGCTCCTCGAAGAAGTCCTCATCCGCTACAAGAAGGACCTCGACTGCAGCCGCGCCCGCATCCTCGTCGAGTTCCGCTACCCCCTGCTTCAGAAGTCGCTCCGCTCCGGGCTAGAGGGCTGGCAGTACTACCGAGCCGTGCTCGAGGGCACCATCGACGACCTCGATCGCCTGCGCCGCTACGTCCATTTCGACTTCGTCTACTCGTCCGCCTGTCCCTGCTCCGCGGAGCTCACCGAGCACGCCCGCGAGGAGCGCGCGACCTACGGCATCCCGCATTCCCAACGTTCCAAGGCCCGCGTCATCGCCGAGGTGGCCCCGGGACGGAGCCTGTTCGTCGAAGACATGAAGGACCTCTGCCTCGCCGGTCTCCAGACCGAGACGCAGGTCATGGTCAAGCGCGAGGACGAGCAGGCCTTCGCCGAGCTCAACGGCGCCTACTCGAAGTTCGTCGAGGACGCCGCCCGGCTGGTCTACGAGCAGTTCGACGCCGACCTGCGCGTCCGCGACTTCGTCATCGCCTGCTCGCACCTGGAGTCCCTGCATTCCCATGACGCCGTCTCGGTGATCAACAAGGGGATGCCTGGCGGGCTTTCGGCCGATTTCCACGACTTCAGAGACCTGATCTGCTAGTTCCCTCGCGGCTTGCCCATCCTCGGCGGCCGACTAGGGTCGTTTTCACGAGGGGGTAGCTCAGCTGGATTCAGAGCAGCAGCCTTCTAAGCCGCCGGTCGCGGGTTCGAGTCCCGCCCCCCTCGCCACTTTCCCCGCCCGATGTCCGCCGAACCGTACCACCTCGCCGCGCACGGGATCAGCCTCGGGGTCTTCCGACCCGCCGAGGTCGAGGCGGGTTTGGCGACGGGGCGTTTCGCCGGGACGGTGCTGTCGTGGCGCGAAGGCGAATGCGGCTGGGTGGCCCTCGCCAGTCGCCCTGAGTTCGGCGCGGCGCGCTCCGCCTTCGTCACGCTGCAGCCGGTGACCTCGCCGGCGTTCGAGGTCGGCCCGCGTTGGTTCTCCCCCGGCTTTTTTCGCCGAGGGGCGCGCACCTGGTTCGATGTGCTCTTCCGGCCGGCCGCGACGTTCCAGCCCTTCCGGGAGGGCGGACGCATCGGGCGCGCGTGGCTCTGGTTACTGCTCGCCGCCGCGCTCGCCGTGCCTGCGCTGTTCTTCCTCGGTCAGGTCCAGCTGGGTTTTTTCGTGCGGGCGATCGGACTGCCCGCGGAGTTGCGCGCCGCCGGGCTCAACCTGACCTACCTCGGTCGGGCGTTGTTCCTTTTGCCGCTTTGGGCGACGGGTCTCGTCGCGGTGCTGACGCTCGCGCTGCATCTCGTGCTCCGGGTGTTCGGCGGAGGGGTCGCCGGCTGGCGCGCGACCTTCCGGGTCATCGCCTACCTCGGCGGCGCTTGGCTGCTCGCCGGCCTGGCGTTATTCCTCACCGTCGGCGCGCTCTTCCCCCGGGCCATCGGCGCCGGCGGATTCTTATCCCTCGCGGCCTGCGTCGCCGGTCTCGGATTCGGCGGCCTGCTGGTCCACGCCTTGGCTTTGGCCCATGGCGATGCCGGCTGGAAGCCCGCGTTGGCCATGCTCGCGGTCCTGGTGCTGGGGTGCTGCGCCGGCGGCCTGTGCATCGCGGCCGCGGTGGCTCCGTTCTCCGCCAAGCTCGGAGGTTGAGGTTTGCAGGGTGGGGCCGCCCGTTCTAAAAATCGGTATGGAAGAAAATTCGCCGATTCACGTCGCCCGCAAGACCGTCCAGCTCGGGGTGTTCTCCGCGGAAGAGGTCGCCGCCGGCTTGGCCAACGGTCGCTTCACCCGCCTCGACCTGGCTTGGACGAATGGGATGGCGGCGTGGAAGCCCTTGGCCGAATGGCCTGAGTTCGCCGCCGTCGCGCCGTCGGCCCCGCTGGAGGCGGAGTCCGCGCCGGCGCTCGGCGAGCCGCTGACTTGGGAGAAGTCCAAAGGGCCCAAGTCGGCCTGGATCTCCTTCACCGAGGTCCTGCTGCGACCCTCGCCGACCCTGACGGTGTCGCGCCTGGAACTGGGCTCCGTCCTGTCGCTGGCCTGGGTCCTCGCCGCGGTCGCCGCGCTCTTCCTCATCGTGGGCGGAAGCCTCCATGCCGAGGCCAACGCCGCCTTTCAGCGCCAGCAAGCGGCGCAGATGTTCGAGAGCATCAGCGGGGCCAAGGGAGCCATGGACTGGCTGCTGCCTTGGGCCGAGTATGTTCAGAAATCGGAGCCGACGAGCGTCGCGGCGCTGACCGTCCAAGGCCTCCTGCTTGTCTTGTTCGGGCCGCTCCTGAACCTGTTGCTCGGGATCTGGGTCTGGCTGGGTCTCCGGTTGCTCGGTGTCTTCGGCCTGGCCTCCCTGCGCCAGGCCGACTTCGGTCGGACGGTCGCCGCGTTCGTCCTGGCCATGGCCGTCCTCGGTTTGCTCGCCGCCCCCATCAATCTTCTCCCCGCGTCGATGGGAGCCGTCTTTGGCCTGCCGTTGCTGATCGCATTGCTCGTCCTGGCCTGCCGCTCGGTCGGCGCCGCGGTCCGCGTCAACGGTTGGGCGGTCTTTTTCTCCCTGCTGGTGCTCAACTTCCTCGCCTGCTGCCTCGCGGGTTGCTGTCTCGGCGGGCTCATCGCCCTCCTCCGCCCCTGACCGGTGCTGCGCTTCGTCCGTCGTCCCGCCTTCCCCGGGGAGTTCAACCATGAGCTCATCTGGCCGCTGGTTTTCCTCGGGATGCTGGCGACGGGGTGGGCGTGGTTCCAGACCGGCTGGCAGCTGCCCGGTTGCCTGTTCATGAAATGGACTGGGTTCCCTTGCCTTGGCTGCGGTGGCACACGCTGCGCGCGACACCTCGCGTCCTTCGATTTTGCGCGGGCGTTCCTCTTTCATCCGCTGCTGTGGACGCTGGTCCTGCTCGCCGCCACGTGGTCACTCTGGTCGTTGGCGTGGTGGGTGCGCCGCGATCCCTTGCGTCTGCGGCTCGCGGCCGATGAGACCGGCTGGACCGCGCTCCGCCGTGGCTTCCTCGGCCTCCTCTTCCTGAACTGGCTCTGGCAGTGCCACCACCTCCGCGCATGAGGGGCTTGTTGCGCATCCTGGGTTGGCTGGCTTTGGCCTTCGTCGTGACCGCTGTCACGCTCGTGGTCGTCTACCTGTGCAGCGATCGTCCCGGGCGCGTCGCGTTGGAGCAGCGTGCCCTCGACGTGGTGGACGGCGTCCGCGAGGACGGGACCACGCCTGCGCGCGTCGTTGGCTGGCTCGACCAGGTGGCGGACCAGACCGAGGTCATCAAGGGCGACATCGTGCCGGCGCCCGCCCCGGCCGAGCAGGCCACCGCGCCCTACGGCGAACCAGCCGATCGGGTCGGCCTGCAGGTCCTGCATAACCTTGGCTACGCGGTCGGCTACGACAACGCACTGCCGGGCCCGCGCTGGTCGTCCTACCGCGTCTTCCCGAACCCCGGCCAGGCCGCCGAACGTCCCTCCGGCTTCCGGACGGATGCCCGGACCAGCGCGCGCGTGAGCACGCAGGAGTACGTGCGTTCCGGCTATGACCGCGGCCACCTCGCGCCGAACTACGCCATCGCGGTCTGCCACGGCGAGGAGGCCCAGCGGGAGACTTTCCTGCTCAGCAATATCGTCCCGCAGCTCCACGCGCTCAACGCCGGCCTCTGGAAGGACCTCGAGCAGCGTATCGTGCGCCGGTACGTCGAGCGCTACGGCACCGTCTGGGTGCAGGTCGGCCCGGTCTACGCGGCCGCTCCCGCCCGGCGGATCGGGCGACTGCCCGTGCCCGACGCCTTCTGGATGGTCGTGTCGGAATACGAGGCGAAGGACCGCGGGATCCGTGCCATCGCGTACGTGATCCCGCACGAGGAGAAATGGCGCGACGCCGAGCTCACGCGCTACGTCGTGAGCGTCCGCAAGGTCGAGGCACTGACCGGCCTGGATTTCTTCCCCAAGTTACCGCCGGCCGTCCAGGACCGCCTGGAATCAACGGCCGCGCCGCGCGCCTGGTGACGGCAGCGCCCGGCGCAGGTCGGCCGCGTGGAGCAGGCAGACGCAGTCCGAGCCGTCGGTCGTCGCGAGCCAGAGCATCGGCAACGTCGGCCAGGCGCGGTGCATCGCCGCCTGCAGGCCGCCGACCTCGATGACCAGGATGCCGTGCGGCTTGAGCGTCGCACGTGCCTGCACGAGTAGCTTACGGATGACATCGAGGCCGTCCTTGCCGGAAACCAGCGACTGTTTCGGCTCCTGTTTGAACTCGGCGGGGAGGCGTCGGTAGATGCCTTCCGGCTCGTAGGGCGGGTTGCTGAGGATCAGGTCGAACTTCGGGCCTTTGAGCAGCGCCGTCATCGTGTCCGTCTCGTGCAGCGTCACGCGCTTCGCTAGCCGGTGGTCGGCGACGTTGAGCGCGGCGACCGCGAGCGCGTCGGCCGAGAGGTCGGTCGCCTGGACGCAGGCCTGGGGGAAGCGTTTCGCCAGGAGGATGGCCAGGCAGCCCGACCCCGTGCAGATGTCGGCCACATCGGTCACCTGCGCGGGCGGCGGGAGCCACTGCGGGATCGCCTCAGGGATGAGCTCGACGAAGTAGGAGCGCGGGATGATGACGCGTTCGTCGACGCGGAAGCGCAGGCCGCCGAGCCAGGCCTCGCCGACGAGGTAGCCGGTGGGTACGCGGTCGAAGACACGGCGCTCGACCAGCCCGAGGAAGGCGGTCTTCTCCTTGGCCGTCAGCGGCCGGTCGAAGCAGGACGGCAGCTGCTCCCAGGCCAGGCCGGTGGCGTGGCCGAGCAAGGTGAGCGACTCCTCCTTCGCGTTGACGAAGCCCTGCCCGTGCGCGATATCGCCGGCCTTGAAGAGCTTATTCGCGAAGCGTAAACAATCACCGCCCGTTTTCAGTCGGGCGGTGGTGGCGGGGGTCGGGCGCGGAAGGGCGCTCATCGTCGCGGCGGGCCGCTTCAGGTGAGCGGCGCGGCCGACCAGAGTTCCTTCGGGGTGCGTTCGAAGAAGTCCTCGAGGTACTTCGTCGTGGCGCCTCCCTGGCGGAAGACCGGGTCCTTCATGATCGCGCGGCAGACCGGGATGGTCGTGTGGATGCCGCGGATGATGTACTCGCCCAGTGCGCGGTGCATGCGGTCCAGCGCCTTCTGGCGGGTGGCCCCGACCGAGATGAGCTTGGCCACCATGGAGTCGTAGAGGGGCGGGATGACGTAGCCGGAGTAGCAGTGCGAGTCGACACGCACGCCGTGGCCGCCGGGCGTGTAGTAGAGGCCGATGGTGCCGGGGCTCGGGGCGAAGTTGCGGGCCGGGTCCTCGGCGTTGATGCGGCACTCGATGGCGTGGCCGGTCATCTTGATGTCCTTCTGGCTGAGCTCCATCTTCTCGCCGCAGGCGATGAGGATCTGGCGGCGGACGAGGTCGATGTCCGTGACCTCCTCGGTGACCCCGTGCTCCACCTGGATGCGGGTGTTCATCTCCATGAAGTAATACTTACCATGGCGATCGACGAGGAACTCGATGGTACCGGCGTTCTGGTAGCCGATCTTCTCGGCGAGGCGGACGGCGGTCTTGCCCATCTCCTCGCGGAGCTTGGGGGTGAGGAAGGGGGAGGGGGACTCCTCGATCAGCTTTTGGTGGCGGCGCTGCACGGAGCAGTCGCGTTCGCCGAGGTGGATGACTTTGCCGTGTTCGTCGCCCAGCAGCTGGAACTCGATGTGGCGCGGCTGTTCGATGTACTTCTCGATATAGACGCGGCCGTCACCGAAGGCCTTCTCGGCCTCGGAGCGGGCGCTTTCGAACTCCTTCGGGAAGGACGCGGCGTTGTGCACGATGCGCATGCCCTTGCCGCCGCCGCCGGCGACGGCCTTGACGATGACGGGGAAGCCGATGCGCTGGGCCTCCTTGATGGCTTCGCGCTGGTTGTCGACGGGCCCGTCGGTACCGGGGATGCAGGGAACCTTGGCGGCCGCCGCCGTCTGGCGCGCGTTGGCCTTGTCGCCCATGAGGCCGATGGTCTCGGGGCGCGGCCCGATGAACTTGATGTTGGCGGCGGCGCACTTCTCGGCAAAGCCCTTGCGCTCGGAGAGGAAGCCGTAGCCGGGGTGGATGGCGTCGACGTTGGTGATCTCGGCCGCCGAGATGATGCGATCCTCGCGGAGGTAGGAGTCCTTGCTCGGGCCGGCGCCGATGCAGACAGCCTCGTCGGCCAGCTGCACGTGCAGCGACTGCTCGTCGGCCTGGGAGTAGACCGCGACGGTCTTGATGCCGAGTTCGCGGCAGGCACGAATCACCCGGAGGGCGATTTCGCCGCGATTGGCGATGAGGATCTTGTTCATGCTCGGGGTCCGGGGCTCAGCCGACCTTCACGCGGAAGAGAGGCTGGCCGAACTCGACCGAGGTGCCGCTCGCCACGAGGCATTCGACGATGGTGCCGGAAAGTTCCGACTGGATCTCATTCATCACCTTCATGGCTTCGATGATGCAGACCACGCTGTCGGCCTTCACGTTCGAACCGATCGCGACGAAGTTCGGCGAGTCGGGGGAGGGGGTGGCGTAGAAGGTGCCGACCATCGGGGAGGTGATGACCTTCACGTTGGGGTCGGCGGCGACCGGGGCGGCGGCCACGGGGGCGGCGACCGGGGTGGCGGCCACGGGGGCGGGGGCGGGGACCGGAGCGGCGACCGGGGCGACCGCGGTGCGGCCGCCCACATCGCGCTTGATGCGCAGCTTGAATTCCTGGTCCTGGATTTCGAATTCGGACAGGTCCGACTTCTTCATCAAATCCACGACTTGTTTGATCTTATTTAGGTCCAAGGTTTTGTCCTCCGTGAGGGGGTGGGCTTCTCTGATACAGCCACCGGAGGGGGTAAATCAACCCCTCATTCCAAAAGGGAGGGGGGTATTTTACCTAAGTCTTTGTCTTCCTTTGACTTAACCATGTCTTTGAGCTTGGGTAAAGCCGTTGTGCTTGGGTTGGAAAGGGGGCCTTTCACGCGCACCTTGGTGAGCGCGACCAGCAGGCGGTTCAGGTTCAGGAGCTTAAGGGGGTTGAAGGCCCCGGCGGAGGGGAGGGAGAAGTCCCCCAGGAAGTTCAGGGTGGGTCCGGCGAGTTCGACCTCCCCCGCTAGTTTCAGCTGGGCGTCCTTCCCGGCCAAGACGAGGTCCGGAAAGTAGACCTTCCCCCCCAAGCAGCCGAAGCTCCCTTGGGCCGTCAGCAGCTCGTAGGAGGTCGCGTCGACCCCGATGGCTTCCAGGGCGGCGGAAAGCCTTCCGAGAACGCGCACTTTCCTCAGCTCGGGGTCATTAAGGAGGAAATCTCCGCGCCCACGCAGCTGGGTGGGGTGCTCGAGGTCGACGATTCCGGAGAAGCGCAGGTCGAGACGGGCGATGCTGTTGCGGGTGGTCGGGGGTGACCCGGGGTCGGTGGGCTGGGTCCGGGCCAGTTGGCTGACCAGCGCCCCGACTTTTGCGAAATCGCATCCCTTCAGGTTCAGGTTCACCTCCGGGGCCCGGAGCAGGTCGCCAGCGAGGTCCAGGTGAGCCCGGCCGGCGGCGAGGTCGAGGTCCGCGGCGACCACGAGTTTGGGTCCGCTGGAAATTACGGCCACTTCCAGATTCGCCGAGTCGAGGCCCCATGCGCGGAAAGGTTCGGCGCACCGTACCTTGGCCGTGACGTCGGGCAGGGTGCCGCTCCCGGGCGCGACATCGACGATGAGCTGTCGCGTGGCCGGAAGTTCCAGGGCTTTGAGCGAGGCGCCGACCGCGGGTCCGGCGATGGTCGCGGCAATCCAAGGCTGCAGGTTGCCTTCCACATGGACGCGGGGTCCGGCCTCGGCGAGCGGCTTGGACCAATCCCAGGTGACGAGACCGTCGACGGCCCCATCCGCTTCCTGGTCTCCGCCGGCGAGCCGTTGCAGCCCGATACGCGTGCGGCGGGCATCGGCGTCGATCCGGACCGCGACCGAGCGGAACGGCGCCTGCATGAAGCGGAAGCCCGCGAGCGTGGTGACGCCACGCGTCGTGGTGCGTAGCGGCTGGCCCCAGGCACCCTCGACTTCGATGATCGCGTGAGGCTTGGCGGTCAGCCGGAACAGGCCCCAGAGCTGGACCCACCAATCGCCGAGCAGCCGGTCGAGGCAGGGTGGGGCGATCTCGCCGCGCAGGTTAAGTCGGAAAGGGCCGCCGGCCCGGAGGGAGCAATGGGCCTCGCCGTGGACGCCGGCGAGGTCGAGTCGTCCGAGGACCAGCGGGAAGTCGGGCGCGGCGGCATCGAAGCGAACGTCGGCGTTCAATCCGGCACCCGCTCCCGGGGCGATGGCTTCCGCGCCCAGCCCGAGGGCCTGCAGACCGCCGAAAGAAATCCGTCCGGTGGCGCCGCGCACTGTCCACGCCTCCGGCGCGAAGCGCACGTCCAGATCCGCCAGCAGGATTGTCCCCTCCAACCCGATCCCTCCTTCGGTGAGAGCGGTGCGGAGCGCGGGGATTCGGCCGAGGTCCTCCGCCGAAAGCGTCGCCGTCGGGCAAAGCAGCTGCGAAGAACCATCGGCGAGCCGTCGCCAGGAGAGGTCAGCCGCGGAAGTCGCGGTTCGCAGCCGGCCGCGGCCGCCCTGTTCGGCGCCGTTGGCGGCCACGTCGAGTTCCATGCCGGCGAAGCCGAAGGCCTGCGCCTCCGTCACGCGCCCCCCGGCCCGCCAGGCGCGCGGATCGAGCCCTTCGCCGGCGGCGGTGATGCTCACGGCGCGGGCCCGACGGCCTTGCGACTCGATGTCCTGCGCCTCGGCCGAGAAGCGCCACGTGCCCGGGCGGCCCTGCGGGTCCAGCCGGGCTTGGGCCTCGAAGCGCGGTCGTGTAAACCGCACGATGCCGAGCTGCTCGTCGATCCAGTGGTCGCCGAGGCGGGCCTCGACGGCGAGGTCGACGCCTCCGTCGGCGCGGCCGGCGCCGGTCAGGTGGAGGCTGCCTCCGCCCGTCCGGTCCACCCAGTTCAGGCAGGTCTCCGCGGTCCGTAGCGCGGCGCTGATTTCGCCGCTGCTTTCGGCGCCGGCCGCGGTGGGCGCTTTCGGTGCGGCTAGCATTCCACCCGGCAACGTGCCGCCGAACGCGAACGTGAATTTACCCGCGCGCCCTTGGACTTGCGCCTGCCACCATCGGCCCTCGTGCCGTAGGTCCGCGTAGACTTGGTCGAGCAGGAGGGTGCGTTGCCCGCGGGCGGAGGCCGTCGACGGGCACCAAAGCCTCCCTCCCGTGATCCGTAGCGAGGTGAGCCCGCGATTTTTCCCGGTGAGCCGGAGGCCCACCTCGAGGCGGGTGGCCGTGAAGATTTCCCCGGGTAGCCCCGGGACCTCCAGCGCCACGTCCTGGGCGACCAGCGTGCGTTGCGGGGTCAGTAGGTAGCGGCTCGCATGCAGGCGGCCGCCCGCGTTGGCGATCTCGTCCTCCAGGAGCCGCGCGACCACCCCGGGCAGCTCGATCGGCCCATCCCGGGTTACCACCCAAAGCAACAGGAGCTGGCAGGGGAGCAGCAGGTAGAGAGCCGTGTTCGCGAGTCCCCGCAGGAACCGGCGAACCGGCGAGGTGGGCGGGCGCGGTTTCATTTCCCGGCGTCGAGCAGCGGAATCAGGATGTCGGCCCGGGTCGGCGCGAGCAGGAAAGCGTCGGTGTCGGCCTCGTCCCGCATCAGCAAGTTATGGGCGCCGCCCGGGCTCGCGAGCAGGTAGGTGCGTAAGGTTTCCGCGGCCCCGCCGGCGCCCGCAGCCGCTTGGTCGGTGACGCGCAACTCGTATTTCCAGTCACCCGCCCCGAGGTCGCGCGTCGGGAACTCGGCCGCCGTCACCTCGGCCATCGTCTCGGCCAGGCGCCGGGCCGTCGCCGCGTCGAGCCGCCCGCTGCCAGTCCAGGTGCCGTTCGGCGCGAGGCGCGCCTCGCCGAGCACCTTGCCGTCGGCGCGATCGGCCAGGCGCAGGCCGGTCACCTTCGCGCCCTGCGGCAACTGCATGACGGCCCGGTCGCGCCAGCCTGGCGGCTCGACCTGCGCCAAGAGTCCGCCGAGCAGGCCGACGTCGCAAAGGGCGCCGAATTTGGCGTCCTTCGCGAAGACCAGCCGCTGGCCGGGACTGGCCGGCGCCGGCGCGTCGGCCACGAGGAGCGTGAGGCGATCGTTGCCGAATTCGAGTTCGATCTTCGTCCGCGGTTCCGGGGCCGGCGTGGTGGGCACCAGCGCCGGGATGGTCGTGGTCCCGGTCGCTTCCGTGCGGCGCTGTCCGGCCCGGAGCGCGGCGAGGTCCTGCAGGAAGCGCGACACTTGGGCGCGGTCGGCCTCGCGTCGTTTGGTCGCGGTCGAGCCGGGCACGACGGGGATCTCCCAGCGCGTGCCGCCGGCGGCGGCGTCGAGGCGGCGCAACGTCAGCGACCGACCTTGGTGCGCGATCGTCAGCCCGGTCACGAGCGCCGGGTCGAATCCCGCCGGGCGGGTGGAGAGGAACTGGGGCACCGCGCGGGACCAGACCGCCAAGGCGGCGCCGTCCACGGCGAAGGTCGTCGGGTTGTCCTCAAGCTTCGCGTAACGGAGGTCGCCCTTCGCGTCGATCGGACGACCGACGAGCAGGGCCTGCCGTCGGGCGCTCCCCTCGAGCGCGATCCGCAGGCCGGGCGCGGCCAGGCCGGTATCCGTCTCCGCCGCTTCCACGAAGCGGGCGACGCGCAGGTTGGTCAGCGCGGCGACGGCCTTGGGCGTGGCCTCGGCGTCGGCCAGCGTGTCGAAGGGGGACTCGAAGCGCCATTCGGGGCCGGCGGCGGCCACCCCGACGCGCGACCGCGTCTCGCTGACGAGAGCGAACACCTCGTCGTCCGGTCCGCGGCGGACGGAGACGGCGCGTGCCTCGAAATCGGAGATCTCGAAGACCTTATCCACGCGGTAGTCCTCGGGCTTGGACTCCAGCGCCGCGACCATCGCCTCGGAGAGCGGGATGATGCGACGGCGATCTGCGGTCAGCAGGAAGCCTTTCCGGGTGTTGGGCATCAGGCCCACCTTGGCCTCGGTCACGCTGCCCGCCTCGCCCGTCACCTTCAGCGTCCAGCGCGGCTTCGCCAACCCGTAGATCGCGAGCCCGTCGCCGCCGTTCTCGACCGGGAAGCTTTGGTCTAGGCTGATGAAGCGCAGTTCGTCCTGCAGGCGTTGGACGGTCCAGATGTTGGCGGCCCAGTCGAAGGGGGCGGTCACGCGCCAGATGGAATTCCGGCGTTCCAAGGTAAGCGTCCGGCCTTCGTCCGTGAGTTCGACCTTATCCCCCGCCGCCGTGAAGACAAGATCCGGGGTTTCCGCCGTGGACTGGTGGGAGGACGTGGCCCTCCAGACGAGGCCGAAGGCGACGAGGTTGGCGACGAGGAGGAGGACGGTGGTGCGGGAGATCCGCATGGGACCGTTAACTTCTGCGTCGCCAGAAGGAAACCGCAAGCCCGACCGCTAGGACCAGCAGGGGAATGAGGGAGAAACGCCAGGCCAGCGTCCACAGGTCGTCCGCCGTCGCGTTGAGCCGGTAGAGTCCGCCGGCCCGGACTGGGACGGCCACCGCGCGCTCGCGGTCGCCGAGCCAGGCGGCGCATTGCGTCAGGAAGGCGCCGTTGCCGCCCCGTTCGAGCCGGGCGTTGGCCGCGAGTTCGGACGACCCGACGACCACGAGGCGCCCGCCGGCGCCGGCGCCCTTGCGGAGGCCCGTCGTGCGCGTGGCGGCGGCGGCGACGTAGACCGGGCCCGGATGGTCGCGTTCCGCGTCGAAGCGGGCCGGACGCTGCGCCGGGTCAGACTCGCCCCAGGCCGTCGCCGAGGAACGCACCAGTTCGCGCACGCTCAACGTGCTGTCCGGCGAGCTGCCGAGGTCGAAGCGCACCGGGCGCAGCCGGGCGGCGAGCAGGGGCAGCGCCGTCAATGGCTTGGTCAGTGGGTGGCCCTCGTAGAAGGACCGCAATGCGATGTCACCCTGGACGGTCCGGCAGCCCGGGTCGGGCTCTTGGAGCTCGGCGTCGGGGGAGAAGATCGCCCATTCCGCGAGCAGGTTGTCGAGCCCGTGACGTTGTCCCGGGTCCAGCAGTAGCAGCACGCGCCCGTTGCGTTCGCCGAGGTAGTTACGCAGACGTTCGTCCTCCGTCGGCGAGAACGGCGCGCGGGGGCCAGCGACCAGCACGAGCGAGGCGTCCCGGGGTACCGCGCCCGCGGTGGCGAGGTCCAGCGGGCGGACTTCGAAGTTGCGGTTGCGCAGCTGGCGGGCCAGCAGCGAGAGCCCGCGGAGCGCCGACGCATCGTCGATCCCCAGTTCGCCGTGGCCCAGCGTCACGTAGCAGACGGCCGCCTTTTCCTCCGTAATTTCCAGGAGCGCCCCGGTGATGGCTTCCTCGCCGCGGAAAAGCTCGGGTTGGTCGGCCGGGCGGGGAAAGAGCTCGGCGTACGAGAGGTACTTCGCCTTGGTGCCGCGCAGGAGGATCAGCGCGGTGCCGGCTTCCGGCGCGCCGTGGCGTGCGGCGATCGCGCTGTACAGGGCGGCGTTGACCGAGTCCCCGATGTCCTGCTTCACGAGCCAGGGCCGGCCGTCGCGGGCGGTCTCCGCCTCGTACGCCTCCAGCAGGCCCACCAGGCGGGTCCGCCGCGGGTCCGCGGGCTGGCCCGAGTTCGTCAGCACCAGCGCGCGTACCCACGGCTGCCCGTCGTCCTTGGCGGCGCGGGCGAGGGCACCGGCGGCGCGCAGGGTCGCCGTGGTCTCCGCCGCCAGCGAGTGCCGGCGATCCGGCGTCATGTCCTCCCGGAAGCGGAAGTCCGGCAGCGACGCGAGGTAGTTCGCGGCCAGGGCCAGGGCGATGGCGAGCAGGGCCTGCGTCAGCCGGTTCAGCCGGCGGACCGGCCGCACGGCGGCGAAGTCGTCCCGGGGCGGAGCCATGTTATTCCTGGCCCTCCACGGTGAGCACGGCGAGGCCGAGGCAGAGCAGCATCCCGCTAGCGTAGAGCACGAAGGGCCGGGCGTCGAGGATGCCGCGGGTGAAGTCCTCCATGTGCGAGAACGTGCGGAGGTGCGCGGCCGGTTCCCGGAGCCAG
>Ga0207909_1000467_pt1 | contig 13543 bp, 7 predicted proteins | sample LakMenEpi05May10_FD_150672 | JGI IMG/M metagenome (GOLD analysis project Ga0207909, IMG submission 150672) | Freshwater microbial communities from Lake Mendota, WI - 05MAY2010 deep hole epilimnion (SPAdes) | ecosystem: Environmental > Aquatic > Freshwater > Lake > Epilimnion/Euphotic zone ...
TCTTATAACGGAAGAGCGATCATTCAGCAATCTGCATTAGGTTTAGCATCTACCACGCTCTCTTTTTATGAAGGCGGAATAAAAAAGGTTGAAAAATCAACATTCAAAGAGACATGGCAACCTTTATTTGGCAAGAAAAGTCAAGTGTTGAATTACTACAATCAGGCTATTTTTTATATTCAAACAGAAAAAGGTTTACAATTTAACATCTGTTTTAGGGTGTTTGATGATGGTGTAGCGTTTCGCTATAATCTGCCGTTACAAGGGAAAATTGATGCGCTTGAGTTTACCAAAGATTTATCGGAATATAATTTCTGTGGCGATTATGCAGCACGAGGCATTGATCGGAATATTGAGGGTTCTGCATTTGAAGTCAGGCCATTGAGCCAGCAAAAATTTAGCAAACTCCCCTTGCTTGTCGAGACACCTTCAGCATGGGTTGCACTCAATGAAGCTTCATTATTTGATTTTAGCGAGGCTTATTTAGTTAATCCATCCGGGAAAATGTCGATGGGTATTGATATTGATAAGTCGGCTTGTCGATTACCGATGAAGACACCCTGGCGTGTTATTCAGATTGCAGCTACGGCGGGTAAACTGATTGAATCCGACATCCTTGTAAATCTCAATGATCCTTGTCAGATAGAAGATCCATCCTGGATCAAACCGGGCAAGTCCATGTGGGATTGGCGGAACCATGGTGATACCATCAACGGATTTGTTTATGGTATCAATGAGGCCTCATACAAGCGCCACATTGACTTTGCAGCCGCAAACGACATCGCATATACCTTGTTTGATGCAGATTGGTATAGCGAAAAAGGCCCTGCCTTTCCTCGTGAGGATCTCGATATGCCAGCAATAATTAAATATGCGAACGCTAAAAATGTGGATGTGTTGCTTTATGTCGATCGGCATGGGAAAAGAGGAAAATTAAATTGGAATCTTGAAGAAGTACTTCAAACTTTTAAACGCTGGGGTGCCAAGGGTATTAAATATGGATTTCTTGCTGGCGAAGTCACCAATCGTAAACAGTTTGTTGATACCACATGGAGCATAACAAGGTTGTGCGCGAAATATCAGATGCTGGTGACATTCCATGACAATCCAATTCATCCTGGTGGTGAAGAGCGCACCTGGCCTAACCTAATAGCCAAAGAGTATTGTCATGGTCAACAAGATAGCCGAAAATCTTTTGGCCCTTTAAAAGCTGTTAGCGCTCCATTCATCAACGGATTATCGGGTGCACTAGATATGACCAACGGATATTATGACCTCGATGGATTACAAAATCGTCAAAAAGTTGATAAGAAAGGATTGAATAGCACGGTGGTGGGAGAAACTGCACGTTGTTTTATCAATTATTCCCCCCTATTGGTCCTTCCAGATAATGGTGATGAATATTCAAAAAAAGCTGATCTGTTTAGCTTTATACAGCAGATGCCCGTCAGTTGGGATGAGACGCGGGTGCTTCAGGGCATTCCAGGAGCCTATCTCGTCATAGCACGCAGAAAAGGCAATGACTGGTTTATTGCTGGAAATACAAATGAAGACGGGCGTACTTTGCAGATTCCGCTCTCTTTCTTGGCAAAAGGTGATTATCAATTAACCACATTTAACGATGGACAGCAGGCTCATTATATGAACAATAAATTAGCCTATTCGGTTGAGAAAAGTCATACAGATAACAGGAAGCGTTTTAAGGCTGTCATGGCTCCAGGAGGAGGCTTTTGTCTCATCATTCGTCAGCTTACAAAAGCAAGCGAATAGCATATACAAGAAAATTAAAGTGATGAAAAATATCGCATTTCTTGCATAGATGGTCATCTGTTGAAGTGCAACTTAGGAGTATAAAAAAGATTAAAAATTAAATAGATAAACCCGATGAATGTAAAAACCATTAGCCTCTTGGTCGCAACTTATTTTGTGGCTTTATCTTCACTTAGGGCTCAACACCCTAAAGATCTTATTCCAAAGCCAACCTCAATGGTTGAACATTCCGGCGTGTTTACCCTGGATCGATCAACACAGATAACTGCTTCATCGTCAGATCCTGGGCTCGTTAATGCAGCAAATCAGTTGAACCTGATCCTCAATCTTCATCTTGGCTATTCGCTGAAAATTGCCGACCTCCCATCTTCAACGGGTGGTATTCGATTGATCTTGGATCCTTCGGTTGTGCATGCCGAAGGGTATACGATGGTTGTTGATCGCAAAAAAATAGAGATTCGCGGTCGCTCGGCAAATGGTTTATTTTATGGAGTTCAGACGTTGCGACAACTCTTGCCCTTGAACAAACCGTCGACAGCTTCAATACCTGCCATTGAAATCAAGGACGAGCCTCGCTTTCAATGGCGCGGGATGCATCTTGATGTGGGAAGGCATTTCTTCTCTAAAGATGAGGTTCTTAAATATTTGGATTACTTGGCGATGTATAAAATAAATACGTTCCACTGGCACTTGACCGAAGACCAAGGATGGCGCATAGAGATCAAGAAATACCCTAAACTTACCACGGTTGGAGGATATCGTGCAAAGCTTGGCTTCGTGCGTAATCAAGCCATTGGTTTAAATGTTGACAATGGAAAACCATACGGGGGATTTTATACCCAGGAAGATATCAAGGAGGTTGTGGCTTACGCTTTAAAGAGGCACATCACAATTATTCCAGAGATCGAGATGCCTGGCCATTCCCTGGCTGCGATGTTCTCGTATCCTGAGTTATGTTGCTTCCCAAATGATATCAAGGAATTTAAGGAAGGGCAAGTGACAACAGATATTTATTGTGCAGGAAAAGAGGAAAGCTTTGTCTTTCTCGAGAATGTGTTGAAAGAGGTCTTCGCGCTTTTCCCATCTAAATACATCCATATCGGCGGCGATGAAGCCTTTAAAGACAAATGGAAAAAATGTCTGCGGTGTCAGAAAAGAATTCAAGATGAAGGATTGAAAAATGAAGATGAACTGCAGAGCTGGTTTATACGGAGAATGGAGAAATTCATCAATGCCAATGGAAAATCTTTAATTGGTTGGGATGAAATTCTGGACGGTGGTTTAGCGCCTAATGCGACTGTGATGGCTTGGCGTGGTGAGAGGGGTGCTGTCGAAGCTGCAAAATTAGGCAACGATGCGGTGAATGCTACAGCTTGGCCACTCTATTTCAGTGATGGTCAGAATAGCGATGAGCGTGCCCCAGGAAATCCAGGTGGAAACAGTTTAATGAAAGTGTATGAGTACAATCCTATGCCAAACGGTCTTACTGAAAAAGAACAAAAACATATTTTAGGAGCCCAGGGTTGTTTGTGGAGTGAGTTTACACCCCGGTTTGAACATATCGAACATCAGCTATTTCCAAGGATATGTGCATTATCAGAAATTATTTGGTCTAAACCGGATAAAGATTGGTGGGGATTTTATAATCGTGTAGCGCAACATGAGAATCTTCTTCGCCAATATAAAATCAACTATAGTCAACGACGAAGCTATATCGTGGAGTCAAAGCGCGAAATTAATCCCAAAAAGAAAGGGATATATTTAGCGCTTACAAAGGAGGTAAAAGAGCCCATTTATTACACGCTGGATGGTACTACACCGACCAAGGATTCGAAGGTTTACCAAAAACCTTTGTTTCTCAATCAAACCACAACTATCAAGGCCTGTATTTTTGATCAAGCCGGGAAGACCGACCGTGTGAATACGAATTTCTACCGATCACACCAGGCTATAGCTTTAAAAGTAAATTGTGGCGAGGCATTTAAGGATGTTAATGTTTCAGCACTTACCGATGGTCAGCTAGAGACTTCGATTCAATTTGAAGCCAAAGATCTTGATTTCACCATAGATTTAGGCAAGGTTAAATTGGTAAAATCTCTATCAACAACGTTTAAAGAGGTTACATTTAAACGCTTTTTCCTTCCAGAGACAGCCTCGTTTATGGTTTCTGCTGATGGGGTGAATTATGAGACTGTTGCAACCTATGCCAGCCCAACTTTACCTGAAAATCGCAAGATCTTTAATTCGAAGGGCGAAATGGCAGGTAAGGTTGGAAAGCCAATACGGTATGTTCGGTTGTTGGCCAAGAATCCTGGTTTGGTTCAAGGCAAATCGACAATTACAGGTCAACTAACAAAGGTTTTATTGGATGAAATCGTCGTAGATTAGCTTTCAAGAATTGCTTTCCACCCTTTTTTATTGATCTCTTTCCCTGCCGCTCGGAGTGTTTTAACATCTTCAGGATGAATCTCACCCGATGGAAGTGGACCTGTATTGAGAAGTAAGTTAGCAGGATATTTAGCTGCTTTCTTTAGCATCTCAAAAACTTCTTCTTTCGATTTGTGGTTGCCATCTTCAGCAGATACATATCCCCAGCCTTTGCGTTGCAGGTGATCACAGACCTCAAGTGGCTTAGCCAATGCTTCTCGCGATGTATAGCTTCGTTCAGGAGCCAGAAAATCTTCTGTGCCCAGTAACCCTTGCTTGTAAGAGACCAAGACTTGAGGCTGTTTTGCATGTATTGTATCGTAAAGTTCCTGGCATTTAAAAAGTTTATAGTCGCCTGATTTGGGCGTTGCTATACCATCAAGCCAAATTCCAGCTATAGGCGAATAGTTGTCTAATAGTTCAGTTACTTGATTCGTTAGAAAGTCAAGGTAGATGTTCAGATCGTGCTCTTTCCCATATTTGTACGTTGGATCATTGGGTTTATAGTTTGGTCTGGCGAAACCTTTCCACTGGTCGTTATTCGGAGCATGGGGATGCTTCCAATCGCGACCATGTGAATAATAGAGAAATAGGGCCAAGCCTTTTTTGTTGCACTCTTCCGACAATTCGGCAACCAGGTCTCGTTTTGCTGGTGAGTTTGTGCTTTTGAAATCGCTGTATTTTGTATCCCACAAACAAAATCCATCGTGATGGCGCGTGGTGATATTGATGTATTTCATTCCTGCTTCCAAGGCGAGATCGGTAATGAAATCTGCATTGAACTTGTGAGCTGTAAACTGCTCTTTTAATTTGGCATATTCAGCCACCGGAATAGTCTCTCGTTGCTGAAGCCATTCGTGCCTGCCGACGATTGAATATAATCCATAATGAAGAAACATTCCATAGCGGGCTTGACTAAACCATTCAATGGCTGCTTTGCGGGGATTTTCACGGTATAGCTTTTTATTCCCCCTGAGGTAATTGGGCACTTTGGGATAGGCCGCACCAAGGCTTGTCGGAGTAAAAAAGAGCCCTGCACCTGCTATTGCGCTGGTAGATAGAAAACTTCTTCTTTCCATTTCACTAAGGTTATTTTATAGGTTGATTTAATCTTCATCCTCATGATAGTCGGCTCCATTGTTGCTTTTTTTGCACGATTCAAGCCATTCAAATAGGGATGCTTTCATCTGCTCAACGCGTTGTGGATTTTTTGCCGCGAGATCATTTTTTTCATAAGGATCTTCTATCAGATCATAGAGTTCAAACGTTTTTTGATCGCTAGTGATGAGTTTGTATTGCTGATCAACAATAGATTGTTGTTTGGGTATTTGAAATCCGATAAAGCCACTTCGTTCGCTTGATTTTCCCTTAAGCACTGGCATTAAGTTTGTTCCATCGTAAGGCCTTTTGGGCAAGTCAAGTCCCCAAATTCCCAGGATAGTAGAGAAATAGTCAGATGTTACGGCAGGAAAACTGGTGTGTTGACCACTTTTAATTTCCTTTGGCCAAACTACGATGCCTGGAACACGAAGACCGCCTTCATATAAAACTCCTTTTCGTCCTCTAAAGCCTCCTGTGACGCCTTGTTGCCTTTGACCTGCATATTGTTTTGTACCGCCACCTTCTCCGGCGGGACCATTGTCTGAACAAAAGGTGATCAGTGTATTGTCTGCAAGGTTAAGCGCTTTAAGTTGCTGTCTTAATCGTCCAATCTGCTCATCCATTGCAGTAATGCATCCATAATAATGCTGTTTATTTTCGTCATACGAAGCATACATATTCAAGTATGTTGGACCAGCGACCACCGGTGCATGAGGAGCATGAAACCAGACCACAGCAAAAAATGGAGTCTTCTTTGTTGAGGCATCTTGGATAAAAGGGATTACGCGATCCATCACGACCCGCGAATCATCTCCCTCGAGGTTCTCCGTTGCAGCTTGTTCTGACCCAGTCCAATATCTTGTGCCCGCAATGGACTGATCTTTCATTGGATCCCATGTCGGTACTGCTTGCTCGGTAGAGAAGCAGGTATCGAAACCATTTTCCCATGGTGGGCTATACACATTTTCGTTTCCTCCACGACGACCATCTTTAATGCTCTTCGATAAACTTCCGAGGTGCCATTTGCCAAAATGAGCAGTCTTGTAACCGATGTTTTTCGCTAGCTCAGCCAGCGTGATCTCCTCCTTCTTCATCATCCCAACATTGGCGAAATTGATCCCATAACGATATGGATTTCGCCCAGTGATGCAGCTGCCTCGGGTAGGAGAGCATACGGCAGATCCAGCATAAAATCGATCGAAAACTACTCCGTCAGAAGCCATCTGATCAAGCGCTGGAGTGCGTATGATTTTATTACCATTGAACCCAACATCGCCCCAGCCCAGATCGTCAGCCATGATCAAGATGATGTTTGGCTTCTGCACGACCTTAGGCTGAGCAAATACCATTGTTTGGTTCAGTAGTCCCCCCAAAAAGAGCGGGAGAATCGAAAATATTTTCATATTAAAATTTACTTGTTGCTAAAATAGTTATTGTAATAAGAAGAAATATCTAAAGGATCTTCAACCTCAGTTTGCAATTTCTTGAAATTTGCATATAGCTCATCCATTACGGGTTTGTATGTAGGATCTCCCGCAAGATCGTGCATCTCGAATGGATCATCCACCATGTTATACAGCCGCACAAGATTCGCTTTGGGGTAAATCATCATTTTATACTGCTTCGTTCGAATCATTCGCTGAGTTCCCATGTAGGTGCCATAGATGGCTTTGTAAGCACTCTTGGTCGTCTGGCCGGTTGCAAGGGGCAATAGACTATTAAAATCTACTGAGGCCGGTTTTTCTGCTTTGCCAATATCTAACGCAGTAGGCATGATATCTTGGAGATAAACAAATTCATCGACTTTATTATTTTGTTTGACATGCGGACCAACCATGATGAGGGGAATTCTCATGCTTCTATCATACATGTTTTGCTTCCCCATAAATCCGTGATCTCCAACGGCGAGTCCATTGTCTGCAGAAAAGATGATGTAGGTATTTTTATCCTGACCCGTGGCTTTTAATGCTGCAATGATTCGTCCAATCTGATCATCCAGATGGGATACAATTGCATAATACTCTTGTCGCGTAACTTTTACAGCATATTCCGATCGCGGGAAAGGTGCCAGTCGTTCATCGCGCAAACTTTTTCCAGCGCCAATCTCTTCACAATAAGGATAGGATGGCATGTAACTTTCTGGTATTGAAATCTTATCGAGCCCATACATATCTACATACTTCTTAGGCGATTGACGGGGATCGTGTGGTGCACTAAATGCGATATACATAAAAAAAGGATTCGTACTCTTCTTCGACTGGTTTAGGAATCCTATGGTTTCATCACAAAGTACTTCACTCCAATGTTTTCCCCCTTGCCAATGGCCACCAAAAGATGCATCATAAGGCTTCCAATTATCGGGTGTTTTTTCGATAAATTTTCTGTCGTAACACTCTTCTGATTGCGAAGGCATACCTCCTCTTATAGTACCCAGATGGTCGAAAACTGTCTCAGGCTTCTTTTCAATATGCCATTTCCCGGCCATGTACGTTTCGTAACCCGCAGCTTTCATATAGGTAGGCCAATAGCCAGCTGGAGTGGTTCTTTTGACGGCATATTGGGGCATATTCTTTGGTGCATTCTTGTCAGCGTTATTTGCCTTCCCCGAATATTGGGCCGCCTTCCAAACATAACTACCTGTAATTAATGAGGATCGACTTGCGACACACACCGCTGGTTGCCATGAACCTTGAATATAGGCTTGCGTAAAGCAGGTTCCCTGCTTGATTAGTTTGTCAAGGTTTGGCGTGTGGATCTCCGGATTATTTAGTGCCCCTAATGTTTCAAAAGTCTGATCATCGGCCAGAATAAATAAAATATTCGGCTTTTCAGCCTTCGAAAACGCTTGGCCAAAACTTCCTGATGAGGCAAATAGCAGCATTCCAAGGGCCAATCGTTGAAAGATCTCTTTCATTTTTAATCGCTGTTTTAATTTAATGTGATTGAATACAGCTCCAATTCTTCCATATCCGAGTGGCAATGCTTGCGTCCATTCACTCGCCGGCTTACCATACCATAAAGCATGCTTTCGATTATTTCACCTTCCCTGGCTCCCTGACATTTGCTCCTTTGATATCATTAATACCATCACCTAAATCTTTGCGCGCCTCGTCTGCAATTTTTAATAGTTCGGCTACTACTTCAGGGTTTTGCTCTTGCACATCATACCGTTCTCCCGGATCTCTGCGAAGATCATACAGCGCTAAAGGCACCATAACACCTTGTCGACTTGGTCCACCGGAACCATCCTTACCAGGAATTACTCCCTCGTAGGTTTGTGATTTATGCGGAAGCACCAACTTCCACTGATTTTTCCGCACTCCTTCCAGCCAGCCTGCATGAAAATAATACAAGAAGACTTCACGTGGGTTGGCCTCTTTATCGCCCATCATTAGGGGTAAGATATTAACTCCATCAATCTTTTTAGTAGGCATTGAAGCTTTTGTAATCGTGGCCAATGTTGGTAAAATATCAATGGTTGAAGCGATACGATTACATACGGTACCCGCAGGTATTTGTCCTGGCCATCTCATAATACAAGGCACTTTCTGTCCGCCATCCCAGCTAGTCCCTTTCCCTTCACGCAATCCACCAGCTGATCCTGCATGGTTACCAAAATTAAGCCATGGTCCATTGTCGGAGGTAAAGATGATTAAGGTATTATTTGTTAATCCATTTTTCTCTAGTGCTTTCATCACTTCGCCGACAGACCAATCGATTTCCATTAACACATCACCAAAAACTCCTTGTTCACTTTTTCCTTTGAATTTCTCTGATGCAGCAATAGGCACATGCGGCATAGATTGTGGCATATAGAGGAAAAAGGGCTGTTTCTTATGCTTTTCGATAAAGGCCACCGCATGTTCGGTATACTTGGTTGTTAACTGGGCCTGCTCATCCATGGTTTTGATCTCTTGAACCGGAGTGCTGCCTTCGATAAGCATAAGGGGTGGATAATTCGGATTTTTATGAACTCCTTTTATCGTATATCCCCACATATCATTTGAATATGGCAATCCAAAATACTCATCGAACCCTTGCTGTATAGGAAGAAATTTTTGATTGTCGCCAAGATGCCATTTCCCAAATATCGCGCTAGCATACCCTCTCTTTTTGAGGATCTCAGGGATGATCTCTTCATCTGGATTAAGCCCAATATTCGATTTTGGCGTCAGCGCACCAGCAATGCCAACTCTATTGGAGTAACAACCCGTTAGCAGTGCAGCCCTTGATGCACTACAAACAGCTTGCGAGACATAAAAATTTGTAAATCGTACCCCACCGGAAGCAAGTTTATCGAGATTCGGTGTGTTATAACGGGTGGCTCCATAACAGTTTAGGTCGCCATAACCCAAATCATCCGCTAAGATAATGATAATATTCGGTGGCGATTTAGGCGGAAGGACCTCTGCTTGGCTCGATGCAAAGCCCATCATCATCAGACTCATTCCAGTAAAAATATTCTTCATCGCTAACTAAGTTATAAGATTGAAAATTAGTTTCTTTTTAATGCCCTTTTGACAACTGGTTCAATGATTTTTATCATCCGCATAAAGCCTAGGTCCGTAGGGTGAACGCGATCCACCGTTCCTTCGCCATCAGTTCCCAGTAATTTATCCCCATGGATATAATATAATTTTCGATCGCCCTCTTTTAGTCGCTGCACATAGATCTTGCGCAATTCAAGGTTCGCAGCGGCGTACCCATTTCGGCGATTGGGATTTGTTGGTGCATCACCCATCTCGGTGTTCTCTACCATTATAATGGGCGTTTTTGGATGGGCTTCCCGAATGGTTGCAATAAGATTGCCTGTTCGTTCCTTGACCATCTGGACAGTCATGTTGGGAAGTGGATCGATGACATAAACAGCTGGATCGAGCTCCGCTAAAAGTGAAGCCATTTCTGGTTCACAAACTGCATTACCAGCGAACCCTAAATTGATCATGGGGCGATCAAGATGCCTGCAGATTAAGGCTGGATAAGTCATCCCGGGTCTTGAGGCTGCAATTCCTTGAACAATAGATGTACCATAAAATACAATTGGCTTCATCCCGCTAGGACGTTCTGGGGGTAATGAAAAAGATGCATCATCTGGTATTCCTATCTCTAACTTCTCGATACCATTTCGCAACGGTAGATAGAGCAAGCATTCACGGTCTTTAGGAGATAAGCCTGTCGTTAAATTTTTTTCATTGGTCATTTCATCAGGTCTGGCTGCGCCAAGCCAAGCCCATTTGCCATTTTCACGAACATATAAATCTAATCCGCTTACTCCGCTAGCCGAGACATTGGGTATACTAAGTTTAGGTTTCGTTAATGTCCATCGCGCTGCTATACTCGTTCCATTGGTGACAAATCGAACCACAATTCCAGCTGCATCGTGTTGTAATTCCCAAATAGAGGGTCTCACTACAGCTTGGGCTTTGGCAGGTAATCGATCGAAAAATTGTTTTGTACCTGTCCACCCTTTCCCTTCTATAGTTAACTCTTTTACATCGACCCATCGTAATTTGATGGCTGCATTTTGAGCAGTTAGGTTAAGTGCACAAAGGATGAATAGAATCGATAAGGATTGAAATTTGAACCACTTAAAATGTACTGTTTGCTTCATTATTTCAAGGTTGTTTTATTGTTCTGTTTTGATACCGGTATGGCGTGGTAAACAGAATATCTTTCTATAATGCCTTAAAAAGGCTGTCCCTTCCATAGAAAGAGATCGCCTGAACAAACAAGTGGAGGATAACAGCCAGACAACAAGCAATTCGTACCCAATGCAATGAGCTTCGCAATGATGGCTATTTCCTTAAATTTTCCAATATTATTTTACAATTAATTTGGCTCTCATGGTAAATGAATGTCCAGGAAAAGTACACAATACCCAATATTCACCGCTTGTTCTTGGAGCCACGAAATAAATTGATTCTGATTTTTCAGGCTGGATAATTCCTGTGTGAAACAATACCAGATCCGAATCGGGTACGTAATTCAAATCTGCTCCCTTTAATCCGAGCTCCATGGCCATCTGACCAACCTTATCAGCATTTCCCAAATCAGGCTGTAAAATAACGAGATTGTGTAACATGTCATCATTATTTTCAAAGGTGATTTGCACCTTAGACCCAGGAGCCACTGCTATTTCTTTAAAATCAAATTTCAATCCTGGTATTGTTCCAACCACAAACTTTTTATCAGGTCCATTGGTCCAGTTAACCGGCATATGATTTACCCTTTTGGGTTGATTTGACATCTTCCCAGACTTTGACATATTATGCGCATCAGCAATTTTTAAAACTCCGCCAGGAACTTGGTTCAATGTATAAAAACCGGTATTATGAAGCAGTGGTTCTCCCATCTGCGATTGGACACCTTCCGCCTTTAATTGATGTATAAAGCCCAATCTCATACCACTAACAGTCAGTTTAGCAGATAGGCCATCAGTCGACACCTTGACCGCATGAACCATTGCAGGTTGCTGATCTACAATATCACTACCATAAGAACTATGGTAATTATAATTAAATGATGTAACCGTATAAGAAGATGATTGTGCCGCCAATTGTTTATCGACTGGCTTGGTAAACTCAACTAAAAAACCATCATTCTGTGCTTTTATGGTTTTAATTTCGAACGGTGTTTTACCTGTCCATACCAAACGCTGAAGACCAAACTCCTCTTTTCCTGTAGATGACCATCCGCGGCTTGTCATTCCAACAAACATGCTTACATCTTTACCCCAGATCATTCTCAAAATACCGGAAGAAAATCCCTCAACAAACGGAAACGCTGCGCCCTGGTATACCCCGTTCACTTTTTCCATAAATACACGCATGATCTTGCTATGGCCTTGGTCGCCAACAAACCATTGCCCATCAAATGGACCAAATTTACCAGCTGTGTTGTCAATTAATATATCGGATGTTGAAATCCCCAGAATGGCATGAGGAAACCATATAGCAGGGGGTTTGATTTCCGGTATCTTTTTTGCATATTCATATATGCTCAATCCCGATTTTATTGCGACATCGGTAGGCTTCAATTTTAGCGGCGACTTTGGATCATCTGTCCAGCGCAAGCCAGCAGTATTTCCTGCAAAATCACCAGACTCCAGATGTGTCATTCTGCCAGAACCAACCCAGTCACCCTGGTTTTCAGTGTAAAAAGCAACGTCTTTATCATTGATTACAAAACCTGAAGGAGATCTTAAACCTGTAGCAATAGGTGTCATTACCCCTTGAGGTGTAATCTTTAACAGCCACCCTCTCCATTTAACCAAACTCACACCTCTTCCTTCCCATCCGAGATTAAGTGTTACAAGCATATCTCCGTTGGACATAAATTTAGGTCCAAAAGAATATTCATGATAGTTCCCAGATAAAGGCCAGGAATATATAGTTTTGTAAACATCAGCTTTGCCGTCACCGTTTTTATCTTCAAGACGAGTCAATTCTGCTCTCTGAGCGAGATAAAACCCTTTGTCTTTATATGCTAATCCAAGTGCCTCATGCAGCCCATGTGCATATCGGTTATATGAAGGATTTAAACTGTAAGGCTTATCTATTACCCATACTTCACCCCTGCGGGTTGAGACGCCTAATTTGTCATCATCGGTAAGCGCCAATCCCCCTACTTCCAATTTAATATGCTGTGGAACCGGGACGTCAACAATCTTGTAATACACAGATTCTTTCTTGATGATTTCTGCAAGTGATTGCGCATTAACAAATTGTACTGTGCTTAAAAGGATAGCTATCAGTAAAATATTTTTGTTTATGGTATTAACTATTTTCATATTTTTTGAATTACCAGGTAATTGTGTAAGTGATTTTCTGATTTCCCGCCGGTATTTTTACCAAAAGCTCTTCTTTTCCAGATGATTTTCTAATGACAGGATTGTTATTATTTTCAGTCGAAAAGTCTATAAAATAGTTTCTGTCATCAATAGCATAGACACCATTTGCTAACTTTTCGATTATAGTGCCATCCCCTAATTTATGCCAGATTTCTTTACTAGATTTCGTTGAAATAATTCGTTTCAATCTTCTCAATGAATCAATAGGAATAAAGCTGTTCGTAATCAAAGTGCCATTCAATTGTGTGGAAAATGTCGGATTTCCGTAATTATCCAGTTCGTAACCCAACTGTTTATAGGCAGTGCTTAAGGGTATGCTATCTGGCCAGTTGGAATTTTTATTTTCCAGAAAAGCAAAATCCGGATCTCCATGCATAGCAACAGGTATTCCTAATG
>Ga0207909_1000473_pt1 | contig 13447 bp, 20 predicted proteins | sample LakMenEpi05May10_FD_150672 | JGI IMG/M metagenome (GOLD analysis project Ga0207909, IMG submission 150672) | Freshwater microbial communities from Lake Mendota, WI - 05MAY2010 deep hole epilimnion (SPAdes) | ecosystem: Environmental > Aquatic > Freshwater > Lake > Epilimnion/Euphotic zone ...
CGATTTGTTGTTCTGTTAGTGGCCCATCATCGGGCTCATACTTGGGTTCGTCGTGTACAAATCCACCTTGGCCTTGCCGCGCCCATTCAAACTGTTTGTTAGCCGCAAGGATAAGTGTGAGTGCCAGAGGATCAAACACCAGCACAATCATGATAATAACAAGACGTACTGCTTTTTCCAACACATTGGCATCGGGATTATCTCCATACACCAGTGCGGCAATGTATTTTACAGGACCAACCTCGGCTTCAATCTTGCGGAACTCTGCTGCCAACGGCGCTCGTTCTTCATTAAGCGCAGTAATTGTTTTCTGCTCGGTTGAAATTTCAGCAAGGAGACGCCCACGTTCCTTTTGTTGAGCCCTACGGAGAGCCACGGATTTATCTGCCCCCGTTTCTGATGTACTCCGGCCCATGACTTGGTCAACTGCCTCGTCCATTTGTTTAAGCGCCTTGCGATTGACATCTATGTTCTCCCGAGCAGTTTTAATTTTTTCATCATATATAGCAACCTTACTCATAGAGTCGCCTGACACTAGGCTTTGGTCACTGTGTGCCTTTGACAGGTATCCAAAGATACCCATTGATGTCAACAGCATAAGAAATGCCACTGCTGGAATTAGATATGCTTTGAATGCCCAGCCGGCTCGTTTCCAATTGTTGTGCAACCACACAGTGGCCACAATCTTGCCAAGCTCTAAACTGCCACCCATGATGATCACAGGGATTGCCGCCGCAGAGAAGATTGCAACTAGGCCTGCTACTGAATAATAAGCGGCTACCAAGCTCAGTAGCAGAGCTGTGGCCAATATGCCGAAACCAAATATCATAGTGTTTATTTACCGGGATTTTTTATCACTATCACAGCATGCTTTACCGCACACCAAGTAGCAAAAGACGGATCAGGCACTTCAAACCAAACGTGGTTTTCAGGTCTATTTCTTTCCCACACAAACTTTTCCAGTCTACGTTTGACTCTAGGCTGACTGCGCCAGCCATCTCGGCCATATAGTGTGGTGGCCTCTTTCATGATTGCGTACCAAGTTTCGGTATCACGCAAATCAAACCAAATACGGTGCATGACCAAGGGCGTTGATTCAAGCAAATTGAGTGACGCAGACATGCTCGACGCAGTGGTCTCTGTTTCAACAGACATTAAAAATATCCTTTCACTGTGTAATCCCTATGAGCATACCCCCGGGTATCAACCGGGTTTTAGACGAATCCAGGGACAGTGTCGCAACCTATGTGACTTACGTTCACATGCCACGGTATTAGCAGGCCTAGGAACCCCACCAAACCATTGAACAGCACCATCTTCCTGATCATGCTCTATAATTATAACAACATGATCTAGTATTGTCAACAAGTTTGGCTAACTGCTAATCTGGAAAGGGCCAGTTGTTGCTGGCGGCAGGGCGAGATTTTAATTTGATATTTTCTTCAATCACAGTGCCATCGTCTTCACACAGGTCAACTTGATATGGTGCAATGATGTGTACTGCGGCATCTTCTTCTGACCAATCATGCTCGCCATCATACAGCCAACCTGCTCCACCTTCGTAGTATGCTTCTTTTAACTCTTGTTGTTCAAGTTCGGTGATGTCGTCACTAAACTCCCACTCAATGCTGACACTGTCATCAAACTCACAGCCCCAACCACAATCAGTTCGAGCATAGGCTACTGTATCACCTTCCCAAGGAAGATTGCAGTCTAAGTCGCCTTCAACAAAGCCATGCCCCCAACGATAGGTTTCGTCAATGTTAAACCAACTAATACTATCGTCGGGATTTTTACGATACATTTCTACATGGTAGACAATGCTTTTTTTCTCCAGTGGTTTAATTAGATATACGGTGGACATGTTTATTTCCGGTCACCAAACAACTGCAACAAGTTTAAAAACAAGTTGATAAAGTCCATGTACAAGGTCAGTGCTCCACGAACTTCTGCTGAATCACTGGTTTCTACTGAAAGTTCTTCACGAATCTTTTGTGTGTCATAGGCAGTAAGTCCCAAGAAGATGACGATAGCCAATGCTGAGATTACCATCTGCATCACTGTTGATCCAATGAAGATGTTCACAATGCTGGCAATCACAATAGCAATCAATCCAACAAACATAAACTTGCCAACACTATCCAAACTCTGCTTGGTAAAGTAGCCATAGCCACTCATGACGCCAAACAAGATGCCTGCACCCATGAAGGCACTCACAATTGATCCCATGGTAAACACAGCAAAGATCATCGAAAAGCTCAGCCCCATCAATGCCGCAAATCCATGCAGGCATAACTGTGCCACAGCCTTGCTAGGATTGTTGGCCAGCACATAACCCACACCAAAGATGGCTGCCAAGGGTGAAAAGATCACAATCCATTTCAACCAGCCTGTAAAAAAGAATGCCAGTAACTCGGGACTAGAGCCCACAAAGTAACTCACAAACATTGATACAATAACAGCAAGACTCATGTGTCCGTACACACGACCCATTGCTGAGTTAACTTCGCTTGCAGAACGATACGCACCACTATTATAAGTTGTTTCAAACATGTTATTCATCCCTTTCCATTTCTGTAGTTTCCTTGATCAAGGCCTGCAGTTGTTCCAGAGTAGGAACCATGAGTTTGACTGTTTTGTAGTCGTTCTCACTGTCTCGGCCCGATACTTCAATCATGTACGCATTGTCATACATGTACACTGTGAACGATTCGTTGACCTTGGTCAACTTGTCGCTGATTTTATTTACTGTTTTAGTCTTTGCCATGTGGTTTTCCTATTGTTTCTGGTGCATGATCTAATGCATCGGTGTATTCATCACGATAAAAATATGCATCTTCATCGTCGATAGTAACTGTCAAGTCACTATGTCGTAAATCATAATCAACAAAATTATGATTGTCATCGTACACACGGAACACCGTCTGTCCTGTAAAAATCTGAATCAGGTGTCCGGTGACACCGTTGGCTGATTGTGCTTTCATACTATTGATATTCTTTGTTCAATTTAACATTGGTCAAACTAGCAACTGTTTGAAACTTGTCCCAGGCATCTTTTGCCGCAGGATTGCGTTGTAATTCAGAACTTGGTAACACTGCCTCTAACCAAATTTCCGGACGACGTGCAGGGTAGGCTCCAAACTTACGTGGCTGATGAAACTTGCCCTGTTTCCATAAGTCAATACTGACCTGTCGAAACTTGTGTTCGTCTTCGGCTGGATAATCCATCCACTCGTGGCCACCAAATATGCCTCCAAGTGTTTGCCCGCCTCCATAATCATTCCATATTCCCGACCATTGAGTGTCATCGTTGGGATCAAAGTCAGTGCGGGCAATGATAACCAACACATCATCAATGTCTACTTTGCCATCCACAATGTCTCGTACACATCGACTGTAACTGAGTCCAATTTTCAAAGTTTCTCTCCTGCTTCAAACCCACGGAATCTCACAAAGCGAGGGAATCTCAAGCTGTATGATCCGTCTTGGTTTTGTGTAACTGCGTCCGCTTCAATCTCAACCACCCGATCAAGAAGCTCATTGCGAGCGGCCCAATACTCATCGCGATTGCTATCAGACAAACCGCTACCAACATTAACACGAATAGTTCTGTCATTGTCTTCTCCTTCACAGATTATAGCACCCAGTCGGCCCTCATTGCGACCAGTACCTTCTTCAAAACCCACAATATTGAGATCAACAGTTATGGTGGGTTTCCATTTCATCCAAAAGTCACTACGTTTACACTCATAAGGTGCATCCATTGATTTGATCATGATACCTTCGTAGCCTTCTTCTACTGAAGCTTCGGCAAACCTACGCATGACATCGTGTCCTTCTGCTGTGTCCAAGTTCACATCCATACCAGGCATCACACGCACACAACCGTTCTCAGGCAAGAATGCTTGAGCACGTTTCAGCAGGTCAATGCGTTTGTGTTGCTGTAGGTTGCAGAATCCTTCGCGGAACTCTGTTAGCGGCAAAATATCAAACACATGATAAACCATGTTGTCTGTCTTGGCATTGCTCTTGCGCTGAGCCTGTTTCATCAAGTCCTGAAAACTCTTGCCCACAATCTCACCATCCAACACAAACTGTCCACCAAAGGCAGAATCACGCTGGAATGCCTTGCGATGTTCTTCGACAAAGTCAGCAATCTGTGGGAAGTTCTCAAACTCTTTGCCATTGCGGCTGTACAATGTACAAGCAGATCCATTCACAACTGCCAACACACGTACACCATCCAGTTTGACTTCCAGGCGTTTGATGCCTTTTAGCTTCTTGGGCTGATCAGTTGAGTCTTGCGCCAGTTGGCAACTGAACACAGGAATCTTCCATTCAGTCTTGCCCAGTACTTTGTTTAGAGTTTTCTCAGAGATACCGCATCTCAAGTCCTTGATCAACACCCGTCGAGCCAAGTTATTCCACTCGTCTGAGTCAAACATTTGACTGCAAGTTTCAATTGCCTCTCTTGCACGATTGCCGGTGATGCTACGGGTGCGTAGGCTTTCCAACAACGCCCAAAATCCAGGCCAGTGATTTGGTTGGTCAGTCAAACCCTCAGTCTCAGGCACTTGCCGGATGCCAAACACATAGAAAGGATTGTAGGCTTGATAGCAATTGAACAAGAAAGCCTGTGCATCTGCTGAGCCTAACTTGGATGCCATCAAGGCCTTTTCGATTGTTTTTTCTTTGTGTATGCGGCTGTCCGAACTTTCTAAGTCGCGGATCCAACCTGCTGCCATTACACCCGAGAACCTTGGGTCTGAGAAGTTTGTTTCATTCATATATTTAATCCGTTACCATGAACTATTATAAAACACTTTTAAGCCCATGAACAACTCGGCTCGGGCATTCTTAATAAACTCAAGATCGTCTTTACGGTAGTGCTCGTCTGCATCGTTTCCAAAAAAGAATCCTGATGTACCGGGCAAGGTGCCGGCAATGACATCAAGCTCTAGTCGTTCAAGATCATCATATGTTAGTTCTAGTTCATCACCATTGAAGTCGCCTGAGTTGCCTTGACTCTCCCACAACTGTTGCATCCAGCCATGCAGGTTAGGATGCTTACGCCAGTAGGCAATCTCACGTGGCCGGGTCACAGTAGAGGTGATCTCTTTTGAATCATTGTCCCAGTTGGCGGCATCGTAGTATTCTTTTTGTTGGCCTGCACGAGTAGCCACGTATGCATACATATCAAGACCCACGTCTAACTCCTTTTTGGTACTGGTACTCACGTTTGAGCCACCATTTGTATTTTGCAAAATATTCTGGCATGGTCATTCTAGGCTGACCCCAGCCATCATTCTCTTCACAATTGTCTCGCCATACATCAGCAAGCCAGGTGCGAAACGGCTTGACTGTCATGCCGCCTCCAGCATGTTGGCCGGTACATTGAACAAGCCGCCAGGTGTATTAACCAGCACAAATTTAATTTTGACTTTGCGCACAGTGCCAACGTATGTTAGGCCGTTGCGGTTGCTGGTGAACTTTACGGAATCACCAATTGAAAAAATACGTTTCTTTTGTTGGGTGAGTTGTGCACGGGCAAACTTCACAGCATCAATCACCGTAGACAGTTCGTCATTGGTGAGATTACTAAACATGATAGCAGAGTTAATTTCTTTGACGTTCATTTCAGGCTCCTTTTAGTTACTATACAAGTATTATAGCAGTTTGGGAATTGTTGGTCAATCAAACTTATACAGTCTGGTCTGCTACCAGTCGACGAATGCGTCGACCCATGTCCTCGGGTGTGTCGCCTTTGCCAGTGAGCATGTAGGCAGTGTATTCTACCATGTCGGCCTGTTTGAACTCTAGTGCAATGCCCAAGTTCTTGAAAACAAGGTTAACTTGCTTCAAGGTCTCTTCCACTGTTTTTTGCACAATGTCCACATGCCCAGGATCGATTTCGTCATCGTTGTAGCCAACTTCGTTCTCTAAAACTTTGTGGAGGGCCAACTGGTCATCCATAATGCAGAACTTGCCAAAAGCCTTGTTTAAGATTTCGTCGCCAAAGTCCTCAATGTGCTCACCAATATCGTTAGTGTCGATCCAGGAAAGTTCTGTCTGTTTTGTGTATGTATGCATTTCAGGCTCCTTTTAGTTACTATACAAGTATTATAGCAGAATGGGATTTATTGGTCAACCGAATTCGTACATGTATTGAGCCACTGTGGGATCCAGTTTCACAAGGTCTTTTGCGGCCGCTGTGAGCTCACGATAGCGTCGGTTGACTTCTGCACGGGGCAATTCACCATCACAAGAAAGATTTTCGGGGCTCAGGTCCGAATCAATCATTTCAGCCACACGCTTGCGGCCTGCGGCAGTTTGAATTTCATACACGGGTTCTGTGCGCTGGCCTCGGAACAGGCTGGCATAACGGTTTTTGTTGTCAATAAAAGTGGTAAGTGCTCGCATCGCTAACTCCTTTTTAATTACTATACAAGTATTATAGCAAAAGGGGAATTAATGGTCAACCAAAAGAATGTGGCTAAAAAGCCACATTTTTGAGTGAATTTTGGTCACATAGCGCCACCACCACCACCACCGCCACCATCACCACCTCCGCCACCATCGCCGCCATCTCCACCGTCACCATCGCCACTGCCATCTCCGCCATCGCCGTCTCCATCCCCGTCTGCGTTGCCATCAGTGGAGGCATCATTGGAGGCATCATTGCTATCAAAGCCGCCCGGTGACGTATCACCGTCCATTACCAAGAATGTTTTCGATACAGGTGCTATTCCTGGAAATATAACTGTAAACGGCCAAGTTCCACTTGCCAATGCTGTTCCAGTTACTACGTCTCTACCACTGGTATCGGTTGTGCTTGTGCCCGAGGCCCAGGGCAACACATATGAATAAGTTGTCGACGGCGGCCCAACCACTGCTAACTGTAACAGCTGGGTGACATATACCGAATCAACGTTAGCATCAGCTGATCCTGGAGTACTGATAATACCCGGGAACCACCCTTGTTGTTCAACAACAGCCACTACCACTGTGGGTGCAGACACAATTGGAATGGCACCTGTTGCGGAACCAAATTTTGGATTGATAGTTGGCTGGCCAGCAGTGAATGTCATAGTGGCCAGGCCAACTTGTGCTATGTAAAAGCTAGGAACTTTATAAAATAATCCGCCATAGTTTGAGGCACCGTCACCAGCAAAAGTACCCGGGTATCCTGGAGGATTAGGATAAGACGTACCATCAATATTGTTGTCCAAGAAGATAATAGTAGGATCAAATCCATCTAGCCCAACACTGGGACGTATTCTTAAATTTACCCAGAAATCAGTATTGACCAATAGCTGAGTTGCTGGCAATGCAGGGTCGTAGCCCAATGGCATAGAATCATCATTTGCATAAAAGCCCAGTACTTGAACAATAACTTGAGGTGGCGTAATTGGTTCATCTAGAACTTTTTCTCTTGCTTCAGTGCCGCATGAATAGTCTGTAGAATTTGCATTACCCGGAACTTGATATATAGCAACCGGTGGCAATGCCTGTGGTGGCAATGTGTTGTTCACAAGTGTTGCTTGATTTTCTGCTCCGCGAGAATTAAGATATCTCACAGTGCCGCGAGTGGCTGGTTCTACTGATGCCACTATAGCCGCAGGAATTCCTGCAGAATCTTCTTGATTCTCAGGCCATACACTAGGCACAATGTTATCGTGTTTGATACTCATGTTTTGTCCATTAGTGCGTTGTTGCGACCTTCTCGCAGTGATCCTAGTATGGCCTGTCCAGCCTCTGTTGCGGCATTGGCCACTGATGAAAGATAACTGCTTTGTCCACCTATTTGCGTGTCTAGTCCCGCTGATGCCAGACCACTCATAAAACTAATAGTAGATTGTTGACTGCCCGATGTTAGATCAGCAAACACCAGTCCTGCTTTGGTTTGATTGGTGTATTCATACACGTATTGCTCGCATATGGCGTTGACACTATTGTTCAATGATGTGGTAGCAGAAGGATATGTAGAAATCAAACTTGCTATCAATGTGTTTGCTGCCGGTATTAGTCCTGATGTAAAGGCATCGTTACCACTGCCATATGTGCCGGCAGCAGGACCGCTTGGAATAATAATTTGTCCTGGATTCAATGGGTCATCGTACACGCCTTGCACTGTCAACAACATTTGATTGTACAAACTGGTCAACGCAGAAATATTCATGTTATACAGTGTGGCAACTATATTCTGTATTGAATTTTTTGTAACAGTACCAACTGCTGATCCCAAAAAATCCTGCATGGTAAACGTGCCAAACTCGCTAGTGCCCGTGGCAAATGTATCTTTGTAATATGTTGTTACTGTGTCTGGCACAGGTTTTGTAACATCTTCAACTAGCGGTAGACCTTTGAGTGTTTCCATGTGTTATCCTAACAATGCTGTGGCCACTCGTGGCAAGGTGGTAGTAGAAATGCCGCCTACATTCTGTAATCCTGCTTGGAATGCTTTGTTTACTACTGCTTGATCCGGGGGTATTATCTTGGCCAACTCATCGCAACCTGCAGGAAGCACAATTGCTACACTGCTATTTAATGCCGCTTGCACTTCGGGATTTACCGATCCATCAGGATTAAACACCAAAGTCACGCCTGCTGCCGACGGTACTGTTAATGATATCCAACTTTCAGGTAGAATCTTTTTTAAGTCCAGCAAATCAGCCATGGTGTTGATGTTAGGAGTTACCACCCCGAGTACATCTAGCACATAACTCAAGCAGTCTGCATCAATTGCGGCCATGGCCTGGTATGCTTTTTTCTGCAGAGCATTGAATTCATTTGTTGATAGTGTTCTGGTGCTGGCATCTGGGGTACACAATGATATAATATCGCTTTCAGTCAGTCCGTACTCTGCTAATTTCAGTGCCACACAACTCAATGTGCCTGCTGTGATCTGTCCTTCGTCGCTGAGTTGTTGTAACACAGCCGCTGGCGTGCCAAAGTCATCTAGGTTGGCTAGGTCGATTGCGTTGCCAAGTTGTGCAAGATCTCTGCCGAGACATTTCAATGCCAGGTTTATGCTGGTAAATTGGCCAGTGATCAAATCATTCATTGTGGTGAATGTAGGGCCAAGATATGTAGTAGCATTCACAGCACTTTGTATCAGTTCGTTTGTTGTGCCTCGGTACCCCACAACAATCTGATATGCTTGGCAGAAACGATCAACCTGGCCATCACCAAGATACAATGCGGCATTGTTGGCCACTAGATTACCGAACCCACCAGTCTCTGTTGCGGGTATCAAAGGATTAACTCCTGCATATGCAGAAGGAATGCTGGCACCAAGTGCAGGGCATGTGGTGTTGCCCAGTGTTTTTAAACTTGCAATCACTCCAGCATTTAGTCCAAAGGCTGGACCAAGCGAGATTGTGCTCATTAGGTCTTCAACAAACGGCAATGAGTTGTAGGAACTTATTGCATTGGTTAATGATGTAGGAACCGTGATACCTTGATTTTGTAGCAGACCAGCACCAGCAATCAACTGTAATGGAGTGTATGTGCCTGGTTGTCCGAATCCTGAGCCTGCCATTATCCAGCCCTCACATCGCCGCTGCCACCAGTGCGAGTGTGACCGCAGGTGTCGGCATTGCCTGCAACACTGACTGGTTGGCCTTCAATTCGTACACTACCAACTCCTCCGGCAGTTTTTGGGCCACCGTGTGGACCTTTACCATGCTTGCTCACAGCCAAGTTGATTGTGGCAGTGGGGATTCCATTGGTTCTTACAGAACCTACTCCTGAGAGTATTTTCCCACCGCCTGTGTCTAAATCACCTTGTCGCTGTACTGCTGGCATATTATCCTAGTATGAGTTTCTTTTCTGGTACTTTGATACCAGTTGTTGCTTCTAGATATTTCATCCTAACTGAATCATCAGTCTTGGATACCAAAGAAACACTGTTAGTATTTAACCGGATTTCTTCCTTGGGATCTGCGGTAAACAAACTGGGCACAAGTCCCATGCCCTGCGGTCCCGGAGCAATGCTCACAGGCTCTTCTAATACAATCCAGTCACCGCCTGATTGCTTTACTTTGGCTACCATTTCCTCGCCTGAGTTCATTTTGAATGTGTATACCTGATTGGGTTCTAGTGCTAGTTGTGTCATTAGACGCTTTCTGTTAGTTTTGCTTTGAGTTCTGTAAATCCACCAATGAGTTCTCCGTCAAGGATAATCTGTGGTACTGTTCGTGCTGAGGGGATTGCTTCAAGCAATTCTTCTTTGGTATATCCGTCTCCAATTTTGCGTTCTTCAAACGGAATACCTTTTTGTTTTAACAGTGCCTTTGCTTGATCGCAATAGGGGCAGTGGTATTTGCTCCATAAAATAGCTTGCATTTTTATTTTCTTTCTTTTGATTTATCGTAGGTCTTGGCAAAGATGTCTGTTTTAACAACGCCATAATCACCTGGACCATGTTTGACAATGTAGTCATTGCCCTTGGTATATTCTAAATTGCCCCATGACGCTTTAACAACCCCGTCATGGTCAGCAAGTCTAGCCACCTTCATGATCTTCTTGGGTGTAGCTGTGCCATCACCGTTGTCGTCGTAGTAGGCCGAGAACTTGATAGGACTTACAGGATATTTTTCACCTTTGGGCCCGGTAATAATCTTGTGTCCCACTGTGTAAGCCACAGGTCCCTCTAGTGTGTCTACTGTGCCATTGTCAGTGGCAGTCTCGTAACTAATAGGAGTGGGATGTTTGTAGGTTTCAAACCCACCTTGTGCAAACCAATTGTCGTCAATCATAATTCTGGTAGTTCCTCGTAGTTGATGTTGTCGCTCATGATACCGATAACATAGTTAGTTGATTCATTCTCCTGCAGTGCAGTTTGTTTCTTGCTGGTGTCAACATGTTTGTTGAACCAAGGAATAGGTGTTGATTTAGGTGCGGGTTCCATGTACTTGATACCAATTTCGTTCAGTGCGTTCTTGGCAGTGAAGTCCACAAAGTCTCTCAAGATGTTGGCGTTGAGTCCAATTACAGGACCAAACTTGAACAAGTAGTCAGCCCATTCTTTTTCTTCACGAATCACATCTAGGTACAGTTGGTATACTTCACGTTCGCATTCTGCTTTGACGGCAGCAAAGCGAGGATCCTCTTTCACAACTTGATTGATCAAGAACGCAGTCCACTCCTTGTGCAAGATTTCGTCCTGCAAGATTAGTTGAATGATATTGCCGTTGCCAATAAAGATCTTGTTTTCTACCATGGCCAGGCTTGTGGCAAATGATACCATAAAGCGGAATGCTTCAAGAGCGTAGCTGGCATGTAATGCCATGTAAATTGCTCGGACATGTTCTTTTTCTGTAACTGCTTCACCTAGCTGTTTGCGACAGTTGACCATGTGCAGTTCTTCGTAGTAGTTGCCCACACTTGATGCCATGTCTACAATTTCTTTGGTGTCGTGAATGGTGTTGAACACATCCTTGGGCACGTTGTAGATGTTGCGAATGATGTGACTGTAACTGCGGCTATGGATGTTGGTTTCAAAAAATGTCCAGTTGTAAACCAAGGCTTCTAGTTCGGGCAAACTCACCACAGGTGTAAAGATTTGACTTGGGCCACGACCTTGTAAACTATCCAGTGCTGTTTGACGCAGTAGGTTTGATGTAAAGATGTGTTTGACAGTGTCTGACGCATCTTTAAAGTCTTGTGAGTCCTTGGTCAACGAGATCTCTTCAGGTATCCAGAAAAACCCACGTGCCTCTTGCTCATATTTGGCAATCTTGTTGTACTTGACTTCTTCAAAGCGTTGAATAGTTACAGGACCTGCAGGATCTAGGAACATCTTGCGATTGAGATAGTCTGTTTTTGTTTTTAAATTGTATTGTTGTTTACTCATTTTAATTACCAGTGTCTGATTGTGTTGGCTATAATAAAGCCACAAGTTATAACATGTATTATAACCCAAAACGTTTTGAAGAACAAGGCTATTCGAGCTTCCTGAAGAGTCAGTATAGGCACATCAGGGCGATCATGATCTGATTCGCCCATCAAGTGCCCAGTGGCTCGTGCCCATATCTTTTCTAGACTGTTCACAGTTTACAGCTTTCGCAGTCTTCCTCAAGATCAAAGTCAATCTCCTCCAGTGGAGCGGCCTCGTCGGCTTTTTGTTTTGATCCTGCTTTGTTGATTAGACTGTAGTAGAATGTTTTCAATCCCCAGTAGTGTGCCTGCATCAAGTTCTTGGCAATCAGGGTTGTGGGGACTTTACGGTCAGCAAAGTGTGCAGGGTTGTAGAATGTGTTTGTGCTAATGGACTGATCAATGTAGGCTGCTAACACAGCCGCTGTCTTTAAGTATCCGTCACAGTCTTTCTGTGCCCACATCTGTTGATACTTGTTTTTCAACTTGTGATATTCAGGCACCACCTGTGTTAGTGAGCCTGCCTTGGATTCTTTTACAGAAATGAGACTCATGGGCATTTCAATACCATTGGTTGAGTTGATTACTACAGAGCTACTCTCCACAGGAGCAATGGCCATTTGTGTGGCATTGCGCACACCATAACTGCGCATCTCTGCACGTAGGCCTTCCCAATTCAGTTCAGGAGTAAAGTCTGTAAGTTCGTTAACACCCTTGGCCCGTAGTTCCCAGGGAAAGACGCCTTTGCCATAACGTGTTTTATCAGAGTCTTTGCAACGGCCACGTTCCTTGGCCAGCTCAACTGACGCTTCTGTTAGGTAGTAGGCTTGGTGTTCCATCCACGTCTTGACTTCAGCCAGGGAGTCTCGCTCTCCGTACTGGAGGCTTCGCTTGGCGTGCCAGTAGGCAAGGTTGGTGACTCCGATTCCCAGTGGTCTAATTTCGTCGTTGGAGAGTTTAGACTGGATGGAAAGAAAATCTTGATAGTCAAGAATGTTATTGAGGCTACGATGCAGTATGCGGCAAGCACGGCGCATGTCTTCTGGGTTACGGAACGCACCCCAATTGATTGAGCCCAGTGTGCAAAGTGCAATACGACCAGACTCGTCATCCAGACGTTTAAAGGATTTAGTAGGTAAAAGAATTTCACAGCAAAGATTACTCTGGTAAATTGTATGATACTCAGGATCAAATGGTCCTTGATTCATAACATTGTCAACAAACACAAGATAGATACGTCCTGTATCTGTGCGTTCTTTTAAGATGCCCGACTTAAATACTTCTTCGGCGCTCATGGTCTTTGTTCTTAAATCAGTACGCTTTTCGTATTCGCAATAGAGCTGTTCAAACCGTTCTGTGTTTGAGTAGAAAGCCTCATATAAATCTGGAACTTCATTTGGATCAAAGAATGTTATTTGTTCTTTGTTTTTAAATCGTCTCCAGAAGAAAGCACTAAGCACAACCCCATAATCCATATGACGCACTCGGGTTTCTTCTGTTCCTTGGTTGTTCTTAAGTACAATAAGATCATCAAACTGATGATGCCAAATAGGATAAAAAACAGTAG
>Ga0207909_1000474_pt1 | contig 13442 bp, 9 predicted proteins | sample LakMenEpi05May10_FD_150672 | JGI IMG/M metagenome (GOLD analysis project Ga0207909, IMG submission 150672) | Freshwater microbial communities from Lake Mendota, WI - 05MAY2010 deep hole epilimnion (SPAdes) | ecosystem: Environmental > Aquatic > Freshwater > Lake > Epilimnion/Euphotic zone ...
CACCAAGACGAAGCTGACGAAGTATCTCTACTCTTTCCAGTGTATCTACTTCGCTGTGAATGTATTTTGATTTTATTTGGATGCGCTGGAGATATTTGTCCATTTCTTCCGCCATCCGTTTTGTAAGTGTTGTTACAAGTACGCGGTCGCCTTTCTTCACTGTTTTATCTATCTCATCCAGTAAGTCATCTACTTGATTTAAGCTTGGTCTCACTTCAATGGGAGGGTCGAGTAATCCCGTTGGACGCACGACTTGTTCAACGACTACACCTTCGGTTTTATGGAGTTCATACTCTCCAGGAGTTGCTGATACAAATATTACTTGGTTGAGTATATTCTCAAATTCTGTAAAATTAAGTGGACGGTTATCAAGGGCAGCAGGAAGTCGGAATCCATAATCAACCAGCACCAACTTTCTGCTTCTGTCACCACCATACATCCCGCTAACCTGGGGGATGGTTTGGTGACTTTCATCAATCATGCACATGAAGTCTTCGGGAAAATAATCGAGTAAACAGAATGGCCTAGCTCCCGGCTGTCTTCTATCAAAGAATCTGGAATAGTTTTCAATACCATTACAATACCCGAGTTCTTTGATCATTTCAATATCATAGTTCACCCGCTCGTAAAGCCTTTGTGCTTCAAGGTGTTTCCCTGAATCTTTAAAATACTGTACTTGTTTCCCCAGTTCATCTATTATTTCGGAGATTACCTGGTTGATGATTTCTTTGGGGGCGAGATATAGGTTGGCAGGAAATATTGCAGCATTGTCTACCGAGCCAATTCTTTTACCCGTTGCGATTTCAAGCGTGTCAATTGATTCTATTTCATCTCCAAAAAAACTGATGCGGTATCCAAAGTCAGCATAAGGAAGGTTGATGTCTATGGTATCCCCTTTTACACGAAAGCTCCCTCTTGTGAAATCAATCTGTGTTCTATGGTACAGTGAATTAACCAATGAATGTAAAAAACCCTGTCTGCTAATCACCTGACCTTTTTGTATTCTAACAATACCATTTTCAAACTCAGAAGGGTTGCCCATACCGTAAATGCAGCTCACAGAGGCAACAACAATAATATCCCTTCTGCCACTTAACAGTTCAGACGTAGCTTGGAGCCTGAGTTTATCCAGTTCTTCATTGATGGCGAGGTCTTTTTCAATATAGGTGTTACTTACAGGCATGTAGGCCTCTGGTTGGTAGTAGTCGTAATACGAAACGAAATACCCCACAGCATTGTCTGGGAAGAACTGTTTGAATTCGCCGTATAGCTGGGCAACCAGGGTTTTGTTGTGCGTGAGCACCAATGTTGGCTTTTGGACCTGCTGTATGACATTGGCCATAGTAAAGGTTTTCCCTGAACCGGTTACTCCCAGTAGTGTTTGGTATTGCTCTCCATTGTTGATTCCTTCAACCAGTTGCTGTATTGCATTGGGCTGGTCGCCTGCTGGTTGATATGGTGAATGGAGCGTAAATGCCATCCTTCGAAATTACATCCAATTTTTCACTTGAACAGTGAAGGATGCTCGTCGTCGAATGTTGTTTTTTCTTGAAATAATTTACCCAGCTGAATGAGATCTGCTTCCTGGAAGAGATTACCTAAAAAAGTGATACTGGACAATTCTCCTTTTTTATTTTTTCCAATAGGTAAACAAAGTGCAGGGTGCCCAGTGAGGTTGGTAATGGCCATTTGCATTCCTTCGAACGTTGGGGTAATAACGACATCAACATTTTTCATGATATCATTTATTTGTGCCATCAGGATGCTCCGGTGGCGGTTCGCATTAATATATTCCACGGCTGGGATGGTTCTTGATGTGCGAAAAAAGTTTGGCCAGTCGTATTTGGTTTGTTCAGTCATTTGATCATCTAATCCTGTTCGTGTGAATTCGTCAAATGCAGCTGCAGCTTCAGCTCCAAGAATGATTCCAATCATATCGAAGCGATATGCTTCTGTATCTGGGAAGTGCATGGGAGTAATTTCAAGTCCATGTTCTCTAAGTACTTTTAGTACAGACCATTCTTCTGAAGTGGAATCAAGCGCATTAAAATAGTTTTGAGCATATCCAATCCTCAGTGTTTTCTTTTTCTCATTGCTCTCGGCATTCTTTTTTTGTTTTTCAACGCGATCGTTTTGATTTTGCTGGATGCAATTAAATATTGTTCCTGCATCTTCTGCAGATCTTGCAATTGGGCCTACTTTATCTAGGCTCCAGCTTAGTGTCATTGCACCAGCTCCGTTAATAGCTCCAAAGGTTGGTCTTAGGCCAGTTGCACCACAGGTGTGGCTAGGCGACATGATTGATCCATAAGTTTCAGTTCCTATTGCAAATGGAACCAGGCCGGCTACTGTTGCTGCTGTTGATCCTGCAGAAGAACCGCTTGAGCCTGTGGTCAGGTCCCATGGGTTTTTTGTTTGGCCGCCATACCAATTGTCTCCCATGGCCAGCGCTCCCAAGGTAAGTTTAGCTACAAGTACTGCACCAGCTTTTTTTAGTGCGGTGTATACAGCAGCATCTTCTTCTATGATTTGGTTTTTATAGGGAGCGGCCCCCCAGCTTGTTATTGTTCCTTTTACTGCAAAAAGGTCTTTTAGTCCATATGGAATACCATGAAGTGGCCCTCTGTCAATACCTTTTTCTAGTTCATCATCGGCCTGCTGAGCTTGCTGCATTGCGATTGTTTCTGTTAAGCTAATTACACATTCGAGTGTATCTCCGTATTTTTTCAATCGATCGATAAAAAACTTGGTAAGATCAACTGATGTGATGGATTTGTTTCTCAGTAAAGAACCAAGTTGATGGATAGAATAAAATGCAAGCTCAGATTTATGTTCAGGCACACTGATTTTTTTATCATACTTGTGATTTACTTCCTTTTTGTTAGTCCTTTGTTCTTTTATCGCCAATGATTGTTTGAGGCTCATGACCACATTGTTGTTTAAACCAAGGGCATGAAGTTTTTTATACTCTGCACGATTTTCTTTAAGCCCCGACAACATCATTTCAATTTCCTTGTCGTTATATTCGATATCAATCAGTTTTGTTGATTGATGAACGTTTTTCATGGTTATGGTGTCTTGGGAGTAAGACGCCAGGCAACCTAGGATTAAGGGAAGGAGGAGTAGTCTCATGTTCTGTGTATTTCTCAATTTTATCTTTAGTTGATGTTCTCAAATAGCAGCTGCTAGCCAACCGATGCTGATTTAAGCGAGCAGATAATTAAGACTAACGCCGTATTTCTATTTTTGTTTTAGGTCTCTTTTTAGGTATGCGCTATAGTCGGGAATCGTTGAAGTATATTCTGCATGCATGAGTGGCGAGGTAAACAGAAAGTCGGCTGTGGCACGATCACAAGCGAAGGGGATATTCCAGGTTACGGCCAATCTAAGCAGTGCTTTGATATCTGGGTCATGGGGTTGTGCTTCCATTGGGTCCCAAAAGAATATGAGGGCGTCAACTTTTCCTTCGGCTATTAATGCGCCGATTTGTTGATCTCCCCCCATTGGTCCGCTCAATAATTTGTGGATTGATCTGTCTAAAGCGTCTTCCAGTAATTTTCCAGTTGTACCAGTGGCAAATAGGTCATGCCTTACGAGAGTAGTTTTATTGTAGATGGCCCATTCGATTAGTTCTTTTTTTTTGTTGTCGTGTGCAACCAGTGCTATTCGTTTTCTGGGGCCTAGCTTTCTCGTTTTTTCCATCGTTGATATTCTCATGGTGAAAGTAAATAAAAAACCGCATCCTTTTGGGATGCGGTTTCTAAACAAAGCACCAACTGCATTATGATACTTGCATTTCTTTTATTTTCTCTCTAATTTTCGCTTCAATTTCATTTGCCATTTCAGGGTTGTCAACCATGAGTTGTTTGACGCCATCTCTGCCTTGTCCGAGTTTATCTCCATTATAGCTATACCAGCTTCCGCTTTTATTTACGATACCAAGTTCTACGCCCATATCAATGATTTCCCCTGTTTTGGATATCCCTTCTCCGAAGATGATATCAAATTCGGCCGAGCGGAATGGCGGCGCTACTTTGTTTTTTACCACTTTAACTTTTACGCGGTTCCCAATTGCTTCGTCGCCATCTTTAATTTGAGCGGAACGGCGAATATCCAAACGTACAGAGGCATAGAATTTCAGGGCGTTTCCACCGGTTGTTGTTTCTGGATTTCCAAACATGACGCCAATCTTTTCCCTCAGCTGATTGATGAATATGCAGATGGTATTCGTTTTGCTGATGGTGGCTGTAAGTTTTCTGAGTGCTTGACTCATTAGCCTAGCGTGCAATCCCATTTTACTATCACCCATCTCGCCCTCAAGTTCACTTTTAGGTACAAGTGCTGCCACTGAGTCGATTACGACCACATCAAGTGCTCCAGAAAGGATAAGTCGATCAGCAATTTCAAGTGCTTGTTCCCCGTAATCAGGCTGAGAGATCAATAGATTATCTACATCCACACCAAGTTTTTTGGCGTATGCACTATCAAAGGCATGTTCTGCGTCAATAAAAGCACACATCCCACCCCTTTTCTGGGCTTCAGCGATTACATGGGTTGCAACGGTTGTTTTACCCGAGCTTTCAGGGCCATAGATTTCGATTACCCTTCCTCTTGGAAGCCCGCCTATTCCGAGTGCTACATCAAGTCCGATTGAACCGGTAGACACTACTTCTATTTGAGATTCTCCCTTTTCGTTCATCATCATTACACTCCCTTTGCCATAATCTTTTTCGATTTTGTCTAATGTGAGTTTAAGTGCCTTTAATTTTTCAGTGTTTGACATGATAATTATTTTTGAGGAGATAAAGATAGGGGGATAAAATTCAATAAACTAATATTTTTAGTATTTTTTTCACTAAAAATATTAGTGTTTTCCTCGAGATAGTCTGTTGATTTGACGTTTTTAGTCCCATAACCCCTGTTAAAGGGACAACTGTTGTTCTTTTATTTGAAATGTTATCAAGGGATAGCAAAAATTATAGCGAGACACCCGTTGCCGTTTCGGTTACACAATTTATATTTGTGTTTTAGTAATATTCCTTTAAAATTATCAAATTATGAAAAGTAGACTTTTTATTCTGCCTCTTTTTCTAGTGGTTACATTGGTTTCTTGTGTAGGCTCTAAAAAATTTCAAGCCTTAAACAGTAAATATGGTGAACTAAACAACAGCTTAGTCGCCTCTCAGAAAGATCTCAGGGCATGTAAGGATGAGCAAGCTGAGCTTGAGCGTCAGAAATCTATCGCTGATGCACAACGCGAAGCGCAGATTGCTTCTTTGAAAGAGCAGGTTGAATACCTCAAAAAGAACAACAATTCTGCCTTGAAGCAATTGGAAGACCTTTCTGTAATTTCTTCTTCACAAGCAGAAAGCATTAAAAAATCTCTTGACAATATTGGTTCTAAAGATTCTTATATCCAATCCATTCAAGCTGCTGCATCAAGAAAAGATTCTTTGAATATGGCTCTTGTGATGAACCTTAAGGGTGCAATTGGTGATATTAACGACAAGGATATCAATATCAAGGTTGATAAAGGTGTTGTGTATGTTGATATTTCTGACAAAGTATTGTTTAAAACTGGAAGCTTCGATTTAAGCGACAGGGCTAAGTCAATTCTTGGAAAAGTTGCTGTGGTTTTGAAAAACCAAGCGGATATCGAATTCATGGTTGAAGGGCATACCGATAATGTAGTATTGAATGGCGACAAGGATCTTCAGGACAACTGGGATCTTAGTGTTAAGCGTGCAACTACGATTGTAAGGATGTTCCAAAAGCAATATGGTCTGGATCCTGCTCAAATGACTGCTGCTGGTCGTGCTGAGTTCCGTCCAATTGCAGACAACGCTACAGCTGAAGGCCGTTCTCAGAACCGCAGAACACGTATCGTGATTCTTCCTCAGTTGGATCAATTCTTTAAACTTCTTGAGAGAAAATAATTTCTCTGATTAGGATATAAAAAAGGGACGAGTTTACTCGTCCCTTTTTTTGTTACTGCAACTCAGTTAAACAATTTTTGCGGCCTGCCTTGCAAGTAGCTTCCATCTGCCTTTTTCTTTTACGAAGACCAGTAAAATATTAAGGTGCGCCTCTCCTTGTTTACCCTTGTCAACAACTGCTGCATCAAGTCGGTGTCTGACAATAGCGTTTTTCCCGGTTACCGATATGGTTTGATTGGAGGTTTTTATATTGATGAAATCCGAGACACCACTTGCAAGTGCTTCGATAAATTCAATTCTGTTTTCAACCCGCCCATTTGAATGGCCATAGCTTAATGCTGTTGAGCTAAGTTCTTCTAGCGCCAATCGATCACCCGCCTCTAGGGCCGATATCAGCGATGAAACCGCCTTGGTTACTTCTGTTTCTTGTTTGGTTTGTGATTGTGTACCTGTAAATGCAATAAGTAAAAGGAGGAAGCCAAATAGTTTTTTCATGATGTAGTTTGTTAATATTCTGGTTTTGTGCTGTTTCAGCAAGAAGTAAATTAGGGATTCTAGCTGTAAAAAATAGCTTGTGAATAAAACCTAAGCGTATAAACTGCGAGAGGCCCAGAACCACAGGCAATAAAAAAGGCCGTCATTGACGGCCTTTAACATTCAAAACCCAATATTTATTCTACCAACAGGGTTACTGGATCCAGTCTTGTAACCCGACCTTTTGTAACCACTATATTTGAAACAGTTTGCGTTATATAACCAGGAGCCCCTTCATAACTAAGGGTGTAGGTACCTTCTTCCAATCCACGAATCATGAACCTGCCTTCAGCGTTTGGAAGTGCAACAGCGTTAAATGATTCGCCATCAGTGATTCGAACAACTGCTGCTGCGTTCAGTGGTGAAACAGCTCCTGCAATCGCGCCAAAATTGGCATTGCAGAATGGGCGGAGCACAGGTCTTAAAAAATATTGACCATTGGCTTCGGTAATTGAATTTGCGATATCAAAATCTACCCAAACCTTAACGCCATTTCTGTTTGCGCGCTCTCTGTGTTTGTTGAACAACTTGATGTAGAAGTAGTTATTGTTTGGATTTGGACTGATGAGCGTGAGGTCGTGGGTAATGCCATCTATCACGACTGTATTGTTTGTTCCTAGCGTAATCCTGATTTTTCTTACCGTACCAGCTTCAATATTGGCCTCACCAAGTTTGGTTTCAAACCCATTCCTTAATGCCAGCACATCAATCACTGAAGCGCTAAATCCAATATCAATCCACTCTCCAAAATCATCTCTTCTGTTCAAATGATCATCCCTGTCATCATCTCCAGTGCCAAAATCATCATCGTTTTTGTGCTCTTCATGTTTATCAACTTTTACTTCCACTTTTTGAATATCAATATTGACAGCTTCAAATTCACCCGGTCCGTCAGTGAGGTAAAGAGACAGCGTTGATCCGCCATCAACATTGTTTTTGTCGCATGCCGAAAAAACAAGCATAAACATCATCAAGATTGATGCAAGTCCCATGTAGAATTTCAATTTTTTCATAATAGATAATTTTTTGTTAGTAATCGCCGCGTATACACCCGGAACTATTCTATAGACGCTGATGGATTGCTTAGGTTTAATGTGTAATACTTCTTAAACATAATTTTAACAGTTTAGCTTTTCGGGAGAAGAGACAAGCGATTTATAGTAACTTGCAAATATGAATAATTACCTGAATGAGCTCAACCCACAACAGAGGGAAGCCGTGATGCACTTGGATGGCCCAATCATGATTATTGCGGGTGCAGGAAGTGGGAAAACCAAGGTGCTTACCACCCGCATTGCCCATCTGATGGCCAATGGCGTAGATTCATTTAGGATACTTGCACTCACGTTTACGAATAAGGCTGCCCGTGAAATGAAAGAGCGGGTAGAGAAGATGCTTGACAATAGGGAAGCCGGCAATCTTTATATAGGAACCTTTCACTCTGTATTTGCGCGCATTCTTCGTGCAGAAGCACAGAAGATAGGATATCCAGCAAGTTTTACAATCTATGATACTGATGATGCAAAGAGTGTATTGAAAACGGTCATCAATGAACTCCATCTCGACGATAAAATTTATAAGCCATCAACGGTTTACAACAGGATTTCATCAGCTAAAAATGCATTGGTAACTGCTGAGGAGTATGCAAATGACTTTGGATTGCAACAAGAAGATATGCGCGCCAACAGGCCTGCCATTGCGCAGATCTATAGCGCATACGCAAAAAGGTGTTTTAAGAATGGAGCAATGGATTTTGATGATTTGCTGTTGCAGTTTTATCTCATCCTTAAATACCATCCTGATGCGCTGCACAAGTATCAGCATAAGTTCAACTATATAATGATTGATGAGTATCAGGATACAAATCCTGCACAATATGAAATCATCAAATTATTGGGTGCTGCCCATGAAAACATTTGCGTCGTTGGCGATGATGCACAATCTATTTATTCTTTTCGTGGTGCTACCATTGAAAATATTCTGTTGTTCAGAAAAGATTATGAAGATGTAAAGGTGGTAAAGCTGGAGCAGAATTACCGCAGCACAAAACAAATACTCAATGTTGCCAATGAAGTGATTGGAAATAACAAGGGCCAAATTCCTAAGGAGTTGTGGACAGAAAATGGAGATGGTGAGAAGATCAGGCTGGTGAGAACAATGACCGATAATGATGAAGGGAAATTCATAGCAGACACCATTCAGGAGCAAAAACTCAGGAATCATTTTTTCAATAAGGATTTTGCCATCTTGTATAGAACAAACGCACAGAGCCGTGCTTTTGAGGAATCCTTAAGAAGAATGAATATTCCGTATACCATTTTTGGTGGCATAAGTTTTTATCAACGCAAAGAAGTAAAAGATTATATCGCATACCTCAGGATGATTGTTAACCCACGCGATGAAGAAGCACTAAAGCGGATTATCAATTATCCTGTTCGTGGCATTGGTAAAACATCCTTAGACAAACTTATTCTTGCTGCCAACGAACAAAACATCAGTTTATGGGAGGTGTTAACTAGGGCAACTGAATTTGGTTTTAAAGCCGGTACACTTGAGGCCATCGAAAACTTTGTATTAATGATCAAGAGCTTTGCCAGCATGTTAACTAAGGGCAATGCATATGATGTTGCTTTTCATGTGGGCAAGCAGACGGGCTTGGTTAAAGAATTGTTCAATGATAAAAGTACTGAAGGTGTTCAACGCTATGACAACGTACAAGAATTATTGAACTCAATCAAAGAGTGGGTTGATGACAAACAGAATCGTTCACAAATAGATGAAGATGGTGTTGTGATGGAGGATGATACAGAGTACAAGGGAGTGAATACAAGGGACAAGGGACAAGGGACAGGGGACGAGGGAGTGAATACAAGGGACGAGGTCGGAGATGCTGAGCGAGCGCAGCGAGAGAGCGCAGCGGAGATCCAGACCGAAGCGTCTGGAGAAAAGGGAATGCAGGAGCCGATACCGGACAGGCCTTTGAGAGAAGATCTATTGCTTGGCACCTATTTGCAACAAATTACCCTGCTCACAGATTCTGATCAAAAAGATGAGCATGCCGATACAGTTAAAATGATGACGATACATGCTGCGAAGGGATTGGAATTTTCCTGTGTTTTTGCAGTTGGCTTGGAAGAAATGTTGTTCCCCAATGCCATGAGCATAAATACCAGAGAAGAGCTGGAAGAAGAAAGAAGGCTATTTTATGTAGTGATTACAAGAGCAAAGCATAAGCTTTGGATTAGCTATGCCAACACCAGGTATAAATTTGGTCAGGTAGTGCAGAATGACCCAAGTCGATTTCTAAATGAGTTGCCGGAAATTCATCTTGATCGCTCCTATGCTGGGGGTGGTTTCAGAAATCAGCAAGCCACATCGGCATCTGAAAGGATGCGTGGATGGGGTTCATCTGGCCAACCTCAATATGGACAAAAAACACCATCGGCTGCAGCCAAAAAATCACCAGAGCGCCCCGGGTATTTGCCTGTTACCCCACCCGCAGCTTTAAATAAGCCAGTGGTTCATCTGCCTTCTCCCGATTTTGCACCAAGCGATACCTCAGATTTACAAGCCGGACAAAAGGTAGAACATCAGAAGTTCGGCTTTGGAGAAGTACTAAAAATGGAAGGAGCTGCCCACAATCCCATTGCTACAATAAAATTCGACCTCAATGGGGAGAAGAAAATCATGCTCAATTACGCGAAGCTGAGAATAGTTTAAAAGAGGTTGAGGGAGGTTGAGAGAAGTTTAGTCGTTGAGTTGTTTAGTTGTTGAGGTGTTTGATATTGTTATTAGCACGCCAATCGAAAATAGCTAATCACCTAAAAATCAATCAACTAATCGACTCAACAACTAAACAACTAAACAAATCAACGACCAGCCACAACAGGTACTCTAAAATAAACACTACTATTTATTGCATAGTACTATAATTATCCCTATATTTGTACTGTTATTTGATCACAAGGTCTCAAAAACAGGTCCATGAACATAGAAAATACACAGAGCCAGATGCGAAAAGGGGTGCTTGAATTCTGCATCCTGTCTGTCATTCAGCGTGGGGAGGCTTACCCAAGTGATATTATTGAAGAGATGAAAAAGGCGAAACTCAATATCCTTGAGGGCACCTTATATCCCCTACTTACCAGGTTAAAAAATGCAGACCTTTTATCATACCGCTGGGTTGAAAGTTCAGGTGGTCCGCCACGCAAATACTTTTCACTCACTGAAAAGGGGGCTTCTTTCTATAAAGAACTTGAGCAAACCTGGAGGAGTATGGCTGATGGAGTGGAAAGAGTTATAAATACAAGGGACGAGGGACAAGGGACAGGGGATGAGGAAATACAAGGTTAAGGGAGGTTGAGCGAAGTTTAGGTGTTGAGTTGTTTAGGCGTTTAGTTTTCCAGATACTTTGGCAAATCACTAAACACCTAAACAATTAATCAACTAAAAAAATCAACACCTCAACAACTAATCGACTAAACGCCTAAACAAATCAACGCATAAACACTACAAAAACTTCAAAAGCCTATATCATGAATAAAGTAATCAACATCAATTTCCAAGGTCGTGTGATTCCTATTGAGGAGCCTGCTTACGAGGAATTGAAAAAATATGTAGAGAGTCTTCGTGCTCACTTTGCAAATGAAGAAGGCAGAGAAGAGATTATCAATGATATTGAGAATCGAATTGCAGAATTATTCAGTGAAAAGCTGAAAGCAGGTGATTCGCCTTTTATCGCGGAGCAACATGTTCTGGATATCATTGCAAGCATTGGTAGACCAGAGCAATTTGACGAATTGATGATAGATGATGAACCATCTGTTTATTCATCGCAGCAAGAACAAAAGTCTGGGTCGAATACAGTTGACCCCAGAGGGTCTTTATACAGAAATGCAAATGATAAAATGCTTGGTGGCGTGTGTAGTGGCCTGGCCAATTATTTTAGAATTGATACCACCATAGTAAGGGTACTTTTTGCAGTGCTAACTGTTGGATCATTTGGTACAGGATTTTTACTGTATGTAATACTTTGGGCGATTCTCCCCTCCAAGGAAATGATTGGTTCGGCTATTGCACGTAAGTTATATCGGAATGCCGAACAGAAAGTATTGGGTGGTGTGTGTAGTGGTATCGCCAAATATTTTAATATAGCAGTGTGGATACCTCGTTTGATTTTTGCCTTGCCTTTTTTGATGGGGGTATTTGGAATACCGTTCATACTTTTATTTTTTCCTTTGGCGGCATCTTTTTCTGGAACCATGTTTTTCATTTATATAGTACTTTGGGCTGTTGTTCCTAAGGCAGTAACAGCGTCTGAAAAACTTGAAATGAGTGGGGAGCGTGTTGATCTAGGCTCCATTAAGAATAAGGTTCAAGATGAATTAAGTGGTGTTAAAAAAAACATGTCTTCAAATGCAGCCAGCTGGAAAGCCAATACGGCAAATAAAGTTGAAGACTGGGGAAAAGAGGTAAACGAATCAGCAACCGGAATTGCCCAAAAAACAAAGGGAAACCGGTTGTTGAAGTTGGCGCTAACGCTAATAAAAATATTTTTATTATTTGTATTTAGCATCGTCGCCATCAGCCTTGTAGCCGCCATATTCGGAATCGGAGCTGCAGCAACGGTACTGATGCCTTTAAAAAATTTCATTGCCGATGGTGATGCGATACAATGGTATGCATTGGGCACTTTACTGCTGTTTATTTTGGTGCCCATCATAGCCATTATTCAGTGGCTGATCCGTGCTATTATCGGTCACAAAATGAGGTCAAACGTTATAGGAATAACATTGGGAACACTCTGGTTTTTAGGCTGGATCTCTGTGGCCATGCTTGGCATAACGCTTTCAAAACAATTTAAGCGCACAGGAGCGGTCAGCAATGAAATCGCCATGGTTCAGCCGAGTAATGGTAAATTGAAAATAGGATTTACCGAAGGGGAGGGAAGTTATTACCCTTTGGATCCTTGGGACAATGATGTTGATTTTAGTCGGGATACCGATGGTATATTATTATCCAAGAACGAGGATTCACTGTTGTTGTCAAATATTAAAATCAAGTTCAACAAAAGCAGGGACACTCAGTTTCATGTTAATGTGATCAAACGTTCTAAAGCATCAACTGCAGCAGAGGCTGAGCAATATGCTCAGCAGATAAGCTATTCCATTTCGCAGCAAGACAGCATCCTCATCCTTCCAATTGCTTTTCCCATCACGCAGTCCACAAAATTCAGAAATCAACAAGTATTGGTTGAAATTGAAGTTCCTGTTGGCAAGGAGATTTATCTGGATGGCAGAGCGGATGAGCTAAGTTGGTATAACATAAGGAGCGGTCGCCGTGGCCTGATTATTAATCTCGACGATGATTATGATGAGGATGATCAATGGAGATCTGGCGTTTGGTATATCATGAAAGAAAGGGGAATAGAAAAGAAGTATCCAGAACAAGGGGGACTAGAAGAGAGAATTGAGAACATCAAAGAAGGAATAAGAAGGGAGATAGATATTGAGAACATTGACCTGGACAATATGGAGTTTAAGATAAAAGACGGGGATACCACTGTTGATGTGAAAATTAAAATATAGTCTTGTTTCTTCGCATCATGTCGATGCCTTAATTCGGATAGTTTTTCTATCATTTATATATGGTTTATCCCGGGTCAGCTGATCCGGGATTTTTTATGTATGTTTTAGTGAATGATTTGGATTAATTTGTACTAGTAAGTTTGTCATGATCACCACCAATAACATGTTATGAAAAAGTATGGCTCTCTTTTGCTGTTAGTATTTCTTGTTCAATCTGCATTTGCCCAGACTTCAGGATTTGGTCAGATTCAGCCAGCTGATGTATATAGAATGAAAAATGTTTCAAGGGCAAAAATTTCACCTGAAGGCGATTGGATCATGTATTCAATGAGTCGTCCTGATTCAGTAAAAGATCGTAATCAGAGCAAGTTATATATGGTTAGCC
>Ga0207909_1000479_pt1 | contig 13380 bp, 25 predicted proteins | sample LakMenEpi05May10_FD_150672 | JGI IMG/M metagenome (GOLD analysis project Ga0207909, IMG submission 150672) | Freshwater microbial communities from Lake Mendota, WI - 05MAY2010 deep hole epilimnion (SPAdes) | ecosystem: Environmental > Aquatic > Freshwater > Lake > Epilimnion/Euphotic zone ...
TAAATTACACCGTAACAATGGGAACTCGATTATTATTATAATATATGAGAAGATTAATCGTCATGACGGTTGCTTTGATGTTATTAATCCCTAATTTAATATCAGCACAAGCTACGACTGTTACTTTAGGAGGCACTGCCTCAACTTTAGCTGCAACTTATAATACTGCAACTACAGTCGATCCAAACTTAACTATCACCGCTAATGGTGATATTACTGGATTTAGAGTTCAAATATCTCAAACTTATACAAGTGGAGATGTGCTAGGCTATACTGGAACTTTGCCAACCGGAATTACTCAATCATGGAATTCAACCACAGGAATCTTAAGCTTCAATGGTACAACCACTGCAGCAAATTGGCAAACCTTATTAAGAACTGTTACTTTTAGATCTACCAGTACTACTTGTTATGCAAATCAAAGACGCGTAACATTTGTTGCAGGACTAGTATATTACAATCCTTTAACTTCACACTTCTATGAATATGTTTCAGGTAATACTACATGGACAAATTCATATACAGTATCATCAGCTAAATCATATTTTGGTAGAGCTGGCTATTTAGCGACAATGATGTCAGAAGCAGAAAATAACTTCGTTTGGAAGTTAATGGCAAATGACGCTTGGATGGGAGCTTCAGATGATTATAACTATATTAATACTGCAAAAGGTTCAACCGTTTATGCTAGTCAATCAGCAGCTGAAGGTAAGTGGCATTGGGTAACTGGTCCTGAAAAGGGTCAGAACTTCTCAAATGGAAATACACCGAGTACAACTTTAGTATCTGGTATGTATCATAAATGGGCGGGTGGAGAGCCAAACGGTACTTCAGAAGCCTTTGGTCAATTCTATTCTTCAAATAGTGGTCAATGGAATGACTTAGCTAATAGCACTCTACCTGGTTATATTTGTGAATATGGAGATATGCCTGGAGATTTAACTACTAGCGTAACGATATCAACTAGAAATATTACAATATCAAATGGTTCAAGTGGTTATATTAGTGGCGGAGATATTAATGTATGTTCAGGATCTAATAGTACAACACTAACTCTTAATAGTATGTCAGGTTCAGTTGTTAGGTGGGAATCATCTTTTGATAATTTCTTTACTGCAGGTACTACAATAACAAGCACATCAACGAGCATAACAGTTACTAACTTAACTAAGACTACATATTATAGAGCAATCGTTAATTCGACCAGTCCAACATCATGTAATGGACTCGCAACCTCAAGTACATTTTTATCAGTAAAGCCAACTCTTTCTGGATCAGTGTTTGCTGCAAATAATACAATATGTTCAGGAGGCCAAGCAGAATTAACTTTATCAGGACAGCAAGGTAATGTAAACAAATGGCAAAGATCTACAGATAACGTAACTTGGACGAATATTACAAATACAACAGTTAGCTTATCAGAAACTATTTCATCTGCTGGTACTTATTATTATCGAGTTGAGGTGCAAACTCCTAGTTGCGGATCAGCAGTTTACTCAACATCAAAGTCAATTACTGTAACTTCAGGAACTCCTCCAACAGGTGGAACAGTTTCATCAGCAGTGCATGCAACTTCAACTAACTCTGGAACTTTAACGTTAAGTGGTAATACCGGAACAGTTACTAAATGGCAAAAATCAACAAATAATGGAGTAACTTGGACGGATATAACAAATACTACTTCTACTAATTCATATACAAATCAAACTGACGGAACTCTTTTCAGAGCACAAGTAACAAGTGGAACCTGTGGATTTGCATATTCATCGAGTGGAATGATTACTGTAGCTCCATTCAATTATTCTGGATATATTTATAATTCAGAAAATACTGCTATGATTAACATACCGGTTGATATTTATTATAAAACAAAAGCTTCATCTGTGTACACATTATTGAATTCAGTTTCCACAGATGCTGCGGGCAAATATACAATAACAACATCGTTAAGTGTTAATTTATATGATTTTAGAATAGAAATTAGTAATTTAAGTATACCAGCGCCAATTGTCAATGACGCTCAATTCTTTAACCAAAAAGTTCTAAACCAAAATTTTGCTGCTAAAGATTATTATAGAATGGATGTAAATGCCAATGGGTCATTAACCATAACAGATGTTTTCTTAGTATTTTTTCGAATAAGCGGAGGAATTAGTAATTGGCCGAATTCTTTACCAAAATATAGAATCTTTAATTCTACACAATGGTCAAGTATAAATAGTTCAAGCAGTAATTTAGTAAACACTTACCCTGGGTATCAAACAATTACCGTTGATAATTTAGCTAACGGATCGACTACAAATTTTTATATAGTTAAAACAGGATATAAACAATAAATTAATTTATGAAACAAGAAACTCCAATGTCAGGATTTATGGATACATTTTTAGCTAAGCTAAAAGAGCAATCATTTACCATAGTACTTATGATAGGAATTATCTGGTATCAAGGTAAAATGATGGAAGAACGCGTAGCTTATTGGCAGAAGCTATATGAAGAGCAAAAAGCTTATATTCAGGAAACGACTCAAGACGACAAACAAATTTTATTAGATAGAATAAAATATCTTCAAGATCGACAAGATAAATATGCAGATGATGCAATCAACGAATTAAAATCAAATTAATATGAAAAATTTATTATTCTTATTGTTATTGCTTCCTGCATTATCATTTGCACAAAATTGTGTGCATGTAGATACTGTATACTCAACTGCTAAGGTTAGAGAATTAGGAAACAGAAATATCGTATTTGGTATTAAACAAATGGCTGAAGAAGAAGTATCTAATAAATACTGTATAATGAATTCAGGAGAGCCAATTAAAATTGAAGTGTATTATTTCGGAGTACCTAAAACTACAATTCGAATTGTAGGAGTAGAGAAGACAGAACAAATTACTCAGGTAGGATTAAGATTTTATTTCAAAGGAGTTAAGTATGAAGGTATTGGAGAATCTAATACTGAAGTGCGTGCTGCTTTTATAGAGTTAGTAGATGGAGTAGTTCCATTTTCTAAAACAACAGTTTCGTCAGCAATTAAAAAAGCAATACAAGAATGTATATCAAAAATGCCTTAATAGGCTTATTACTATTTATTCCATTACTATCTTTTGGACAAGTTAAAGTAGATGATGTTGGTGATGGGTGGAAAGCAAAGGTTGACTCTGCTATTCGACTTATCAAGGTAACAGACGCAAAGAAATATAATGTACTTACACAGAATTGTGCAAGTGTGAAGTTTTGGATTGGAAAGTTTTCAACTACAGAAGACTCTTCAATATTAATATCTTCATTTGAAGCAACTCATGGATCTATAAACGACATTGCAGCTTGTTTAGTTCACGAGTCTCTTCATCTTCATATAAAAAATAAAAAAGTGTATATGACAGCTAAAGATGAAGAAGAGTTTTGTTATGCTTATGAGTTAGACTTTTTACGAAAGGTACCAGGATGTGAACAATGGCTATTGGATCACGCCTTGGAACATTCAAAAGATTAACTTATATTTATAAATGAGTAGAAATTTAATTATTGCGTTAATATTAGTTACTATAGCACAAATATTAACATATTTACAATTACAAGGTCAGTTTATATCTGAATGGGCTAAACGACATCAATTTATAATTGCCTTAGGCGGAGTGCCAATCTCTTATATATTAATGCAATTTGCATCGTATTGCAGAGAAGCATTTGATGGTCAAATATGGCCTGGAAGATTAATTGGATTTGCAGTTGGTGCTATAGTATTTGCAGTAATGTCAGTTACTATATTTGGAGAAGCTATTAGTATGAAAACGGGAGCTTCTTTAATATTAGCAATTGCAATTCTTTGTATACAATTATTTTGGAAATAAGTTATGGGTCAATTAACAACAAGATTTGGAGCTGTAGGAGCTAAAGGAGAAGCGGGAGAGATATTCCTATTTGAAAAGCTTCAGAAAGAATATCAAGTGTCTGACTATCGTCAAGATATGGTTTTGCAAACTCAAGGCATTGACTTTGGAATTAAATTACCTGCTTGGAGGCGGGAGTATACATTAGATGTTAAAAATAACTTGTACATTACCAATGAATATTACGCATTTAAAATTGAAGTTGAATCCGACAAAAAAGCTGGATGGTTTTTTACTTCAAAGGCAGATAGGATATACCATACTAATGCGTATATGGGTAAATACCTATACTATGATTTAAATGAATTGCGTTATTATGTAACCAAGAAAATGATGAATAGCGATTATAGTACATTTAATATTGTAGAACATAATGGAGATATACTTATTCATTTTAAAATAGAAGGAGCACACGACTTACCAATATCAGTGGTATATTAATATGATTATTACAGACAAAGCAAATATTAGAATAAAAGCTTTAAAGCAAGAAGGCAATTTAGATGATTCGTATTTTTTACGAGTGTCAGTGCAAGGTGGCGGTTGTTCTGGATTATCTTATAACCTTGATTTTGATAGTGAAATTAAACCTGGAGATCAAGAGTTTAATGAAAACTCTGAAAAGGTTGTATGTGATATGAAATCATTTTTATACATTGCAGGAACTGAACTTGATTTCTCAGATGGATTAAATGGAAAAGGATTTCAATTTAACAATCCAAATGCTTCTAGGACTTGCGGATGTGGTGAATCGTTCGCAGTTTAATTAATAGTTACATATTTATTAATAAATTTAATATACTTAAAATGGCTACTAAACCAAACCCAAAAAACGTTAAGCTTAAATCTTTATTAGAAGGATATGCTTGGGAACGCAGTGAAAGACAATTTGGAAAACCGCTTCCTACATTAGAAGATATTCAAAAAGCTTATGAAGCTAAACAAGATATCAAAGAAGAACCAATGACTTCAGTAATGCGCTCACACCCAGGAATGGTTGAAGAAATTATTGAAATGCTTAAACATATGAATGTCGATGTTGAGACAATGGAATATATTTTAAAAGCCATTGATATGGAAGATCTAGGTGATAATGTAGATGATGATGGGTTTCCATCAATGAGCGGCGGAAGACGATAAACCAACTAATTATGAACACAGAATTTAAACGATTACAAAAATTAGCTGGATTGCTTAAAGAAGATAGTATGCCTAGTCGTATGCAATTTCTAAACAATTCATTAGATCAAAATGCTTGGAAAGAAGCAACGAGTAAGCTTGAAGGCATTGTTGAATTTTATCAAAACGAAGGATTTGAAAATGATGAGATTGTAGATTTTCTGACAGAAAAGCTAGAAGAGTTTATGATTGATATGATGTAAATAAGATCTTGGCTTAGGACCGGGAAGTTACCAAAAGGTAATTTGAAAATCTGAGAAAGTATCGCTACCGACTCAGATTTTCTACTGTTTATTAGGAAATTACAAATGATTTATTTATATTTAAAAAGTAATAAATAAATAATGAAAATAACGTTTATATCAGACACTCATACCAAGCATAAGCAAATTACTCATGCTTTAACAGGCGGCGATGTTCTAATACATTCCGGAGACATTTCTTCTATGGGATATGAGCATGAGATTGCTCAATTCTGTAAATGGTTCAATGAAATTGACAATTACAATCACAAAATCTTTATTGCAGGTAATCACGATTGGGGATTTCAAGACAATGTCGAGAAAGTAATGCAAATTGTCAATTCATATAAGACTATTACTTATCTTCAAGACGATTGGGTTGAAATTGATGGTGTTAAGATTTACGGTAGTCCATGGCAACCTAGATTTCACAATTGGGCTTTCAACGCAGATCGAGGAGAAGACATTCAACAACATTGGAATAAAATTCCAACAGACTCTGACATTTTAATTACTCATGGTCCTGCTTATGGATATGTAGATAGAGTAATAGGACAAAATGAACATTTAGGTTGTTCAGATTTGCGAGTAAAGATACAAGAAATCAAACCTAAGATTCATGTTTGTGGTCATATTCATACTGGATATGGATATGTATGTAATGAACATACTCATTTCTTTAATGCATCTGTATTAAATGAATCTTATAACTACGCACACAAACCAATTGATATTGAATGGGATAAAACTACTAACCAAATGACATACCTAAACTAATGAAAAAGAATCGCTTTGCACAAAAAATTAAAAACACATTGAAGCAGTTTCAATCAAACACAGTAATTGACAACTTTGATGAAGTTGAATTGGGTCTAGGCTCAACATCACACGACGACATTTTAAGAGTCAATAACAGACAACCAAAAAAATCAAAACCAAATAAAAAACAATAGTATGGTAGAATTAAGAAAACCAAAAGACAGAAATGTATTCTTAGCACAGCAAGTAACCCAAGAATCAATTAACATTGTATCTAAGTCAATTATTGAAATTAATGATGATGATGCTGAATTAAAGAAAATTTACGAACTACATGATTTAAATTACATTCCAAAACCAATTAAGTTTTACATTGACTCTTACGGTGGATTGGTATATCAGTGTTTAGGATTGTTAGGAATTATGAAAGCTTCTAAAACTCCTATTCACACTATAGTAACTGGATGCGCGATGTCCTGTGGATTTTTAATTTCTATTTCAGGTCATAGACGATTTGGTTATCCTAAATCAACTTACTTATATCATCAAGTTTCTTCAGGAGCCCAAGGCACTGTAAAAGAAATGGAAGAAGAAGTAATTGAAGCAAAAAGATTGCAATCTATTATTGAAGAAATTACTATGGAAGCTACTAAAATTACTTCTAAGAAATTGGAAAAAGTATACAAAACTAAAAAGGATTGGTTTATTGATACTGAAGAAGCCCTTAAGTTGCATGTTATTGATGATGTAATTAGTTAATATGTATAGACAGCCTAAATATAAAAAAATCTACAAAGAGTGGAAAGAAGCGACTCCTCAAGAAGTTTGGGAAGGTGTTCGTGATAACTTTACATTTGGTTTTATTGGAGCAACGCTTGTCGTGTTTATTGCTACTCGAGTTGATATTGCAGTATTATTAGGTTATTTAACGTATTATTTTTTTATGGGTCGTATTGTTAACAGACCTAAATACGTAACTGATTTAGGTAAAATGATAGTATTTCCTATCCCTTCGGCATTAGGAGCGTATACTGGATATAAGATATCATATTTTCTTATACAATTACTGTCAAATTAACATATTCGATATTTATTTATAAAGAAATAGAACATGAATTCATTAGATACTCTTAAAAAATTAATTCGTGAAGAGATTCAAAAAGCAATCAAATCACAAATTAATGAAGAATTTGCTTCGCCAATTTTACGTAAGCTATTAAAAGGTACTCCTGGTCAGGCCAAATACAGCTCAGGATATACAAAAGATATTGCTCAAGCATTTTACAACATGAGTAAAGTTGCTTTGGATAAGATAGAGGATAAAGACATTACAAAAATGCTACCTCTTCAGGCTTATAAAACTATGAAAAAAGACAATCCAAATGCGATTGTATTTTATATATCTGAAAAAGGCGGAACCAATCCATATGCAAAAGATTCATATGATAAGAAAATTAATCCTGGTACGTTATTAGGAATTGCGTCTGGAGATAATAAATTTTATTCAGTGCAATGGTCAAAATATCGTAATCCAAAACCAGGTGAAGCAGGACCTACAATGGCTTTAGGTACTGGAGATAATTTAGGTGTTGGTAAAACAGGTTCAGGATATGGTTCGACAGGATTATATAATGTTAAACGTGTTGCTGAAGTTGCTGATATTGCTTATGTATTAGATTTAACTAATTTAAAGGCTACTATAGGTACTAAAGAAAAAATTGAATTACGTACTTCACAAAAGACTGGCGCAACTGCATTTATGTCAGCTAAAGACTTTAAAAATGATAATTTAAGACGCTATCAAGCAATTTTAAAAGACAAAGCTGCTTCTAGCCCAATTGATAGAGATGTTTTAGAAACTATCGGATTAGTATCAGATGCTATTAAGCAAGGAGTTGGTGCTTTAACTACCGGAAAATATGATAACATTATTGTAGGCCAAGATCCTAAAGGTCGTGAAGTTAAAGCTTCAGATGCTGCTAACTTCTTAAGACAGGTACTCGACGACTATGAAAGATTTATTCAGTACTCTAAACAAGCAAAAGAAGCTGAGTCTGAAGGACAGCGTAGTAACTATTATTCAGAAGAAGCTAAAAATTATGCTTTATCTCTTAAACAAAAAGCTATCAAAGCAAAAAATATGGATTACGCTTGGTAATCAACCTATGAAATACAATGAGAAGCTATCAGAAATGGTAGCTTTTCTACTATTAAGATATTTATTCTAAATAAACTATACTTGTTATGCCAATGCCGTGCCCTTTATGTGCTCAACCGTTAGGATTGAGCTTGGACTTTATACTCAAACATCCATTATGTGGTTGCCCTCACTGTAATACTTATTTCAATTTCAATGTAAATGACGACATTAAAAATGAATTTAACAAAACCATGAGAGAAATTGAGGAAATTAAAAAGAAATATAAAGGAACTACTAAATTTTCATAGTATAGGTTGATAATTATATAAGATAATAAAGGTTAACGTTAACCATATATATAAACTAGTTAAAACAAAAAAAAACAATTATGTCAGACATTTCAGCACAATTTACGGGTCTTCCTATTGAAGATCTAATTGTAACCCCAATCGTCGGAATGGCGAAAGGACAAGCAAAATTAAACGACGTTACTTGGAAGTACATCAACGAAGTAGCGTTTGTAAAAGACGAAAAAACAGGTAAGACAAGCGCTCGCTCTCTAGATGTAGAGATGAATCGAGTAATGACCGATCCTGACACAGGTAAGCAAGAAGTTAAAACATTGTACTCTAAAGTTCCAATGTTACCTTTGATTCCACTTCCTTCATTAGCTATTACTTCAGCTGATATTGAATTTACAATGGAAATCAAAACTTCAGAAGTAAACAAAGATTCAGTAGACACTTCTTCTAGCATTAATGCTTCAGTTAGTGGTGGTTTCTGGGGTATGAAATACTCTGCGACAATGGCAGGTAGTGTTGCAACTCACAAAGAAAACACTCGTAGTACTGATAACTCAGCTAAATACAATGTAAAGGTTCACGCTGAACAATTACCGGCTACAGAGGGTATGTTGAAATTATCTGATTACTTAACTCAGATGATGGAACCAACATTAATTCCATTCGGAGAAGGTACTGCAACTAAATAATTTGGTATTATCAAATGAATACCTTATATTAGGTATATAATTAATAATATTAAATAAAGGTTGTATGGCAAGATTAAATATTGAAGAGCTAGTTGGCGGTTTATTAGAAGCCGCTATGGTAGCTCAAGGAATAAGTGAAAGACAGCATATCAATGCTCTCCGTAACTACTTTAACGAAGACGGTACACCTAAAACTACTTCATTTAAAATAGGTGAAAAAGAATTAACAGTACCTCTTTATATTTTAGCAGACCACTCTTCTATTGGATTAGATGAGTTGGATATTGAGTTTGAAGCTAGATTAATTTTTGGTGACAGCGATGGACAAGTATCAGATTTAAAAAGGTCTTTATTAGGCTTATTTAAGAAAAAAGGATATGAACATAACATCAATGGAATTGAAGTTGACTCTGGTAAGAACACAGATGGTTCTGGAATGTCTAAGATTAAAGTTAAATTTAAAGCAGACACTAAACCGGAGGCTGTAAGTCGATTGGTTGATGCTTATATTCAGCAATTAGATGATCCTAGCAAAAGTACACAGTAAGATTAAATTGAAAGGCTATCGGAAACGGTAGCTTTTCTACTGTTAAGATATTTATTATTAAATTAAACATCATTCAATGAGTACCATAAACGAATCAACGGTTAAGCTTAACGATCAAAAGTATGTATTAACTACTATCAAAGACAATAAAGGATTTGGATTACATTTTATTCCAGACTCTAAAACTTTAGATATAGCTAAAAATACTCAAGTAGATACTATTACAGCAGCTTTGAAAAAAGCAATGCCGGCATTAGGTGATTCTATTTGGTATAGTATTAATAACGATGCATCTGGTTTGGTATTTTACATTAATGGATATGATTACACTGATACTATTGCTAAAGAGCTTAATAAGTTAGGAGCAATTAAAACAGAAAGCGAATTAGAAGAAGCTGTGGATACTGGCGCATATCGTAGATTGGTAATTACTTCACCTAAACATAAATTGATTCAAACAGGAGCTGAAAAGTATTTAACTCAAAATGCTCATATGTATCCAGATTTAACGTTTAAAGTAATGACTTCTCCTAAACCTAATACCGTTGTAATAGATTTAGTAGGAAACAAAGCTACTGTAGTCGGCATTAAATTGCAAGACTTAGCAGAGAGATTAGACAAAACAGTAATTGTCGTAGTTCGTAAAGAAAAGAAATTAGGATCTAAATAAATGATTCATTATGATCAAACTTAAAGATATACTAGAAGAAGATTGTTGGAAAGGTTATAAGCAATATGGTATGAAAAAGAAAGGAAATAGACAAGTTCCTAATTGCGTACCAGTTGAAGAAGCTGAACTAACAGAATCAATTGATTTTGAAAACTTCAAAGCAATAGTCTTTAAGTTTACTCATGGGGAAGAAGAGACGAGAACTCAGACAATTCAAAATATGCTGAAGACTTTTAAAGCAATTAAAGACCCAGTAGAATATAAAGAAGCAGTTAAAATGCTTAAACAATCTGGATTAGTAGGTTATATAAGAGCCGCTACTCAATACAATAAATAAAATAAATAAAAGTTATGGGAGTGTTTGGAGAATATAAAGGATATCAACTATTAGAATCTCAGATACGCTATGCTATGGATAATACAACATCCAATGCAGAAGCGGCTAAATGGTTGCATGTATCTTTCGCTACTTGGAAAAAGTATGCTAAAATGTACATAGATGAACCTACTGGATTAACTTTATATGAATTACATAAACAAAATGGGTTTGCTAAACGATTAGTCTTACCTCAAACTCGATATAGAAGAAAAGCTTCAGCTCCATGGGCCTTTCAACCTCACCCAATAGAAGATGTATTTGCTAACAAGTATCCTAAATACTCTTTGAGAACGTTTAAAGAGCGTTTGATAAAAGAAGGATGGATTGAAGAACGATGTTCATGTTGTGGATTTCAAGAGCGTAGACAATATGATTATGAAATACCTCTTAAGATGCATTGGATAGATGGTAATAAACAAAACTATGCTTTAGAGAATATTCAATTACTTTGCTTCAATTGCTATTTTATTCATGTAGGTGCTCCATGGGGAGCTAATAAACAATATCATATAGATGAAGCTACCGGAGAACCTGTTCCGGTGAAAGGTGACAGAAAGTCACTTAAAGAACAAACTATTAAGCTTGGTCCGTACTATCAGTCGCGACAGAAGGCTCTGAAGAAAGAATAACCTCTTTCTGCTGATGATACTGCCAATCTATATAATCAGCAATTAACTGATCGTCTTTTACATTACCGTCTTCGTCAAAATATCCTATTGACTCCAACCATCTTTTTGTCTGACTCATACTTAAATATATGAAATTCTTTTGTAATAAACAAATATTTGGTAATTACATAAGGCTATCTTATATTTAATATGTTCGTTAGATATAATGAGACCTTGAGTTAAATCCAAAAAAAAGTAAAAATTGATTTGGTGCAATCAAAAGGTTATCTTATATTTATATATTATTAATCGCTCCAGGGCGGAGCATAAATTAAATTAAAGTTATGAAGAGAGTTCCAAAACTTATCAAAATGACGATTATCGCGTCTCGTCAACGCCGTGGTGATGTTACGAAAGTAGCTACCAACACTGATTATTCAGTATCGCATTGTTCTCGTGTAATTCGTGGGTTACGTAACAATGAGCGTATTTTGTCTGAAGCTTATCGTATTACTCGTCGTAGAGTAAAAAATAGCGATTTAGCTTAATTCCAATTGATCATGACCCCGGAGTAAAATTCGGGGTCTTTTCATGTAAAACTAATGTCATTGATACTCAATGAGTTACAGATTTTTGTAAAAAAACATTGAAAAATGCTTGGTACTTTGTAATATTCTGCCTATATTTAAGTATAATAAAAAATATAAAGGATATGAATATGACAAAAGTAGAAGAATTAATGAATATGACAAATTTGTTAAAAGTAGTAGAATTAACCCCGATGATTGGTAAAGAAACCTCAGACAATTATTCACCCACTTTGACTTCTAAATTAATTGAAGTAACCTCAAATGGTTGTGTATTTGAAATAGCTCCTAACCATTATACCGAAGAAGGAAATGAAATGGTTGGAACTAGAAAAATTGTTCCATTATGGTTAAGTGCAAATATGTTCTTCGGAATATAATAAGAAATAAGAGTTATGTATAAGTTTAGATTTTATATTAGTGGTAAATTTAAGTTTGAAAAAATAATTGAAGCTGAAAATTTATCTTTAGCTTGGAAAGAAGCACATAAAATAGCAGATGAATATCCAACTAGAAAATTTATTGAAATAGCAAATATATAAAAAATAGTTAGGTGGCGGAAGAGGTAGACGCGAGGACAGTGTGGGAAGATAACATCAACCCGTGCTTATAAAAGAGATTTCCGAAAAAGTTACAGGTTCAATTCCTGTCCTGACTACAAGTAAAAAAGATGTATAGGTGCAATCAATAAGATTTAACACCTGCAAATATTTACAAAGAATGTAATGTCTTGTTTTTTAACGAATTAACTGGACAAACATTTAACAAGCACCAAAAAAACAATTAACAAATTATAAAACTTAAACAACAAACAAAATGACACCAAAAGAAAAACTATCAATGCCTTGCACGCAGGAGCAATGGCTAAATGAGATTGAACCGAGATTAAAAGAATTGGGGGTTAATATAACTTCTCTTTTTTCATTCGAACGCTATCCATATATTACTAATAATTTCGAAAGTAATAATAATTTGACAGGGACTCCAAATTTTAAAAACGGAGAAGCTGTATTTTTAGGAGAAGATGGTCGCATTTGTTCTTTGGTAGAAGAATATTCTTCTGTGAACAATGTAAAGCATAAATTCGAGGGAAAGACAACAACAGGTTACGATATTGAAGATATTATAGAATGGAATTATACATATATTGTGAAATTCAAATATCATTCGCCAAAATTATTTTGCACTCAAACTTTAGAATCTATTAATCACAGTTTCTATGGGGTTTTAATCCCACGCAATCACGAAAAAGATGCCTTAAAGCAACAGATAGAGGAGAAAGAAAAAGAGTTAAAAGAATTGAACGATAAATTAAATAAACTAAACTAAAAAAAACTTATGGAACACGCTTATTATTGGGTAACTACATTTATACAACTAAT
>Ga0207909_1000483_pt1 | contig 13246 bp, 9 predicted proteins | sample LakMenEpi05May10_FD_150672 | JGI IMG/M metagenome (GOLD analysis project Ga0207909, IMG submission 150672) | Freshwater microbial communities from Lake Mendota, WI - 05MAY2010 deep hole epilimnion (SPAdes) | ecosystem: Environmental > Aquatic > Freshwater > Lake > Epilimnion/Euphotic zone ...
CTCTTTCAGGACAGCATGATTTTCCATGAAGGGTGCATATATCTTTCGCATGGAATCCAACTCAGCATAGAGCATTTCCTTTGATTCATGGGCCATCACGAAAGAAAGCGGAGCCGTTGGTGGATTACCCGAACGCAGCAATTTGTTGGGCAAAACAGGAGGCAAGGGCTCTATCAACTCGTCCTTGCGAAGCTTGTACTCCTGGCCACCAATTTTGGCAAACCGGTCTTGCTGTGAAAAGGCAACAATCTGTAACAGGGAAAGAAGGAAGGACAATGCCCAGGAAGTCAATTTCATTTGTTAATTTTTCTTGATGAATGCCAGGGTAATATAAAAAAAGAAAGCCAATCCATTCATCCTTTACAGGATTTCAAGACTGGCTTGCTTTTTTTTATAACCCTAACGAAGTTTAATAACCAGGATTCTGTGTGAGTTTCGCACCATTGTTCTTGTCTATCTCACCCTGTGGTATGGGAAGCAGGTTGTTGTGAGCAGCCACAGAAGCACGCTGGTTCACATCACCATATTTCTTTACCCTGTCAAAAACAAGACCAAGTCTCATCAGGGTAAGCATCCTGTACTCTTCACCATACAACTCCCTAACACGCTCATCAAGGATATAGTCCAGGGTGATATCATTGGCAGTGGCCAATGGTGCCTTGGCCCTTGTTCTGATAACATTGATGTCTGCAGCAGCGCTTGCTTTGTCTCCTTTGGCGAGATAAGCTTCTGCCCTCAGGAGATAGGTTTCCGGGAGACGCATGACATATTGGTCTTTGGTGTAGCCATTGATGAAATTTCCATCTGCATGTTTATCCGTACCGAACTTTGTCCAGTTGGGATAGATGTACCACATGGTATCTTCATAAGCAGTCAGGAACGACTTGGGAATCAAATCTCCTTTCTTGTATGCAGGCTGTCCACCAGCTGCTGCAATATTCGCACCAAAATAAAAATTACGCCTGATGTTTGCTTCACTGTTTCTGATATCACCGGCAGATCTTGCCCATACATCCCAGTTGGAGTAGGTAGTACCGCGGATAAAACTTGCACCACGTCCTACACTATCAGACGCACCAGCAGCGACAAGACCAGCTTTGGCAAACAGCCAGTGCCTGCACCAATAGGCACGGCCCTGAATCATCCAGTTACCCTGGGTTGGATATGCGATACCACCTCCCGGAACATTGCGCTCAAACTGTGCTACCCAAATGGCTTCTCTGTTGCCCATTTGGTAATTGGTATTATTGATCTCGTGGAGGTCCCAATAATAATCAACGGGTGTACCCCTTGTGGTGGTGGTTTCTGTTCTTCTTGCGCCAAAACGTGTATTCATCAACGAGTAAGGACCATCCGTTCCATTGATAACCTTGGTGGCCGCTGCAATGGCACCATCATAATCCTTCAGGATGATATTGATTTCAGCCAGCAAATGATCTGAGGCAGCCCTTACCACTTTTCCAGGAACAGTGGTTGAAATGGGCAGGTTGGCACTTGCAAAAGTCAAATCTTTCTTGATGAAGTCATAACATTCCGCTTGGGTATTTCGGGTGAAGTCAACCTTTGGTGCTGTCACCGGCCCTGCAATGATGGGAACACCACCGAAAGCAATAACCAGGTTTCTGTAACCCCAGGCCCTTAAAAAACGGGCTTCAGCCGCCAAGGCATTTTTTTCATCTGCCGTTAATTTTGCTGCCGGATTTTCTATGCCTGCTATCACGGTATTAGCATATTTGATCATGGTATAATTCCAGTTCCACCATTTGGCTGATTGACCATCCTGTGAATTGATCTTGGTATAGTTGACCCAGGGGGCATTGGGATCAGCAATGTATACGGTTGTGGTGGCTGCAACATCAAAGTTGACACCAAGATGCCAGAAATCAGTCCATCCATCGGTAGAGTTATAAAAAAACTGCAGCTGCCTGTAGCAGGAGTTCAATGCCAGGTCAAACTGGCTTTTGGTGATGAGTGCATTGTCAACAGTCAAGCCATCTCTTCTGATCTCCGTAAGGAACTCTCCATCCTTTTTACAGCCTGCAAGAAGACTTATCGCAAGCATGAAAGCTGTTATTTTTTTGATTATGTTTTGCATGATCATTCGTTTAGGTTCTTTTAAAAATTAATGTTTGTTCCAAGGTTGATGGTTCTGAACAATGGATTAGAGACACCAATCGCACCTGCATTTTCGGGATCCAGTCCGAGCCAGTTGCTGAAAACCAATGGATTTTTGGCAGATAAGTAAATCCTCAAACCACTCATTTTAAGTTTTTCCAATTGCTTGCTGTTCAGAGAATACTGCAAACTAAGGTCTTGGAGCCTCACGAAAGTTCTTTCATGTGGATGGCTGTATCCAAAAGGATTTGAATAGTTTGGTCTTGTGAAAGTATTGCTGGGTGTTTCAGCAGACCAATACTGTTGGTTAAGCCAGTTTTGATTTTGATTGTTCCCGAATGCGGTAAGATTATATGATGAGTTAGGGCTCATGTAATAGTTACCTGAACCACCTCCCATGATGGCATTGAAGTTGAAAAACAATTGCCAGTTCTGGTAGCTAATGGTGTTGGCAAGACTCCAGCTGAAACGGGGCTGAACATAGCCGATAATTTCCCTGTCGAGAGAGTTGATTTTGCCATCAGGCTTTCCATCTCCCCTCACAGTCCCATTGATATCACGGATTTTGAGATCACCAGCCCTTGCACCAAACTTGGCAATATAATCAGCATCGGCAGTTTGAACGATGCCATCCACTACATAATCATAAATGGCTCCAATTGGTTTTCCAATAAACCACCTGTTACCAAGGTTATCATCCTCTTTTCCATCTCCATCAGCATCTACCCCTGTCAATGCCACCACCTTGTTGCGGTTCATCCAAAAGTTCAATGTTGTTTCCCAACGAATGCCATTGGGATTTTTTGGGGCAAGTACAATACCTGTCAAAGAAAGCTCCAATCCCATGTTATCGACCCTTCCGATGTTTGTTCTTACAGAGCTGAAACCAGCGAGGTTGGGCAAAGATCGGGTCAACAACTGATCAGTGGTCTTGCTTTGGTAAACGTTCAAGTCACCAGAGATCCTGTTATCAAAGATGGCAAAATTAAGGCCGCCATTGAGTGTTGTCGTCTTTTCCCAGGAAAGCTGCTGGTTGGCAAGACTGCTTTGGTAAATGAACAGTGAGCTGGTGGAACCAAACACTGTTGTTCCGGAAGCAATATTGGCAAGGGTTTCATAAGAATCAATCCCCTGGTTACCATTCTGGCCATAAGCCAACCTCAACTTGAGGTAATTGACTTTAGGCAATGCTTGTTTGAAGAAATTTTCTTCGCTGATGGCATAGGCCAAAGCACCTCCATAGAAATTGGCAAACTTGTTTCCCTCCGCAAAAGCAGAAAAACCATCACGCCTGAAATTCATGGTCAGGTAATACTTGTTCAAATAGTTGTAGTTCATCCTTCCCAGATAAGCAAGGTTGGAGCGATCACTGAATAAGGAGGATGTGCGTTGGTTGGCAGGGTTACCCAAATGCAGTCCATAGTATCCCAATGTTGTCGTACCTGCAAGAGAGAAGTCGCTCGCAGAAGTTCCAACCCTTGAACTGGATGAGTAATCCCTCTGGTAACCAGCCAAGGCATCGATGGAATGGTTGCCCATCATTTTTTTATAGGTCAGGAGATTTTGAATCTCCCATGAATTGGTGAGCACATTGGCCATGCTGCCATATGTACTGGAAAGAAATTTTTCCGGATTGGCGATGTCTGCAGCATTATCCCCATTGATAAAATATTTTTCATGCCTGAAACTGCCGGAAACAGTTTCCTGTTTGTATTTGTTGATGTTGATCCTGTAGTTCAAACCCTTCACTTTAGGGATGTCTGCACTCAGGTAACTGATGATCCTTGTGCTGGTATATTTTTCAAGATTGTCATCATACAAGCCAGGAGAATTGGCATTCCCCCAATAAGGATTGATGAGGTTGGCAGGAGTCGGGTTTTTGTCCAATATCCCTGCTGCCTCGTCCTTCCACTTGTAAGAATATGGAGTTCCAATGGTGGCCTGTCCCATGTCTGGTGGTGTACCAGAATAATCCCTTGCAGAATAATACATGCTCAAACCATAATCCAACCACTTGTTGATCTTGGCATCCATTTTTGCAGTAACGGTATACTTCTTGAAATTATCATTGTCCAATACACCATTTTGCTTGAGGTAGCCTGCAGAAACATAATAATTAACCATGTCTGTACGTCCGGAGACACTGAGGTTCAGGTCGTTTAAGGGAGCATACTGGGTGATTTCTTTCAACCAGTCCATCTCTTGGCCGTTTTTGTATGCAACCAGCTCTTTTGCATCCAATACTTTTTCTATGGACAAATCTGCCTGACCCGCAAGGCGCCTGTTCTCAGTCCTCCACTTGATGAAATCAGCACCCTTTCTCATGTCGGGTCGTTTGGTCCAACTTTGGGTACCATAGTTGTTGTTGACTGAAATGGCAGGTTTTCCTGTTTTACCACGCTTGGTGGAAATCATGATAACACCATTGGCCGCCCTTGATCCATAGATGGCTGCAGCACTCGCATCCATGAGGATGTCAAATGATGCGATATCCTGTGTATTGATCTCATTCAAACTTCCGTCAAAGATTACGCCATCAAGCACAATCAATGGTGCGTTAGATGCAGCCAATGAACGTTGTCCACGAACCAAAACACTTGGTGCACCACCGGCTACACCCACAGCACCAATGTTCACACCGGGTGTACCTTGTATGGCCTGAAGCGGACTGATATTGGTCATGTTGGCAATCGGGGTACCTTCAATATTGACTTTTCTTACTGCTCCGGTAAGATCCTTTTTCTTTTGTGTACCATAACCAATCACAACAACTTCATTCAAACTCGCAGACTCAGCCTTGAGTGAAACAGAAACACTGGGCTGTCCTTTTACTGCCACAATTTTTGTTTCATAACTGGTGAAACTAAAAACAAGTGAAGCGTTGTCAGCTGCCTGCAAAGAGAAGTCTCCTCGCTCGTCAGTGACAGTTCCCTTGCTGCTGCCTGAGATGGTTACACTCACGCCAGCAATTGGCTTTCCTGCTGCATCCCTAACATTCCCTTTCACCAGTTTGGCTTGCGCAAAAATTGATGAAGAAAAAAAGAACATCAGGATGGAAAAAAGAAACAAACAACGAAGAACTCCGCTGTTGTTCCAGACTCGGCTTTTGGGATGGAAATTTTTAAGCATGTTGATTTTTTTACGTTAATATTTGGCATGGAAGGTTCCCAAAGGAAAATTTCCAAATCAAATTAACACCGAATAACAGGGAGTTAAGGCTCAAACAATAGCGAATTAGTATACTTTTTTGGCTTTAAATTTTTTGCCTTCTCGATGCAGCTTTTTAAAAAAAATACCGCTACTTTCAATTGTCAATAAATTGCTTTAGCATGAAACCGCTTTTCTTAAAAATTGAATCCTCCAATGTTTATACCATCAGGGAGCAATTGGTTTCCCATGTGTACAGCAAATACTACTATCACCCGCAAATTGAGATTGTGTATTTTGAGAAATCCGATGGGATGTGTATCATCGGAGACAAGGTGCACATCATCAAGGAGGGAGATATTTTCATGTTGGGGGAGAACTTGCCACACCTGTTTAGGAATGATGAGAAATATGCAGACAAGAAACTCAAGGTCAGGATCATTGCCTTGCACTTTCTTCCCGATTTTGGAGGCAAGGATTTTTTGGATCTTCCAGACCTGAGAAACATAAAACTACTGTTAAAAAAAGCTGAGAGGGGCATTTTGGTTGAAGGAAAAACAAGAACTGAAGTGGGAAAGATCCTGAGACAGATGTTGACAGAAAAAGGCCCTGGCAAAATGATCCTGCTCTTGCAGGCCTTGACCCATATCAGTAACGCAAGGGACACGAAAATGATCCTTCCTATTGGGTTTCAGCCACAGATCAATGAGCAGAATGAAGACAGGATCAACGATGTGTATTCCTATACCATGCAAAACTTCAACCAAAAAATACATACCAAACAAATAGCCTCGATTGCACACCTGAGCGAGCATTCATTTTGCCGGTATTTTAAATCAAAGACAGGAAAAACCTATACCAATTTTCTGCATGAAATCAGGATTAAACATGCTTGCAAATTGCTTATTGAATCAAAGCTCAGCATCTCACAAATCATCAATGAATGTGGCTTTGTGAATTACGCCAATTTTTTCAGGTACTTCAAAATGCTCACAGGAAAAACACCTGCAGAATACCAGAAGCTCAACAACGATTTAATCACTGAAAAATAACAGGATTCATTTCAGTGTCTATCACTTCTCCAATGGTAGCGCCCGGACACCATGCGTCCCAATCAGCCTGCTGGTTCTTGTTTTCAGGCGCCTTGAGCTTCATATCCTTGTCCATGTAAATCATCGTCATCACCTTGCGCATTTGATTCGTGGTATTCGGTCCAGCACGGTGGTACAACCATCCCGTATGAAAACTTACCTCGCCCAATCCAAAGGCTTCCACGACATGATCAAAGCCTGTATTTCGCAGAATATTATCAAGATATGACTGACTTTCATCTCCAATTTCCTTGTCTCGGCCTTCAGTGATTTCAAAACTCTTTGCACTGAATTCAAGCGGTCCTAATTCCAATGGCGTTTCTTGCAAAGGTATCCAGGCAGTAACCGTTTTACTACTGGATAAAGGCCAATAATATTGGTCTGCATGCCATGGTGTATGTCCTCCACCTGGCTCTTTGTAAAGGGCCTGATCATGGTAAATTCTCACCCCTTCAACCTCCAACAAATCAGCTGCAATTTTGGCAAGGCGCTTGCTGAAGACAATCTGTTTTACAGCAGCTGAATTTCTCCAGATGTTCATGATCTGCAAAAATGCTTTGCCATAGGTATCCCTGTCTTCCATGGCAAGGTGTTGGGTATTCAACCGGTTGACTTCAGCTGTAATGATTTCATCCATGGCCTGTAATGCCTCCTTTGAAAGTACGCCAGGAATTTTGACAAATCCATTTTCCCTAAAATAGGCAATCTGCTCCTGTGTCAATTCAAAAGGTGCATCCAACTCTTGTGCAACGATATCAGGTATTGTATTCATGGTAATTTCGATTCTGTATTGAAGTTAAACAAACTATAGCGAAAATTCTGTCAGCTTGTGTAGCATGGGAGACAAACCATGCCCAATGACATCAGGACGCTGAATGAACCCTTTTTTAAACGAGATGGGTTGTTCCAGGATATCATTGGTTGCCAAATAGGAGAACTCGGTTCTGTTGACCTCATCAAAGGCGAGGGCAAGGTGCGCATTGATCTCAAACATTGAATTGCCAAGATAGACTGGGATATTGGCTGATTTTGCCAAGGCAATCGAGGCCAGAGCATAATCAATATCCTTGCCGGTTCTTAGACCCTGAAGTCCTCCCACTTCAACCAACGCTCGCAGGTCGTCGATGTTGTTGACATAATCATGGCCAATGATGGGGATAGGACTTCTTTTGGTCAACTCCACAAATCCCTGCACATCATCACGGCGGAGCGGATCCTCCATGTACTCAAGGGCAATGCCATTGCTGAGATAGGTTTCAATTCTCTTTAATGCGGTCTGCCAGTCCCATACCTCATTTGCATCTGCGGTAAGCCTGATTGCAGTGCCTGCATAGGATTGAATCAATTTCAACCTTCTCAAGTCGCGCTCTACATCATCTGCGCCCAGCTTGACTTTGATGATACCAAAGCCATCCGTCAAAAATTTTTCAGTCAGGTCCAATACATCCTTGTCTGAGAGGGGGAAATCAAGAATACTGCCATAAGCAAGTGCCTCTTGTTTTTTTGTACCAGGGTTCAGCAGCTGATACAATGGTACATTTCTTTCCTGGGCCATCAGGTCCCAGAGGGCGAGGCGAACAGCTGCATCAAGATGATTGAATCCTGATGTAAAGGAAGTTCTCTCTTGTTCTAGATCAAAGGAATTCTTGTTGTACAATTTCTTCCACCAGGTATTCCTGAAATCGGCTTCGATAACGGATACCTCCGGAAGTTCCCTTACATACCAGGCGCTGTGCTTGAACTTTCCTTTCCATGCAGACTCTGAATAGCCCCAGCCCACATGACCTTCACTGGTTTTGAGTGCAATAGCCACAACATTGATGACCTCATAACTACAGTTGTTATCCCCAACAACCCTGCCCAGCGGAAGGGTTAATTTATGCACTTCAAAATCATCAATTAATAACATCGCATCTATTTAAGGATTAATTTATTGTTGGTACTCACCATCTGCAAAATGGTGAATCAATTCCATGGCCGACCATTTCCTTGTTGTATCTACACCTGGCAATGACCGCTGAAAATTGGCCATCATCTGGTTCCAAATTTTTATCTTTTTATCTGATCCAAGATAGAGTGAATCTACCCTGGAAAGGTCAGCATCCGCAGGGACCGTAACCATCATAAAGAGGCGGTTGTCAAAACGATAAATCTTGACCTCATGGATGCCACTGGCCAGGTTAGCCTTTTGGAGTTCTGGCCAAACGCCGGCTTTTGAATGCAGTGAATCATAGGCCCTGATCAAATCAGGTTCATTCACCAGATCAGTGGTATACACCATGGTTTTATAAGCTATGGGAGGCTTGCTGTCTGCAACACAAGAAACGCAAAAACAACAATACGCCAGCACGATGTAAACAGTAAGGTTGAGTAAGAAATGAGGGTATTTATTTTTCAATGAAAAGGGTTGAAATATATTGTAATTGCAAATAAAAGACAATTAATGAATCAGAAACTGAAGGCAGTGGCATTTCATTGTATTTTTTTGTCAATTCGATTTTTGCCGGTCATTCCAGATGATTCTGACAACCGTGCCATGGCCTCATCCCTGAGCAAAGGGCTTTCCAAAAAACGGATAGAATCCTTGAGTTCAGAAAGTTTTGAAGCACCTAAAACCAATTTGTTGATGCAGGGAGAATTGAAAACATATTGCAGTGCGAGTCCGGTATATGAAAGGCCTGATGCATCGCAATTTTTTTTCAATGCAATGGCTTGTTGAAGATCGGATGCAGGAATCCACTCAGGTGCTGTCAGTGCGTAATGTTCGAGTTTATTGCCCAGCAACCCCATGTACAATGGACTGGCCTGCCATACCTGAATGCCTGCGTTGTGCAGTTGAATGAACTCAGCATCGCGTGCAGTTTGGTTGACAATATTGAAGCGGTTGAATCCCATGAAATGCGTGAACCCATTGTCTGCAACAAATGGTGCAAAAGATGCTCCATAATTACCACCAATACCAATGCTTTTCACCAGGCCATCCCTTTGCAGGATTTGCATGGCTTCAACTGCATAGGGAATCTCTGCAACATTCATCCCGGGAGGATCATGCAAAAAAAGCAGATCAAGTTGATCCCGCCCAAACAATTGAAGGCTTTCCTGAGCAGACTTGAAAATTCCCGCAGGACTGAAATCATAGCTGATGCTATCTGGATCATCAGCCTTCAATTTTCCTGCCTTTGTGCTGACAAAAGGTTGCGCCCCTTTCCATTCCCGGAGGGCCTTTGCAAGGATACGCTCTGCATCAGCATAGGCGGGTGCCGCATCAAAATGGGTGATGCCCTGCTCAAGGGCATAGAGAATGGTTTTGACAGATTCATCCTCATCAACCTTGCCCCAAAGACCCGCCAATCCTGCAGTTCCCAATACCAGCCGATCCCTGTCATCATTCAATAAAGCAGACATATTATTTTTTTTCTCCGAAGTCTATTTCGATGTTGGGATATTTTTTCTGAAAGGCCATCACCCCATTGGGTGTGATATCCGACTGCCAGCAAAAGATTTTCTTCAATGTTGGTGCTGGAGTCAAATTCAACAAACCTGCATCATCTATTTTGGTGCCTACAATGTTGAGGTATTCCAGTTTCTTGAACTGTCCAATCAAGGATATGGATGCATTGGTGATCGCAGTATTTTTGAGGTTCAGCCTCGTGATATTGGCGCATGATTTCAATGGTTGCAATCCTGCATCAGTAATTTTTGTATCGGCCAATACCAGCCACATCACCTGTGGAGCTATTTTCTGCAACAGTGGAGCATCCTTGTCTCCGAAGGAAGGAACATTCACCATGTTCAATTCCAGGAAGTGGGTGCCAGTAGCAAGGGGAACAACGGCAACATTGATTTTCTTTAGGGCTTCGATGCTTGCTGCATCGGCAGGAGCAATGGAATCGAGTGCAGCAGGTCCTGCTGATTGCTTCACTGCATCCGATAAAAATTTCATGATGGTATCATTGGCAGCTACAGCTTTGATGGGCTGTGAAGCAGAAACACCATGCAAAACCCACCAGGACAAAAGATCAATCTCTGGTTGTGTCAACTGTGATTTTCCTTTGGGCGGCATGTGCTTTTCATCGCCTTTGTCCAATAAAATGCGGCGAATGAATTCGCTGTGGTCAAGATCGCCTGCAACGATGGCCTTTCCATTTTTTCCACCTTTCATCAGGGCTTCAAGGGTATGCAACTGAAAGTCACCCTTCTTCTTTTTCTCATTGTGACACTGCATACATTTTTGTGCCAGCACTGGTTCAACAATGCCATCATAAACGCTGACGGTTGAAGCAGCCGTCAACGTTGTGATTTTTTGTTTTTCAACAACAACACCAGTTTCAGTATCTGTTGCAGCAGAGAAAAGATATCCTTCACCATGGGTCATCTCTCCTCCAAAATGTCCGGCCAGCAAAAGCGCCAACATCATCAGGTGAAATCCGGCATGATAGTAGGGTGTTCTGTATTCCTCTTTTTTATACTTTTTGTAGGCCAGCAATGCAATGGAGACTACACACACTGCAATGGCAGTATACCTGTGCCAATCCAGCAAGTTCTCCTCATATCCTCCGGACAGGGACAACATCCAACCAAAAAATGCAGCCAAAAGGGAAGATAAAATACCTGCAACCAGCACAAAATCAATCAGCCTTGATTTTTCAGTGTTGGACTTGAACAAATACTGGATCACATAGGCAATGACCAGAAAGCCGATGGGCAAGTGTACAAAAACAGGATGCAGGTGCCCTAAAAAATTGATGATCATGCAATCAGGTTATGGATTACATTTCCTGAAACATCCGTCAGGCGATACCTTCTGCCCTGGCTCTTGTAAATGAATTGCTCGTGGTCAATCCCCAGCAGGTGCATCATGGTGGCCTGGAAATCATGCACATGCACCTTGTCCTTCACCACATTGTGGGCAAAATCATCTGACTCACCATAGACCATGCCCGATTTGACGCCACCACCTGCCATCCAGATGCTGTAACAGCCTGGATGATGGTCTCTTCCGAATCCTTCCGGCGTAAGTTTTCCTTGAGAGAAACTTGTTCTCCCAAACTCTCCGCCCCAAACAACCAAGGTGTCATCCAAAAGACCCCTTTGCTTCAAATCCTTGACCAGCGCGGCCGATGGCTGGTCTGTAAGCGATGTGGCCTTTTTGATGCCAGAGGCAATTGAACCATGGTGATCCCAACCAAGATGATAAAGCTGTACAAATCGAACATCTTTTTCTGCCAGCCTCCTGGCCATGATGCAATTGTGCGCAAAAGTCCCCGGTGTCATGACATCCGGACCATACATGTCAAGGATATGTTGTGGCTCATCAGAAAGATCTGTGATGGAAGGAATGGCCATCTGCATCTTGTAAGCCATTTCTGACTGGTTGATCTGGCTTTCAATTTCCGAATCATGCCAAACCTCGTTTTGAATATTGTTGAAGCCCTTGATAAAATCAAGTGCCCTTCTCCTGTCCATGCGATCAATGCCTTCTGGATTATTAAGAAAAGGAACTGGTTCATTTCCCGTCATGAACTGCACACCCTGGTGATGCGAAGGAAGAAATCCACTGCTCCAGGCAGCACTGCTGATGGGTTGATCTCCTCCGCCTTTGGAAACCATGACGATGAAAGAAGGAAGGTTGTCGTTCATGCTCCCAAGACCATAGCTGAGCCATGATCCAATGCAAGGCCTTCCACTCAATTGATTGCCCGTTTGCGTGAAAATCACTGCGGGCTCATGGTTGATCTGTTCGGTAAACATGGATCTTACCACGCAGATATCATCTGCGATTTCTGCAATGTGTGGAACGTGTTCACTGAAGTATCCACCGGCAGCTCCATGTTGTTTGAAACTGGCTGCAGGCATGGCCAATGGAAAAGAATATTGGTTGCTGACCATTCCGGATATCCTGTTCTTACCAATGACAGAGGCAGGAATTTCCTGTCCATGCATGCTGTACAGCATGGGCTTGTAATCGAACAATTCCATTTGTGAAGGACCTCCACTTTGGAAAAGATAAATCACCCTTTTTGCCTTAGGAAGAAAATGCGGATTGACCAGCGGCTTGTTGATTTCTTCAGCAACCTGTTGCACCGCTTTTCGGTCTGCATTTTTGCTGCCGCAACCCAGCAATGAACCCATTGCAATGCCTCCCAGTCCAAGGACTGAACCGCGGAGAAACTCCCTCCGCTTGTTTTCGTAATGCATTTTCATCAACTCATTCATGGTCAATCATTTTCTTGTGAGGAACTCATCGGTATTCATCAATGCCAATGCAGTGCTGCCCATGGCAGCCAATTGATGGAGATCGGGTAGATCCAGCTTGCTTTTTCCAACAGCCACCAGTGCTGTTGCTTTCTCCGGATGGGTTTGAAAATTGTTCAATTCAGCCAGGTACATTTTCTTCATCAGTTGCTCTTCTTTCTTGTTGGGCCTGCGTCCTGTAATCAGGCGAAACCCATACAGCAACTGGCTTTCAATACTGGCACCGCCTTCTCTGATCATCCTGGCTCCCACATGCCTTGAGGCTTCAACAATCTGGGGATCGTTCAGCATGGCAAGGGATTGCATAGGCGAACTGGAAACAGGACGCTTCACCAAACATACCGACCTATCAGAAGCATCAAAGATCTGCATGAAGGGCACAACACTGGTTCTCTTTCTCACTGTGTAAATGCTTTTCCTGTAAAGGTCTTCTCCTTCAGATAAAATATATTGATAGCGCCAAACCTTATCACTCAAGGCATCCCACAAACCTTCAGGCTGATAGGGATAAACACTTTTGCCACCAACCTTGCTGGAAAGCAATCCTGCCACGGCAAGCGCATTGTCGCGCAGCATTTCAGCAGGATAACGGTAGCGGGGATTCCTTGTTAGCAGAGCATTGTTTGGATCGCTTTTCA
>Ga0207909_1000484_pt1 | contig 13243 bp, 10 predicted proteins | sample LakMenEpi05May10_FD_150672 | JGI IMG/M metagenome (GOLD analysis project Ga0207909, IMG submission 150672) | Freshwater microbial communities from Lake Mendota, WI - 05MAY2010 deep hole epilimnion (SPAdes) | ecosystem: Environmental > Aquatic > Freshwater > Lake > Epilimnion/Euphotic zone ...
GTTTTTTGTGCGGCGCGACAACACTTGAATAACGCGACGGATTTCTTCATCCCGACCGATGACAGGGTCAATTTTGCCGGCGCGTGCGCGTGCTGTGAGATCGACTCCGTATTTTTCAAGTGCAGCAAATTGTGATTCTGGATCGGGGGTAGTGACTCGGTGTGAACCACGTACTTCTTTCAACGCAACAAGCATTTCTTCGGTTCCGATGCCCACACGCTTATGCATTGCAAGAACAAGATGCTCTACAGACAAGTAGTCATCGTGCAAGTCGCGTCGGATGGTGTCTGCGTCTTCTAATACAGTGCCGAGCTCACGATTCATACGCGGTTCTGCACCACCAGTTGCGCGCGGAAGAGATGCGATGGCATCGTCGGCTTTGCTACGAAGCATGCCAGGAGCAATGCCTAGTTTCTGAAGTAACGAAGGAACAATGGTGTCTGTTTGACTCACAAGTGCGCGCAGCACATGGTCTGGAGTTACTTCGGGGTTTCCGTTGGCGCGCGTTTGGTCGCCAGCAGCAGCAATTGCTTCTGTTGTTTTAGTTGTCCATTTTTTAGGATCAATTGCCATAGGAATTCCTCAATTAACGATTCGGGTCAAAGATGCTGGGACGCTCGCCAAAACGTGCAACTGTTTGACGCAGTGGCACAAGCGCGCCACCGCGGTTTTCGATTTCGCGAATGGCATGCATAAGGCCTTGGCGCAGTTGTTCAACTTCGCTTCGCAGTCTCACAACTTCTTGTTCAAGAGACATGACATGACGAATGCCTTCAAGATTCATTCCGGTAGCAGCAAGATCTGCAATACGACGCAAGCGTTCAATGTCGGCATCGCTGTACCGACGGTTACCACCGTTTGTACGAGCCGGCGTCAATAAGCCACGGCGCTCATAGATACGCAAAGTTTGCGGATGCATGCCCGCTAATTCAGCAGCCACCGAAATGACATACACAGCTTGAATTCGATCTGTACTCATGACTGTGCCTTTCTGCGTGGTGATGACAAGACTTCATGCAGTGCTTCCACTGCTGTGCGTTCGTCGGAAGACAAAGTGGTGGGCACGGCAACATCGACAGTGACAATGAGGTCACCTGTATTTTTAGCTGTTTCAATACCCTTGGATTTCACACGATGACGGGACCCCGATTGAGTACCGGGCTTCAACTTCAGCGATACCTCCGTGCCCTCGAGTGTGGGTACGGAAATAGTTGCGCCAAGAACAGCCTCAGTAAATGAAACAGCGACGCGAGTCAGCAAATTCAGACCTTCGCGCGCGAACAATGGGTGCGGTGTGACAACACATTCGACAAACAGATCACCAGCGGGACCGCCGTTACGACCAGGAGTACCACGGCCCTTCAAGCGAATCTTTTGTCCGTTATCGACGCCAGCAGGAATACGAACATTTACTTCACGTGGACGTCGCTCGATTCCAGAGCCACGACATGTGGAACATGGAAACTCAATTGTGGAACCCGCGCCACCGCATAAGCGACATGGCTGAGAAAAAGAAAACATTCCTTGATTGTCTGCAACGCTGCCACGGCCACCACAAGAACTACAGGTTTTAGGAGATGTACCTGGCCGTGCACCAGAACCTGAACACGAACTGCATTGTGCATCTGCAGTGAGATGCAACGACGTTGTGATGCCATGAGCAGCATCAACGAAATCGAGAGTGAGAGTTGTTGCAATATCTTTGCCACGCTGTGGACCAGCACTTGATGCGCCGCGACGGCCACCAGAGCGTCCAAACATTTGACCAAGAATGTCGCCTAAGCCATCGCCACCCATATCGAAAGAGAAATTCTGTGCACCACCAGGGCCGCCCATGCCACTCATTGGTCCCATACGACGCACTTCGTCATACTCGGAGCGTTTGGTTTCATCTCCTACAACGTCATACGCCGCAGAAATATCTTTGAACTTGTTCTCTGCAGCAGTGTCGCCTGGATTTGCATCGGGGTGATACTGACGTGCAAGACGGCGATATGCCTTGGTGATTTCTTTATCGGTGGCATCTTTCGATACACCGAGAACTGCGTAGTAGTCCTTTTCAAACCACTCGCGTTGGGCAGCCAAGCCTACCCCTTCACCTTCACCATGGCTGCGCGCAAGACGCGGCCTTTCCACTCGTAACCAGTGCGCAACACTTCAACGACGACAGACTCCCCACCGTCGCCCTCTTCATGAACCACTGCTTCAGCATTAGCTGGGTCGAATGGCTTATCAAGAAGATCGAGAGCAACAAGGCCTTGCTTTTCCAATGTGGCAATGAGTGCTGACCAGATTGGTTCAACACCTTCTACCCCATGGGTATAGGCAGCTTCACACGCATCGAGTACAGGAAGCATCGCTTCCACAAGGCGACCAGTGGCACGATTTGTTTCGTCGGATAACTGTGTGTTGACGCGCTTCTTGTAGTTCTCAAAATCTGCTTGCAAACGAAGTGCAATGTCTTTGAACTGATCACGTTCTGCAACCAGAGCATTGATGTCGTGCTCGATTAGTTCAGATGCATCGTCTGGAACGACATCATCGAGTGATGGCGTGGACAGCACACTGTCGTCTGGCGACTCGAGTGGCTGTTCCGAACTTTCGTCTGACATGTCTTACTGCTCGTCCACGATTTCAGCATCAACGATGTCGTCATCGTTGGTTGCTGACGCACCAGAAGCAGATGTTCCGGCTGCATCACTGTCACGTGCTGCTGCTTCATAAAGCTTTTGAGTGAAAGCTTGGCTGACACCCATAAGTGTTTCGGTGGCTGATTTGATCTTGTCAATGTCGTTTCCGGCAATGGCGGTCTTCAGTTCAGCAAGAGGGCCTTCAACTGCTTGCTTTTCATCAGCAGCGACTTGGTCTCCTTGCTCACGCAAAACCTTTTCGGTTTGATACACAAGCGAGTCGGCATTGTTGCGCACTTCGGCTTCATCACGACGACGCTTGTCGTCTTCTGCGTGAGCCTCTGCATCGCGAATCATCTCTTCAATCTTGTCTTTGCTGAGAGAAGACGAGCTGGTGATGACAAGCGAGTTGTCCTTACCAGTGGCACGGTCTTTTGCAGATACCTGCACAATGCCGTTGGCATCAATATCGAAAGTGACTTCGATTTGTGGAGTACCACGTGTTGCCGCAGGCAGGTCAGCCAATGTGAATGTGCCCAATGACTGGTTGTAGCTAGCCATTTCGCGCTCACCCTGCAGAACATTGATTTCTACAGATGGTTGATTGTCTTCAGCTGTAGTGAACACCTCGGTACGACGCGTTGGGATGGTGGTGTTGCGCTCGATGAGTTTTGTCATCACGCCGCCCTTGGTTTCAATACCCAAAGACAGTGGAGTCACGTCGAGGAGAAGAACATCCTTTACATCGCCCTTCAGAACACCAGCCTGAATTGCCGCACCAACAGCAACTACTTCGTCTGGGTTTACAGACTTGTTTGGCTCTTTTCCGGTGAGGCTCTGCACAAGGTCTTGCACTGCTGGCATACGAGTTGAACCACCAACAAGGATGACGTGATTGATCTGTGCAGTAGTGAGGCCGGCGTCTTTAATGACCGAATCGAACTTCACGCGGCAACGCTCTACAAGATCTGCTGTCATTTCTTGGAACTTTGAACGAGTGAGTTGCTCGTCGAGGTGCAATGGGCCTTCAGCAGTTGCTGTAATGAACGGCAAGTTGATCTGCGTCTGTTGTGTTTGCGACAACTCAATCTTTGCTTTTTCAGCAGCTTCCTTGAGGCGCTGTACTGCCATACGATCTTGTGCCAAGTCGATGCCGTGTGCGCTCTTGAACTGCTGTGTCAACCAATCAATGATGCGTTGGTCCCAGTCGTCACCACCGAGGACTTTGTCGCCATCGGTGCTGCGTACTTCAAACACGCCGTCACCAATTTCAAGAACTGAAACGTCGAATGTTCCGCCACCAAGGTCGAATACCAAAATGATTTCGTCTTGCGAAGACTTTTCCAATCCGTAGGCAAGTGCTGCAGCGGTTGGTTCGTTAATGATGCGCAACACATTGAGACCAGCAATAGCGCCAGCTTCTTTTGTGGCAGTACGTTCTGCGTCGCCCCAATAAGCAGGAACAGTAATAACTGCATCGGTAACAGTGTCGCCAAGGTATGCCTCTGCATCACGCTTCAACTTCATGAGTGTGCGCGCACTGATTTCTTGTGCGGTGTACTTCTTGCCGTCAATGTCGGGTGATGTCCATGACTTACCCATCTCGCGCTTCACGCTGCGAAAGGTGCGATCTGGGTTGGTGATGGCTTGACGCTTTGCCACTTCACCAACGAGAACTTCGCCGGACTTTGAGAAGGCCACGATGGATGGTGTGGTGCGTGCGCCTTCTGCGTTCGGAATAACAACTGGTTCGCCTGCTTCAAGAACCGACACAACTGAGTTGGTGGTTCCAAGGTCGATGCCGACTGCTTTTGCCATGGTGATGACTCCTCTTGTATGTGCTGTGGTGGGGGGCACCAGAGCGGGGGTACTGTCAGAATAAGGGGGCTCAGGCTAGATAACAACTTCCGTAGCAGAAAAGTTGATACAACCACACTCAACTTCTGAGATGAGCCTTGTTTCGCCGTACCAATGGGTTCGGCATACGATGAGAACGTGCTCGGAAAACTTGTCCTCCTACGCCACGGCCAAAGCACGTGGAACGAACTGAACCTCTTTACTGGCTGGCACGATGTGCCCCTCTCGGCCCAGGGCCTAGAAGAGGCCGCAGCAGCCGGCGCCGTTATGGCCGAGGCGGGGCTGCGTTTTGATGTGGCCCATACCTCTTTATTAACCCGCGCTGTCATGACCTGCCACCTTGCCCTGAATGGCATGGGCCAGGTGTGGCTCCCCGTGCAACGGCACTGGAAATGGAACGAGCGCCATTACGGGGCTTTGCAGGGTCTCGACAAGAAGGCCACCACTGAGCAGCACGGCGAGGCACAAACCAAGGTGTGGCGTCGCAGTTTCGATGTGCCGCCACCACCCGTTGATAGCAGTAGCCCCGAACACCCCGCCACAGATTCTCGATACCGTTTTATTGATCCGGCGTTATTGCCCGCCACTGAATGCCTCAAAGATGTGGTGGAGCGCGTTGTCCCCCATTTCCATGAGACAGTTGTCCCCCAACTTCGGGCTGGAATGAATGTCCTGATTGCAGCACACGGCAACTCACTTCGAGCACTTGTAATGGCGCTTGAAGGAATCTCGGAAGCAGATATTGCAGAGCTCAATATCCCAACAGGAGTGCCACGTTTGTATGCGCTGTCTGACTCACTGCAGATTGAAAATGTCTCGTATCTCGGTGACCAGGAAAAGATTCGTGCTGCTATTGAAGGTGTTGCGAACCAAGCAAAGTCGCATTAGTCACAGTGATAAATGTGCCCTCCAAATAGGCGTACACTTATGCACATGGCAAGCACAAAAACCTCAGTTGATCACCTTCGCAACATTGCATTGTTCTCCGAATGCTCTCCAAAAGAACTCGGTCTCGTAGTGAAAAGTTCCTCCGAGCGAGTTCTCAAAGCCGGCACCATCATCATGGACCAAGGACAAACTGGTCGCGAGGCCTACGTCATCTTGGAAGGTTCCGCCACTGTAAAGCGCAACGGCAAAAAGATTGGCACTGCAAAAGCTGGCTCTGTTGTCGGCGAGTTGTCTCTGCTCGACCATGGCCCACGCACAGCAGCAGTCATTGCCGACACCGACGTGCGTCTCCTTGTTGTTTCCGAGCGTGCCCTCAAGGGTGCCATTGAAAACATCCCAGCGATCTCTCGCAAGTTGCTCAAGGCTTTGGCCACCCGAGTACGCGAACTTGACCGCGCCCACTACGGCTGATTTCACATCTTTTAGGTCCATAACCCTTTGACGGGTCGGGTTCTTAGCCCCTGCGACCACTAGCGTTATGGACGCATGAGTAGCAACGCGTCTCCCACCACCGAGAAGGGCCCCAAGCGCCTTCGCCCCTACCAAATGTCGATAGCCATCGGCATAGGCATGGGTACCTTCACTTTGTTATCGGGCATCGTTCCGCAGTTCACAAAGTGGCACGCAACCTCTGAAGTCACACGTGAAGTGTTCGAAGGAATCCCTGGTCCGTTGCAGGCTGCCTTCTACACAATCCTTCCCGCCATGTTGGTGTGGGGTTCATTCCAGTTCGCCAATCGCATTCGCAACTGGGAACGTGGTGCACCTGATCGCCGACGCACAACACCAAAGAACGCAAAGCGTCGTCTTGCTGATTATCGTGCCGGCGTCTACATGCGTACGTTGTTGCGCGATAGTGCTGCGGGCCTCATGCACTCCATGATGTATTTCGGTTTCCTTGTTCTTCTCGGAGTCACCACCGTTCTTGAGTTGGACCACCAATTACCCGAGTCACTGAAGTTCCTCCACGGCGGCGTGTACCAGGGCTATGTATTTGTTGGTGATTTCGCCGGACTCGTATTCACCATTGGTGTCGTGTGGGCCATCATTCGTCGCTACGTGCAGCAGCCGTATCGCATTCGCATAAAAACGAAGAAAGAGCACGGCATCATCCTTGGTGTGATGTTGGCTATTGGCCTCACCGGTTTCGGCGCAGAAATGTTCCGCATCGCCGTATCTACCGTCGGTGGCAAAGACATGTCGTTTGAGAGTTGGTCCTTTATTGGTTACCCACTCTCACAGTTGGTCGACGGATCTTCGCTCAACGCATTAGAGAATTGGCATCAGGCAATGTGGGTCGCCCACGTTGTTTCATTCATTGCCTTCTTGGCGCTTCTGCCAATCACCATGTTGCGCCACATTTTTACCTCACCGCTGAACATGTACCTCAAAGACCGCGATCGCCCGAAGGGTGCAATGCGTGCAATGCCTAACCTCACCGAGACTTCTCTCGAGAGTTTTGGCGCTGCAGTGGTTGAAGATTTCACGTGGAAGCAATTGCTTGATACCGATGCCTGCACTATGTGTGGTCGCTGCACAAGCGTGTGCCCTGCGCATGCAACAGGTAAGCCACTTGACCCTCGCGAGATTGTTCTAAAGACCGGCGAAGTAATGGCTGCAACAGCTACTCACGCAGCTGGCGGAATGGTTTCTCCACCACTCTCCGTTGATTCAGAAATCACCATTGGTGCGAACTCGTTGTTTGAACGAATCACTGCAGAAGAAGTGTGGGCGTGCACTACTTGTAAAGCATGCGACGAGATTTGCCCTGTGCATATTGAAATTCTCGACAAGATCCTCGACATGCGCCGTTACTTGTCACTCATGGAAAGCAATTTCCCTGCGGAGCTTGGCAACGCATACCGCGCCATGGAAAACCAAGGAAACCCTTGGGGCATGAACCAGGATGATCGTGCCGATTGGGCCAAAGACTTGAACGTCGATGTTGTCGACCCAGGTGCTGCTTTCAATCACGAGTACTTGTACTGGGTGGGCTGTGCCGGTTCCTTCGATGACAAGAACAAGAAAGTCACGCAAGCAATGGCCAAGTTGCTCGAGCGCGCAGACATTGATGTTGCCATTCTGGGACCAAGCGAAATGTGCACAGGTGACTCTGCTCGTCGTTCTGGTAACGAATACCTCTTCCAGATGCTCGCAATTCCAAACATTGAAATGCTGAACGGCATGGGAGTGCGCAAGATCATTACGCAATGCCCGCACTGCTTCAACACGTTGAAGAACGAGTACCCGCAATTGGGTGGCAACTACGAAGTGGTTCACCACAGTGAATTCCTCGAACACCTTATTGATACGGGCAAGCTCGATATCCGTAATGCATCACTCGAAGATCGCATCACGTATCACGACTCGTGCTACTTGGGTCGCCACAACGACGTGTACTCAGCACCTCGAAAGATTGTTGGTTCCATCAAGGGCGTACAAATTGTTGAGATGCCACGCAACGGAACAAAAGGTATGTGCTGCGGCGCTGGTGGTGCTCGCATGTGGATGGAAGAGTCAATTGGTACCAAAGTCAATGACGAACGTGCTCAAGAGGCAATCAGTACTGGCGCAAGTCGCGTCGCAACTGCATGCCCCTTCTGCTACATCATGCTCGACGATGGCGTGAAGGCTGCTGGTGCTGAAGAAGACACCGTGAAAGTTGCAGACATTGCAATTCACCTCATGGATGCATTGGAAAACGGTGAGCGCCGTTTAGCCGAACAGAGTGCACCGTTAGCTGCTAGCCCCGGCGAATAGCAAACGCCGCTATTTCGGTGGCGTATACGTAGACAAGAAATTGCCAAGACGGCCGATTGCCTCTGTGAGGTCTTTAGCCCACGGCAACGTCACAATGCGAACGTGATCAGTCGTTGGCCAGTTAAAACCAGTGCCCTGTACGAGCAGTACTTTTTCAGCGCGCAAAAAATCCAGCACAAAACGACGATCATCTGCAATTGGATACATCTGCGGGTCGAGCTTTGGAAACACATACAAAGCACCTTTGGGTTCAACCACTGACACTCCGGGAATAGCGCGCAGTGCGGTAACTGCTGCGTCGCGTTGTGCAAGAAGACGACCGCCAGGAAGGATGAGATCTTTAATGCTCTGGCGACCACCAAGTGCAGTTTGAATGGCGTGTTGTGCAGGAACATTTGAGCAGAGGCGCATATTTGTGAGCATGTTGATGCCTTCGATATAGCTCTCTGCATGCTTACGCGGTCCAGTCACCATCATCCATCCGGAACGGAAACCAGCAAGACGATACGCCTTTGATAATCCGTTGAATGTAAAAACCAAACAATCTGGTGCGACCGCAGCAAAGGTGTGGTGCACTGCATCGTCATACAAAATCTTGTCGTAAATTTCGTCTGCAAAAACAAGGAGATTGTGCTCAATTGCAAGATCTGCTATTTCGCGAAGCACTTTCTTGCTATACACAGCACCTGTTGGGTTATTGGGGTTAATCACCACAATCGCACGTGTACGACTTGTGATTTTTGAACGCAGGTCATCCAAGTTTGGATTCCATTCATCGTCTTCATCACATAGGTAATGCACGGGATTACCGCCAGCAAGGCTGGTGCTTGCAGTCCACAACGGATAATCAGGTGCAGGAATAAGAACTTCATCGCCTTCATCGAGCAGTGCGTTCAGTGAAAGTTGAATCAATTCGCTCACGCCATTGCCAAGCCAAATGTCGTCAGGATTCGTGATGTCGATTCCGCGATCCTGATAGTGCTGCACAACTGCGGTGCGTGCAGAGCGGATGCCTTGCGAATCTGAGTAACCCTGAGACTCTTGTAAGTGACGCGTGACGTCTACCAAGATTTCTGGCGGTGCTTCAAAACCAAACGGGTACGGATTACCAATGTTCAGCTTCATGATGCGATGGCCCTGATCTTCAAGGCGTTTCGCTTCTTCTAGAACAGGCCCTCGGATGTCGTAGAGAACATGCTCTAACTTTGCCGATTGCTTAATCTCTTTCGCCATGAGTTACTGAAAGTTCTCGAAATAGCGCGATGGTGTTGGCCCGCGCTGTCCTTGGTACTTCGAACCTTTAGCGCCAGAACCATACGGTTTCTCGGCTGGTGATGTCATCTTGATGAAACTGATTTGACCAATCTTCATTCCCGGATACAACGTGATGGGAAGGTTTGCCAGGTTTGCTAACTCCAAAGTGACATGCCCGTCGAAGCCTGCGTCAATGAAACCTGCAGTGGAGTGAATCACGAGACCAAGACGACCAAGAGAACTCTTACCTTCTACGCGAGCAACCAAATCTGTAGGGACAGCAACACGTTCAAGTGTTGAGCCCAAGACGAATTCCCCTGGGTGCAACATAAATGACTCGCCCTCGGCCACCTCTACCAATTCAGTGAGATCGGTGAGATCTTTCTTCACATCAAGAACCGCCGCCGTGTGGTTACGAAACACCCTAAAGAGGTTCGAAACTTTCACGTCAATGCTGCTGGGCTGCACGCAAGTTTCGTCGAATGGTTCGATAATGATGCGACCATTGTCGATCTCGGCACGAAGGTCTCTGTCTGAAAGAATCACAGGTCAAACCCTAGTCAAAGAGGCCCAACTGACCCCGATGAATTCAATGGGGAAGGGCTATTTCGGAGCCTTGTAGCGATAAACAGCCAAGACAGCCTCGACAGAAACCTTGTCCCACTCGTCCAGATTGACAAGATCTGAGTTCATCTCGGCAATGACCCGGCCATTGAGTTGACCAATCCCCCAATAGGCAAGCGCCAGGGCATCAAGATCCTTAGAGATCCAGCCTCGTTCCTGACCAAAAGACATCACTCGGGCAAGAGCGAGAGCCGCTTCATGGTTGATCTCGCCTACTGCCTTTGCAATCACCTCGCTGGACTGCGCGGCACCCAAAACATTTTTGCGAACGGAACGAATCGGAACTCTTTCAGGGGTGTAGACCAGCGCAAAGACTTTTCGGACGGCGCTCTCGAACTCTTCTCGAGTTTCCGACATGGCAGCTGCCATCTCAAACGGCACCATCATCTCTGTATAGCTGAGACGGTAACGCTCAATTTGTGCGGCCTCGACCAATGCATCACGATTTTTGAAGAAGTGATAAACCGATGGTTCCTTCACTCCGACTGCAGTAGCAATTGCGCTCACGCGCACAGAACTTTCGCCGCCATGAGCAATTGCGGCCATGGTGGCGTCAATGAGTTGTTGCCGTGTATTTGGTTTTTCGCTCATAGATTAATTGTACAACTCAAAGTAATAAATTTTTACCGTCTGTGTTAGGCACGGGTAACAACAGGTAATGAAACTCGGCTTTACGTCGTGTGCGCCAAGCCTGGTTTACGACGACCCACCATGCCAAAGTCCAATGAATTGTCACTTTGACCAAGTACTAACTCGCGAGACAATGCACTCCTCGTTGAAGAGTTCTTCTCTCTGCCCTTGCGATTAGCAATAGTTGGCTTAAAACCTTTCGGATACTCAACTATCACCTTGTATCTACCTGAAGGAAGATCCGTGAACTTGTACTTACCTTTCTTGTCAGTGAACTGAGGTCCAACTTCGCTGCCATTTATATCGACCACAACTTCACCCGATGCAGTACGAAGCGTCACCTTTACGCCAGGAATTCCACGGTCTGCTTTGCTTTGGTATCCATCTCCATTGACATCGCGCCACACTCGGTCACCAATCGTTACCATCGGCGTACGCAGAGGCATGATGGTCGGAATGAGCATGCTTCTTGCAGTGAGCACGCCAGATGGAATTTTCCAGTCGGTTGCAATCTGATACGGAACTGGCTGGGTCACTTCACCTATGAAGCCTTTACGGTGCACAAAAGTAACTTTTCCAGTCTTTGGATCAACCGTGTACGTGCCATCTGCAGTTTTGATTTTCATCAAAGTACATGCAGGATCTGCTTGACCCGTTGTAAGCACATCTTTTGCGGCAACCGTATTGATTGGACACAGGCGAATTGATGTAGGCACAAGAGATGCTTTTCCGGTTTGGCCAGCAACAACGACGCCTGCCGAGTCGTTCAGCCATGGAGTTAATACAACAGTTTTCCCTTCTTTTGCCTTGCCAGTGTCGAGCGTGGCTGCAGGAATAGGCGGCGGGAGAATAGTGGGTGTAATTGTTGCATTTACTGTGCGGCCATAAATGTCGGCCACTTGGTACGTGATTGGCGTGGCCGTACCAGTGAACGTTGGCAACGGATCAAAAATCACGCGGCCATCTGAGTAAGCGGTATAGGTTCCCTCGTTAGCAACAACAACTGTTGTCTTGTCGCAATTGTTTGGCGTCTGGCCTGCGCCGCAGAGTCTGAGAGTAGACGGAGATGCAACAGCGAGAGAACTGAACGAGTCATTACTCAATGGCGTATATGTCTGATTGATATCGAGCGGACTGGTTTGAGCATCATTTGCTGCAGTTGGCGGTGGCGGCACGATTGGTGTCAAAGTGCTCGACGCGGTTTGGCCAACTGCGTCAGTGACGCGATATGTCACTGGTGTCTTGGTGCCAACAGTGATTTCGGGGTCAGCAACAAATGTGGCAACTCCGGTTGTTTGGTCAATTGTCCATGTTCCTTCACCATCAATCACCACTGTTGTTCCACACAGCGAAGTAGCAGGGTCGACTAGGCACGGACCATTGGTGGCACCAGATTGCAATTGTGCACCGCTTGCCAATGCAGATGCGCCGATGACATTAGTGAATGAAATGGTGCCTCCTGGCAATACGACTTTCGTTTCGGGAAGCGCTACTGGTGCGTTTGGTCGTGATACCGATGGATTAAGAGTGGCATCCACAAAGCGACCATAAATATCTTCAGCCTGATACGGCAATGGAGCGGCATCACCAAAGAAGGTAGGCAACGGATCAAACGTGACAGTGCCATCAGAATTAACTGTGTATGTGCCTTCATTTGGTACAACAACACTGGGTTGCGAGCAACTATTCGGAGTTTCTGTGGCAGCACAGAGCTTGAGGCTTGTGGCTCGTACTGGCGCCAACGAATCAAACGAGTCGTTACTAAATGGAGTCAATGATTGATTTGTATCAAATGGGCCAGACGAGAAGTCATCTGTTGCAGACGGCGGCGGCGGCACGATGGGTCTCAAGGTGCTTGTTGCAGTTTGGCCAGCAAAGTCAGTAACGCGATATGTCACCGGAGTTCTTGGTCCAGTGGCGATTCCGGCTTCAGCAACAAATGTGGCAACGCCAGTTGTGCGATCAATCGTCCAAGTCCCTTCGCCATCAATAACTACGGTGGTTCCGCAGAAAGTTGTAGCAGGGCCGACCAAACATGGACCATTGGTAGCTCCGGTTTGTAATTGCACACCACTAGCTAAAGCAGACGTGCCAATCACATTGGTAAATACTGCAGTTCCGCTTGGAACAACTACGCGCGTCTCTGGAGTTGCAATTGGTGGTGGAGGTCGCAAAACAGTTGGTCTGATGTCAGCGTCTGCAGTGCGGCCCAGTACGTCTGTGACTTGATACGTAACGGGTGTTGCAACAGGCCCAACAAATGTTGGTAACGGATCAAACGTGACAGTGCCATCAGGGTTCACTGTGTACGTGCCTTCACCAGGAACCGTCACCGAAGACTTCGTGCAGCTATTCGGGGTTTCCGCGGTCACGGGTGGAGATGCAGCAGTATCAGCCAGGCCGCACAACTTCACCGATGAAGGAGCCCATTGCGCAGATGGGATGTCGTTTGTCAAAACAGCGATTGTTTGGTTTGTGTCATACGGTCCCGTCTTGGTGTCATCAACAACAGTGATTGCGGGCGCAGTGACAGTCGGGGT
>Ga0207909_1000486_pt1 | contig 13241 bp, 7 predicted proteins | sample LakMenEpi05May10_FD_150672 | JGI IMG/M metagenome (GOLD analysis project Ga0207909, IMG submission 150672) | Freshwater microbial communities from Lake Mendota, WI - 05MAY2010 deep hole epilimnion (SPAdes) | ecosystem: Environmental > Aquatic > Freshwater > Lake > Epilimnion/Euphotic zone ...
AGGATGCCGCTGACATTGCCGCCAGTGCAAGATCATCTTATGAGGCAAATTTGAGGCCTGGTGATGTGAAATATGTTGACCAGAACAAGGATGGCCTGATTGATTTCCGTGATGATGTTGCAATTGGAAAGCCATTCAACCCTGAAATTTTTTATTCTGCAGAGCTTGGTTTCAAGTACAAGAATTTTGAAATCAATGCACTGTTCACCGGTTCAGAGAGCAGGAGTATTTTCCTTCACAACTACGAAGTGTTCAGGTCGTTTTTGCCGTCTTCTGCAAGACCAACCGACTATATTCTCAACAACCGTTGGACACCTGCTACAGCATCCACTGCAACCATGCCACGCCTGACCACAGTTGCCAACAGCCACAATTACCGCAACTCTACTTTATGGTTGACAAATGGAAATTTTGTCCGCTTGAAGAGCCTGGAAATTGCCTACAACCTCAGCAACAACGCCCTCAAAAAGCTTGGCATGAAAACGGGTACCATTTTTGTAAATGGCAGCAACCTTGCAACATGGAGTGTTGTTCCGGAGGTAGACCCTGAAGGTCCTTCGGCGGGTATCCAGAACGATTATCCCATGTTGAAAGTGGTGAATGTTGGATTCAAATTGAATCTCTAATCATATAGCAATCAAGACATCAAAAGAAATAGCTAAAAGTATATTCGATGCAAAAAATAAATTTCAAACAAGTGCTTCTGCTGACAGCTTCCGCTGCATTGTTGTTGTTGTCATCCTGTGAAAAACCTTTTCTTGAAAAGCCCCTTGATGATTATGTTCCTTTGGGAGAATCGTTTGAAGACATCAGGAATGCCAGGAACTGGATCAACAATATTTACAATGATCGTGTCAACGAGTATACCATTTTGGGTAATGCGGGATTCGCTGCTGGTAGTGACGAGGCCATCCATGGCAGTACAACCAATACAAGCCGGGTGTTTTACAATGGTTCATGGAACGCATTGAATACACCTTTTGACATTTGGGTGAAAAGCTTTACCACTGTAAGGAAGATTAATGTGTTTTTCGAGAACATCAAGAATGTAGTAGTCGTTCAGAATGAAGACACCATCAAACTTTCAGACGATGGTTATGCCAATGCCTACTATCTATTGGAAAGGTTGAAGGGAGAGGCTTTTTTCCTGAGGGCATTCAATTACATTGAGATGTTCAAATATTATGGCGCAGTTCCCATTGTAACCAGGTCTTATGGGGCAACTGAAGATTTCAATCTTCCCAGAAATACTGTTGATGAAGTTGTGGCTTTCATCAAGAAAGACCTTGATTCTGCCATGAAATATTTGCCAGAAAACTATGCCAGTTTCTATGGCCAAAGTTACGCGAACTGGCAGGGCCGTGTAGTAAAGTCTACCTGTTTGGCTTACAAGGCGAAAGCACAGTTGCTCTATGCCAGCCCACTGCACAATCCTACCAACGATCTGGGCAGATGGAGAGAAGCGGCTGAGTTGTATGGCAGCTTCATCTCAAAATATGCTGTTGTGTATGGCTTGGAGACCCAGGTTCAGAGGGCCTTTTTGGATCCCAACAGCAAAGAATCCATCTTTAATATCAGGGCTGCTGCAGGGTTGAGCACAATTGACAGGAATCAGCGTCCTGCAGGGTATAAATTTTTTAGTGGTCCTGCAGTAAATCCAACCCAGGCCATGGTGGATGCATTTCAAATGAGAAATGGCAGGAGCATTACGGACGCAGGTTCTACTTATAATCCTGCAAGACCATACGAAAACAGGGACCCAAGGTTTTATCAGTTCATCAACTTTAACGGCTCTACCCTGCCAGATAATCCTACTGCAAGTACCTGGTCGGTAAGACAGGTGGAAACATTCAATGGAGGCAAAGATGCCCAGCCAGTAGTCAACGCAACCAGGACGGGTTATTACATGAGAAAATTCATGGATACAACACTGAACCTTGTTGCCAACCAGACCTCATTCAGGCCATATGTGTTGATGCGTTACCCAGAGGTTTTGCTGAGTTATGCGGAGGCCGTTAATGAAGCCTACGGACCATATGCATCGTCTACTGCTTCTTCATTGAAGGCTTCTGCTGCAGTTGAACAAATCAGGCAGAGGGCTGGATTGCTTCCTTTTGCTTTGAGCACTACGTTGACACAGGCGCAAATGCGTGACGCCATCGTTCAGGAAAGAAGGGTTGAACTGGCTTTTGAAAACCAGCGCTTCTGGGATGCCCGTCGTTGGAAAAAAGCAGAGCAATGGTTCAACGTGCCAGCTGTGGGTGTGCAAATTACGAGGACTGGAACAAACACATTTACCTATAAGTATGCAGACGTTGAAACAAAAACATTCAATGCAAAAATGAACCTGTTCCCCATTCCTGATGCAGAGATCAGGTACAATCCCAAAATCAAGCAGAACCAGGGATGGTAATTTAATTCAGTTACCCCTAATCTATTAAGGGGCTACATATAAAAACAGCCTGCGTCATTAGATGCAGGCTGTTTTGTTTTGGCGGGGCAGCCACATTTTTGCAGCCCTCTATCGCTCCATTCATTTTTTGGCTTTGATGATCTTCTTTTTTCCAAAAGGCAATTTTGCAATGATGGTTTCCCCTTTTCCCTTGTCATTGGTGATGCTTTGGATCGTCCAGAGATCGTTCAGGTTTTCTCCATCAATGATGCTCCCACTATAGTCTCCCCAGGAAACACCATCTGTAGCACCTTTGCCTTCGCCCAATGAAATGATCTCACGGATTGTACCAGACTTGTCATTTTCCATTCGATAAGCAACCCTGGGGCTGATGAAGGAATTGGCACTGACTTCTTGAAACCCAATCAGCACATCATTCTTTTTGTTGACAGCAATGGTGGTTTGAATGTAGTTGGAGCTGTCATTGTTGATCAGTCCTGTTTGTACAATTGATCCGTCATTGGTATTGATCTGGTGCCATTGTACAGCCGCATGCCCATCTTTGTTGACTGCTTGTGAGAACCAAAGATGCCCACTCTGCAAAACAATATTTTTGGGATTTCTGTCTCCGCTTGATACTTTTTGGGTTGTTCCTTTTTGTGGCGATTGAGGAGGGTAGTCAATGTATTGAAGGTTGTGCGGTTGCTGTGATACAACTACTGCGTAAGGGATTCCCTTCTCATCTTCCAAAATTTTTCTGATGATAAATTCCTTCCTTGCAATTTCAAAAAAATAGAGCGCTTCCGTATCATCCTGTCCAAAAACGGGATGCCCTAAGCTTCCTTCAAAATGATAAATTGTTGCAGGCTTTCCTGCTTTTGCTTCAGCAGTTTTCAGGATAAAGGTTCTTTCTTTCCCACCCGGAAATGAATAGCCAATCCATTTTTTGCTGTACCCAATTCCGCCACCATCAACACCATTTTGTGCAGGGATGGGGTAGGTGTTCCAAGCTCCCAAAGGATTGTTGGTTTCAGAAACGGAAATATTGACCGGTTTGACTTTCGGCTTGTCGTAGTACCACCAAAGGTCAAAGACAAATACATTGTTGTGGATGTCATAGAACATTTTGGGATCAATGCCATTGTTAAAGCATTTCTGAGACACGCCCTGAATAAATTCTCCTTTTTTGTTGTAGATGATGAGCCCACTGTTGGTGCCATGCATCACGTATCCTCCGCCAACTGCAATCTGCGGGTCAACCTGCCTGTTTCCGTCCATTGATCCGTTAAAGGCAAGGAGTCCATTGACGATACCGGGGCTTCCACCTTGCATTCTCTCAGGGCAGGCAGCACTGTCATTGAAACTGGATTTGTGCATAGGAGCAATGATCTCTGTTCTGGATGGATACTGCCTTGTGTTCTGGCCTTTCCCATAAAGCATGACCATCATGGATAGAGAAAGACTGAGTAAATATTTCATGGATTTTATTTTCAGTTCATAATGTAATAAATTTTTTCGTAATTCCTGACCCTTTTCATGTAAAAAAGTATTTCTTGCTTTTATAAATTTTTCTCATTTCACATATCTCAGGACCTTTACTCTCTGCAGATGAAATTCTTAAAAAGGCTTTGATTGGTGCGATATCACAATCACTAAATCAAAAAATATCTACAATGAAAACAAGAATTATTTCAAGCACAATGTTAGTTGCTATTGCCGCCGTTTTGTTTTTGGTATCCAGTTGTGACAAAAATGACGACGATGACTTTAAAACCATTGGAGGGTTAATTACAGATGAGCCTACATTCAGTACATTGAATACTGCAGTGATCAAGGGAGGATTATCCGCAAAGCTCAATGATACCGATCAGCTTACTTTATTGGCCCCCAACAATGATGCATTTACTGCTGCAGGAATTACAAATACCGTTTTGGATGGACTTTCTTCCAATGATGTTGCTAATATCCTCTATTATCATATCATTCCTTCCAAAGTCTTGGCAGCTGATATGCCAGCAGGCCCCAATGCAAAAGTGTTGACCTTTAATGGAGATTCCGTCTTTGTTACCAAAAATGCCAATGGAGTTTTTGTCAATGGTATTGGTGTGTCTGAAGCAGACTTGGCTGTTTCTAACGGGGTAGTGCATAAATTGAGTGCGGGGGTACTTTTGCCACCTTCTGGTAATTTGTTGGTTACTGCTGCTGCATCTGGATTGGATTCATTGGCTAAGGCATTGAATTTTGCAGCAACTGGTGCAGGAGGTGACCCAACTTTAGCAACAACATTTTCTTCAGCATTGCTGACGGTGTTTGCTCCAACCAATGCCGCATTTACTGCACTGCTTACTGGCCTGGGTCTTACAGACATTACACAAATTCCGATGGCCACATTGATTGCCACATTGAAACTTCATGTAGCTGCCGGACGGGTTTTTTCCCCTGATTTGACCAATGGCAACCTCACGATGATTTCAGGTGGAACGACGGTTGTTGATCTCTCCAACACTTCAACCGGGCCTACCCTTTCTGGTCCTGGGAATAACACGAATACCGCTAAGGTCACAAAATTCAACATTGTTGCCAGGAATGGGGTAATCCATTTTATTGATAAGGTATTGCTTCCATGATGAAATATTTATCCAACAGGTACAAGTTTGGTTTGGGTGATAATTGGTTATAATCCTCATCCAAGCCAAACTTGTATATTTAGTTATTCAGCCGTTGTCTCAATTGTGCCTCGTATAGCGATGATGGGTTAAGGGCTGTTTTGCCATTGCCCTCATTAAAACTTTTTACCCTGCCTTTGAGGAATCCATCCAACGGCGTATAGCTTCCTCCAATCAAGTAATTTTTACCTGAAATCCAGGGATCCTGGCATACAATTGTTTTGGCAACTGGGTTCCATATTACCTGCGTAACGCCAGTCCACCCATGTCCGCTCCCAAGATGTCCCCTGTCTTGTACATTGAGCTGGCCGTCTGTTTTGATATTATCATAGAGTGTACCGGATGCCCATCGATGGTGGGGGCCAATGTCACTGTGTGAATTTTCTGCTGTGCAGTTCCAAAACACATTGGGACCACAAACTTTTGATCCCGTAGCATAGTCGTGCCTTGCATCCCTGCTGTAGCAGTGCATGACAAGATTCTGTTGTCCATCATTGCTGAATGAGTACCTTCTTCCACCGGTGATGATCGATTTGGCATCCAAGCACCGGCTATTGGTTACTGTGATATTTTTGGCTTGGGTCTTCAGCGCAACACAACCCACGCCAAAAAACTGAGACTCCACTTCGCGTACCCAACTGTTTTCCACCTTGTCCATTTGGATGGCAATCCACCCATGATTTTCAGCAGTTTCTGATTCAAATTCGGAAACAAACGTTATTTTCTCGATACCAACATGTTTGATGCGGCCCGGATATTGAAAGGCATAAACTTGGCTCTCCATGTATTGCTGGTCCAATTCCATCATCAATGGATTATCCATGGTAATTGTCAATCCATCGATGGCCATAATTTTTCTTTGATACTGAAAACGGTATCCAGCCGCCTTCCATTGTTGGGTGCCTGGACGTTCAACAATACTATCCATGTGAAGTGCCCTTATCCATTGATCATTCGCTTGCATTTGCAGAATGACTTCATCGCCAACAGAAAGGTTTTTGGTGTCATTGAGGTCAACGGTAAAACTTCCGGTTGGCATGAAAACATTGGTAACCTTTTTTCTGGTGCCCTTGATCTCAATAGGGTTCCCCTTACCCCCAACCAAGACAAGGGATCGTTGAACAGTTCCCGTTGCAATCAAAACAGTGGAACTGCCCGATCCACGCAGCACAACACCGGATGAGTCTATCTTAAGGGTTCCGGGTATGCGGTAAGTGCCGGGCAACAATTCAACTGCACCACGAAAGCCTTCACTGTTGATGGTTTTTGTTGATACAAGATTGATGGCCTGCTGGATATTGATTTGGTCGTCAACTCCAGGCGACACCTTGATGACTGTTTCGATATGGGGAATTGTTTTTTCACCATGATAGTAGCCAACCCTGCTGAAATTAGGAATGGTATTGCCACGTCCATCAGCCTTGTAAACCAGCTTGTTTTTCTCATCTGTTTTCACAAGTGACGAAGTCCATTTATCTTGTGCCATTAGACTTTGACATATCAAGATGCAAACAAAAGCAAGGCTGCCATTTTTCATGAAAATTTTTTTATTGCTGGATGTAGCTTAAATAGATTCCAATACCACAAGCTAATAAAAATGACTTAAAACTGTTGTCAAACATTTAAGACGCCAGACCTCATCCTTTAATATTTCTCTGTATTTTACAGTTTGTAACTATACACACAAAACAGAAATCAGTTCATATGAATCAGTTCAGGGTAGCTTCTCTTCTTGTTCTTTCCTTTGTTTTCTTTGCAGCAAAGCCTCACCAGGGGAAAACTGTACTTGTTATTGGTGATTCCATTTCCATTGGATATACCCCTTTTATAAAAACTGCATTGTCGCCAAACGCTGAAGTGGCCCATAATCCAGGCAATGGCGGTTCAACCCTGCGAGGAATGGAAAGCATAGAGAAATGGCTTGATAACCGTGATTGGGATGTTATCCTGTTCAATTTTGGCTTGCATGACATGGTGCATAAGGATAGCAGTGGGAAGTATGATGTCGTCAATGGAACAATTGCTGTTCCTTTGAAGGAATACAGGAAAAATCTTGAAGCGATTGCAGACAAGTTGAATGAAACAACGGCGAAAGTAATTTTTGTTACAACCACCATGGTTCCTGAAGGTGCAAGTGGCCGCAAAACTGCATCGGTGCCCGAGTACAATGAAGTGGCGCTAAAAGTGATGAAGAAGAAAAACATCCAGGTGGTAGATCTTTATAAGCCATCCCTGGAAATTCACCCCAGTAATTCAAAGCCCAAAGATGTTCATTATACCCCCAAGGGGTATGAATTGCTCGCTGAAATTCTTGTAAAGGAAATCAAGGAGGTGTTGAAGGGATAGGAAGTTGGATCTATTTGATTTCAAGCTTTATTGGTATACCAAAAGAAAACCCTCTGTATTCAGAGGGTTTTCTTTTGTAGTCCCGACAGGAATCGAACCTGTATCTAAAGTTTAGGAAACTTCTATTCTATCCATTGAACTACGGGACCAGCCTTCCTGCCAGTTGCAGGGGCAGCAAAATTACTCAATATATTTTTTTAACAAAGCTTATTTTCAGATTAGTTTTAATTTGAAGGATAATTTGGTGATTAAATTGATTTTCAAGCCCTTTCTGAATGAAATATACCCATAAACTTGCAGCAATACTGGTGGTTTTGGCCTTTAGCCTCAAGCCTTCGTTTGGTCAGCAATACCAGGCGTTGCATGGCTCCAATTATGCCGGTAGCCTGGGAGTAATGAACAATCCTGCTTCCGCCCTTTCCTCTCCGTTGCCCTGGGACATCACCCTTTTGGGGCTTCAGCTCAAAAACAGCACCAATTTTTTCTATATCGAAAAATACGACCCTACGGGGAAGGATCCCCAATTGGCAGCCTGGATCCAGAATGGTGAGTACAAAAGAAGGTTGAACACCCATTTTAACATGAACCTTTTGAATGCCCGTATCAGAACATCCAACCGGTCGGCCATTTCCTTTGGCATGAACGTTCGGTCAGCTTCTCTTGGCGGTTCATCAACCTATAATTTTATTGATACCATCCTTCTGCCCAATACCTTTCTCAAAGTTAACATGAACAACCAGCCCCTTGATGCATATGTCAGGAGCAGCACCTGGGCAGAAGCTTATGGCAGCCTGGCCTTGAACCTGGCAGACAAGAAGCATTTCATTTGGAATGCTGGCGTCACCATCAAATCGAACATGGGCCTTGCAGGCATTCATGCTTCCATCACGAATGGTCAATTCAAGGAATATGTACGTCCTGTTAACAATCTATACGAGGTAACCACTGCGGAACTGAACTATGGCTATTCAGCCAATCTTGATTTTTGGGATCCGGCTGCCAGTACGAAGTCCAACCTAAAACGCTACTTCAACCAATCCAGACGCGGAGGATCAGTAGACCTGGGAATGGAGTGGATCATCAAGGACCAGCAAAACATAGAGCTGTTCAGCAACCGGAGCCAGTACAATTATACCTGGAAGTTTGGATTATCCCTCCTTGACCTTGGCTATGCCAATTACAAGTATGGGCTTGAATCAGTTACTACTTCAGGTGTAAAACCCAATATCAACGGGATTGCCCTGGCCAGAAAATTTGACTCAACCATTACCGGACTGGATGTCTTGAATGATTCTATTCAAACAGCCGTCGGTCAGTTCAATGCACAAACAGGTGAATTCAGGATGCAACATCCGACAAGGCTGGTGATCAATGCAGACAGGCAAATAACCGACCTGATTTATATCAATGCGGAATTGTCCATCCCCATCCAGGCCGGGCCTGCAGCAAACTTGCAGACCCAGGACTTGAATCTTTTGACCATAACAGCCAGGCGTGAGACCCAAAAATATGGGGTTTATTTGCCGCTCTCAATTACCCGTGATGGAAGTTTCTGGATTGGTGCTGCGGTAAAAGCAGGTCCTGTTTTGTTTGGATTCCACCGTGTTCCAATTGGCACCAAAACCTCTTATCAAAATGGAGGAGCCTATCTTGCTTATACCATCAGCCCCAGTGAAAAACTGAGGAAGTCCAAAGGGAAGATCATCAAATGCCCCAAGTAATTTAGCTGAGGATGCTTTTGATAACATTGCCGTGAACATCCGTCAGCCTGAATCGGCGTCCCTGAAACTTGTAGACCAATTGTTCATGGTCAATGCCCATGAGGTGCAGCATGGTTGCCTGGAAATCATGCACATGCACCGGGTCTTTGATGATGTTGTAACTGAAGTCGTCTGTCATTCCATGGCTGTACCCAGCTTTCACACCTGCACCTGCCATCCACATGCTGAAGCATTTGGGATGATGGTCTCTTCCATATCCATCCCTTGTCAACTTGCCTTGTGAATAAACGGTTCTGCCAAATTCGCCACCCCAAACAACCAGTGTGTCTTCCAGCATACCCCTTCTTTTGAGATCGGTGATGAGTGCAGCTGTAGGTTGGTCAATCTGTGAACATTGGTGTCGTATTCCTTGTGGAAGGCTTCCGTGGTTGTCCCAGCCCTGGTGATAGAGCTGCACAAAACGCACATCTTTTTCGAGGAGTTTTCTGGCCAGGATGCAATTGGCTGCATAGCTTCCGTTTTCCCGGCTGTCTGGCCCGTAGAGCTCAAAAACCTCATTGCTCTCGTCACTGGTGTCCATCACTTCAGGCACCGAGGTTTGCATCCTGTAGGCCATTTCATATTGAGAAATCCTGGCATTGACCTCAGGGTCACTCCAGGCCTCATTCTGGACTTCATTCAACTGTTGAAGGTAACCAAGCATCTCTTTCCTGTCAGCCCCGTCATAGCCCTCAGGATCCTTCAGGAAGAGCACAGGGTCCTTGCCAGACCTGAACTGAACGCCCTGGTGTTCTGAAGGGAGGAATCCATTCCCCCAGAGCCTTGCATAAAGCGGCTGGTCTTTGGATGCGTTTTTTGAAATCAGCACGATGAATGCCGGCAGGTTCTTGTTTTCAGAGCCCAGTCCATAGCTCAGCCAGGAACCGATTGAGGGACGGCCAGGCAGTTGGTGCCCCGTCTGAAAAAAAGTAATCGCCGGGTCATGGTTGATCTGCTCTGTATACATCGACCTGATCAGACAAAGTTCGTCCACCACCTGCGCGGTATAAGGCAGGAGCTCACTTACCCAGGTCCCACTTTTCCCGTGTTGCTTGAAATCATAAAAAGAAGGCACAACAGGAAGCGAAGATTGGTTGGCACTCATGCCGGTCAGCCTTTGGCCCTTGCGGATGGAGTCGGGCAGTTCGGATCCAAAAAGATCGCGGAGTTTGGGCTTGTAGTCAAATGTTTCAAACTGTGAAGGGCCACCCGCCATGAAAAGGAAAACCACCCTTTTTGCTTTTGGGGCGATGGTGGGCAAGGCAGACATGATCCGCTCTTCCATGGTTGCAGCATTAGCACCCAATGGGGAGATGAGTTGTTGAAGGGCGATGGCGCCCATGCCCATGGCGGTTTTGTTCAAAAAATTTCTGCGGTCAATGTTCTGATAAAGCCCCTTTAGGTCTGCTGCACCAAGTCTTTTTTCTGCGTGATGATGGCCCATGGCTTTATCGTTTTGTTATTGTAGCATCAGAATTCATGATCGTGCTGGCCACTACTGCATTCGCTGCAACCAGTGGTTTGTCCAGTTGGGCATTCACTTTATACAACCCGGCAGACAACCAGCCTTTCGTCTTTTCAGGATTCATCCTGAACTTGTCCAATTCCTTTTTGTACAAGGCTTTCAGGAGATCAAGCTCTTTGGCAGAAGGATATCTTCCAGTAAGTTTCCGGTATGTTTTTGTGATGGCGATGTCTTGGTTTGTTTCCTTGCTCATTGATTCACCCAATACTTTTGATGCTTCGATGTAGGTAGGGTCATTCAGCAAAACAAGGGATTGTAGGGGTGTATTGGTTTTTTGCCTCCTCGACAAACAAGAGCTTCTTTCAGAAGCATCAAAAGTGGCCATGGTCGGGTTGGGGACGGTCCTTTTGGCAATGATGTAAAGGCTTCTCCTGTAGACGGCATCTGTGCTGTCAGCCACATAGGTGGAGCTGTTGATTTCCCACAATCCTGCAGGCTGATAGGGCTTGATGCTGGGTCCTCCAATTTTTTTATTGACCAGGCCACTGGCTGTCAGCACATTGTCCCGCATCATCTCTGCCGTAAGCCGATTGGCGGGGCCTCTGGCCAATAACCTGTTCTCAGGATCAATTTCTCTCAGCGCAGGAGACGCATAAGAATCTTGTTGATAGGCAGAAGACATGACCATTAGCTTGACCATTTTTTTCAGGTCCCAGCCAGATTCCTGCAGTTCCACTGCGAGCCAGTCCAGCAGGGCAGGATGGCTCGGAAGCGCACCCTGGTTGCCAAAATCTTCGCTTGTTTTTACAATGCCGATGCCGAAGAATTGCTGCCATAGTCTGTTGACCACTACCCTTGAAGTGAGGGGATGGTTTTCGTTGGTCAACCATTTTGCCAGGCCCAAACGGTTCCTGGGGTAGGAAGCAGGGAAGGGGAGCACTTCGGTAGGCGTATTGGGAAATACCTGCTGACCAGGCTGGTCGTATTGCCCACGGTTCAGGATGGTTGTCTTTTTGGGTACAGCCATCTCTTCCATCACCATGATCTGTTTGACCTTTGCCACTGTTTCATTGAGGTTTTTTCGCAATTGTTTCAATTCCTCCAGAGATGTTTGTACCGAGGGTGCCACAGCCATGGTATAATAATTGGCTAGCAATTCTTTTTCTGTTGTACTCAGCTGCTCTTTTGTTTTTCCTTTCAATTGACCCCAGCTGTTTTTATTGGCCAGGATCCCCAGTTCAAAAGGCGTCAGCAACCTGTTGTACACGGCTACATCGTCAACCCTTCCGCCCTTGAAACCCACGCCACGCCACCATCCGCCAATTTGCAGGCCCGGTTCTTTTTTTCTGTTGAACAGGATGTCCTTGTAGAGTTTATCGATGACCACGGTCATGGGAAGCTGGTCTCCATTCTGGTGAAGATTGAATCCAGATGCCTTTGAAGATCCATCATAAGTGAGGCTGAGTTGAATCCATTTTTCACGCGGAACTTCCGTCTCAGATAGTTTGATGATGGCATTGGAAGGCGCACTGTGGGCCATCAGGATTTCGAGGCGATTGTTTTTCAGATAAACATGGAAACCCTTGAAATTGTACAAACGCTCTCCTTCGTTTTTATGGAAGATGACGCCCTCTTTCATGTCTTTGGGAATCCAAATCCACATGCCAATGGTGAAAGGTTCTGCGCTGCTGAAAACCCCTGAAGGACTGAGGTCCAGGTATACATCTCCATTGAGTGCAATCACCTGTGCACCCCGTCCAGAGCTGAATACAGGTTTATCTCCTCCGGCACCCGCTTCATGTTTCATTTCCCCTTTCTGTGCAGTATCTATTTTATTGACCAGATTGCCATCCAGTTCAAAAAAAGCGTTCAAGCCTTTTTGAGGGATGGTTTCATTGGCGAGCCCTTGGTAGGAATTGTTGTCGATCCATGTGTTAAAACCTTCATCAGCATTGGCTTTTTGTAAGGTTGTTTGCTTTTCTGCTTCAACGATTTTTCCCTTTATTGCATGGATGATTTCCTCCTGCTGCTCAGTGGGCAACAACAAGGTAGGCGTTGGCAAATCATCATTCCATGCAATTTGTCCTGCTTCAGCCACATTGTTGAAAAAGCTGAACATCTCGTAATAATTCTTCTGTGAGACAGGATCATATTTGTGGTCATGGCAACGGGCACATCCCACAGAAAGGGCCATGAAGGCATCTCCCATGGTATTGGTTCGGTCCATCACATATTCAGTCTGGTATTCCAATTCAACAATTCCGCCCTCCATGTTCTGCTGGTGGTTCCTGTTGAAGGCTGTGGCAATCAACATATCACGCGTGGGGTTGGGCAACAGGTCGCCAGCAAGTTGTTGGTGGATGAACGTATTGTAGGGCATGTTGATGTTGAAGGCATTGATGACCCAATCCCTGTAAGGAGACATGTCCCGCAGGCGGTCAACGGTATAGCCATGGGTGTCTGCAAACCTTGCAAGGTCCAGCCATTCGGCTGCCATTCTCTCGCCATAATGTTTTGACTGCAACAGTCGATCCACCTGCTTTTCATAGGCATTGGGCGAGGGGTCTTGCACAAAGGCATCCATTTCTTCCAGTGTTGGCGGTAGGCCAATA
>Ga0207909_1000487_pt1 | contig 13202 bp, 14 predicted proteins | sample LakMenEpi05May10_FD_150672 | JGI IMG/M metagenome (GOLD analysis project Ga0207909, IMG submission 150672) | Freshwater microbial communities from Lake Mendota, WI - 05MAY2010 deep hole epilimnion (SPAdes) | ecosystem: Environmental > Aquatic > Freshwater > Lake > Epilimnion/Euphotic zone ...
CTGACTTCGTTTGCCCAAAGGGCGAAATCATATCTGACAAGCGTATACTTTCCGAGAGTCCCCCGGTAGGTTTTTATGTCTTGTACTGACAACTTAATTGTAACACAATATTGAAGGCGAATCAATTCGCCCGTGTGCGTTTTCCCCTTCGGTCTGAAGACGCGAAGCTCCCAACGCTACCGCTTTCCTCTTGGCGGACAATCGCCACTAATTAAAACCAATATATTGTTTTTGTGTATCTAATATTTATTTAATATTGAATCAATATCACAAACAGGGCAAAAATAATGGTGAAATTTTTCACCATTATCAAAGTGTCTCTAGATTCTTAACTACCACCGACTATTATAACAGCAAACTTTTAATTCTTGCCATCATTGCGCGATCGCATGAGTTTAGTTTGCAGTCTGCACCTTTGCTTAGAAAAATATCATCTTCACCCCAGTTGTCGTAAATAATTTTATCGACAATCAGGACTAAATTAATGTCGTTTGAAATAATCATATTGATTAGTTTCAGGTTGATTGAGTTGTTGCCAAGAACTAAAAAACCTTGTTTTAAATAACATTGTTCTCGAAGTGAAGCACTTGCCGAAGATATTCTTCTCCATGAGATTCCCGTTAAATATTCTAATTCATCTAAGGCGGTTTGGTATTTTTTATTGTTACCGCTTGGCGTTACATTATATACTCTTTTTAAAATATATCTTGTTGGCGGTTTTTTCCCTTTTGAGTTTTTGTACTCAAGAATATTTTGCTCAATCAGAGCCTTTGCTGTTGTCTCGTTGTATTGTCCATTGATAAACAATGTCTGAATTTTCCCAGCCTGTGTGGATCTTTTCATAAAAATTCTAAATAGATTAAACTGTGTTCAAAATATATTGTATATCATTCTGTTGCTATTTATTTTAAAAAAATATTTTTTTTCTGGATAATTCTATAAATTAAAAATCAGTTGCGACACATCAAAAAGCGTAAATTATATTTTATGGCTCGCGTCTACATTTATTGTTGTGAGTTGCTGCAAATATTCGCAAAAGCGCACAACTCGCAAGCAACATATTTTATTTTGCGAAACGGCACAAATTTTGTGTCCATGTTTTTGTTTTTTGCACTTGGACTTTCAGTTAAGATGCGCGATTCCAATTTTAGCAATATTTAATCAATATAATTACCATATTGATTTTGTAAAATCAATATGGTAAAATCATGGAACAAAGTAGATTCTTGTACTTAGACGACGGACAAAAAGTTTACGTATAAAAAGCAAAACAAGACACAGTAAAAACACAATACAAAAATACAATGATAAAGCCATACAAATTGCCACAGGATTATATAAAATGGGCGAACTTTTTAGACCACTCAGACAAAATATCATTGTTGTCCGCACAAAAACCTTGCGATTTAACAAATGACATAAATGTTGGTAAAAACCTTGCTTACTTGTATGAAAAATGGTTTATCGGTTATCCAGTTTATTGTGTGCGCCGATCGCTAATTGAAGAGATGTTAGAAACTGATGTTGGTGATAATATTTCGCTGTTTAAAAACATTGACTTGGGCGTACCAACGTATTTGCTATGTTTCCCAGAATCCACAATAAAATCACCAGTGGGGAACGGATTTATTGACTATTTAATAGTTGATATAGTCGAAAATGATGTCAAGAACAGCGAAAACAACGAATACAAGTATTTAATTTTTTGGGGGTGCTTCGACTCAAATAACACATTACTTTTTTCTGGTAAGGGCATCAGGTGGGATGGAACTATAAAGCGATCGCCATTTATTCTGTCAGGACTTGAAAAGGATGCAGCGTTTTTAGTTAGAAATATTGTTTTGCAGTCAATATTATTGTTGCAATATTATCCAGAGATCCAGCAAGAAATGAAAAGCCCGACACAATCAAGGGGATTTGGTATGGCAAAACCATCAGAATATAGATTTCCAAGATGGTTAGGCAACAAAAAAACCAACAACAGGATAACCGAGAGGGGAGAAGGACAAAAGGAAACGGCAAAAAAATCAAAGCACTATCGTTCGCATCATTGGAGATTGCAGCCCTGTGGGGAAGGAAGAAAAGATATTAAGCCAGTTCGAGTTAGAGGAGCGTGGGTCAATCCAGACTTTGAAGGTTAGTAATAAGCAAGAATTACAAGCAGCACCATAAATTAATTTATGGTGCTGCTTGTTTATGTCTTTTGGGAGAAAAACATATTGTAATCCCCGCACAGCAAGGGTTTTGTGTTTTGGTAATATTTCCCCGCAGCCATCCCCAAAACCATAAACCAAGCATTCGTTTCCAGCCTGGACTAACGCCGATAAAATCCCAATCTTGTAACACGCCTCAAACCCGCATTCTCTCGTTAAAAAATCTGTGGCGGATTATAACATAAGGTGTGTCAAAAGTAAAGGGAAGATGCAAAGAAAAAAGGGCATTTTCCTATAAGAAAGTGATCATCTTCCCAATTTTATTTTTGATTAAAATCAAAAAATTATGCAAGTACGCACCTATGTCTAAAATTCTTGTAATACGTCTGTAATACAAAAATAAATTAAAAATGCGCTTTACTTTATTGGTTGTCCGCAGTAATATATATTTAAGTAGAGAAAAGAAGAGGTTAGTAATGAAATCAGAAATAGAAAGGTGGTTTATTGGAACTTACGGAAAAGATAATCACAAGTATTACATGGTCAATAATTATGAAAACATTGATATATCCACTGAAGACGGTGATATTGAGCTAACATTGCCTAAAGACTTTCCAGTTAAGCATATACCAACGATTGTGAATGCTCATCTTAATGCTATTGAGTGCGGAATAGCTATAGGCAAAAAAATCCAAATAGATCACATCTCAAAGGTTTTGTTCGGATAAATACCAAAACTATAGTTAATAATTTTCGCTTGTTTTTGAAATATTACAACAAACCCTATTGTGCTTTGTCTGTAAACAATGTATAATATATGAGTCTGCAAAAACTATAAAAACACGCGAAAATACAAATGTCAAACTCTAAAAGCATTCAGACAACATTACCATTATTTGATTTAGCTTCAGAAACACAAAATGAGATTCCTGTTGTTGTTTCTGCTGAAGTCCCTGACCATAGGTTATTACATCTTTATCGGCTAAACTCTGGAACAGAAAATGTATCAACATATAGCGACAAATTTTGGCAGTTGCTAAACAATAGGGGTATTACTAATAAAGAACAATTTTATTTGTTCGCTGATCCAGAAAAAACTCAGGTTGATAACCCCGAATTGCATTTTAAGGACTTAGCTACAGCAAAGGAATTAATCATAAACGCGATAAATAACAAAGAGAAGATTGCTATTGTCGGTGACTATGATGCGGATGGAATGACATCCACGGCACTTCTAATCAGAACTTTTAAAAGCTTAAATGCTGATATTAATTATCAAATACCAGACCGCATAGCAGAAGGTTATGCCATCAACCCGGCTATTGTTGAGAAATTGGCATTGGATGGAGTAAAACTGATTATCACGGTAGACAACGGCATAACCTCTGTAACATCTGCCGACAAGTGCAAAGAACTGGGTGTAAAACTAATAATCACCGACCACCACGAAATTCCAGAAATTTTACCAAATGCCGATGCGATCTTAAACCCTAGATTGCTGCCAGAGGATTCAATATATGAAAATTTAGCGGGTGTTGGTGTGGCATATATTCTGGCAGCAGCAGTTGCATTGGATTTAGGAAAAAAGGATTTTATCGTTCAAGCAATCACCCTGGCCGCACTTGGCACTATTGCCGATATGGCCACATTGACTGGGATAAATCGTCGGTGGGTGCGGCGAGGGATGAAAAACATAGGTAATTGTGGTATCCCAGGCGTTGCGGCTCTAATTGCCCAGTCTCAAATCAGAAACAGTAATTCAGTCTCGACCGCTGATATTGGTTTTAAAATCGCCCCAATGATCAATGCCATTGGTAGGATTGGCGATCCTAAAATTATTGTGGAATTACTAACCACGGACGATCCGCAAATTGCTAAGGAGTTGGCAATTAAGTGCGCGGCTTGCAACTATGAACGACAGATGTTGTCAAAAAGTACAACAGAACAGGCGATCGCCCAAGTTGAATTTAAATTCAAGCAAGCCTTAAAACAGGATAAAGTGCTTTTTCTGATTGCTGAAAATTGGCATCCTGGTGTTGTGGGACTGGTTGCTTCTAAGTTGGTCGAGAATTACGGTGTGCCAGCATTTGTGGGCGTGATAGTGGAAAAAGACGGGCATAAACAGATAAAATTTTCTGCCAGAGGGATACCAGAATTTTCTGTTGGGGATGCAATGAGAGCCAACAGCGATTTATTTATAAAATTTGGCGGACACCCACTCGCCGGTGGTGGTTCATTAAATTTTGACAACTATGATGCTTTGCGACAAGGATTGATAAATTTTGCCAATGGGTGCATCAGAGAGGAAGACGTGAAACCTCTTTACAGGGTAGATACAGAGATAAACTTTGCAGAAATACCCCAGATTTTTGTCGAAAGCAAAATACTCGCACCTGTTGGCATTGGCAACCCTGAGCCTGTATTTTTAGCTAAAAATGTCAAGGTTGTCAAGCAAGAGTTAATGGGGAGAGATAAAACGCACGCCAGTATTACACTGTCCCAGGTTGTTGATGGTATATACCACGAAATCAGGTGCGTTGCGTGGAGCTATGCACGATATTTTCCGCTTCCAGAAATGTTGGATGTTGTTTTTAAACTTGACGACAATTCTTACATGGGAAAAACCACAATCCAGCCACAAATTATTAGCCATTCAATATCAAAAAGTAGCTTATAATTTTAAGTATTGAGATAAATTTGATAGGTATGAGAAAAAATTAGTTCTCATACCTATTTTTTAATTTGACATTGACGGCATTTTTTAGGGATTATCTCGTCGGATTTAAGATTTTGCTTCCCAGTGGACACAGCCAAATAATTCCCCCATCCAAGGTGGTGCAGCGAACCCATCACTATCTTCATAAAATAATTCTTCACCAGAACAATTATTTGGCAAATTTCTGTCGGTGTTGTTATATTTTATTTTTGGATTACCACACGTAGCAAATCTGACATTATTAGACTCTATTGCGCTTTCACTTTCCCAATAATTACATTTAGAGCAAGTTTGATTCATGTCAAAATAAGTCTCATGAAATTAATATGTATATTATAAGATTTATGATTATAAAATAACCAAAAATAATGCTTGACTTTATTTGTTAATCATAGTAATATTAATGTATAGAAAACAAACACAAAAACACCAAACAATGACAACTACAAAAACCCAGAAAACGCTAAATGTTTGCGAGTTGATTGATCTAGCAAAAAATAAGAACATAAAGGGTTTTATTCGCAAAGAGGTTGATAGCTGTCATACCATTTTAGATATTAAACCTTAGATTGTGACATTTCAATACGAAGATGAGGTGTATAGCATTACCTTTATAGACCAGAAATTAAGATGGTTGGCGAAGATTCAGATGGAAAAAAGGAATTTTTTAGTGTTGACGGTGAATTTGCAGAACTATTAATAACAATTTTATTAAAAAATCCTCTAAAATTATGCCTCTTAAACTCACTGATTGGGATCAAGATTTACCAATAAAGAAAGATGAAGAATACCAAGCCTTTATTCGTACACTTCAGTTTACAGACGGCTTTAGTATATTATTTGTGCGTTGTTCTCCTGCTGAAGGTGAACAATTAATTAGTCAAGTGAAAGCAGATATTCATGATCAAAACATAGAAGTTATCAAATTAGATAAAGATGTGACGAATTTATATGCAATAGTTGATAAATTGCCTAACAAAAACAATATCAATATATTATTTATTACAGGCTTAGAGTCTTCATTCTATAAATACGAAGAAGCCAAAACTTTAGCAGGTTGGAGTAGCAAAGAAACTCATCATTATAGTCAGGAAAGTGTACCACCGTTTTTAATTAATATCAACCAACAACGAGAACGGTTTAGAGATAGTTTTAATATTTGTTTTGTATTTTTATTACCGCAGTTTGCAATTAAATATTTTATTCACCGCGCCCCCGATTTCTTTGATTGGCGTTCTGGTTTATTTGATTTTCTTTTAGATTCAAAAACTCTAGAACAAGAAGCTACAAGGATTATTCAAGAAGGAACTTATGAGAAATATGCAAATTTAACCAATGAAGAAACAAATCAGAAAATCTTAGAAATTATAGATATTATTGAACATGAAATAGATAATGAACAAAAAGCTGAATTATTTTTTGAATTAGGTTATTTGCAAAGAGTTAGAAAAAATTATGAAGAAGCCATATCTTCCTACGACAAAGCTGTGGAATTTAAACCTGATTATCACGAAGCTTGGTACAACCGGGGCATTTCCCTAGACAATTTAGGCAGGTATGAAGAAGCCATATCTTCCTACGACAAAGCTGTGGAATTTAAACCTGATTATCACGAAGCTTGGCAAAGACAATTAAATAGCCAAGGCGAATATGCAGCACAACAGGTGATAAACAAGCTGCAAGAAAAACAATAATCGCGCTTTTTAATAATATTTAGCCAAGATAGTGCTATTATTATATCACACAATCATTCATTTACATAGAGAATAAAATGGAAACCGAAGAGAAGCAGTATTACATAGAGAATAAAATGGAAACCAAAGAGAGGCAGTATTACATAGAGAATAAAATGGAAACCGAAGAGAGGCAGTATGGTCGCGTAACAGTTGATGATGTTAGTGACACTATTTTACTTTTAAAGAGATTGAGTAATCAACATGGGATATCACTTGATCAAACAATTGCGATCGCAGCCCTCCTGGAACAAGCTAGATCCAATGATATAGCGATCGCCACAACTATTGATCAATAAGCTTTCACCAAACAACAACACTAAATAATGGAAGGTAAAAACATGAGTTTAACCACAGAAGAAAATACGGTATACCAATCTTTGAAAGACTCCTTGTGTGTGTAAGGTGGGTTTTTAGTTTTACATAACACAGCGGGAGAAAGCTACGAACTGAATATGTTGTGCAGCAGAAACTTTATGGAGTCAGCTAAGGTTTAGATGTCAAAGAAGATAACCATATTGTCTTGTCTTTGCAAAAAGTAAAATCATATTTTAGCAAAAAAGGATTGAAAATATAGCGTCGGCTAAAGTTGTCGCTGATGCTGCTAAAAACCGATTGATAAAGGTGTCGTAAAAATATTTAGCCAAAGTAGTAACTTTTATCTAAATATTTTTACGATGTAGATTGCGCCCCAGATAATATTGTGATAATATTTGTATATCTAAATAAATATTGTGTGAGGGAAAAGTGCAAAAAAACAAAAAATCGAAATGGTGTCCAAAACCAGTATATGTTACTAAATATTATTCTCTGGAGACGCTAATACAAGAGAATAAGTGCTTAGATAATGACATCGCCGACTTGGTAACAGAAGATGTAGTCAAAGACGTTAATGAAATTATTGCTGCCCAAGTAGAAAATACGTTTGGGACTAATAAATTAAGGGTTGGCGACTTAATAATGGATAAATCTTTGTCGCCATCTGAAAGGGAAGATGGGTGCGTTTTATTATTAAAATGCCATCTTGGCGATGAATTTGTTTTCCTGGAGTCTTTAACGTTTCCAGAAATATATCTGAAAGACGGGGAAATAAACGTAACTTTAGTTGACTCGACTAAAAAATATATTATTGGTAAAAGACTGAATGACGGTAATGTAGGCTTTTCTAGGCTTGAATTTCAGAAGCCGCATGACAGGATATTTTGTTTGCGATTAACAAGCAACAGAGGGATTCTAATTAAAGTCCCAGTAAAATTTTGGTTCATAACAGCACAAGGAGACACAAATGCTTGCAACAATAGATCAACAAACATCTACTGATTCTATAAATTTCTCAGTTCCTAGTTTGGGCAAATTTCAAAACTCAGGAATACGATCACTACACCAAAATTCGGTATTGGCGACGATGTTGCTATTAAGCAGGAAACAAATATTTTCTCACAGTCACCAATTATAGACAAAACATCGAGTAGTGATATCGAGTAGTGATTATGTTGCGGATTCTCCAATTATCTGATCAATTTTATTACAATAATCTAAATAATCAAAGCTTTTTCCGCCTATGAAATATTTAATATTATTGAATAATCTAAATCCATTTCCCGTTTTCTCAATAAGCAAAAAACCGTACTCGTTTGTACAATAAAATGAGTATCCTGTAGTTCCGCGCTTCTCTAGAAAGACCAAACATACTTTCCCGTCTTGAATTTTGTTGTATGAAGCAATCTTCTCCCTCCTTTGAGCAAGACGATTAATTTCTTCTGAGACAAAGGCAAAACTTAATTCATTGTTGGATTCGTTAACGCTTCCAATATTTTTTTCAGCTGCAATCCACAATGTGAAGGAATCCGCTTTAATGAGTTCATTGTGAAAATGCGGATTATCTAGGAAAAACAAACTAACCCTATCAATATCGGATTCAGCAAGCATAGCCCGCATATATTCCTTGATTTTAGCCTCTTGATCTGGGTTAAATGTTGGGCGATTCTTTCTATCCGATTGTATTTTTTCAGCTATCTGCTTTAAGTAAGGTATAATGCCATTCTTTACGACATGATTAATATAAGCAAACAAGATTGTAGCTACAACTGGAAACAGCAAGTCTACGACAACCTCTAACCCTTGTTCGTAAATATGTCGCTGTAAACTTTGGAGTGGTGAAGGTTGATCCGTTCTTTGGTTGTCCATAGAAATTGAAACGGATAAGTAGGATTTAAGGTTAGGTAAAAGTGATCGCCAGCGATGTTGCGATCACTAAAGTTAAGAGTGTATCTGTGATAATTCTATTATAGCAATTTTATCGGCTTATGTGTTTGTTGCCGCGAAAATCCCTGTTGATTTGCGGTTTAGCTCCACATAACAAAATAACCATTGGATTGATCCAATGGTTATTAGGCAAAAGTTAATATCTGTTTCACCGGGTAATGGGCATGGGCATTTTAGAGAATAGAGGTTGTGCGGGCTTTTCCCCTCAACACTTTTCTCCACATCCTGGCTGTCAATCTCGATTAAATTCAGCTTGAATACGAGATTGATAACAGGTATCAGGAGAATTTGATCAAATTAAAGGAGGAACGCGAGGATCTTCTTAACGCCAGAAATAAGAAACTAAAGATTTTGGCAGAGGCTAAAAAGCGTGGTGAAACTGTTACGCCGGATGATGCTGGCGTGGATTACTATATTAGTTGCCATGAAGAAGAATTGCTAAGTAAAAAAGAGTGGGAAGAGAGCAAAAATATAAGATAATCATTTTGTATTTTTTGCCACTAAAAACACAATATCTGTGCTAAGATATAGATGTTATGGATACCAAGAGTAATACCACTTGGCGTTACTCTATTTTAAGCAGGATTGGCCGAGAGGTTAAGGCAACAAACTCATAATTTGTGGTAGACAGGTTCGATTCCTGTATCCTGTATTTCTAAAAATATTGACGATAAAAATCAGATTTTTATCGTCAATATTTTTTGTATTTATTTTTGGAAATATCATGTTTTTTGCACAATATCACCAAAAATCGTATATAATAACATTAATATTGAGAGTATATTGTAAGTATTTTGGAGAGAAGTGCAATGGTCAAGGTATCCATAGAGGACAGAATTTCTGGCAGCGAAAGCAACGCGCTCAAAGCGATGTCTTTGATGCCCTATGATTTAAAATTTTCCATCATAGTTGGATTATCAACATTAAGTCTTGTTGGGGCAATTATGTCTCATAAAGGAACTGCTGTTTCTACCACAAACTATATATTTTGTGGTAAGCAGATTGTTAACAAAAAAAATAGAGAAATTAAAACTTTCTGCGACAAATGGAAAAAGCCTTATGTTTTTAACGCTGAATTAACATCGGCAAAACTTCCAAAGGGAGCGAAAATAATTGAAGATACCCCAGCCACGTCCCCGCTACAGGGCTGGATTACCCTTGGTTCGGGACTAATGTTCGCTGGCGTTGCTGTGCTATCGAATAGCATAGCTGAGGACAGAAGAATTACAGACCCTCACAGACGAATTGGTGAAATGCGAGACTATGAATTGTCTCGCGGTGTTGCTGCCATTCAAGTCAAAGAAAAATCACAAGCACTCACCCAGGAAGTATTTACCGGTAGCGCGAACTCGCAGAATGTTTTGCCACCAGTTTCAGAGCAAGTCAACTTAAGCAGCGAAGAGGTGATCAGAAGACTATTTAGTTTATTTTCAAACAGAAAACTTGATGCTCAATACTATGGTTCTGTAAATGCACCAAGCTTCAATCGCATTAAAATTGGCATTGGAAATGGCACAAAATATAGCGTTCTTGACAAGCTATCTAAGGATATTAAAATTGCCTGTGCATTGCGGATTGATCCGTTAATTTCTGCCCAGACTGGCTATGTGGCCATAGATATTGCTAAATCTTCAGCAGATAGACGAATAATTCACTACGAAGATTATTCTCTGAAAATGGACAGAGAAAGGCTAACATTTGCGATTGGGGTAGATATTGAATGCAAGCTTGTCGAGGTTGATATGTCTTCGCCAGACAGTGTTTGTCCAAGTTTTTTGATTGGCGGAACACCAAGATGTGGAAAATCTCAGCTTGTTATGAGCTTTGTAATATCCGTGATGGATCGATTTACACCAGAGCAAGTTCAATTTATAATTATTGACCCCAAGCAAGTAGATTTTAGAATCTTTGAAAATTTGGCGTGGGTAAAAGAATATAAGTGCTTTGCCGAAGATGCAATAGAAGTTTTGAATGACTTACTCGAAGAATCTCAAGACAGATATTCAAAATTTGCCAAAGTCGGCGCACGAAATTTGGCAGAATATCAAGATATGGGATATAAAATGCCTCGGCTGGTTGTGATTTATGACGAGTACGCCGACCATGTTGGCGACAAGGAAAACAAAGCGACACTTGAGAAGGTGTTGCCCAGGATTGCAGCGATCGCATCAGCAGCAGGGATTCATTTAGTATTCTCAACTCAACGCCCAGATAAGGATGTTGTGACCCCATTGATTAGATCAAACCTGCCCGGAAGGATAGCCCTCAGAACAAAAACAGCCGCCGATGGTGCAATTATTATGGGTCGGGAATGTGCTGCGAATTATTTGCTTGGGCGTGGCGACTTGATTTACGATTCCCCAGAGGATGGATATGTTCGGTTGCAGTCACTTTTTGTTGGTGATATCAACAAAGTTAAGGAAATTGTTGCTGGACTTTCTGAAAAATACCCCAATAAAAATATTTTTTCAAGAACAAAAATTGCCGAAAAAATAGACAGAGAAAAAGTGTATAACTCAAATGATATTATTGCCAGAACTAAAGCGGCTATGACAAATAAATCTCGAATAGGTGAGGGACTTTTAACAGTTACACAAGCGCAAACGGAGGAAGAGGTTTTAGTTGTCATCAGGCTGGCTTTACTAGAGGAGCAAAACCATGTTCTTTTGGTAATTAAATTGTGGGGAAATTTAAGTGATTATCCGCCAGGAAATGCTAAATGTTTGATGGAGAAATATAGCAATTTACTGAAAGACTGCATAGTTGAAATAGAAAAACAAGGGTTTTCAAAATCAAATAATTGGGGTTTTTCTGTAGAAAACATATAAAAAGTTTCACCAAAAATATTGACTTTTTATATGTTTTTGGGTATTATATATACAGAAAAATAAAACACCAAATTCAATCAAAAAAGAAGCAAAATGGATACAAGTCAAAAAAGAAGCAAAATGGATACAAGATCGCAGCTAAAAAAAGACGTTTCTGGCTTCATAAAAGAAGTTGTAGGAGTTGATGACCAAGACTTTAGAGATAAAGTCTTGGATGTAATCTGGAATTGTCCATTCGATGGTTATGACATAACTGGCGAGGAAAACAAAAACATCAAAGACTTAAACGAGGAGTACATAAAACAGATTCCTAAAGAAGAACACAAGAGTTTTATTCCTCGACTAAAAATTCTTCACCCTAGGTACTACCTAACTCTAAGAATTTTTGTGAGAAGGTTTGAGGCAATAGTCAAAAATGAATTAAAACATTAATTGTGTCACACAGCAATGATAGTATAGCTAACGACTATACTATCATTTTAAAAGTGCAGTCGAAAATATGAGCAAGTTAGACATTTTTAGCTTCACAAAAGATGTTGTTTGTAATAAATCAAGGAAAAACAATGAGTAAGAATATTTTGACCCACAGGGAAGCAGCGCACGTTCTTTCAGATATGTTAATTGCATCTGGATTCAAAAAAGCCAACGTATGGGACAAAGAAAAAGATGAAACACAAATAAACATTAAAAATGGGTTTATAATAGTTTCTCCAAGAACGCGATCAAAGGGTCAGGTTCGTGTTTTTGGCGATGATATAGAAAATTTTAAAAAAGTCATTGAAGACTTTAATTTTCGTTTTACCGTAGTAGGGGTAGCGAAGAGAGAAATGGTTTTACAGCGAGGGCTAATCTATTAAATTGGATTAAAAAACGGAGCGATCTCATTTTATTTTTTTGTGTGATCACTCTGTTTTTAGGCAGAATTAATATCAATAGATATGTTTATAAAATTGGGAGACTAGAAATGGATAACACAGGTTTAAGTTGCAGAGGTGGGGACACTGCGGTAGTAATTACACCAGATTCAAAGGCTATAGAGAACAAGCGTTGTGGCGCGAAAATCTACACTCACTGCGTAATTACAAAACACATTAATTTACCGGGTTGGGGCTGGTTCAAATGGTGTACTTCTCTTCTCTGGAAGAAGCTAAATATTGCGTAACAGAAGAAATCCCCAAGAGCGAGGCTGCATAGGGATTTACAGATATTAAAATTGCAGAATGTAAAATGGTATCTCCATTTTAACTATAGTACCAAAATCAAAAGTGCTTAGTTGCACGTTTTTTAGTTTCCTCTTCTATCGTGGAGTAGTAAAACTGCTTGGGATAGAAGCAAATATTGTTTTTATCTGCGAATAATGATGCCCTTTTGGGCAGTTAAATATATGAAAGTAGCAGTTGTGATCTCCATTGACCGAAAAGACGGGACACAAGCCCCGTCCTTCTAGGACGGCTTTATGTTAAAATTTGGTCATAGTCGCCTTATGGCATTGGGAGACTTTAAACGG
>Ga0207909_1000488_pt1 | contig 13181 bp, 15 predicted proteins | sample LakMenEpi05May10_FD_150672 | JGI IMG/M metagenome (GOLD analysis project Ga0207909, IMG submission 150672) | Freshwater microbial communities from Lake Mendota, WI - 05MAY2010 deep hole epilimnion (SPAdes) | ecosystem: Environmental > Aquatic > Freshwater > Lake > Epilimnion/Euphotic zone ...
TCCCCGTGGAGCGGAGCTACCTGGAAGATCCTCGGAGCGGCGCAGCGTCACTTCAACGAAGCCCCTCTGCACTCCCAGAACAGGTCTGGTTTGCCGCTCCGCAAACGGTTGGATCGCATATTCGAAGGCGAGGCGAGGATATGCAGGTGGGAGACACGCTCGCGGAGGTTGGTGCAGTCGCTGATGCGGCGCTCCTTTCGGTGATCTACACGAGCGGGGTGAGTGAGCTCTTCCTCGCGCCCCGACCTCGTGTTGCGATCCTGACGAGCGGTGATGAACTCTCTGGTGCTGCGGGATCTTCGCAGGTCCGCGATAGCAACGGGCCGGCACTTGCAGCACTCTCGCTCAGCGAAGGGGCATCTGTGGTCGCTGTGGAGCAGGTAGGTGATGATGCCGATGCAACCCGTGCGGCGGTCACCCGCCTTAGTGCGATCTGCGATCTCTTAGTGACAACGGGCGGCGTCAGTGTCGGCGCTCACGATCATGTAGGTGCCGCACTCGAATCACACTTCGAACTTCTCGCGTGGCGAGCGGCGATACAGCCTGGGAAACCGCTCCTCCTTGGAGCTCGTCGCGCTGACGCAACCGGTGCGCAGTTTGCCGTGGGCGTCCCTGGAAATCCGGTGAGTGCATTCGTGATCGGCATTGAAGTTCTCTTGCCACTCATCCGTGCACTTGCAGGGAGACCCGCCTACGGGGTGGAACTCGAGGGGGTCCTTGAGGAGGCGGTGAAGAGTCCGGTCGGCCGCCGCTCTTTCCTTCGTCTCACCGCGTTACGTACGCCAAACGGAGATCTTGATCGCGACGAGGCGGGTCGGATCCGCGTGCGCCTCGCGGGCGGCCAGGGGAGCCATCAGACAGCGCCGCTCGCAGCGTGTGATGCGCTCGGCGTGATCGCGGAGGAGGTTGGCGACCTGCAGGCGGGCGCAGGCATTCGCTTGCATCCACTTTCGCGCGCCACACGACGAGTTGCAACGCCAAACGGTTAGGATCAGCGCATGGAAGAGCAACGTCTCACGCATGTTGGAAGCGACGGTCGTGCATCAATGGTTGACGTTGGCGGAAAGCCCACGACCGAACGGCGCGCGGTTGCAGAGAGTCGGGTTACGACCTCTCTTGAAGTGCTTCAGCTAATTGAACGTGGTGATGCGCCGAAGGGGGCGGTCCTGAGCACGGCGGAGATTGCGGGTGTCCAGGCGGCGAAGCGCACGGCCGAACTGATTCCACTCTGCCACCCGCTCGCACTCTCCCTTGTAGAGGTGCACTGCAGCGTCGACCAGCCCGCAGGCGCGGTGCTGATCCAGGCTGAGGTGCGCTGCACCGGGCAAACAGGCGTAGAGATGGAGGCACTGACCGCTGCATCTGTGGCTGCGCTTACCGTCTACGACATGATTAAGGCACTCGATCGCGCTGCCGTGATCGGCCCGACACAGTTGCGAGAGAAGTCTGGCGGCGCCAGCGGGACGTGGAGGCGAGATGGGTGATGAGAAGCGGAGTGTGTTGATCGTGACGGTGAGCGACTCCGTCTCTGCAGGCACGCGCGAGGATCGCTCTGGCACGCTCGCCGCCGCAGCGATGGAGGCGCACGGCTGGGAGGTTTCACGCGCAACCGTCCCAGATGAGCGCGACCAGATCAGCGCGCTGCTTAGCGAGCGAGCGGGGAGCGTCAACGTCATTCTGACGACTGGCGGAACGGGTCTAACGCCACGGGATGTCACGCCAGACGCAACACGCCCACTCCTGGAGCGAGAGATCCCTGGCATCCCCGAAGCGATCCGGATGTTGGGGCGATCGCAGACGCCCGCAGCAATCCTTTCGCGTGGCGTGGCGGGCGTGCTGCGCGGAAGTCTGATCGTCAACATGCCTGGCGGCAGCGGGGCGGTTCGGGACGGGTTGGCAATCCTCCTCCCGGTTCTTGAACACGCCTGCGAGACGATCGCAGGCCCTGTGGACCACGGCTGATCGTTCGCCTCCCTGCGGGACAGCTCCCTCGCTGTGGAGAGGGCTGGGCGCTCCGCAACGCTAGGGCGTGTGTAGACTCGTCCTGCCGCCACTATCTGTGGGGGCGATGAGGAGGTAGGGTGCGCTGTCCGTCCTGCAAGGAGCCCGATACGCGGGTGGTGGACTCTCGCGATCTCGATGAGGGGAGCGTCATCCGGCGTCGTCGCGCCTGCCGAATCTGTGGCACCCGCGTCACCACCTACGAGCGCGCAGAACTTGCGCGGCTCCACGTTGTGAAGCGCTCTGGGCTGCGAGAAGAGTACGACCCGCTGAAGCTTCTCGACGGACTTCGCACGGCGCTTGCCCGCCGACCGGTCCCAGTCGACGCTCCCGAGCGCGCGATGGAGGCGATTGAGGCACAGATCCGCGCCACAGGAGTCACGGAGATTTCAACCTCGCGAATCGGCGCCCTCGCGATGGCGGCCCTTCGTGAAATTGATCAGATCGGCTACATCCGATTCGCAAGTGTGTATCAGTCCTTCGAAGACCTCGCCACGCTGAAGCGCGAAGTTGACACCCTCGTTGAGGAGAAGGGCGCTGGCGGCGGAAAGCGCCGTCGTCGCACCAACGTAGAGAGCGAAGCGTGAGCGTTCTCTCTGATCGCGATCTTCGTGCCGCACTCGCCTCAGGCGAGATTGCGGTCACCCCGTTTGATGAACGCGACGTGCAGCCAGCATCCATTGACTTGCACCTTGATCGCACCTTCCGCGTCTTCCGCAACAATCGGTACGGATACATTGACCCGCGCGCGGAGCAGCCGGAACTCACCGACCTTGAAGTGGTCTCGGATGGGGAGCGGTTCATGCTGCACCCTGGCGAGTTTGTCTTGGGGCAGACGCTTGAGCGCATCAGTGTTGGCAACAGTCTCCTCGGGCGCCTCGATGGGAAGTCATCACTCGGTCGCCTCGGACTTCTGATCCACTCCACCGCTGGGTATGTAGATCCGGGCTGGGTTGGCAATCTCACCCTTGAGCTCGGGAATGTGGCGCGGCTCCCCATTGCGCTCTACCCGGGAATGAAGATCGGACAGATCTCCTTCCACCGCATGTCGAGCGAGGTTGAGCAGCCATACGGCAGCAAGGAGCTTCGCAGCCGATACCAAGGACAGACCGAACCGACCGCGTCGGCGATCCATGTGGATTTTGACGCGACACGCCGCGAGACCGAACGACCGTAGTGATGCTGAACCCGGAGGGGACCGGCGTTCGACCAGTTCGAACGATTGATCTCGGTTCCGTCAGCGTTGACCTCTTGCAGATCGGGGCGTTCCGCAGCGATGCGGGTGCCATCTTCGGGCCAGTCCCGCGCACAACATGGGAGCCGCTCGTGCGCGATGAGATTGACAGAGAGTCGCGGCTCCTTCAATCGCTGAACACGCTCCACGTGCGTACGCCAACGGGTGCACTCCTCCTTGAGACGGGAGCAATTCCAGCAGGGGAGCGTCGCGAAAGCGATGAGATCTGGTCGGTCAGCGCACGTGATGCGCTGATCGCGTCAGGTGCGGATCCAGATAGCTTGCGCTACGTGGTGCCGAGTCACTTGCACCGTGATCACGCAGGCGGGCTCACAGGGTCTGGCGGTTCCGCCGCATTCCCACGTGCAACGATTATTGCGCCGCAGGCAGAGATTGACGCCGTGGCGAGCGCATCCGCGCGCGCACGTGCGGCATACGATCAGCCGCTTCTGACGAGCCTCTTTGCTGTCTCGCCTCCAGATGCGTTTCTGGATCGGCGCCAGCTCCTCCCAGAGGTTGAGCTGCGCCTTCTCGGTGGACACACCCCCGGATCTCAAGCAACCATCATTCGCGGGCGAGAGCGGACGCTCCTCTTTATGGGTGATCTATTCATGCGCCCCTGGCAGGCGAATCCACGATGGGTGACCGCATTTGATGACGCAGCGTGGGTCTCTGTTGATGCAAAGAGTGCAATCTTTGCTGAGGCGGCTGCGAACCAGTGGCTCATTGCTCAGAGCCACGAACTACATGCGCCGCTCGGGCGCCTCGAAGTGGATCGAGACCGATTCCGCTTTATCGCCGAATAGTGCTACGGAGCGCGTAGGAGCGGGGCGATCAGACCTGGTCCGTCCTCTGGCGTAAACGGGCGAGGGAGAACCTGGAGGACGCGACCCTCCGCATCGAGCAGGATCTTCGTTGGGAGTCCACCCGCCAGAGCGGCGCGGAAGAGCGCTCCATCAACGTCGAGAAGGATTGGATACTCAATCTCGTAGCGTTCCGCGTACCCGCGAACCGTTTCGCGTAACTCCTGCACGGAGATCCCAATGATGAGGAGGCCCTCATCCCGATAGGCACGATCGAGTGATCGGAGCGTCGGAGTCTCCTGTTGGCACGGCGGACACCAGGTGGCAAAGAGGTCAATGACGATCAGTCGCGGCTCTCCCAGACCTGCCGCGCGCCGTGCAGCGATCAGGTCGCCATATGTTTCTCCGTCCGCCGTAGGCTGGCTCAAAGGAATGAGGAACTGGCTGCCAAGCAGCGGACCGTTCGTATCTGGGTCAATCACATATTGGCCTTGATCGTTAAGTCCGGTACCTGACGAACCGGCGGTTGGGATGCTGGTGCCAGCGAGCCCAAGCAGAACCGCAATCACGAGCGCGAGGAGAACGATGCGAGCGAGTGCGCGACGCGGGAATGGGCCGATCATTGCCACGATCAGAGTCCGGGAAGTCCAGGGAGGTAGCGCGCCATAAGAGGGAGGAGCCCCGCAGCGATCGCAACTCCGATAAGTGCGACGAGAACTCCACCGAGCCGACCGGCCGCACGTGTGCCGCGACGAAGTGAGGAGAGGATTCGGGAAGTGCGGTCGTCACTACGTGCGGCGACAACTGCAATCAGAATAAATGGGAGCCCGAGGCCCGCGCTGTAACTCAGCAGGAGAGCTGTTGCGCCGAGTGGATCACTTGAGGTCGCAGCGAGCGCAAGGATTGAGCCAAGGACAATGCCAATGCATGGCGTCCATGCTGCGGCGAAGGCGAAGCCAAGAAGAAAACTCCCAGAACGACCAGCGGCGCGCACGGCGCGCGGAGCCGCGCCGCGGTCTAAGAGTGGAATGCGCACGAAGCCGGCAAGGTGGAGCCCACCCACGATTACTGCAACTCCCAGTGGCAGTTGAACTGCGGGGAGGAGTCCTGCGAGTGCGCCGCCAGCGTACGCGGCACCGAGGCCGAGAACTGTGAAGAGCGAGGCGAATCCACCAACAAAGAGGACGGCATGCAGAACGGGAGACTCTTCGCCCTTGAGCGCTGAGATGCGGCCTAGATACGCGGGAACGAGCGGGAGGACGCATGGCGAGAGGAAGCTGAGTGCGCCAGCGAGGATGGCCGTGAGCAGGCTGATCTCAGACACTGGTCACACGCGCCTCTCTACATCCGCGAGAAACGACTGAATGCGTAGCCGACTGGTGGCGTGTGCAAGCAGCGCGCCACGGTATTCAATCGCTGGAATCTCCGTGAGCAGGCGACTATGGAGGAGTGGATCCTGTTCGATGTCCACCTCTTGGATCGAGCGGGGGAGGGGGGAGTCGGCGAGAGCGGCGCGGAGGGCGTCTCGTGCCTTCTCGCAGAGTTCGCACTCAGGCCGAATGTAGAGGGTGATCGGGAGCATCTCCATTGGCGTATTCTCCCACGCGGGGCTGGGCTACCATCTTCCATGAGCCCCCGTAGCTCAGTGGATAGAGCGCCGCCGTCCTAAGGCGGGCGTCGTCGGTTCGATTCCGGCCGGGGGCACCATTGGAGCAACGGGGCGAAGAGAGGAGCATGAGTGAGCGAACCACAGATCACGAAGGAGATCCCAGACTTTCAGCAGCCCCCAGACGTTGGGGTGCTTCGTAACGGCGCCTTCCTGCGCCTCTGGATCGCCCAGCTCCTCACCCAGATCGGCGGCAACGTCGTCCTCTACGGGCTCACGGTGCTCGTAGCCGAGCGTAGCGGCTCAACGTCGGCGCTCAGCCTCCTCTTTTTGAGCTTCCTCGTCCCTGCAGTAGCGCTCTCCCCAATTTCGGGCGTCTGGGTTGACCGCCTCGATAAGCGTCTGGTGCTGATCGTGGCGAATTTCACCCGTGCCGTTGCCTTCTTTCTGATGCTCGGCAGCGTGGACACCCTCGGCATCGTCCTGCTCTTGAACATCTTCGCGAGCTTCATGACCACCATCTTCGCCCCAGCTGAGCTTGCAATGATCCCTATGCTTGTTCGACGCGATCAACTCACCTCAGCGAACGGCCTCTTCACCTTTACGCTGAACGCTGCGTTCGCGCTAGGATTCGCGCTCATTGGACCCGCCGTCGTACGAATCGCAGGACCTGAGGCCTCAATCATCCTTGTGGCCATCCTCTTCCTCTTCGCCGGAGTCCTCTGCATCGGCCTCCCCGCTGCGCCGCCTGCTTCCCATGCCGACGGACTCATTGGCTCCACGCGCAGCAGCACGCGAACAACAACATCAGAACTGGTTGAGGGTTTGCGCTACATCCGCGCACACGGATCTGTCGGCTGGTCGTTGCTCTACCTTGCGATCGCAGCGAGTGTCGTTGGCCTTATGGGCGTCCTCGGACCCGATTACGTTGCTGATGCACTCGGGCTTGAGGCGCGTGACTTCTGGCTGATCGTCCTTCCTATTGGGCTTGGTGTGGTTACTGGGATCTTGGCGCTCAACAGTTGGGGGAAGGCCGTCTCCCGAAGGAGACTTATTGAAGGGGGCCTCCTCGGGGTTGGGGCGGGCCTTGCGCTTCTTGCACTCGCTGAACCGATCAGTGCGGCGATCTCTGATGGTGCGAGTTCTATCGGCGGACTTCCGATCGGCCCCGGGGCATCAGCTCTCGCCACCGTGATCTTTGTGGCCTATTTCGCAGGTGCAGCGTATGGACTCGTGGCAATCCCAGCCCAGACGGCCCTGCAAGAAGAGTTGCCCGTTGAAGTTCGCGGACGAGTCTTTGGTGTACTCAACATGCTCGTCAGCCTCGGCAGCTTCGTTCCGATCATCGCCGTAGGGCCGATTGCCGATACCTTCGGTGCAACGAACACGCTCCTTGGGGTTGGGCTGACCATTGCTGGAGTTGCCCTGCTCTCAATCGTGCGCGGGCCTCGCCGCGTGGGGAGCTCTAGCGCGCCGTAGCGTCCCCCTGCGCCGCTGCGACCGCGACGGCCGCGGCGAGTGAGGCATTCGACTCCGCCAGTGCAAGGTTGGCGGGGATGGATCGCGAGGCTGTTGCATCCGCAATGGCGGCGAGAATTCGTGGCGTTGCAGCCGGCCCTCGCGCACCCGCTGCAACTGCGGCGGCGAGCCCCTTCTCAATCGCGACCGCGATCTCATTCGCAGGGATCTCGCTCGCTTCAGGAATCGGGTTCGCGATCAGCATTCCGCCACCCCATCCGATTGCTCGCGCGGCGCGCATCATTGCGGCGAGCTCTGCTGGGCTCTCCGCGCGATGAGCGATCAGAAGTCCACTGCTGCGGCTCCAGAAGGCGGGGAACTCGTTCGTCTGATATCCGACTACGGGCACGCCGAGTGTTTCTAGGACCTCAAGGGTTTTCGCGAGATCAAGGAAGGCTTTCGCGCCTGCGCTGACAACGGCAACCGGGTGCCGCGCCATTGCGCCGAGATCCGACGAAACATCAAAGCTCTCCTCTGCGCCGCGATGCACCCCGCCAATGCCACCCGTTGCAAAGATCTGAATCCCAGCGAGGTGCGCGATTGCGACCGTCGCGGAGACGGTCGTCACTCCAGCGGAGAGGCGCTGCGCGATCGCGGCGGGGAGATCGCGCTCGGCAAGCTTTACGGAAGCGTTGAGTAACCGCTCCTCCTCGCCCGGCTCAACGCCAGCAACGAGTGCACCATCAAGGAGCCCGGTGAGGGCGGGGACGGCACCGGCCGCACGTATGGCGGCGTTCACGCGGTCGAAGCAGGTTCGGTTGTGGGGTGCGGGGAGCCCAAGGCTTGAGGTGATGGTGGACTCAAGCGCAACCACGGCGCGCCGCGACTCGAGTGCGTCGGCAACCTCTTGCGAGAGCTTTACCTCCACGTCAACCCCCCTCTTGCTGTTGCAGATGTGCGCGCGCCGCGCGGTGTCCTGCGTGTAGGGCATCCTCCCACGAATCCCCCCGTGCACGCGCAACAAGGAAGCCGCCCGCGAATGCATCACCAGCACCAGTGGAGTCGATTGAACCTCCAATTGGTGGGGCGGCCACTGATGCGAGCACCTCGCCACTGGCGGCGCGAACGTCGGCAACGCCAGCGCCGCGCTTAACGATCAGCGTCATCCCAGCGATCGGTGCGCGGAGGAGGCCAAGGTACTCCGCCTCTTCTTCATTCGCGAAGAGGTGTGTTGCGCCGCTTGCGGCGAAGCGCCTTCGGCTCTCTTCTGGGCCCCACGCGGCGAGCGCTCCGACTGAGGAGGCATCAAGAGAGGTCGGGATGCCGTCTTGATTCGCTTCGTGAAGAAGGCGCAGCGTGGTGGTAGCGAGCGGCTCACCCATCAGTGAGTAGGCGGGGGCATGGAGCCAGTCAGCCCCACGGAGCAACGCCGGACCTGGGTGCTGCAGATTCGTTGCCACCCCACGATCTGGAAGCATGGTTCTCTCCCCGTCCGGCTCAACGACCACGATGATTGATGGGCTCTGCCCCGCGCGCTGCAGGAGTGGTTCGACACCTGCGGCAAGGAGTGCCGCCTCCAGGGCATCGCCTGTGGCATCACTTCCGATCGCCCCAAGGAAGCGGGCACGACCACCCGAGGCCGCCGCTGCTACGGCAACGTTGGCGGCGCTGCCGCCGCGTCGACGAGTGATCTGTGCCGCGGCATCACTGCCGCGACGCCACGGCGCGGCAAGGCGGACGGCAATCTCGTCAATAAGGTCGCCGACGCTAACGATCAGCGGCCCGTTGGCCGATCGTCTCACCGGGGGCTCACCGCTTACTCCACTCATAGGCGGGGAGTGTATCGGCTATCCTCTGAGACCTCGGGCGGTTAGCTCAGTTGGTTAGAGCGCAGCCTTGACATGGCTGAGGTCACAGGTTCGAGTCCTGTACCGCCCACCAGTAGCCCGAGGAGGCAGAGAAGCGACGAATGGCTGACGACGCGGTCCAAGCGGTACAAGAAGAGGAGCTCCTCGCCGCCCCTGTGCGCGGTTCAGCCGACGAACTCCTAGACGCTGGTGCTGCCGACCACTTCGGCCGCATGCGTCACTCGGCGGCACACGTGATGGCCGAGGCGGTGATGCGCCTCTTCCCAGGGGTCAAACTTGGGATCGGTCCCGCGATCACTGACGGCTTCTACTACGACTTCCTTCTTGAACGCGCGCTCACCCCAGAAGACCTTGCTGCAATTGAGGCGGAGATGGCGAAGAGCATCGCCGCGGACCACACGTTCAAACTGCAGGAGCATCCGTTTGGCGACTTGCGTGCATCACTCCTTAAAGCGGAACAGGCGCTCAAAGTTGAGATCATGGACGATCTTGCAGCGAACGCAACGGCATCCGGACTTCCAGCACCGAGTGTGACCACGTACACACATGGTGAATTCCAGGATCTCTGTCGCGGGCCACATGTGGAGAGCACCGGAAAGATCGGCCCGTACAAGCTCCTCTCAGTTGCTGGCGCGTACTGGCGCGGCAAGAGCGACCGACCAGCGCTGCAGCGCATCTATGGCACCGCGTGGGACACGCAAGAGGAGTTGGAACAATTCATCTGGCGCCGCGAGGAGATGAAGAAGCGAGATCATCGTCGACTCGGCGTTGCACTTGATCTCTTCTCATTCCATGACGTATCGCCGGGGAGCGCCTTCTGGCACCCCAAGGGGCAACTCCTCTGGCGCACCCTTGAGGGGGCGATGCGCGAACTCCAAGATGCGCGCGGGTATCAGGAGATCTCCACGCCGATCATTGTGAGCAAGCGCCTCTGGGAGAAGTCTGGACACTGGGACCTTTACCGCGAGAACATGTTCATCATTGAGTCAGAGGGTGAAGAGTTCAGCCTGAAGCCGATGAACTGCCCCGAAAGCACCGTCATCTACAAGACAAAGACGCGGAGCTACCGCGACCTTCCACTGCGACTCTCGGAGTACGGCCGTCTCCACCGCAATGAACTATCTGGAACGCTGAGCGGCCTGACCCGCGTGCGGCACTTCATTCAAGACGATGGGCACATCTACGTTCGGCCAGACCAGATCGAGAGCGAAATTGATGCGCTGCTCGGTGAGGTTGCAACGGTCTATGGCTGGTTTGATCTCCCCGTTGAGTTTGTCTTCTCGACGAAGCCCGCCAAAGCGCTCGGTGATCCGAAACTTTGGGAGAAGGCAGAGTCAATGATTGAATCGGCGCTGAAGCGCTCGGGTGCAACGTGGCGCCTTAGCGCAGGAGACGGTGCCTTCTACGCGCCGAAGATTGACATTATTGTACGCGATGCCTTGGGCCGCGAGTGGCAGACGGCGACGATCCAAGTCGATCTCGCCATGCTCCCTGAGCGATTTGATCTTGAGTATGTTGATGAGGCGGGGGAGCGCGTCCGTCCGATTGCTATCCATCGTGCAATCTACGGGTCACTCGAGCGCTTCATTGGAATTCTGGTCGAGCACTTCGCGGGCGCACTCCCTCTCTGGCTATCGCCAGAACAGGTGGTGATCATCCCCATTGCCGATCGCCATCTCGAAGCGGCTGAGGCAGGCGCCGCGATCTTGCGCCGCGCCGGGATCCGCGTGAGCATTGATGACTCGTCCAATCGCATGCAGAACAAGATTCGCCTTGCGCAAGAGCAGAAGGTGCCGCTGATGCTTGTCCTAGGAGATAAGGAGATCGAAGCGGGGGGTGCCGCGCCGCGCTGGCGCGATGGGACCCAGGAGCCAGCGACGAGCTGGGAGGCACTTGCGGCAAGGCTCGCAGCACAGGTGGCTGCACGAAGCGTCTCGTGAACCGAGCCTCCAGCGGCCCTCTCTCGTTGGGTGCTACGATTGCTTCTCCCACGGAAGGTTTCCGTGTGGTTTGGATGAGACGATCGTGAGGGTGTAGCCGATTAAGGACCTGCGCATCAATCTGCAAATTCGCGTACCGCAAGTGCGCGTCCTTGATGAAGACGGCAACCAGCTGGGAGTCCTCCCCACTCACGAAGCACTCCGACAGGCACAGGAGCGCGGCCTCGATCTTGTTGAGGTCGCCCCAACGTCGGCCCCGCCCGTCTGCAAGTACCTGAACTACGGTCAATACAAGTACGAACTGCAGAAGAAGGAGAAGGACTCAAAGAAGCGGCAGAAGACCGTTGATTTGAAGGAGCTCCGCTGCACCCCCAAGATTGGGGAGGCCGACCTTCTGACAAAGATCCGCCAGGCCCACAAGTTCCTCTCGGCGGGGGACCGGGTCAAGTTCTCGGTCAAGTTCCGTGGCCGCGAGGCGACCCACCCAGAGATCGGCCGAGCGATCCTCACCAGGGTGGTGGAAGGGCTCTCCGACGTGGCCCAGCTCGAGCGCCCCCCGCTCCTCGAGGGGCGTTTCCTCTCAATCCAGCTGCTCGCGCTGCCCAAGGCGAAGGGGCGTGAGCCTTCTGCGGCGAGTTCCGCTACGCTACCCGAACCAACAGCCAGTTCACCCGAAGGGGAGTGACATGCCAAAGATGAAGACACACAAGGGGGCCTCGAAGCGCATCGGCTTCACCGGCTCTGGAAAGCCGATCCACGTCATGGCGTGGCGCGGTCACCACCTTGAAATTAAGTCGCAGCGCCGCATCCGCCGTTACGCGGGCAAGGCGGTGCTTGGACGCACGCATCACAACCAGATCTCGCGACTGCTGCCGTACGGCGGCTGAGCTAAGGAAGGGGAGAGCGCATGGCACGAGTAAAGCGCGGAGTAGCTGGGCATAAGCGCCATAAGCGCCTGCTTGAGGCCGCCTCCGGCCGTCGTGGCACACGATCCAAGCTCATCCGTCCTGCGCGCGAAGCACTTCTTCACGCGCTTGCCTACGCCACACGAGACCGACAACAGCGCAAGCGCCAGATGCGTGAGCTCTGGATCCACCGCGTCAACGCGGCCGCTCGGCTGAACGGTCTCTCGTACTCCGTCTTTATTGCCGGCCTGAAGCGCAACAGCGTTGCCATCGACCGGAAGATGTTGGCTGACCTCGCCGTTCGCGATGCTGCGGCCTTCACTGCAGTCGCGGACGTAGCGAAGCGCGCCTGACGCGCTAGGTCGCAGCCGTGGAGCTTGCGGCACTCGAGAAGCAGCTTCGTACCCTTCAGGCTGAATCCACGACAAAGATTGGTGCTGCCTCATCACTGGCTGATCTTGAAGAGCTCGGCTCTTCGCTCCTAGGGAAGAAAGGGGCGCTCACTGATCTCCTGCGCGGGATCGGTTCACTCTCTGCCGACGATCGCCCCAAGATTGGCGCGCTTGCGAACGAAGTTCGCGCAGCGATAGAAGCGGCTCTTGAGTCCCGCCGCACTGTTGCGGGAGCGGCTGAACTTTCCGCCCGCATCGCCAACGAAACTGAGGATGCAACAACGCCAGGTCCACTTCCCGCGTTCGGCTCCCTGCACCCCATCCCAGAGACGATCTCGGCGATCGCGCAGATCATGGGCTCATTCGGGTTTACGGTTGCGGAGGGCCAAGAGGTCGAGGATGACGTCACGAACTTCCAGCTCCTCAATATTCCCGAGGATCACCCATCTCGAGATCTATGGGACACGCTCTACTTGCGCGAGCCAGGCCGCCTCCTCCGCACCCACACGTCGCCAGGACAGATCCGCACCATGCGCGCGGTTGAGCCGCCGATTCGCGTCATCCTTCCTGGGCGCTGCTTCCGATATGAAGCGGTGGACGCGAGTCATGGGTTTGAGTTTCACCAGGTTGAGGGTTTGCTCGTTGATCGCGGCACCACACTTGCAGATCTGAAGGGGATCCTGGACGAACTTGCACGGGGACTATTCGGTCCAGCCGCGCGGACCCGCTTTCGGCCCGGCTACTACCCGTTCACAGAGCCTTCGGTCGCCGTGGACGTCTCATGGGGCGGCTCAAAGGATGGCTGGATGACGATCCTTGGCGCAGGGATGGTGCATCCGATCGTCCTAGAGAATGGCGGCATTGACCCCGAGACACATCAAGGATTCGCCTTCGGACTCGGCGTGGAGCGCATTGCAATGCTGCGCCACGGAATCCCTGACCTTCGCGCGCTCCTCGAGAACGACCTGCGCATG
>Ga0207909_1000489_pt1 | contig 13179 bp, 10 predicted proteins | sample LakMenEpi05May10_FD_150672 | JGI IMG/M metagenome (GOLD analysis project Ga0207909, IMG submission 150672) | Freshwater microbial communities from Lake Mendota, WI - 05MAY2010 deep hole epilimnion (SPAdes) | ecosystem: Environmental > Aquatic > Freshwater > Lake > Epilimnion/Euphotic zone ...
ACTGATGTTACTCGAGGACTATTATTATTTCTTCCTCCATGAATACAGCCGCCCCGTTTACATTTGCCATCGCTCCCATATGCATTCCGAAGGCAACCGGTTTGGTTTCTATGTAGAACCGGGCATCATCATCCGGGCAAAAAACATCAAAGTTCAGCGCATCATCACCAGACCCGGATTTGACAGCAGGGCCTGGATGCCAGTTGGCAGTGAGCTGATCAATGAGTGCTCTAAATTAGTTGAAATATGGGGATGTTACAATCTGGCAATAAAATGAAAACTTTTTGAAAGGTCAACGTCTAAAAAAACCTTCATGTAAAGAATGGGCTTTTTATTCATGTGATTTGTTTCGGAGTTTTTTAGATATGAGATTTCCCCATAATCGAATATAAGCGGATAGACCTTATCCTATTGGAGGAGTTGATTATATCAAGAATTAAACCTCAACCCACTTTTGTGTTTTTAAAGTGAAAAATCCCGCTGGTTAATGGTGTTTTGACAGTTGTAATTTTTTACATTGCCTTCATCTTTGATTGATGAATGGAAAATTGTTGAGTCCGTTGACTGATCCTGTATTCAAAAGGATCTTCGGACAAGAAAAGGAGATTTTAATTGAGTTGATTAATGCGTTTATTGATCTGGATGAACCCGTGATTGACATAGAATACCTGCCTCAAGAGCTGCTGGCTGACACTTCCGATGGAAAAGTGTCTATTGTAGATGTCAGATGCATTGATTCAAATAAAAGACATTTCATTTTTGAAATTCAAATCATCCGGCAACTGTTTTATGAAGAAAGGGTTCTGTATTATGCTGCAAAAGCGTACAGCAGACAATTATTAAAAAGCAGAAAATATGAAGACCTTCAACCGGTTTACCTGTTGAGCATCCTTGATCATACAATTGATGAAAATTCTGAAGAATGGCTTCAGCGGGTTTCCTTTATCAATGAAACCAACCTAACGAGAAAAATAAAGGGCATCCATCTGATTTACCTCGAGCTAGAAAAATGCAGAAAAAGAATTAATTTCACTATGAAAAACAAACAGGACAGATGGATTACTTTTCTCACTGAACCTGAAAAAATTATGACCATGTCAACACAAGAAAAGCACGACTACCCCAATCTTGTAAAAGCAGTTGAACTGCTTGATGAATCAAATTATACACCAGGGCAGCTTATTGCGTACGATAAATACCTGGATGGTATCATGACCTGGAATAGCACCATGGTTCAAAGTTTTGACAATGGTTTTGATGAAGGAATTTTGAAAGGCAAACAGGAAGGTAAGGAAGAAGGAAGAGAAGAAGGTATGATGCTTGGCACCGATCAAACGATTGCCATTCTTCGTGAATTGAAAATTGGTAAGAAAGAGATCGATGATATAGCTAGTGAGTTTAACATACCCGTGCAAAAGATTATGGAACTCAAGAGCTTGCTGTAGCAATTCGCTGAAACCTAGATTTCAACCCAATGAAAAAATACCTCACTTCCGTCATTGCCATTCACAACGTTGAAGGGAAACTTGGAAAATGGCCCGGCCCCATTATTGAAGCAGAGTCATTTGAAGCGGCACAGGATTGGTGCATCAAAAACACTCAATACCTTTTTGTGGAGCAGGAAATCATGGTTGCTGAATCAGGCGGTATGGATCAGCACTTGAATTAAGTCGGAAACAAATCAGAAATTTGAGTAGGGCAGCACAAATACTTCAACGTGGCAGCAGGAGCGAATCAACAAGGTTTGTTCTTTTCAGCTCCTGATGTACCAGAATGCCAAGTATTCCAGGTCGCATATCTGTAACCAGTCTGCCATTGAGAAAGACAGTAGGCGTAGCATCAATTTTCAATTGTTGCGCAAGTAGAATATCACGGGTGATTTTATCTTTGACTGCTGCTGTATGCCGCGCAGAATCAAACCTTTGCATGTCAAGCCCGGTCCGTATGGCCATCTTACGACTGAAATCATCATAACCCATACCAGAAGCATTAAAAAAACTATCATGAAATGCCCAGAATTTTCCCTGCATGTTTGCTGCCACCCCTGCATAAGCTGCCTCACAAGATTGTGGATGAAGGTCTTTTAAAATGGCATGATTGCAATTGGTTGATAATGGAAAATTTTTAAACACAATTGAATACTTGCCATGCCCCTCCTCATTTATTTTTTGCAAATCCTTTGAAAAACGTTTGCAGGCGGCGCACAAGAAATCGCTGAACACCACAATGTTGATCCTGCTTTTTTCCGGACCTAACCGCGGATCTTCCGAAGCAACTGAAATTTGCTGAACTTTCTGGCTGTAAAATCCATCAAGCACAGGCTTGGCCTCAATAAAACCTTCATCAGCATTGTTTTTGATGCTCAATGTATACATCAGAAAATACATTGCCCCGAAGAGAAATAAAAATGCCGCTAAGCCAAACAGCTTCCACAGTATGGCAGTCTGTTTAATTTTTTTGCTGAACAATACATGCAGCCAGTGCCTGATGGTTGGAATAATTTTTTTTAATGAAAATCCTGTGATCTGATTGATGAAAAAGAATAACAGGATATTGATGCCATGAAGTATTGCACAAAATGGGCAAAAAATATCCCGATGAATCAACATAAGACTGAGCAGCAACAATGCAGCCAACAGGGCGATGAAAGTGGCCACATACATCATTAAATTCCTGGAGTTTTTAAACTCTTTACCGAAAAGGACCGGCAGAAACCACAACAACACAATGCATGCATAATAGATGACGCCCCAGGCAGCCAATGGCAGTCCAAGCACACTGGAGTAACTGCTTGTAAGGGCATTGTCACAGGATTTCCCAAATACGGTAGAGCAAACATCACTTGTATGGTTTTGTGTTTCAATCATTTCCAGATAATGATTGAATAGATAAGACGAAACTATCAATCCAGCCAGAACCAGTAAAACCGAAATGATTGCTTTGGGATTCAGGTAAACTGACTGAGTAGTTTTGGGTTGCACCATATTTGATTCCATGATGAAAATTCAATGTTGAGCTGAACTGATTCTTTAATGCGATGATATCTGATAAAATTATTTGATTGCTGGCAGCATAAAAACATAGTAAAAAGCGGGGATAATCAAACATCCCCGCTTTTCATGCAATACCAATTTTCTTGTCTTCTCTAATGCACCTTACAGATCAAAGTAACATTACCAGAAGCACTTACAACTGTTTGCCAGTCATCGGTTACTCCAGTAATCGTGTTGCAATAGGCGCCAGTGTTTTCAAAATTCCAGATGACTGCAGATCCGGTTGAATTTGGAACGCCGGTTCCTTTGCATTTGAAATTGGTGTTTCCTGACTTGGTCAAGACAAGGTCTCCGGTAACTGATGCGGGATTGCCGTCACCATCAAAAACCGAACATCCAAAATCATTGATGTGAACTGCAGCTTCCGTGTTGGATGCAGTTTTCCAGCTGACAAGGAACAGTGAACATGCAGCGATGGCCGTGAACAGAATGCTTGCTTTTTTCATTTTTTTTGTTTTTAATTGTGAATAATAGAAGTATGAAAAAATATTTAGCCTGCTTGAATAGTGCCTATTCAAGAAATTGATTTTAAAATTGATGTTGTGTTTTGGAATGGAATGCAACCAATCAGAAAATGCCAGAATCAGAAAAACAAGAAGTGTAAAAATTGCAATTGCTTCGGATGGTAAAGCTACACCGGTTCGTTTTGCAAAAAATCAAAGCCATGCCAGAATAATTCCGGAAGATGTCTTTTGTTATTTTCCATTGGTTACGGAAAACTGAAGTCCATGCGGCATCACTTGATTTATGCCAATAAAAAAAGGTGGTCCGTTTCCGAACCACCTTTGCGTATTAATTGTGTTTTTTTATGCCAGATCAAAACGATCAAGGTTCATCACCTTGGTCCAGGCGGCAACAAAATCCTGCACAAACTTCTGCTCAGCATCTTCGCAGGCATAGAGTTCAGCCAGCGCGCGGAGCTCAGAGTTTGAACCAAAGATCAGATCAGCACGGGTAGCTGTCCACTTCAGTTCTCCAGTTGAACGGTCGCTTCCTTCGAATGCTTCGTTTGATGCAGATGAAGCCTTCCAGGTTGTGCTGAAATCAATCAGGTTGGTGAAGAAATCATTGGTGAGCTGTCCTGGGCGCTTGGTGAAAACACCATGCTGTGAATGATCGAAATTGGTATCCAATACACGCATTCCTCCAACCAAAACAGTCAGTTCTGGTGCGGCAAGGGTCATGAGTTGCGCCTTGTCGATCAACATCTCTTCGGCTGCAGACTTGTAGCGTGATTTTTTATAATTGCGGAATCCATCAGCAGCTGGTTCGAGCACTGCAAATGATTCAACATCGGTTTGGTCCTGTGTAGCATCTGTACGACCAGCAGTAAATGGAACACTGATGTCATGACCTGCATTCTTCGCAGCCTGCTCAATACCTGCATTTCCTGCAAGGACAATAAGGTCTGCAATGGAAACCTGCTTTCCGCCTGCGTTTGCAGCATTGAAGGCAGACTGTATAGACTCCAACACATCCAATACTTTTGACAGCTGGGATGGGTTGTTGACTTCCCAGTATTTCTGTGGAGCCAAACGAACACGGGCGCCATTGGCACCGCCGCGCTTGTCAGAACCACGGAAAGTGGATGCGGATGCCCATGCAGTAGAAACCAATTCAGAAACTGTCAGACCTGAAGCCAAAACCTTGGCTTTCAAATCAGCTGCATCCTGGTCATTGATCAGGGCATGTGCAACCGCAGGAATTGGGTCTTGCCAGATCAATACCTCAGCAGGCACTTCTGATCCTACATAGCGTGAACGTGGACCCATGTCGCGGTGGGTCAGCTTGAACCAGGCGCGTGCAAAAGCATCTGCAAACTGATCTGGGTTCTCATAAAAACTCCTTGAAACCTTTTCGTATGCAGGATCTACCCTCAACGCGATATCTGTAGTCAACATGGTTGGCGCATGACGCTTTGCAGGATCGTGTGCATCCGGAACGGTGTCAGCACCGGCGCCAGCCTTGGGCTTCCACTGGTGTGCGCCAGCCGGGCTTTTTGCCAATTCCCACTCATATCCAAAAAGGTTCTCAAAATAATTGTTGCTCCACTGGGTTGGCGTAGTGGTCCAGGCACCTTCAAGACCGCTGGTGATGGTGTTTACGCCATTCCCGCTGCCAAGGGTGTTCTTCCATCCGAGGCCCTGCTCTTCAATGCCAGCTCCTGCTGGTTCTTTTCCTACATATTTGCCAGGATCTGCAGCGCCATGGGTTTTACCGAATGTATGTCCGCCAGCAATCAGGGCTACAGTCTCTTCGTCATTCATCGCCATGCGCGCGAATGTTTCACGGATATCGCGGGCTGATGCAATCGGATCAGGATTTCCGTTAGGCCCTTCCGGGTTTACATAAATCAATCCCATCTGAACGGCAGCCAATGGATTTTCAAGGTCGCGGTCTCCGGTGTAGCGCTTGTCTCCAAGCCACTCCCTTTCTGCACCCCAATACACGTCTTCATCTGGCTCCCAAACATCTTCACGACCGCCGGAGAAACCAAAGGTGTTGAAGCCCATTGACTCCAGTGCACAGTTACCAGCAAGGATCATCAGGTCAGCCCATGAAAGCTTTTGTCCGTATTTCTTTTTTACTGGCCAAAGCAACAAACGCGCCTTGTCGAGGTTGGTATTGTCGGGCCAGCTGTTGAGGGGAGCAAAACGCTGCATGCCCCTGCCGCCGCCGCCACGACCATCAGTGGTACGGTAAGTACCTGCACTGTGCCATGCCATCCTGATGATGAATGGACCATAATGGCCGTAATCTGCAGGCCACCAATCTTGTGAGGTGGTCAATACATCAATGATATCTTTTTTCAAAGTAGCCATGTCGAGGCTCTTGAATGCTTCTGCGTAGTTGAAGCCCTTGTCCATCGGGTTGGAGGCGGGAGAATGCTGGCGAAGGATGTTCAATCTCAACTGATTGGGCCACCAATCCTGGTTTCTTGTACCACCACCAGCTGTCTGCTGAAGGGTTGCACCAGAAAACGGACACTTTCCTGTAGATTGTGCTGTGTTATTTTCCATATTTAATTGATTTATAAATGATTATTGATAAAATTACAACATATCGCAGATGGTAACTTTTTAAAAGCGGAAAAGTTCGGATTTTTTACAAAAAAATGATAATTCCCTAGGGTGGCTCAGAAACCAAAAGCATATAACTTTGATGATATCAAATGATACTATCATGAAGTCTCCCTACGATATCAATGCTGATATTCTTCACTTGATAAGCGAAATTTCAACCAAGCTGGGAGAAGTCAAGGCCTATTTTCTCCAAAGACAATCCCCTCAGCTGAGAAAGCAGAACAGGATCAAGACAATTCATTCATCCCTGAACATTGAAGGAAATACCTTGACTGTTGAACAGATCACTGCCATAGTAGACAATAAAAAGGTCATTGGGCCGGAAAAAGATGTAAAAGAGGTATTGAATGCAATAAAAGTGTACAACAACCTTACCCATTATGCACCCAAAAACCAGGAATCATTTTTAAAAGCACACAAGGTTTTAATGAATGGGTTGGTCGACAGCCCAGGCAAGTACCGCAATAAAGGTGTTGGAATCATAAAAGGAAATAATCTTGCCCACGTAGCACCCCCTGCAGAAAATGTTCTACACTTAATGACTGACTTATTTGACTACCTGCAAAATGACAAAGACATTGCTTTGATCAAAAGTTGCATCTTCCATTATGAAATGGAATTCATACATCCGTTTATTGATGGAAATGGAAGAATGGGCAGATTATGGCAAACCTTGATATTGCTGCAGGAATACCCTGTTTTTGAATTCTTGCCCTTTGAAACCCTTATCGCTAAAGACCAGGAACTATATTACCGCGCATTGGTCATCTCCGACCAATCAGGAAAATCAACTGCCTTCATTGAATACATGTTAAGCATTATCAATGGTGCATTAAAAGACCTGTTGAATGTCAACAACAGGACATTGTCATCATTCGATAGAATTGAATTTTTCAGAAGCCTTGGAACCAAATCCTTCACCAGGAAGGATTACATGAACAGTTTTAAAAACATATCTAGTGCAACAGCAAGCAGGGATTTGCAAAAAGGGGTAGAAAAGGGGCTTCTAGCAAAAACAGGATCCTTGAACCAGACGATTTACATGTTTAAGAAGGATTACAAGAGAGCCTAAAAATCATATTTCTTCCTTCTTGGACGAGACAACATCGCTGTTGCTTCCTTGTCTTCTTTGCTGAATTTTTCAGTCTTGGGATCCCAATAAATCTTGCGCTTCACCTTCATGGCAATCTGGTGCAACAGACAGGTGCTGCAGGAACGATGCCCAACTTCAATTGGCGCAACAGGCTCCTGCCTGGATTTGATACAGTCAAGCCAGTTAGCATGCTGATCAGGGCTGTCATACAATTTGGTTTCGTTGGCACCAATAACAGACTGCAGGAGCTTGGGGTTGCTGGCATCAATGGGTTTCACGCCAGATCCATCAGCAATTGGATCCGAATCGGTGACCCTGTAGTTGCCCCTGGTCACCCAGATCCATCCTTCTGTTCCAATGAACTTGACACCGTTGGGAAGCTCGTTGGAAACGGTCATGCGCACGCCATTTTCATAAAGTGCTTCGGTTTTGAAAATGCCGTGCACATCCCAAAGCCCACTGTAATTGGCGTCATCAGTCGGGAAGCTGGCATTGCCCCAGACTTCAATCGGTCCGCTGTATTCCATTCCCATTCCCCAATGGGCGATATCAATATGATGGGCGCCCCAACCGGTAATCATCCCTGCGCCAAACTGCTCGCAGCGCAACCAGCCCGGCCTGTTGCCAATGCCCCTTGGGCTGGCATCCTGACCATGTACACGGTCTTGGGTATAGTATACTTCAGGCGTTGCTCCCAACCATGCATCATAATCGAGTGTGGCAGGGACGGGCATGATGGTCTTGTTTCCACCGCCCGGATCGCCAGGAAGACCCACCTCAACAGTAACCAATTGACCAATCCTGCCGTTGCGAACCAGCTCACAGGCTTTTTTGAACTGCGGCCATGGGCTCACAGAACGCTGCTGGCTTCCCATTTGCAGGATTCTGCCGGTTTTCTTGACGGCATTGCTCAAGATCCTTCCTTCCTCAATGGTCAGTGAGGCTGGTTTCTGCAGGTAAACATCTTTTCCGGCATTGACCGCATGCACACCCACAATGGCATGCTGGTGATCAGGCAAGCTGATGTGCACCGCATCAATATCCTTGTTCTTCAACATCTCCTTGTAATCGTAATAGACCTTGATGTCCCAATCGCCCTTCAATCCACCATTGAAAGCGGAAGACCTTATATAATTGTTTTTTACTGCGGCAACACCAGCATCTGCACGCAGCCTGTCTACATCGCAGACTGCCATGATGCGGGCGCCAGCATACTTTGAAATCCCCGTCATGTCATGCGAAGTGGAAATCCTTCCGCAGCCAATGGATGCCACATTGATCATATTGCTCGGTGCATTTTTTCCAAATACGCTGGCAGGAACGATGGTGGGCATCCCACTGAAAATCATGGATCCTGTGGCCAGCTTGGCGGAATTGCTGAGGAAGTTTCTTCGGCTTTGCGCCTTGTCAAATTTTTTCATGGCAATGCTATTGTTTTGGTTGGGCAATGTTGAACAAAGTTCTTTCCTGTAATTTACTTGCTTTTTCGCTTGCGCGATGATTGTTTTATTTTTTGTTGATGGTTATTTGTGGTGGATGCGCAAAACCCTGCCAGGCACTCTCAGCCTTGGCCTGGTCAAACTTTCCATTGAAGACCACCAGCCTGTATTTCAGGACATAGGTTTTACCGGGCTCCAGCAACCAGTTCCTGTCTTTTGTGGGAGCGAAGCTGAAAAACATGTCGCCCCGTCCATTGGTATTCAGGGTCCAGATGCGCATGGGCTCAGGAAAATTATAGTTCGTGGGGTAGGCCAAGAAGGCGGCGCCACCATAGTCATTGCCAGGCAATTCGCCCTGAACAATGCACCATTTGGCTCGCGTGCCATCGGTATCTTTTCTGGTCTTGCCTTCTGAAGTGAGCACTTCACAATTGGTATTGTTCCAGTACTCCGTGGTTCTCCATCCCATGCCGGCGTAGCGGTATTGAAGAATATGAAAAGGACTTTCGGTAGCACAGTTCATTTCTGAGGTGATGTCAACAATATAATAATCCTTGTCCTTCTCGGGTTGATAGACCCTGATGGTTTGCAGTTCATTGAGCGCTACTTTTTCGCCACCACCTTTCTTGAAAACAACATGCTCATGCAATGCCTTGATTTCAGAGAAAACAGGGCCTTCCGTTTTGGAAACCAGTTTCGCAAAACGCACGGTTCCCTGTTTGGAATTGAGGTTCCAAAAATCCACCGTGTCCTTTTCAAAGGCCACATGGGTCCAGGGGTTCCAGATGCCATAGTGATGGTAATGATCAGGTGCCTGAATCCTTGTCAGCTCCTGTCCATGCGGCGTCCAGAGTGGATGAATGAAGCCACTGCGCTTAAAAGCCGTATCAATTTTTGCAGGGGGATAGACTGTTGCATCATTGTAGCGCAGGAGATTTTTGTTGCCGGCATTGAAGGTGATGTCGGTCGCGGTCTTGATTGCTTTGATATTGTTGAATGGGGATGGTGCAGCCTGCACAAGCACATAGGTAAAATCTGTTTTGCCCATGGGATTGATCAGCCAGTGCATGACCCGATGTCCTTCCTGCCTGATCTGGAAAGGAACGGGCACCTGTTGTTTTCCTTGCACCTCATAAAGTACCAAAGCAGAATCTGCAACATGGCTGAGCTCGTCAAGGTTGATGCTCATGGGCACGCCAACAAGATTGTTTGTCTTGTCTAATTTGATGTTGAAAGAAGCGATCTGCTGTGCATTTGCTTGTGCAAGGCACATGCAAGCCGCAAGAAAAAAGGGAATGATTTTTTTCATGGCAAAGTTTATGCCAATAAAGCTAATGAATTATTGGCTTGCAGTTGCTGTTGTAGAAAAGCTTTAAACGTTGAATTATAGGGATTCCAACGAATCCAAATAACGATCCGCATTGTCCAAATGCATTTGCCTTTTTTGCTCAGCCATTTTGTCAAAGGTTTTGACGAGCATGCCCAGGCGAGGATTTTGCAAAAAGAAATCACGGTGTACATGCATGAAACGCCAAAACAGTCCATCCCAAACAGTTTGCCAATCGCCCTTCGGATAGTCACTCATTTTCATCAGGTAATTGCTGCCACTGATATAGGGTTTTGTAGACATCAACCCACCATCTGCAAACTGGCTCATGCCATACACGTTGGGAACCATCACCCAGTCGTAAGCATCGATGAACATTTCCATGAACCAGCGGTAGACTTCGTTGGGATCAAATTCACAGAGCAACATAAAATTCCCCAAGACCATCAGCCTCTCGATGTGATGACAATAGCCCGTCTCCAAAATCTTTTTGATGGTGCCGTCAATCGGTTCAATGCCAGTGGTGCCATTCCAGAATGAAGCAGGAATTTTTCGGGTAAAGCCCCAATAGTTACGCGTCCTTTCTTCACTGCCTTTCAGTTCATAGACCGCGCGGATGAACTCTCTCCAACCCAGGATTTGCCGGATGAAACCTTCCAGTGAATTGATGGGAATATCATGTTCCTTGGCATAGTCCAGCGCTTCATCAATAACATATTGAGGCGTCAACAAACCAACATTGAGCATTGGCGTGAGTACTCCATGATGAAGAAATATTTCTTTTGTGACGATGGCATCTTCGTAGGCCCCAAATTCAGCAAAGCGTGTAGCGAAGAATGTTTTTAGCCATTGTTTGCTCTCAGCAAAATTGGTTGGATAAATGAACTGCGGATTGACGCTTCCGTAATTGTTCGGGAAGTATTGGCGGACATATTGAGCAGCCTCTTCGTGCAGTGGGCTGGATGTTAAAAATTGAACAGTTGGAGGTGTTTTTCCTTTTGGATATTTCAAACGATTCTCGTCATCAAAGGTCCACTTTCCACCCATTGGAATTTTGTCAGCCTCCATCAGAATATTTCTTTGCTGGCGATGGTGCTTGTAAAAATCTGTCTGGAACATTCTTTTCCTGCCAGAAAAATAGCGGGCATTTTCTTCAGACGTCAACACAAAAAGAGGGGAATGATTTTTATGGGTAACAACACCATGCTGCGCGCAAGTCTTCTGTATGCGATGTTCCAGCCATTGATCGGTTGTGTCGATGTATTCAAAACTGTCAATGCCAATGGATTTCAAATGGGGAATCAGTTTCCTGATATCAGATAAAGGATTGAAAGAATCGATGTACTCAACATTGATGTTGAGCGAAACCAAATGGCTTTGGTAGGCTTTCATGCTGGCGCGATGAAAGAAAATTTTCTGTTGGTGAAAATTATATTGTTTGAAAAAAAGCCATTCTTCAACCAGGTAAATGGTATCAGCTTTTTCAATCAAGGTATTGTGCTCGAAAAGTTGATGCGGAAAAAGAATGCCTGTCCTCATGTCAGATCTTGTTGGAATTAAACCAACATATAGAACTACAAATGGTTGCCCTCAGGGTTATTTTGTTTTGCTTTTTGAAGCGCTTCTGCCGGAAGTATTGACATGCTTGCTTAAAATCCTGTTGCCTTCCAGTTTGACCGCTGTTGTTTTTTTGAAACCCCAGACAACATCGCTGGCTGCTTTTCTGGTAGCCTCAATGTCTACGATGGGGCTGGGATAGTCTATGCCAATCACAACCTGGTAAAAATCCTGTTCCATCGCACTCATTTTCCAGGGCTCGTGTATCAGTGCAGGAGGAACATTTTTCAAGGCAGGAATCCATCGTTTAATGAAAAGACCTTCTGTGTCATGATCTTCAGAATTTTTAATCGGGTTGTAGATGCGGATGGTATTGATGCCGGTAACACCCGACTGCATCTGCAATTGAGGGTAGTGGATGCCGGGCTCATAATCCAAGAATTGTCTTGCTAAAAAATGCAGGTCTCTCCAATCTTGCCAGAGGTTGAACACGAAAAATGAAACCACCATGGCCCTCATCCTGAAATTGATGTAGCCTGTTTCAACCAAACAACGCATGCAGGCATCCACAAGCGGAACGCCCGTATTGCCTTCCTGCCAGGCCCTGATATAGGCTTCGTTCCTGGGTTTGACAACGGTATCGTATGCAGAATTGATGTTCTCAAGCTCAATGCGGCACTCGTCTTCAAATTTTTGCATGAAATGACAATGCCAGTGCAAGCGCGAAATGAAATTTGAAAGGGCTCTTTTGTTGCTGGCCTGCGCATAGTGCTGGGCTGTATGCTGAAACACCATACGCATGCTGATGTTGCCATAACTGAGGTAGGGCGAAATCCTGCTGCATCCTTTCCGGCTCAATGCCGGTTTGGATATGTATTTTGAATAGTTGACGTATCGCTCCGATAAAAAACTCTTCAGGTATTTCCAGGCAAGGGACTCGCCACCCTGTTGAAACGAGGGATGCGGTGTGCGAATGGCAAGATCAAGTTCAGGGCCCTTGATGCTGTCGTAGAATGCTGAATCCAACATCACAGTGTTGAGGCCTTGCAGGTCAACTGTCTTGGCTGGCTGCAGCATGGTTTCTTTCCAGCGCTGTTGCCAATCTTTTCTGGACTTCAGTTTTCTGATCACCCCGTTGTGTCGGGATTCCGTCCATACAATATCATGGTCGGAACAAAATTCCTTGAAAGCTAAGTCTCTGTCGTAAGTGATTTTGTTTCCGATTTCCTGGTGTGAAAAAATTGCCTTGATGGTATACTGCTGCTGAAGCCTTTCAAAAATAGTGAGCAGTTCCTGATGAAAAAAATGGATGCGCGCATTGATGCCATCCAGTTTTGATTGCATGTCTTGAAGAGACTGGTAAGCAAAACGCCAGTGACGCGTATCGCTGTCATCGTAGTGCATCACCGAAGGTTCAAAACAGTAGAGCAGCAGAATAGGCAATCCCTGCGCTTGTGCCAAGGCAAGTGGTTCATGATCTGTAAGCCGCAAATCACGCTTGAACCATACAATGGCAATATCTTGTTTTTCGGATTTGCTGTTGTTCATTTACTTGCGGTATTGCTGGTACAACAGTTTCTCGATTTTTTTCCAGTAAGCAAAAAACGATGGGTAATAACCTGTTAGC
>Ga0207909_1000490_pt1 | contig 13174 bp, 8 predicted proteins | sample LakMenEpi05May10_FD_150672 | JGI IMG/M metagenome (GOLD analysis project Ga0207909, IMG submission 150672) | Freshwater microbial communities from Lake Mendota, WI - 05MAY2010 deep hole epilimnion (SPAdes) | ecosystem: Environmental > Aquatic > Freshwater > Lake > Epilimnion/Euphotic zone ...
GGCACCAAGGTTGAACGCCAGCTGAATATCCGTCAACCGGTCGCCAATCACATAAGATCCCTGAAGATCATAAGCAGGATTGTTCAGGTACTTGCCCAACATTCCAAGACCCGGCTTTCTTGAAGGTGAATTTTCATGTGGCATGCTGGGGTCAATAAACTCCTCATCAAAATGAATGCCTTCGCCCGCAAAGGTTTGCACGATATGATCATGCACTGGCTGAAAATCTGCTGTTGGAAAGGAAGAAGTGCCCAGGCCATCCTGGTTAGACACCATCGCCAACTCAAAATCAAACTCCTTCACAATTCTGGAGAGGGATTGGAAGACAGCAGGAAAAAAAACAAGCTTCTCAAAATGATCAATCTGATAGGTTGGTGGCGCTTCTTTAATTAAAGTACCATCCCTGTCGATGAACAAAACTTTTTTCATGAGATGAATTGAAATGAATTATTGGAATGAATTGATGGCATCCACCAACTTCAGGTTTTCAGCATCGGTTCCTACGGTGATGCGCAGGCAATTGTCGCATAGCAAAACATTGCTGCGGTCACGCACCACAATCCCTTTGCCTATAAGGTAATCATACATGGCCCTGGCTTGGGTAAATTCAACCAGCAAAAAATTGGCATCTGATGGAAAGACCTTGACCACCTGAGGGCTCTTGACGAAATCCTGTTCAAGCTGTTTTCTTGCTTCCACCAACTGAAGAATCATGTCATTGACCTGCCCAATTTCGTCCAATGCCTTCAAGGCCAGTTCCTGAACAGGTTCGCTGATGTTATAAGGAGGCTTTACCTTGTTAAGGTAGCCGATAATTTCAGCTGAGGCAAATGCCATGCCCACCCTCAATCCAGCCAGGCCCCATGCCTTGCTGAGTGTTTGCAATACCACCAGATTGGGATAGTCGGCCAGATCAGTTACCAATGATTTTTGACGGGAGAAATTGATGTATGCTTCATCCACCACAACCAATCCATCAAAATTGTTCAGCACCATTTCGATGTCTTGACGGTCAATGCTGTTCCCTGAAGGATTGTTGGGAGAACAGATCCAAATGATTTTTGAATGGGGTTTGATGGCCGATTCAAGGGCTTCAAGATCCAATTGAAATTCCTTTGTCAACGGAACTTTGGAGAGATGAACATTGTTGATGTTCGCAGAAACCTCGTACATGCCATAGGTCGGAGGAAATACAATCACTTCATCAACACCTGGCTCGCAAAAACAACGAAACAACAAATCAATGGGCTCATCACTTCCGTTACCCAAAAATATCTGATCCACAGGCACCTGCTTGATGACAGATAGTTTTTCTTTGATTTTCCATTGCATCGGATCAGGATAACGGTTGTACCATTTGAGCAATGGAGAACCAAGGGAGTTTTCATTGGCATCCAAAAATATGTTGGCCTCACCCTTGAACTCATCCCGGGCAGATGAATATGGTTTAAGATTCCTGATGTTGTTTCTTACAAGATTATGAGGATTGAACATTACAATTGGTTTAAGCGGATTTTAACAGCATTGGCATGTGCATCTAGCCCTTCAGCTTCAGCCATGGTAATGATGGTTTTTCCAATATTTTGTATACCCTGTTTGCTGATGTGCTGAAAGGTGATCTTCTTCACAAAACTATCAACACTCACCCCGCTGTAAGCCCTTGCATACCCGTTGGTAGGCAGTGTATGGTTGGTTCCGCTGGCATAATCACCTGCACTCTCTGGTGTATAATTTCCTAAAAAAACAGAACCCGCATTGATGACCTTTGCTCCATAACGGGGAGCCTCTTCTGAGGCAATGATCAGGTGTTCAGCAGCATATTCATTGACCAAGGCCATGGCATCATCCATGTCTTTCATCAGAACAGCCTTGCTGTTTTCCAGTGCCTTTGCAGCAATCTCTTTTCTTTCCAGCAGACCAAGTTGCGCATGCAAAGACTTGATGGTTTTTTCAATGATGGATTCACTGTTCGCAACCAACAATACCTGAGAATCGGGGCCATGTTCTGCTTGAGACAAAAGATCAGCCGCCACAAAATCAGGATTGGCTGTATCATCAGCCAGTACACAAACCTCACTAGGGCCTGCAGGCATATCGATAGCAATGCCATCCATTTGTACCAGTTGTTTTGCAGCCGTCACGTATTGATTGCCTGGCCCAAATATCTTATCCACTTTTTTGATAGAACCAGTGCCGTATGCCATTGCGGCAATGGCCTGCGCTCCGCCACAGCGGTATATTTCAGTAACACCCACTTTTTGTGCTGCATAGAGAATGGCAGGATGGATGGATCCATCCTTTGATGGTGGCGTGCACAACACAACTTCACTGCATCCCGCAATGTGTGCGGGGATGCCAAGCATCAAGACAGTAGAGAACAAGGGGGCAGAACCTCCAGGAATATAGAGCCCTACCCTTTTCATGGGGGTGGGTCTTCGCCAACATTCCACCCCTTCCATAGTTTCTATTTTCTTTATCTCCTCAACCTGAACAATATGAAAGCGCTTGATATTCTCAATAGCAATGTTGATGGCAGATTTCAAAGACTCCGAAACATTATTTTCTGCAGCCATTATCTCTTTCTGACCAACTGCCAATTTCTTCAGGTCAACGCCATCAAACTTCTTGGAATACCTTTTGAGCGACCTGTCACCGGTTTTTCTGACATCGGCAATGATCTTCCCCACTTGCTTTCGAAGCATCCCATTTTCTATGGCCGGCCTTTCTAAAATGCCTGCCCAATCTTCTTTTGATGGATAGCGTATGATTTGCATGGTAAAATTTAAAGAATCATTTTTTCAATGGGCACAACCAAAATTCCCTCCGCTCCTGCTGCCTTCAGCTTTTCTATTATCTCCCAAAACTTGTCTTCACTCAATACACTGTGCACACTGCTCCAACCTTCTTTGGCAAGCGGAAGGATGGTTGGGCTTCTCATCCCAGGCAAAAGAGAAATGATGTTTTCCAACTGGTCATTGGGCGCATTCATCAAAACATACTTGCTTTTTTTCGCTTTTTTCACGGCCCTTATCCTGAACAACAGTTTGTCGAGTATAGCTATTTTTTCTTCATCCAGGTTTTTTCTTGCCACGAGGACGGCCTGAGACTCAAGAATGATTTCAGCTTCCTTTAGGCCATTCATGAATAAGGTTCCTCCACTGCTGACCAAATCAACAATTACATCAGAAAGTCCAATGCCGGGGGCAATTTCAACCGAGCCGCTGATTTCATGAATGCTGGCTGTCACCTTGTTATCTGCAAGGAATGATTTCACAAGGTGTGGGTAACTCGTAGCAATTCTCTTTCCTTCAAGAGAAGCAACACCCTTGTACACTTCAGCTTTGGGGACAGCTATAGAAAGTCGGCATTTCCCAAAACCAAGGGCTTCAACAGTATCAACCTTCCTGTTTTTTTCTGCCAAAACATTTTGACCAACCACGCCAATATCCGCAACACCATCCTCAACATACTCGGGGATATCATCATCACGCAGGAAAAACACTTCAATCGGAAAATTTTCAGAAACAGTTCTTAACCTGTCCTTTACATTCCTGAGTTCAATTCCGCATTCTTTCAAAAGCTGAACAGAGTCTTCATACAACCTGCCAGACTTCTGAATGGCAATCCTTAATACTGTTTCATTTTCCATGCTATCCTGTTTAAAATAAAAAAAGGCTTACCAATGGCAAGCCCGAATTATGTATACACCAATACCAGGCTTCCCCTAAGGCAAGTTATGATGATGGTGGATATGACCGTTTGCTAACATGGTGCAAAAATAGCTCCCAAAAACATTATCGCCAAAAATCAATGTGAATTTATAAAATGGCATTAATTTCGGAGAAATAACCATTGTTTATGAGGAAAATTCATCTTGCTGCTGCATTGGCCGCTTTTTTCTGCCTGTTTATTGCTGAAAATGCTCTTTTTGCCCAAGCCGACAGGTGGCAGCAAAAAGTCAATTACAAGATGGATGTAAAGGTTGATGCTGAAAACAACAGGTTTTCCGGCAAACAACGCCTCGATTACTGGAACAACTCTCCAGATACCTTAAAAGTACTTTACTATCACCTTCAATGGAATGCCTTTCAACCCGGCAGCATGATGGACATGCGCAGCCAGGAGTTGGGAAAGAAACTGATCAGGGGCCGCGCAGACTGGGACCAACGCGTTAGAGACAGGATTTCAAACCTTAAGCCCAATGAAATTGGATTCCAGGAGGTCAAAAACCTAAGGGTCAATGGTCAATTACAAAAAACCACAGCCTATGAAACCATTCTCAAAGTGGAATTATCCAAACCCATTCTCCCCAAATCCAAGGCCCTGATAGAGCTGGATTTTGAAGCCCAGGTGCCTGTTCAAATCAGAAGAAGCGGAAGAGACAATGCTGAAGGTGTCCGCTTCAGCATGGCACAGTGGTATCCTAAATTGGCGGAGTACGACTTGCAGGGATGGCATCCTACACCTTATGTTGCAAGAGAATTCTATGGCATTTGGGGCGATTTTGAAGTCAACATTACCATCGATAAAAACTATGTAATTGGCGGAACAGGTTATTTGCAAAACCCCCATGAAATTGGGCATGGCTACGAAAAATATGCAAGCCTGCCATTCAAACCTACACAGGGCAAGACCCTGACCTGGAAGTTCAAGGCCCCCAATGTGCATGATTTTGTTTGGGCAGCAGATCCTGGATATGTACACAATTCAAAACAGGTTAGAAAAGGACTTGTTCTTCATTCTTTCTATACAATAGATACTGCAGCATTGACTGCCCAGTTCAATGCTATGCCAGCCAGGATGAGGCAAGGAACCAGCCTCAATACCTATATCAACAATTACAAGTCTCAGTGGGACAGTGTCCTGGAGCTTGCATCCAAAGCATTGCCCTTCATTGACAAGCATTATGGTGAGTACCCCTACAAACAATATTCATTTATACAGGGAGGAGATGGCGGCATGGAATATCCCATGGCCACTTTGCTCAAAGGTGCTGGTGAAGGTGTTGTCATCCATGAATGGATGCACAGCTGGTACCAGATGATCCTGGGCACCAATGAATCCCTCTATCCCTGGATGGACGAAGGGTTTACCAGTTTTGCAGAATCGAATGTTCAGAATTACCTCCATGAAAGCAAGGATTCATTCCCTCATCTTGGTGCATACAATGCCTACATCGCCCTTTCAAAAAGCGATTTCAATGAGCCTTTGACAACCCATTCAGACCATTACAGCAGTAACACAGCATACAGCACCAATGCCTATTCAAAAGGAGAAGTTTTCATGGAGCAACTGGGTTATATTGTAGGCGCTCCCGTCAGGGACAGCATCCTGTTGAAATATTTTCAAACCTGGAAATTCAAACACCCCCATGTGAACGACCTGATCAGGCTGGCTGAAAATGAAAGTGGCATCCAACTGGATTGGTACAAGGATTTCTTTGTTAACACCACCAAAACAATTGATTATGGGATTGACAGCCTTTGGGATGAGGGTGGAAAAATGAAAATACGGTTAAGGAATGCAGGAACCATGCCCATGCCTATTGATATTGAGATGGTCTTCAAGGATGGCTCAAGAGAAACGGCTTACATCCCACAATACCTCATGTTTGGCACCAAGCAAAATGAAGAGCCTGCCATCAAACGTACGGTTGGTGAACCCTGGAAATGGACCCATCCTACCCACGTGATCACCATTGACAGGAAACTACTTGACCTGAAGAAGATTGAAATTGACCCTACCAAAAGGATGGCAGACAACGAAAGAAGAAACAACAAATTAGAGCTTACCTGGTAGGCTTATTTTTCGGAGATTCTTTTCTGCAAATTGTGGAACAGGTCAATGAGCTGAGCATACATCAGTGTCATTTCAGCTTCCGTTTTCTTGATGGAATCATCCTCGATTTCTCTGATTAATCCATCAAAACCATTGATGCCAATTGATTTGATCATCACTTTTTCCCTATGCAAGGTTCTCTTTGCACCATCCCAATCCTTGGCAGGAACACTGATTTGCCATTCCCCCAATGCATGAGCCACCTCGTCCAATAGATACTCCATCATTTTTGCAACCTGTGTAGGTTCATTGCCCGCCATTTCAGAAATATTGGAAATGATTTTTTTGTGGATGGATTGATAATATTTTTCTTTCACCGAGCCTGTCTTAAAGAAAAGGCAAAGACGGTGCTGGAGATTTTTTTGGTCAATGGGTTTGGTGATGCAATCTGCGAAACCCAGGTTCAACATATGGCTCACCTCTGACTTGAAGGCAGCTGCAGTCAGGGCAATAACAGGAATGGTTTCTCCATGGTTCTTTCTTATAAGGACCAATGCAGTGGGGCCATCCATGATGGGCATCTGAACATCCATCAGCACTAAATCATATTTATTCTTGCTAATCAATTCAACGGCCTCAAGTCCATTTTCAGCCTCTTCTGGAATGCCGTTCATGTTCTTGACCATCATGGTAAAAAGCATCCTATTGAGTTTATTGTCATCAACAATCAGGATTTTCTTGCCCTCCATCAATCCACAATCATCAAACTGAACAACATCCTTCATCAATTCATCAGCAGCAACCATCTCGAATGGTATTTCTACCATCACCCTGGTTCCCACGTCTTTTGTACTCTCAATCCAAACCTTGCCCCCCATCAGGTTAACAAGTGTTCTGGTAATGGCCAGCCCAAGTCCTGACCCTGTGTGGCGGTGGTTGTTCTCATTGACCTCCTGATAAAAATCATCAAAAATATGCTTGAGTCCTTCTTCAGAGATGCCAATGCCGGAATCTTCACAGGTAAACAAAATCCGTTGCGTCTGGTTCTTCTCTTCTACCATCTTACTGGAAAGCTTAATAGTACCGGAATCAGTAAATTTGATGGCATTCCCTACAATATTGATCAATACCTGTCTGATGCGCACTTCATCAGCAAAAAGATTGGAATCTATTTTTCTGTCAAAATCAGTTTCAAAGCTCAGGCCCTTTTCTTTTGCTTTGGGCCGGAGAATATTTTCAACACTTTTGTTGATATCCTTAAGTGAAACAATTTCTTTTTCAATGTTCATTTTCCCGGCTTCTATCTTAGACATGTCCAGGATATCATTGATGATGCCTAGCAAACCATGGGCTGCATCGCTGATATTTTTTACAAAATAATGTTGTTGTTCATTGAGCTGAGACATTGACAATTGCTCTGCCAAACCCATGATAGCATTCATGGGCGTCCGAATTTCATGGCTCATGTTGGATAGAAAAGCAGACTTTGCCTTTTCTGAAGCAATCGCCCTGTTTTTAGCATCCACAAGGCTTTTTTGTAACTGCCTGTTTTGGGTAACATCGGTATAACTCCAAAGCTGCCCTTTGAACGTATTCTCTATGATGATGGGAACATAGTCCCTTTCCAAGATCCTGCCGTCTTTGAACACCACTTCCTGGCCAATCAGCGGTTCCTGCTTGCCCATCATGCTGAAAATATCATTTTTAACCTTTTCGGCATCTTTGAACAATGCAAGAGATTGTTGAAGCGAGTCCAGACAATTGACACCAATCATTTCCTGGGGCTGTGCAGGAATCTGAAAAAGATTGCAAAACTGCCTGTTCACCAATACCACACAATGATTCTCGTCTTCAACAAGAATCCCCTTACCCAGGTTGCTCATCAGGTACTGCAAGCGGTTGGCATTGATGGCCTTTGAATTGTCCCTGCAAACGCATACCAATCCACCATCAGGAAGATTGGTCAGGGAAATGTATTGCATGACGGGCTTCTTGTCTTTGCTAATGCCTATGGTTTCACCAGACCAATTACCATTTTTCCCCAACAGTGGGAATACCTCTTTTTGTAGCCTTTCTGCAGCTTCTGGTGTATATATACTCTGCCAGGACTTCCCATACAATTCATCTGCATCATCATAACCAAACATATTGGCGTGCGCCTTGTTCATGTACATATAATGCCCGCTTTTATCAAGAAGGGCAATTCCGTCAAATGCATTTTCAATGGCGGTCAACTTGGCAGGTGTTAACATGGTGTTAGTGTTTATAACTCAATAGGTTTCAATCACAATTTTATGTCTTTTTACCTGTTAAAAAATAGGAAAAAACATAAAAAAATGAGAAAAAACCCTTTTATCATTGTTTAGCAATTGGGCATAAAAACTGCTTGAATATAAAACAATATAAATATGCCCAACAATTATTAACTCGATGCTACTATAATTAGTTGTTTTTAGTAGTTAATCAAAGGATAAATCAACCACATATTAAATAAAATAAGAATCATCCTTATCTTTCGAAAGAGCATATATAATGTGATTAGAATTGGCATCATAGAAGATAATATTTTTTTACTCAAGAGCTTTCGGGATTACCTGAACAGTGCTGAGGGAATGATGGTTGTGTTTTCTTGTGCCTCTATGGAAGAAGCAAAAGAACAATCTGAACTCAAGAACAGCCAATCTCCAGACATCATCCTTTTGGATATATTTTTGCCCGGAGAATCCGGACTTGAAGGCATCCCCTACCTCAAAGGGAAATTCCCAGCTGCAAAAATCATCATGCTCACTGCTTACAATGAAGACAGCCTGATCATCAATTGCATCAAACAAGGGGCCTCCGGCTATGCCTTAAAAACGGCACAATTGAGCCATTTGATTGATGTAATCAACCAAACCAGCAGAACAGGATCCTTCATTGATGAACTCTCCATTGGAAAAGTAATCAGCATTTTGCAATCCAAAAAAGAGTCAAGCTTCAAAGACGAATTAACCTTTAGGGAAAAAGAGATTGTCGCACTGGTTGAAAAAGGGTATAGTTACAAGCAAATGTCTGACGCTCTTTTTGTAACCACATACACCATTAATTATCACCTGAAAAACATCTACAAAAAGCTCAACATCCACTCCAAATCAGCGCTATTGTCCAAAATCATGGATGAAAGCAAGGGCTGAGCAACTGTCAACAACTATTTCGCTGTATCTTTGAGGCCATTCAAGTCCCTGCAACATGTCCAATTCAGCACTGCCGATCAATTTCAACAATACTGAAAAAGCCTTTGCCTACAAAACTGACCGTGACCTTAAAAGAGCCCGGTTTTTATTTTCAATGATGCAGTTTGCCCCTTTGGTAAAATTGGGAACAATTATCACTCCCTGGGCCATCTCATCAGGCCTGCCTGTCAAAGGAGTGATCAAAAATACCTTGTTTCGGCAATTTGTCGGTGGTGAATCCCTGGAAGAAACGGTGGGAGTTGCTGATATGCTTGAAAAATTCAACGTGCAGGTTATTCTGGATTATGGGGTTGAAGGAGGTGAAGGTGATGAAGACAAATATGAAGCAGAGACCAATTATTTCGTCAAAGTCATCCATTTTGCTGCCACCAGAAAAAACATACCCTTCATCAGTATTAAAATAACAGGCCTGATTGCCATTTCACTCCTAGAAAAACTGGATACTACCTTATCTGCCAACAGCGTTGAGCCTTTGGCCACCCGGTTTAAAAGAAAATTTGAAGAATTGAGCCTGGAAGAAAAGGCCCAATGGAAACAACTGATCTCCAGAACAATGCGATTGTGCCAGGCAGCATCTGATGCAGGCATTGGTATTATGATTGATGCAGAAGAATCCTGGATTCAAGATGCCATTGATGTGGTGGCTTCCCAGATGATGGCGCAGTTCAACCTGGGAAAAGTTGTTGTATACAATACCATTCAACTGTATCGATCAGATAGGTTATCATACCTGTCTGACGCCCTTGAAGAAGCTGAACAGGCAGGATATGTTGCCGGACTAAAGCTGGTAAGGGGGGCTTATATGGAAAAGGAAAGGGCTAGAGCTATGAAATTGGGCTATCCCTCACCCATCCAGCCCAACAAGGAGTCAACAGACAGGGATTATGATGCAGCCGTTAAGATTTGCATGACAAAAATAGAAATGGTTTCCATCATCGTTGCAAGCCATAATGAAAAAAGCAATCTTTTGGCGGCAAACGAATCAGGATCCAACCATTTATCTACAAAGCATCCTCACTTGCATTTCTCACAGCTCTATGGCATGAGTGATAACCTCACCTTCAATCTTGCTGATGCAGGATACAATGTTTCAAAATACCTCCCCTTTGGCCCAGTGCATGAGGTGATTCCCTACCTCATGAGAAGGGCACAGGAAAACAGTTCCGTTTCTGGCCAAACAGGAAGGGAACTCGAGCTCATCAACCGAGAGTTTGCAAGAAGAAAAATCTGATATCATACACAAAACTGACAATACGTATTAATACGTATTGAAAATGATGGTAATTACGCCTTACCAAGAAAAAACATTCAACCTGTTTTAGGGATCAATTGAATATTGAGTAGATTTATATCAATTAACAGTTTTACATGTACGGCATTATCAATCAATCGATTCAAGACCTGGTGGTCAAAGAATTTGGCGAAGAAACCTGGTTAAAAATCATTGCAAAAAGCAAGATTGATGTACATGAGTTTCAGAATCATCAGGTTTATGATGATGCGTATACTTACCGATTGGCTGGAGCAGTTTCCGAAGTGCTGAATACCGACCTCATCACTGTCTTAAAGATGTTTGGCGAATTCTGGATCCTTGAGATTTCCCTAAAAAAATACCCCTCCATGATGGCTTCAGGTGGATTGAGCTTCAAGGAGTTTATGTTAAACTTGCCTAATTTTCACAATCGGGTCTATTTGACATACCCGGAACTCGTTGCCCCAGAATTCAAAGTCCGTATGGATGGTGACTCCATGTTGGTTGAATATCATTCAAATCGTCCCGGACTGACAGCCATGATGGAAGGAATGCTCCATGGCATTGTTAAAATGTTCAAGGAACAAGGCGTCTTGGTAGAGCTAGAATCTGAAAAAATAAACAGCGATCTTGACCATGACCTATTCAGGATCAAATGGGAGAAGTAAATCCTGACGATACAAAACCTACAGTTCAATTAAATGAGATAGATCGACTTTTTCCATTCTATTTCATTGTGGATGAAGGCATGTCCATCATCAAAAAAGGTCCTTCGCTGGAAAAAATCCTCTCTTTCAGCAATGAATCAACCAATGCATTCCACAGCATTTTTTACATCATCAAGCCAAAATCCAATACCCATCCTGATTTTGAATACCTAAAATCAATTGCTTCAAAATTTGTATTGATCGGAATCCAGGGGTTGAACAATACCATCCTCAAAGGACAATTCGAATACAGGGATCAACAAAATCATATTGTTTTCTTCGGATCCCTCTGGGCAGAAGAACATGAGAAATTGCTTGAGCTGGGGCTAACCTATTCAGATTTCCCTGCCTATGATGCCATTTTCGACATCCAACAGATGACATCAGTCCTGAAAAATGAGCAGGAAGATCTGGAAAAATTAAAGCAAGAACTCACCATCATCAACCATTCTTCTGACCTTTTTCTAAACCTGCACAGCAGTGGCCTCATTCGAAAATCATCCCCAAGCTCAAGGGCGATATTAGGATATGAACCCTCAGAAATGATTGGGCTTCAGTTTCAAGATCTTTTTTTAGATTCAGAAGGGATTGATATCAAAAAAGAAATTGCGGAGATCGTCAGTACAGGTAAATCAAAGAATTTCACAACTTATATTCTATCAAAGCAACAGCAAAAAATAGGCATCAGTATTTCTTTGTCGCCAGTCATCAACAACACCAAAAACACTACACAAATAATTTGTGTAATCAGGAATATCAATGAAAGATTAAAAAATCTTGAAGAGATCAGAAATCTTGCCTCTTTCCCCAATGAGAACCCCAACCCAATCTTCAGGATTGATATCAATGGCAAGATTTTGTTCTATAACAAAAATGCCAAATCCATTTCAAATGTAATTTTTGAAGGCACCATCTTCAGCATCAATAACTTTTGGTCGCATATTCTCATGCTCAAGCCAGGAGACAAACAAATAACGGTTGACGTGATTGCCAATGACAGAAATTATTCATTCAAAATCATCAAAAGAGAAGAGAGCGAAGAGTATAACGTATATGGTTCAGACATCACCGACAGGGTAGAAACAGAGCAAAGGGCACAAGATAACTTTAACAAGTTGAATAATTTTCTTGAGTCAACAAACGATGTTTATTACCTGGTCTACCAAAAAAATAAACCAAAGAATTTTTTCACTTCAAGGTGGCCATTGTTTATGGGATTCAATCCCAAGGCATCAGATGTTTGGGAAGAAAAAAGGGAATGTATCCTTGATGAATACAAGAAAGTGTATGATGATGCCATGCGTGAGTTCCACCTCAACGGCAGCATGACGGTACGATACAAGGTTAAAAACAAAGTGTCTGGACAGGTCAGGTCGATACTGGAAGAAGGCAAGATAAAATTTGACTCAAACTTGAACGATGAGGTAATCTCCGGAAGATTGACCGACATCACAGCAAGCGAAACCTATAGGAACCAGGTTCGTGAATCTGAAGAACGTTTTCAACTCATTACAGAATCAATGCCTGTGATGATTTGGGTTTCTGGACAGGACAATAAAGTTACCTATACCAATCAGGCATCGCGGGATTTTTTTGGATTCGACCTAAAGGATATTCCAAACCAATCAGTGTTTGCGGAGATTGTACACCCAGACCACAGAAAAACTGCCATTGATGAATGGATGTTGCATCTGCTTGCCAAACAAAAATGCGAGATGCGATACCTTGTAAAGAATAAAGATGGAGAATACAGATGGGTATACGAAATAGCTGTACCCCGTTATACCCACGAAAATGAATTCCTTGGCTATATTGGTACCGCTTTCGACATCACTTCAGAGCGAAAAATGTTCTTTACCCTGGAGGAAGAGAAAAGGAAGTATGAGATGATATCGAACAAATCTGCAGACATCATCTTTCTTATCAACAAGGATGGCATTATTGAATATGTTTCTCCCTCAATCAAGAGAATCCTTGGCTACACAGAAAAGGAAACAGTTGGAAAATACTTTTTCAGCCTCCAGGCAGAAGGTAGCAACCTCAGTATTGAAGACTTTTCACAAAATCATCTGGGAATACAACGAGCATTGAGCTTTCAAATGCAAGACAATCAGAAAGAGTTAAAATGGGTTGAGGCAGTATACAGCAACATCAGTGAAGATGAACTTGGAGGCGACAAATTGCTCATACACGTGCGTGACATC
>Ga0207909_1000491_pt1 | contig 13156 bp, 16 predicted proteins | sample LakMenEpi05May10_FD_150672 | JGI IMG/M metagenome (GOLD analysis project Ga0207909, IMG submission 150672) | Freshwater microbial communities from Lake Mendota, WI - 05MAY2010 deep hole epilimnion (SPAdes) | ecosystem: Environmental > Aquatic > Freshwater > Lake > Epilimnion/Euphotic zone ...
AAAACAGTGAAGCTCAACGGACAAGATTTCAGGCTAGTTGGGGTTTTGGATGATCAGGCGGGGTTTGGAACTTCTGGAAGAGTTTATGTGCCTATTGACTCAGCTAGAAAACTATTCAGCCAGTATCCATACGTCTCAAGTATTGTTATTCAAGCTAATACTCCTGAACAGGTCGACACTCTTCAACTGCAGGCAGATGTCTTACTAAGAGAGCGTTATGGCCTAGGAGAAGATACAACTGCTCGTTACACCATTACTAACCAAGCATCTCTGATAGCCGCTGTTGGATCTATCACTGCAACGCTAGGACTATTACTTACCGGCATTGCAGCAATCAGCTTGATTGTTGGAGGTATTGGAATCATGAACATCATGTTGGTATCTGTAAGAGAGCGCACTAGAGAAATTGGTGTTAGACGAGCCATTGGTGCTAAACAGTCCAACATCCTCACTCAGTTCCTAATCGAAGCAATCGTGCTCTCTCTTGCTGGTGGAGTAGTGGGTCTAATCCTCGGAGAGATAGCAGCATTCTTCCTAGCCATTATTGGTGACTGGGTATTCTCAATACGCTTAGACACCATAGGTCTAGCCTTAGGTTTCAGTTTGCTAGTTGGAGTCGTCTTTGGGGTTTGGCCAGCTAGGCAAGCAGCGAAACTAGAACCTATTGATGCACTTAGGTTCGAATAAGAAATTAGTTGACTGTACCTAATTCTTTAACCGAGCTTGAGTTTTTCTTTGCAAGCCACAATAGGTAAGCTCCGATTGTTAGCTCGAAGATAAATCCAGCAAGTGGAATCATCCAGTGACCCATCAGCATGGCTGTGTCATGGGAAAGATGCTCTCTTGGCAATAGGCCCCAGAAGGCGTGAAAAACCCATGCAATCCCAAAGTAGTAGAGGGAAACTCTGAAGCCCAGAACCGCAAGAAGGATCATGAGTCCAAAAATCAGGATTTCGAGAAGTTCTCCGGAGTGAGCAAAAGTCATTCCCGTCCACATTGTAAAAACTAGCCAGAAAACTTTCTTGCCTTCGATTGGAAGCCAGAAAGTGCTGGCAATAAGCGCCATGGCAACTGGAGCAGCAACCCAAACCGAAAGCTGATCCATGGAAACCATTCCAACTATCATGATTTGAATTATTAGAACTGACAACATAACCACAGCCCCGAGTGTTCTTCCTGGGCCAGTGGTGAGCAATCCCTTTGCTGAGGAAGTGGAGACGATAGCCTCTTTGAAGAATCCTTTACGTATGCGCCACATTAGGTAGAAGGCAACTACCAAGTCATACATCAAACAGGCAAGAGGTAAATCATGCTGATGCTCAGGAAGATCGCGAGGGATTAGGTCCCAAAGCGGATGAATGAACCAGATAGCAGCAATAAACCATGGCGACCAGAAGACTCCTGCGATTGCAGCTAGAAATACCAGAATCAACATGAAGTACTCAATATCTGAAGTACCTAGGTAGACAGAGGACAAAAGCCATGCAGTCACTGCGGCCCAAGAAAGAAGTTGAGCTCTAGGTGGAAGCCAGAACAACAGCCCTACAAGCAGAATGCCCAGAGGGATTGCAGCGATCAGAAGGATGTCTAGTTGTGTCGCCAACCCGATTAGGTAACTAAAACCTATTGTCACTGTTGCTGCATAGGCTACTTGGAATAAAACTTTGGCTTCGCTAAGGGATACCTTCACAGAACTTCTTTCATCAGTCTGACAATAAGAAAATTCTATCAAGCCCAAATTCTTGTTTTTTACTTACAAAGGGGCAGAGGTTAGTTTGCTTTGCGAATCTTTCTAACCTCTGCCGCTAGCTTGTTTGAAGATACTCTTTGAGCAACAGCATCTCTAAGAATCAACTCAATCTGTGAGTTAACACTTCGAAGATCCTGTTCGGCCCAGGCCCTGATTTCGGTATAGAGCTCTGGAGATATCCTTAGCGGAATCGCTTTTTTCTCAGTCATGATTAGTTGTAAAGAGTTCCAGCGTTGATAACCGGTGATGCTTCACGTTCTGAGCAAAGCACAACCATCAGGTTTGAAACCATTGATGCCTTACGCTCTGGGTCTAGTGAAACAGAACCACTCTTTTCAAGATCGGCAAGAGCTAACTCAACCATGCCAACTGCACCTTGAACAATCTTTCTTCTTGCGCTGATAACTGCATCTGCCTGCTGTCTTCTAAGCATTGCTTGAGCAATCTCAGGTGCGTAAGCCAAGTGGGTAAGTCTGGCATCATCAATTGCAACACCTGCAACAGATAGACGCTGCTCTAGATCTTTTCTAAGTTCAGCTGCTACTTCTTCAGGGTTACCTCTAAGAGTTAGTTCCCCAGATAGTTCACCTGATTCGCTGTTGTCGTATGCAAAGCCAGTAGCAACATGTCGAAGAGCAGTCTCAATTTGAGTCTTTACGTATGTACGGTAGTCATCAACTTCAAATACTGCCTGTGAAGTGTTTGCCACTCGCCAAACCACAACTGCTGCAATCTCAATAGGGTTACCGCGCTTGTCATTTACCTTGATGGTGTCACCAACTTCAGTTCTAGCTCTTAGAGAGATTTTGAACCTTGAGTCAGGCTTTGAACCAGTAGTTGCTTGGGTAGGAGTGATTTTGGTCATGCGCCGCTCTTTTAGTTCAGAGCTAGGGGAGCTGTTTGAGTAGAACGGGTTTCCCCAGTGCCAACCAGCTTGCTTCACGGTGCCTTTGTAGTTACCGAACAGAATAAGCACTCGCGCCTCATTAGGCTGCAAAGTATAGAAACCGGCTAGGCCAATTGATAGTGCAGTGATCAACACAAGTGGTAGCCAAACAAAACTCTCTCCAAGATCTCCAGCTGATAGTGCTTGGATGCTCCAAACAATCAGTGCAACTAGAGGCAGATGCAACAGGAAGATGATTGAGCCTGGGATTGGTTTCTTGCTACTTTCCTTCATTTTCTCTCCTATATCAAAATGATATCAAAACAATACCATATAAAAGATCCAAGTCAACCCCGCAGTTTTCAAAGTCAACCCCTCAGACAGTCACAAATAATCTGCAAGGAGTTCACAGCGTCTATTGATTTGTTGAGTGCCATAATAAAGACATCGAATAAGGAGTTATATCTTGGAAAAGATAAAGAGCATACTTGCTAAGTTGCCTCATCCTGTTCGTTGGGTGCTGACCATGGTAGTTGGCTTTATCCTTCTTATCCTTGGCCTAATCATGATGGTTACCCCAGGCCCTGGACTCCTATTCATCTTCTTCGGCCTCTCTATCCTTGCCCTTGAGATCAAGTGGGCTCAAGAAGTCAATAAGCAAGGCATGCAGGGGCTCGAAAAAATAGTGGCTAAGCTCAAGAGCATTTTCAAGCGCAAAAAGTCCTAGAGCCAGCACCTGAGCTGGAGAGCCTGCTCCCTCTAACAACTAGACTTGGGGAGAAAGTTATCTTCTATAAGGAGCACCGTGTCCCTAATTGGCGTAGTCGCAGAGCCACAGGCGGAAGCTAGAGTAGCCGCCACCCCAGAAACAGTAAAAGTAATCAAATCCCTTGGTTTCGACGTTGTTGTTGAAGCAGGTGCTGGTGCTAAAGCAGCCTTCCCAGATTCCGCTTATGAAGCAGCTGGAGCCAAGGTTGTATCAACTGCCGATGCTTGGAGTGCTGACATTGTTTTGAGAGTGAATGCCCCATCAGAAGATGAGATCAAGTTGCTCAAGAAAGGCTCAGTATTGGTTGGTGTTCTAAGCCCAGCCCTAAAGCCTGAACTACTGACAGCACTTTCAGCCCAGGGTGTTACTGCACTGGCAATGGATGCTGTGCCAAGAATTTCCAGAGCACAGTCAATGGATGTTTTGAGTTCGATGGCAAACATCGCAGGTTACCGTGCAGTAATTGAAGCAGCTCATGAGTTTGGTCGCTTCTTCACAGGTCAAGTAACAGCAGCTGGAAAAGTAGCACCAGCGAAAGTATTAGTAGCGGGAGCTGGTGTTGCCGGCCTTGCTGCAATTGGTTCTGCATCAAGTCTTGGAGCAATTGTTAGAGCAACAGATCCAAGACCAGAGGTAGCTGATCAGGTCAAATCTATCGGTGGTCAGTATCTAGCCGTTGAAGTTGGAGAGAAGATGGAATCCAGCGATGGCTACGCTAAGGAAACTAGCAAGGCCTATGAGCAAAGAGCAGCTGAGCTTTATTCAGAGCAGGCAGCTGATGTTGACATCATTATTACTACCGCTTTGATTCCAGGAAGACCTGCTCCACTTCTAATTACAGCCAAAGATGTTTCTCTAATGAAGCCAGGTAGCGTCATTGTTGATATGGCAGCAGCACAGGGTGGAAACGTTGCAGGGTCGGTAGCCGGTAAGAAGATTGTTACTGAGAACGGTGTAATCATTCTTGGCTATACAGATTTACCTTCACGTCTTCCAGCTCAGTCTTCACAGTTGTATGGAACAAACCTTGTCAACCTTCTGAAGCTGCTAACCCCAGCTAAGGATGGCAATCTGGTTATTGACTTTGAAGATGTTGTGCAGAGATCAGTAACTGTTGTGAAATCTGGTGAGATTACTTGGCCACCACCTCCGGTTCAGGTCTCCGCAGCTCCAGCTGCCGCAGTTGCTGAAGCTGTTGTGATTCCAGAGAAGAAGAAAATGTCTTCAAGAACCAGATCAGCTCTTATCGCTGTTGGTTTAGCTGGGTTGTTCGGAATTGTTTCTCTAGCTCCAGCTCCACTGCCAGAGCACTTCTTAGTTCTAATGCTTTCAGTGGTTATTGGTTTCTATGTGATTGGTAAAGTGCACCACGCTCTGCACACACCTTTGATGAGCGTTACCAACGCCATCTCAGGCATTGTTGTGGTGGCTGCTGTTCTTCAGATCACAGACACTATTTTGCTAGTTCAAATACTTGCAGCTCTCGGAGTGCTTCTAGCTAGCATCAACATATTTGGTGGCTTCGCGGTAACCTCTCGAATGCTCAAGATGTTCACGAGAGGAGATAAATAATGACTGCTCAAGCTTTAGCTAACGCTGCATATATCGCAGCAGCACTTTTGTTTATCATGAGCCTTGCAGGGCTTAGTAAGCACGAAACCGGTAGAACTGGTATTCGTTATGGAATCGCTGGTATGGCTATCGCCATGACAGCATCTATCTGGTTATCTTTCTCAGGTCAATGGAGCGAAGCTACATTCATCGGTCTAGGACTATTGGTTGCAGCTTTGGTTGTCGGTGGTGTGATCGGATTGTGGCGAGCAAAAGTTGTTGCCATGACCGGTATGCCAGAACTAATTGCCCTGTTCCACAGCTTTGTTGGTCTAACTGCTGTTCTGGTTGGTTGGAATGGAGCGTTACACGCTAAAGAGATGTCTCCAGAACTAGCTGCTGTTCACAGTGCTGAAGTGTTCATCGGAGTCTTTATTGGTGCCATCACTTTCACAGGTTCGATAGTTGCTTATCTCAAGCTATCGGCCAAGATTTCTTCAAAGCCACTAATTCTGCCAGGAAGAAACTATATCAACCTGGTAGCCCTAGTTGGCTTTATAGCTCTAACAGTTGCCTATGTGATTACCCCTGATCTGAGCCTGCTTATTGCAGTAACAGTATTGGCTCTAGCTCTTGGTTGGCACCTAGTTGCATCCATCGGTGGAGGAGACATGCCAGTAGTTGTCTCCATGCTAAATAGCTACTCAGGTTGGGCAGCTGCAGCAACAGGCTTCTTACTAAGTAACAACCTGCTGATTGTTACCGGTGCTCTAGTTGGTTCCTCAGGTGCTTACCTTTCATACATCATGTGTAAGGCCATGAACCGAAGCTTTGTATCAGTAATCTTTGGTGGCTACGGAATTGAAGCAGGACCTCAGGGTGAAGAAGAAACAGGTGAACACACTGAAATAGATGCAGCATCTGTTGCTGAACTACTTAGTTCAGCAAAGACTGTAGTCATCACCCCAGGCTATGGAATGGCTGTTGCTCAGGCTCAGTACCCAGTAGCAGAACTAACTAAGCGTCTCAGAGAAAAGGGTGTTGAAGTTAGATTCGGAATTCACCCAGTTGCTGGTCGACTACCTGGACACATGAACGTTCTACTTGCTGAAGCAAAGGTGCCTTATGACATTGTGCTTGAGATGGATGAGATCAACGACGACTTAGCTAAGACACAGGTAGTTCTAGTTATTGGAGCCAATGACACTGTGAATCCTGCAGCAACTGAGAACCCTTCAAGCCCAATAGCCGGTATGCCGGTTCTAAAGGTATGGGAAGCAGAGAACGTGATTGTCTTCAAGAGATCAATGGCTTCAGGTTATGCAGGAGTTGCTAATCCCCTGTTCTATAAGCCAAACACCAAGATGCTCTTCGGTGATGCTAAGGATAGAGTCAACGATATTCTGAAGGCGCTTTAGTCCAAGCACCAAGAAAAACGGAGTTCAAAGTGAATTTTGGAACAGCTTTAAAGAGTTTCTGGTCAAACTACACAAACTTCAAGGGTCGTGCTCGTAGGTCTGAGTATTGGTATGTTCAACTATTTCTAGTTGTCACAAACCTAATAGCAGCACCGATTGATTTAGCTCTCATGAACTGGGACACTGATCGTTTTATCGCTAATGGCGGTGGAGGTATCATTGGATTGATCTGGATACTGGCAACCATAGTTCCAGCTATCGCACTTTTGATTAGACGTCTTCATGACACTAACCGAAGTGGTTGGTGGGTACTTATTGGCTTGGTACCTCTGATAGGTGCAGTTGTTTTGATCGTCTTTACAGTTGAGGATTCAGCTGATGGGCAGAATATCTACGGCGAATGTCCTAAAGAGTAACTAACTGAAGCTGTTCAACTTGCATGGTTAGTACAACGTATTTAGAAAACAGTTTGGCTCAAGCAATCCACGCAATCTGTTAGGCATCACTAGGCCTTCAGAAGCGGAGAGATTGTTGCTTTGATTATTTGTTCAGCTTTGAGACCGCTTGCTAAATCTCTATCAGACGATAAAAGAATGCCCTCAACAACAACACCAATAATGTCGCAGAGTTCCTGAGCGCTGCGTCCTGGTGCCACCCTGCCTTTTAGCAGTTTGAGAATTTGATCATCCCACCAGTCGATAAACTCATCAATTTGCTTAGAAATTTGAGGGTCTAAGCCCGCGAGATAAGCAGTGACAAGTTGCAACCACACTCGACGATGCTCGGCACTTACGGACCAGTTCATAAAAGCCCAGAGCTCATCTTTACTGCCTTGCATGAAAAGTAGAGCCTGGTCCCTGCTTCGAGAGAAGGATTCCGTTAGGGCGGCTTCAAGCAGGGCTTCTCTTGTTGGGAAATAGTGAGTCACAACGGTAGTTGATCGCCCTAGCTGGTCGGCAACCTTTCGGACAGTTACGTCCTTGACTCCGCCTTCCTCAATAACTTTGAGGGTGGCTTCGATGACCTGTTCCGGCATTCCCATGGTTTAGATTTCCAATCCTTAGATTTGACAAGAATACAACAGATGTTATACAACAGATGTTGTATATCTATTGTTTTCTGAAAGTGGGACAAATGCAGCTGCGAGAATCCTTTGCCTTTGGCAGTATCAAGGCGATGATGCGAGTTCTAACCATGATTGGGGACCCACTTGGTGAACTAGAGACAACCAGTGACTACCTGGAGTATTCGAAGAAGCTTCGTTCCAAGCCAGTGGTAAAAAGCAAAACGGGAATTCTCTTTTCATCAGATTTTCAAATATGTAGCGAAGTCCTAAAGTCCAATCAATGGCGCACAGTTCCTGAAACCGATTCTGGAGTCAGTGGCTTACTTTTTGGAAGCGTTGCACAGTCCGATGCTATAGATCCTTTCCTGGATTCACTTTTGGGCAAAGACGGTGACGAGCATGTCAGGCTAAGAAAGCTTATCCAGCCGGCATTTACCCATCGAGTCATGCAGACTTGGAAAGACATGGCTGAGAAGGTCGCTGACAAACTTATCTACGACCTTCAAAAAGCCGAAGGTCCATTGGAAATTGTTTCCAAGTTTGCAAACCCACTTCCAATTGCGATGATCTGTGAGATTCTGGGAGTTCCAGAGTCTGATCGGGAGAAGTTCATCGAGTGGGGAAATGTCCTTGGTCAACTTGGTTTAGATGGTCCTCGTAATCCAGAGGAAAAGAAGTTGTTGGAGGATTCCTCAGCTGAAATCACGAACTATATCGCTGAGCTACTGGAGGCAAGAAGAGTTACTCCAGGAGAAGATCTGCTCTCTGTGTTGGCAAGCGCTGAGCATGATGGGAGCACACTGACAAACAGAGAGATTGTTGCCACCGGAGCTTTTCTCTTGGTTGCTGGATTCGAAACGACAGTAAATCTTCTAAGCGTAGGCACTGCTGCTCTAATTGAACATAGATCTGAGCTTGAAAAAGTTGCCAAGAATCACTCGCTGATTCCAAACATGATTGAGGAAACTCTTAGATTTGCCTCCCCGGTTCAATTCACTTTGAGAAGCGCTGCAGACGATGTTGTACTTAGCGATGGAACAAAGGTAAAAAAAGGTCAAAGCATAATTCTCATGATTGTTGGCGCAAATCATGATCCTGCTGTGTTTACAAGCCCTGCACTGTTCGACATTGAGCGTGAAAATGCTAGAAGGAATCTAGCATTTGGCTTTGGTGCGCACCACTGTATTGGTGCTGCTCTAGCTCGACTAGAAGCAGAGGTTGCTTGGCGCAAACTACTCGAAGCCTTCCCTGATGTGTCAAAGTGGAATTTGGCAGCAGAGCCAGTGCTTAGAGGCGGAAGAACTATTCGCGGCTACAAATCAGTGAAGATAAATCTTAGGTAATCTTCCCAATTTGCTATCAAATCGAAAGGAATTGCTTTGAGGTCTGTTTACGCCCTGCAATTGTCAAATGTCCTATCTGGGATTGCGAACTCAGTTGTGATGATCACGATTCCTTGGATAACACTTGAGGTAACAGACTCTCCAGCTTTTGCAGGCCTTGTGGTTGCCGTCTCATCCATTCCTTCGCTACTGGTAGCGCCATTCGGTGGTGTGCTGATTGCTCGATTTGGAAGTAAGGCAGTGAGCATTTTTGCTGATCTGCTTTCAGCAATTTCAGTAGTTGCCTTTCCATTGCTTGCACTGACCGGAAATCTTTCAGGTGCCACGATACTGATCTTCGCATTAATAGGTGCAATCTTTGATCCTTTGGGATACACGGCTCGAAAGACCATGATTCAACCAACCGCAGAAAGTGGCAGAGTTGATGTTCAAAAACTAAATGGAATACACGAAGGTCTTCTAGGTTCAAGTTGGATTATTGGGCCAGCATTAGGCGCATGGCTGATTGCTCTAGTTGGAGCAGCAAATTCCTTCTGGGTAGTAAGCGCATTCTTTTTAGTTGCAGCCTTAGCAATCGCTTTTGTCAGTGGAGTTGCTCTCAAGGCTCCAGCCCTAGCTGAAAAGCAAGATACAAAGAGTGGCTCTAACTTGACGCTAGGTTTCAGAAGAATTTGGCAAGATCGCTTCATCAGGACACTGCTATTTGCCGTATTAGTAATTGCTGCGATCTATTTGCCTACCGAGGCAATTATTTTGCCAACATACTTTGAATCAATCAATAAGCCAATAGATCTTGGAATAGTCATCTCAGTGCTAGCTGCAGGTTCGACAATAAGCGCGTTTGCGTATGGATGGCTAGTGAAGAAAATTAGTAGCAAAGCCCTTATCCGAATTGCTTTCATAGGAGGATCTCTTGGAACCCTTGGGATGGCTTTCTTACCAAGCTTCGCCTGGATGTTGTTATTTGCTTTGATCCTTGGATTATCTTGGGGACCTTTCAGCCCGCTACTGACTTCCAAGATTCAATCGCGTTTCCCAACACATGAACACCCGATGATCTTTAGCGCTCAAACGGCAGTGTTCTATGCTGCACCACCACTTGGAATGCTCCTAGTCGGATTTGGTATAGAGACATTTGGCCTTTCCCCAACGTATCTCTTCTTAGCAATAACCATGCTTGTGGTATCGCTCTCGGCTCTTGTATCAAAGCCAATTAGAACTGAAAGCTAAATCAAGACAGTAGCGACTCTTCGTGTCTCTGAGTAAACATGGAGTTGGTTACCCAAGAATTAGAACCACTGCTAAAACTAGGATCAGAAAAGCACCTGAGTATTGAATACGTTGTTGGACCTTGTGATTAGTAAATTTGGAAGTTAGGTTGGCTGCATAAACCAAGCCGAATTGCCAAACAACTGAACCAATAAAAACTCCAATGGCAAATAATCCAATCCCCACTAGCAGAGCACCAGATGAAGCTAGTTCTGCTACTGAAGGTGTAATTCCTACGAAGTAAAAAGCTGTCGCGGGGTTTAGAACTGTGAGCCCAAAGAATTTTGCAAAAGTTGCCAATCTTGTTGGCTTAGGGATTGGATCTGAAGAGAGATTGAGAGCCGAGGACTTTCTGGCATCTAAGAAGATCCTTACGGCGACAATGGTCAAAATCAAAGATCCTGCCAAACGCATAGGAAATAACCAGTCGGTAAGAAGGCTAATGGCTAAGTTTCCAAATGCAAACACAACAGCTGCATAGCAAAAGTCAACGGTTGCCATGGCAAGGGCACCAAAGACTCCAATTCCACGACCGTGTTTGATGGTGGTGCTAATCAGCAAAATCGCCATAGGCCCTAAGGGGATAGCCAATGCAAGACCGGCAAAGGCGCCAGTTAAAAACAAATCCATCAAATTCTCCAATCGATAATCTTCGATTTAAAGATTAGACGACACATCGAAGTATGTCAATGTATAGTTGTGGCATGGCTCAAGAACTAAAAACTTTGCAATCGCCCAAGGCGCTTTCAATTCTTGCCGACCAGTTCAAAGCTCTTGGCGATGAGACTCGACTTGGGATCATGTTGGCTGTTGCGGCTAGTGATGGCGGGGAAGCTTGTGTTTGCGATCTCACGCCTGGTACCGGTCTAGCCCAAAGTACAGTTAGCCACCACTTAAAGCTCTTGGTCGATTCTGGATTACTAGAGAGAACGCAGAGAGGTAAGTGGGCTTTTTACTCACTCACGAATGCAGCTAGAAATCTACTCCAGTAGTTTTATAGGGGGTAGTCCATTGGAGCAGTGTTCTATGCTGCTCAACCACTAGGAATGCTTTTAGTCGGCTCTAGTATCAATGCCAATTAGAACTGAAACCTAATTGAGTGTAAGAAGTAGCTTCTACTTGTTCTCTTCGTGAAGGGCTATGCGGTTACCCTCAGAGTCTTGAATTTCAGCTACTGAGCCAAGATCTCCGTTGGACTTCTTTGGGTACAGTAGAGAACCACCAAGCTCTAAGGCACGCGCAATTGTCTCGTCTATGCTTTCGACGCCGAAGTAAAGAAAGCAACCCTGCTGGCTTGGCACATAAACATCCCCAACAACAAGTGCTCCACTGGCTCCGAAAGACTCATCTGAAGTTTCAAATAAAGCCATCTGGTATCCATCAACTACTTCTTTAGTGAGTGTGGTTTCAAAGACTTTCGAATAGAAATCACAAGCTCTATCTAGATCCAACACAGGAATCTCAAAGTAAACAACGGGATTCATTTTCATAACATAAGCCTAAAACAAAGATCACTAAGTGCTGTTTCAACAAAACTTCAATCTTAGAAATGACAGTTAATCTCGAAAAAACTTAAACCCAATCAATAGGCCCTTCGGCAAGTAACACAGTCTCACCACTGTCTGATTTCCAAACCGATAGTGAACCGGTTAGGCCTTTATGTGTTTTGATTACAGGTGTCTTAGTAGACATAAGGCTAAGTTCTTGTTGACTCGCATACACGAAACCACAAATACCACCACAACCGCATTCGTCAAAGATCACCTGAGCGCCTGACTTAACAATTCTTGTGGACTCCTCAGGAGAGACGTTCTTCTGCGAAAGCTTATATGCCGTGCCTTTTCTGTCGATTAGGACACCATCGTTTATTCCTGGCGGAAGTCTCCGGGTTTTCTGCTTAGATGGCGATGACTTTAGGTTAGAGAGAACTTCTCTCATGGTTGACTTCTTGCCCACGTATCTCCCTTCGCACCAAAGCTATTCAGTTTCTACTCTATATTCGAAGTGTGCAGAATGAACTTGAACTTATTGAGATAAATGATCTAGCCCGTGAGTTTCTGTTGTTGGATGTAGCCGACAACCAGCGCGGTCTAGTTGCTTCAGTGGCACAGAGTTACGCAGATGCTCTATTCCCACCAAAGTATGAGACTGGTATTCCTAAACCATGGATTAGAGGTGTGCTCAGAAATGGCGTCCCTGCTGCTTTCTTGATGTGCGCTGACCCTACGCATGAGCAAGAAGATCCTTGGATATGGCGGCTGTTAGTAGATAAGTCTCATCAAGGTTATGGAGTAGGCACATTTGCCGTGCAGGAGTCCATCAATAGGTATCGGGAACTACAGTTACCAAGAGTTCTAGTGAGTTGGAAGCCGACTGAAAACAATCCGTCAGGCTTCTATAAGAAACTTGGGTTTATAGAAACCGGCGAGAACATAGAAGGCGAAGTTGTAGCTTCACTCAATCTGTAACCAGCAGATTTTCCTAGCACTTAAGGAGAATCTGCTACCTCCCATCCTTTGGTAAAGAGGTTAGGCTGAGTCCATATTTAAGTAGCGATAGAGAACGGAGTTACCACAAGGTGGGCAAGATTAATAAAGGTCGCATGACAGCTGTCACGGATGAAGGAATTGTTGTTTTTTTGATCGGCATGCGCATCAATAATGTCTTGGCTTTTCACAAATGGGTACCAGTTTTCATGGCAATGGGAAAGATGCTTCCCGAGCTCTACAAAAACCCACAACTAGGCTTCAAGTCTTATCAGATGTGGTTCAGCCGAACTTTGATCTTGGTTCAGTACTGGGAGAGTGCAGAAAAGCTTCTAGAGTACTCCAAGGCAACAGATTCGGAACACCTGCCAGCATGGAAAGCATTCAACAAAGCAGCCAAGTCATCAAATGCCGTCGGCTGACTGCCAGAAAGCGGCGACCCGATCTTCCCATTCGCTCATCATCTGTCAAGTCTAACTTGGAGCAACATGTTGCCAATAAAAGCAAAACCCCCGACAAATCGAGGGTTTTCGCTGCGGAGAATGGGCGATTCGAACTAACCGAATCCGGTTTTTGAATTAGACATTTCAATTCTTGAGCCTTATCTTGGAGGGGGAG
>Ga0207909_1000492_pt1 | contig 13155 bp, 22 predicted proteins | sample LakMenEpi05May10_FD_150672 | JGI IMG/M metagenome (GOLD analysis project Ga0207909, IMG submission 150672) | Freshwater microbial communities from Lake Mendota, WI - 05MAY2010 deep hole epilimnion (SPAdes) | ecosystem: Environmental > Aquatic > Freshwater > Lake > Epilimnion/Euphotic zone ...
GGGAATCCAGTTAATAAATTAAATGAAACTCCTGTCTGCGCTTTGTCATACATTTTATCAATTACTTGCTTTGCATATTCAATCATATCCGGATGATCGTTTAAATTGAAAAGACCCGAACCTACAACCCAATCTGAATCAGCTCCTATATCAGTGTTTAGAATATCTAAATTCTCAACAGCAACTTCTGGAAATTTGTCTTTTGCTAAATTAATAAGATTTGGATTAAGGTCAATACCTTTATATTGAATCATGTTACCTGAGAACAATCTATTTAGGTAACCGAATAAGTCTGCTCTACCACAACCTACATCTAAAATAGATTGAGATGGGGTGTAAAATAAAAGCAATGCGGAAAATAACAATTCTTGCTCGTCGGTTGAAAGCCAACCTACAATTTCAGGAGCAGTAAGTAAATAACTTGAATCGAGTTCTTCTACTAACTCTTTAGAGTCTAACGAGCCAGAAGGCTCAGTTTGCAAATCATCACTAATGACTGATTCAATAACTTCTTCTGAAGTCTCAACAGTCTCTGGTTGTTTAGAACCAAAAATATTTTTAAACATAACTTTCTAATTTATTATAAATATCCTAATCTAAATTTTTTCGCGATTCAACGGCGGATTCCTTTTTAAGTCGTCGAGCTTCTACTCGTGCAATCTTATCTGCCATATCCATTCCTTCAATTCTTAATGGATGAGTTCTATTAATATTTTGACTAACACGTGCCGTAGTCTGAGCTAATTCCCAAGCTTTAATTGGATCTTTTTGTGGTTGAAAACAAAACTCTTCTAAAATGTCTTTTAGTGACATATCTTCTTGCTCTTGAGCAATAGTATAATATCCAGACCCAATTCCTACCAAATACGCTCCTGGATATTGAGTATGTACTTTTCGTTTGTATTTATTCACTAATTTCTCCTCTTGTACTGTCATTTTTTTCATATTGAATATCTTTATTCTGTGTTGTTATTATAGGCTGTTTACGTAGGTGTTTTCAGGGTGTACTAACAAGAAAATAGCCAGTTGCCTGACTACTTTATTAGTGTGAATCCCCTATATTATGTTTTTCTCCGTAAATAAGATAATCAGGATTGATTACTTTCGCAACTTTATGTCGGTCTCCATTAAGAGCTTTAATAACAATACCTTCGTGTGGTACTTTAGTGCCTTTAATAAAGTTATTGAATACTAGATTATCTTGTAATTCTTGAGACCAATTGTCGACAGCTAATACTGGAACATATGGAAGGCCTAATTCATTTTGAATTATAAAACTACGAGAAGCGTCACAATATTCTCCGTTAATAGTAGTATCAAATCCTACATAATCAATATCAGACAATCCATAGTCGTAATTCTTTTGAATGCCAGCTCCATAAATCTCTCCGTAAATTACAATACTATCTTCAATATTATAATATCGTTTAGACAATTTAAACATATCCCAAAGCTTCTCTCTGATATTATATTTTTCAGCAATTGTTTGCCAAACATCAGTGTCATAAAATCCTTGGGAGTCAGAACCTTTTTCTACGTTATGTGATCCATATACATATTCATACTCAATCCATTCATTGCCAAAGAATTTTTTTACTTTATCTATGATAGATAATTTTTTCTTTTTAACAATTCCATATCGAGCATTGGTACCGTGAATCTTACGAGAAATTTCAACCATATCATCTTCATCAAACATTCCAGGCACGTTCTTTACATTTGGAAATTTGTAATATACATGAAAGTTAGGATTGTCTTGATAACGAATCTTTTTACCTGAGGCTAATTGTCTTTGCTTAATTGGAGGTTCGTATTTAGTAATACCCATAATCTCCATCATATCCTTACCGTCAGAATAATTATCTCCTATAGGTTGCTTATTAAATTTCATTGGGATAAGTAAACATTCAGAATACACTCCTCTTAATTTAACGGTGCGAACTCGTTGACCTTTACGCAAATAATTAGTAACGTTTAATGAGTCTGATAACTCTATAGGAATTACAGCATCGGTAGTTGCTACTATTACAAAATCATTTATCTTGTAAGTATTTTTTTGTGATATACAATTCCAACCTCCGACAACTACCTGTTCAATGTTGTCAGCACCTTCAATAGGTTTAATTTCGTTAATTGTCGCTACAAAACAAACTGAATTATTATTTTCCATTATTCTTCTAATTTTAATTCCTGGTTAATAGTTTTAATCAATACAAAGTCTTCTAGGTTTTTTTGCTCTAATTGCACTTTTCGCTTTTCAGCATGCAGCTTAGTAATAAAAGTTCCTAAAAGTACTTCGCCTTCTTTAAGGGCCCAACAAGATCCTAACTTTTCAGTATTGGTTGGGATAATACGATATTTTGATTTTTTTCTGGGCATCATAGTTAATTAGCGTTTATTAACTACATCTACTTTGTGAACAAAATTTACTGAACCAAATCCATTCTTTTCAGTAATTCTCGTTGCTAACTCATACAACTCGGTGGTTGTAAATTCATGACTTACATCAACTACTTTAGTTAAAGCACCATCCGCATAATAACTCAATTGATCTTTTTCTAAAGAAATTACATACTTACCAAATTTAACACAATTGGTTCGATTAGTCGGGATTACGATTTTTTTGGATTCCATATTTTGCATATATTATTTTTTTATTTATTTAAAATTAAGACTATTTTTTCAAAGTACCAAATCTTTTTTAAGATTTCTTTATCTTATAAAAGTATAACCAACCACAGTCATCTTCATAGATATCTTCTTCTGCGGTAATTACTTCCCCTAATTGAAGTAACGCTTTGGATCCTAAACGTTCCCAATATCCAATCCTTAAATAACGATCTTCATCTCGGAACTGAATTTCTTCTCGGTTATAACCATTGTCATACAATACATCCTCAATGAATTGCTCTAAATCTGTCTGCGGGGTTTCTAATGCTAATCTCATATCTTTTTCTATTATACTTAAATTTAAGGTTAATTGTTCAAAGTACCAAATCTTTTTTAAGATTTTTTTGACTTTTTTTTAGAAGCCAAGTTCTCTTCGGAAATCATATTCATCCTTTTCAATCTCTGAATATACATTTATATTCAGCCAACGGATTTCTCCGGTTTCATAATGAGGACCGATATCGTTTAAATAAGTCCAAACTAAATTGGTAGAATTTAGTCGATCATACTCGACAACAATTTCATACTGTTCTTGATTTAATCTTTCTACTTTTTCAATTATTTCTAATGCTGTCATATTCTTTACCTTTTTATCTATACATAAATATAGGCAGAATTTTCCAAAGTACCAAGCATTTTTTAATGTTTTTTTCAAAAACCGTCTAAACAGTAGTAACGCATTGATTATCAATGAATTAAATTTTAAAAAACTTAACTTATTAATTATCAATGCGTTACAAATACTATTGAATTCTATGCAATTCTGCTAGAATAGTAGTCAAGCTTCTCTTGGTTTTATTACGTATTGTAGCTTCCCAATTTTTACGAAGATACTCTAAACGAAAGTTAAATTTATCAATTAGTTGATAAGTCTCTTTTTCAGGTATAGAAACATGATATGAATAAGTACCATTGATAATAGTAACTAAACAAGTTTCTATAGAAATAAAAATTTCGTTATATCTAATATACCTAGTACCAGTAATAGGCGCCATTAGCAATTCTACATCAGGATGAGCAATTGCTTTTTTAACAATTGAAATTGCAAGCTCTTGATTTTCAGTAGTCGGAACACTAGGACTAAATTTATCAAATAAATTTCGCCAAAATTTTCTTTGACGAACTATCATACGTATTGACCATCTAGATAACCAAATTTTAATTTTTCGTTTCATTTTTATTTACTGCTAAATTTAGTAGCGGGAGCAGGACTCGAACCTGCGACCTCAAGGTTATGAGCCTTGCGAGCTACCAACTGCTCTATCCCGCGATATGTAGTCAGGACAGGAATTGAACCTATACTACGGATCAGGACTATATTGCTGCGTCTACTTCACCGAGTGCTACCATTACACCACCTGACTATTTCTCCTTAGTTCACTCCTGCTCTTAAGCATACCGTGACGGGTTGTTTATTCATATATCTCTACCTAAGGAGCAATTGGTTTGCGCTCGATTTATATGAATCCGGGTAGCCCCTCCGGGAGTCGAACCCGACTTTTCAGGATGAAAACCTGACGACCTAACCGATAGTCGAAAGGGCCATTAAACCAGGTAAAGTGAGAAAAAAGTTTCACTGAAAGAGTTTTAAGTTTTAATGAGGTGAGTTTTGATAATTTGAATTTTGATTTTTGAATTAAAATCTAATGTCAGTTTGTCATTAACCTCTATCATCTCATGGCTAGTAAGTACAATTAAGTACGATATGCTACTTCTTCTTTCTCAACTTTAAGAACTGGTTATATCTTTGTCAAAGCATTATGAGCTTCTAACTCATCTTGCAATTGGTCAATTTCTGTTTCAAATTGATTAATTAACTCATCACGCTGTACGAGCGTCATTGCAGCTATCATAACAACCTCTTCTCCATAACCACGAACTTTACCTGCAGTGGTGCTAACTCGCTTCAATAAAGAAATCAATGATTTCAATTCTGACATTCTGAAAATTTTGCCATACACAGGAGCATTAGCTAAATGAATTTTAGTTTTCAAATCAATAAGTTGATTTACTAAATCAATCCATTCTTGATAAGCAGCCATAGCGTCGTATGGAGTTTCAGCAGTTACGTCAACTGAGTTGTACTTTGAAAAACGATTATAAGCAGCGTCTGCTTGTTTAATCAATTTCTTTTTTAATTTAAGTGACTTTGTAATATTCATATTTTATTTTTTATAAGTGGCGGAGGCTATAGGATTCGAACCTATGGATCGATTTCCCGATCTCCGGTTTTCAAGACCGGTGCAATAAACCAACTCTACCAAACCTCCTAATATACTTAAATATAATTTATTCTTTTGAAAGAATCAAATTTATTTACTTTTTCTTTTTAAACTTGAAATTATTAAGGAAGCTGTTGAGTAATTTGTTGCTAAGGGAACATTATATACATTGCAAATTCTTAACAACATATTTACATCTACTTGATGAGCATGAACTTCTAACGGATCAATGAAAAATATAACACCATCAATACCTCCTTCGGCAATCAAAGATGCTATTTGAGCGTCTCCTCCGAGCGGGCCTGACTTCTTTTTATCAACTTTTAATCCAGCATGTTCAATATGAGTTCCGGTTGTGCCAGTTGCAATAATATTAACAGTTCCGAAAAAGTCTAAACGCTTCATGATAAAAGCTACTATGTCAGCTTTCTTTCCATCATGAGCAATAACTGCTATATTCATTACATTTCCCATATATACTGTTTATCTAAAATGTTTTTTGCGTACCCATTAATGCAAGGCCTTCCTGTATTATACGCTCCAAATACTACTCCCCAATTTCCATATGTATTACGCAATCTACGTAACAGCTTCATTGAAATCATAACATTAAGTTTAATGTCATTTTTTAAATTATAGTTTGAAACTGACTTTCCATAAATCATTTTAGCTGTCGAAGGCATAATTTGCATTGGGCCTAAGGCACCGGCATATGAAGTTTGTTTATGGTTGTAATCTAAATCCAATGGACCTTGATATCTAGTTTCTTGATAAGCTAACGAAAACGCATAAGCTTCTGGAATTTCATATTCAGCAGCGTACTTCTTAATATAAAAGTACATTTGAATTGATGGAGCTGAATTAACGATTGTAATAGAATCTACTCCTTCTAAATACGGGTCGTCATTTATCTTAGCCATTTTACTTGTAGTTAATACAGCAAACGCTAAAATCACCAATGACAACCCGGTAATCAATTTTAATTTAATCATAAGTCTTATTTAGGTTGATTAGAAGTAATGCGAGTACCATATGCCTTAAATACTGCAAGGCCTACTGATTCTTCATACACTTCTAACTTACCCGACTCACGATCAATAATTAACAATTCACCTCTATCAGTAACTGACACTGAAGTACGCTCATGAGTCTTAGGTTGGAGAAACTTTTTAGGTTCTTCATTTAAAGACTTCTGTAATGTCGGATAATAATATCCAACGAAAAACGCCGTTGTAATTGATACGATGAACAAAGACCAATTACCTACTGGCTTCAATACTTGTTTTAGTTTTTCCATGATTTGTTTCATTTATTAATTGATATTAAGTTTGGTACTTGGAGCCGGGATCGAACCGGCACGAGCATTTCTGCTCAAAGGATTTTAAGTCCTTCGTGTCTACCGTTTCACCACCCAAGCATTTATATTACGCATAACTATACTTAAATATAAGTTAACCTTCTGAATCTTCCAAATATTTATCAAGTTTCTTTTGAATAAATTCTTTTGTATAAACCGAAGCAAACTTTTCAGAGTCGTCTACACCTACATATGGAATTAACATTCCGTCGGCTGTTTTAATTTTGTAAATCCATCTATCAATATGTTGAGGGTTCTTGACCAACTCAACAATTACGCCTTTGCGTTTACCACCTAAAAATTCAAAGTCGACTGTTTCGCCAACTTTCCATTTAGGCTTTTTCATTTCGCGTACCTCTAAAGGTCTTCTCGGTCCTCCCATTATACTGTTCTTTTATTTCCGTGAATTACTTTAACCGTCGGGAAGCGTAAGCTCCAGGATCCGGTTTGATTTTGAGTTTCTTGAAAATACTTAACGGTAATGATTTTGTTAAGAATTTCATTTGGATTGGCTTTGAAATATTCTCTTTCAGCAATACTAAATCCAGAGCCTACAGATACTCTATTTCCTTTATGTTCAATTACTACATTGGAAAGAACTTCTTTGGTAACTTCCAATCCATTTTCAATCATTCTAAAAGGACCAAACTCTAACTCAATTACTTTATACTCAGCATCTTTAAACGACTTACACTTCAGCATATTCTTGCTTCTCTTACCTTCATATCCTACGCTTTTACGGAGTATTAATCCTTCCCAACCATTATTATCAGCTTCTTGCATTAAGTCAATATAATGTGTCTCATCGGCTATTAAGTCTTGATTAACTACTGAAATGTGATTATACCCCTTGATTAAGCCTTGCAATTCAGCATATCTGTCTAGATATTTAGTATTACCTATCTTATTTCTAAAGTCAGCTCCTGAAATTAAATCAAATGCAAGATATTTAGGGTTATCTATGGTATGATCCTTTTTACGAATTTGTTTCATAATGCCTTGAAAGTCTTCATTACCATTAACATCGGTAAGACAAATTTCTCCATCTAATACCATATCTTTCAATCCTAAACTTTCAACTTCATCGACAACTTTACTTAAGGTATCAAATTGGTTACCTTGACGACTCCATAAAGTAGCTTTACCAAATTCATCTATTACAGCTAAACAACGAACACCATCTAATTTTCGAGATGCAATCCATTGCTCTTTAGTAAAGTCTACGGGAACCTTATCAAAGTCTGTAGCCAAAGCACAATCAAAGGTTGGAATTAAGTTTGGAATAATTTTATTAATTAAACTATCACCCATTCTAATTTCCAAATCCTTACCAATAATTTTGTAAATTAAATCTTTGTAATCTTCATTGCTAAAACAAAAATCATTAACTGCTTGTATTGCGGAGTGACCTGTGATATTACGTTCACGCAAATCGTCTAACAACTGAAATAAATGACCATATAATTGTTTAGATACTTTTAAATCATTATTGTAATTCTTTTCAAGATTCTCAGGTGTTACATAAAATTGAAATGTTGGATTATAAGTGTAATACAGAACTTTCTTTAAGAACTCATTGTCTTTGTATTTACTTAAAATGTCTTTTTTGTCATTGGTAGAATTTGTCGAGTTTAACTCGTCTACCATTTGCCTTAAAATCTTAAAATCTGTCATATCCTTTAATTAATTTCTATACTTAAAGATAAGTATAATTGTTCAAAGTACCAAATCTTTTTTAAGAAATTTTTACGGTTCTATAGACTCCCTGTGTCTCAATAGGTTAATGACTTCATCTATGTGATATGGTCGAAATTCTTCAGATCCACATATACCGACATCCATTCTACGTCCTTGACCTATTTTATCATCTCCTTTTAAGTGTTGGTGACCATGTATCATTATAGATCCTTTTCGCATATCATTCCATGAAATGATAGGGTAGTGACAAAGAACAAATTTACGTTTACCACTTTTATGTTCAACGTCCATTTCTTCGTAATTTGCTACATGTGTAAACAATTTACGAATTTCTGAACGATTATTTTGAATATGATGATCGTGATTACCTAAAATCAAAACAATGTTTTTGCAATTAATTTTAGAACGAAATTCTTCAATCATTTCAAACCCACCAAATGACCAATCACCTAAATGTATCAACCAATCGTCTTCAGCTACGCAATCGTTAATGTTATTTACAATTGCACTGTTCATAGTTTCTAAATCTGGAAAATCTCTAGTAGCACGAATTAAATCTTCTTCGGTACCATAATTCCAGTTAGTTACGCCTCTACAAATATTTTTATGATTGTAGTGAGTATCTGAAGTAAACCATATGTTATTCGCTGATATTTTCATACAATTCGTATACGCTATTTTTAGTATTGAATTTAATATAATTTTCTTTTTGTTCTATAATTTCAGTTACTGTTGTTGTACACCAAGTAAAACTTAATCGATGTGGATCTAATATACAAGATAAACCAACTTGAGGTTTATTATGTAATTCTTTAAACCTACTATCATCGCCCCATTCAATCCATCCCATTTCTTGGCCATACTTTGTTAAACCGTCGCGCTCACGAACTAATTTATATTTCATGTTAGCATTAGGGTCACCAAATAATAGCTTACCCATTTCATCATCCATTTTTAGATTACCATCCTCATCTTGAGTTACTAGTATCTTTTTTTGTACTCCGCCTATCATTTTGATTTATTTAATCTGTTGTAATATAAAAAATCCAATTTGTCATTTAAAATGCGAGAATAGTACCAATATGATGGAGACTCTTCACGACTTAATTTTTCTTCAAATTGACGAATTAAATTTCGTGCTGTCATTTCTTGTAAAGGAGTTGTGCATGAATCGATAACTTTTTCGATCCAAAGCGCAATGTCTATTTCATGTTTTGATGCTGCTGCCATATTATTCTATATCTGGTTCTATTGTGTGAGGTACTATCCATCTAACACAATCTTGTTTTAAACGATTAATGTGTTTGTAATTATTAATATATCCCATCATGTTTGCAGAGCCAATTGCGTTAGCTGAGTGAACTAATACTTGCACTATAGGAGCTCCATCCATCCATTGATCTACTAACCATTTGACACAATCCATTCCGGTTTTTTCAGTGATGTTATTGTAATCCAAAGTATAATTTCGATATACATTTGTATACCACTCATTCATTGCAGAGTCTCCTAAATCATGATCTAAAGATATCAATTCAATATTCTCCAATCCAATTTCAGTAACTTTAGCTACAAATTCATCATAACTTCTTACTACAGTCCATTCTGGTTGTCCACTAACCCATTCATTGTTTAGGCTATTTGGTATGCGGATATCATCTAAATATATTATATATTTCATATTTAAAGATAAGTTATTCTTTTGTATTAAACAAATCTAAATACTTATTTCTTATGATAAGAGCAGATTTTCTTTTAGAAAATGAAGCTCCTTCATCGATAGTACCTATTGCTTCGGTAATTACCTCTACTTCTTCATCAGTAGCGGTTTCACAGATAAAGTCTAATTCTTCACCTGTAATATTAAATCCTGATTTAATAACATTGTCGATTAAATCGAGCATATCACCTTCTGTAGCGAGGTGAACATCTTTACGTAGAATTTTCATATCTTTTTTATTATATTTAAAGATAAGTAATTCTTTTGTAAAAACCAAATTTATTTTACTAAATAACTGTGTAATTCTTTTGACTTTGGAGTCTCGTTTGGAAAGTAATATTTGTAGGTTTTTTTAGATTTACTTAACGTAATAATTTTATAAAATCCTGCAGGTACTGTAGCGCCTGTAGCTAACTTAATACATGATTTATTAAACACACAAATAATATGAACTGCAACTGGTTCTGTCTGTGCCCATACACGCTCTTGTATTTCTAACGTTTTCCATACACCTCTATTCAAATATTGATTTTGAAGTGCACAATTCAAATATGAAAAAGTTTTTAATAACGTTTCTCTGTCACAATTGAAATCAGCTGCAGGAGCCATATGACCTTTGTCGTACACGTTAGAAACGTAATCTGCATTGTCTGAAGTCTTAATTCCTTTTTCAGTATAAAAATCCATTCCTGCTCTTGAAGCTGTGCCGTTAGGACATTTAACTGAATATTTAAGCCATAAAGGTTCTTCAAGAACTTCGCTGTACATAACTTCATAGATTGCAGTTTTAACTTTAACTGAATCTCTTAACTTAACTTGTCCGAAACTGGTAAAAGGTACCAGTAATAGTAATACTAATAGTTTTTTCATAAATTGGTTTATTAATATAAATACCTATTAGTATTACTATTTTCTAATTAAAGAAGTACATATGAAATAATCGACTAGAAGGAATGTCCCAACCAAAATATTCAGATGCAGAGTGAATTAACCCTCCATCAAATATTACTAAACGATTAAATACATTTCCTACTTTATCAACTTCTTCGTAAGGAGTTTTATCTAAGAATGTTTGTTGATTAAATGCATCAAGAATGTTACCATCATCATGATGACGTATTTTAGTTTGTTTATGTCTGAAGAATGTAGTGCCACATTCTGGAGGAGCATCTGGTGTTAAGTAAACCATGCCAGCCCACTTTTGAGCATCACAATGATACACTAATGGAGTACCAGCTTTACAAGTTTGAAAGCGACCACACATACCTTGATTTTCCCAATCTACTATTGGCTGTCCAATAATTTCTTCAAAACGTTCTTTAACGCCATCAAATAAAAATTGTTTTCTAGTACGCATTCCTAAGTAGCCTTCATCGTCAAAGTAATATTGACCTAAGGCAAAGTCTCTAACTGCGTGAGGGTCTTCATAAAAATTATCAACAACAAAAAATCTTTTGCCTTGATTTTTATTCAAAGCAAATTGGTTAGTATTGATATAACCCCAATCATGACCAGGTTGAGAGTCTGTATATTTTATGTCCATAAATTTTTAATATAAATATTCAAGATGTTAAATTCATTAACTATGCTGGTGTAACTTTAATTTGTTATTTGAATATACTACATATGTACAATTTTCAATCCAATCTCCACAATTAATATACTTAACATCATTAATTTGTTTAGTCGCTGCTGTATGAATATGTCCACAGACTACGGTATGACAATTGCGTTTTTTAGCTTGGCGACACATTTCATTCTCATAATCAACTAAAAACGAAACAGCTGCTTTAACATTATCTTTTAAAAATTTAGATAAGCTAGTTCTTTTATTAAACCGTTTTAAAAATCTATCAATTACAATAGCTATATCATAACCGACTGAACCTAATACGCCTAACCAACGCATCTTAACGATACCATCGTATTTATCGCCATGACAAAACCAAATACCATTTTCAATAAACTCATCTACTACTTTAATATTACCTAATTCGACAGGAGAATATTTACGTAAAAATTCATCGTGATTACCTGAAATCCAAATAATTTCTTTATCTTTAGATAGCTTAAGAAACCGACGAATTACTTTAGTATGGTCGTAAGAAAACTTTTTATATTTTTTAAATAGCCAACCATCAATAATATCTCCAACTAAAATATATCTATCATACGACTCATCTTTTAATAAAGAAAGAATCGCTTCTGTTTGACAGCCTTTAGATCCGATATGTAAATCAGATATTACTAATGTTTTCATAGTTAATTACTTAATATTTAATAGTTAATTGAGATTCTACTACTGCATATCTTATACAACACGCTACATGCCCAACTGGTCTATATTCTTCAGGATTTGTTAATACTTTTTCTAATTGGTCTCTAAAAGTTTGTTTCATAACCTCTTCAGAATTGTGAATAGGAAAGTCTTGTGCAAATTCAGGAGACCAAGTTAAAGTGATACTTTGTGTAGGTTCAAATGTTTCTGGATTATATACAATAGGACTAAATACACAACCATCTTTTACTGGTTGGTACATTTCCATCGGGTCATACATTTTTGGAGTAAAAAATATAGTGTAAACATATCCTACTTTACCTTTATGAGGTGGTTCTTCAACATCTGACATTTTGTAAGTTTTCATAACAATTGCCTTTTCACCATCTTCAGTCAAACCCGCAGGCAGGTCCATCCATACTATCTTATTAAATCCTAAATGTTTGATTAGTTCCGTTTCTACTTCAATACGTTGTTCTTCAGTTAGTTTAATAATAACTGTACTATCGAAGTATCCATAAGTTTTATCTGCATCTCCACAGATAGATAATAATTTTTCTGTTATATTTGTTTTCATATTTTAATTTGATAAAGGTGCTTTGATTGCTGGATGTGATTGATAATTTTCAATTTCGAATTGAGCAATACTTTGGTATTCTATATCTATTCCTGTTATAGGACATGAATTGAATTTTAGTGTAGGTAACTCAAATGGTTTTCTTGTATAGTAAGGAATTTTATGTATCTCATAGTACTCACTTAATCCTCCTCCGAATGGCATCAATTCTTCAATAGCATTATGGTAATTTTCATATCCCATAGCTTCTTTTAACATTTTACTTCTTTCATCTGGCGTATACTTTCTGCCAATTTGTTCTTTAGCTTGTTCAATATGATTCAAATATAAATGAGTGTCACCTAAATTACCAATCAATTCATCAGGTATCATGTTAACTTCTTTAGCAATGATTTCTAATAACAATCCATAAGATGCAATGTTGAATGGTAAACCTAAAAATGTGTCGACTGAACGTTGATTCCACATTAATGAGATTGCTCTAGTCGGAATATTATGTTTAATCATATCATCTTCGGTATAATACTGAGGAAGATTTTCGGTAACTCCTAATTTCTTATCCATTAAGATAACTCTCTCAGTTTCATCTAACTCTTTTGTATAAACTTGAAATCCATAATGACAAGGTGGAAG